>OAWM01000072.1_pt1 | contig 102382 bp, 122 predicted proteins | sample 1495501 | NCBI WGS metagenome assembly OAWM01 (sample SAMEA2580210, study PRJEB22360) | human gut metagenome | biome: human gut; feature: human-associated habitat; material: faeces | place: Denmark | collected 2008/2010 | reverse complement strand
TCTAATTCATCTAACTCCTCCGGCGTTTTCCTAAGATTTTCCCTATAAGTTTCTAACTCTTTATCTTCTACGGTTCTCTCTAAAGATACTTTGGTTTTAGAAAGTTCAGCATCATCTACTGGATTTCTGAGTTTAACTTTAGTATCTTCAAGTTCTTTTAGATTATCTTTTCCACTATTTAATTTTTCTCTGTGATCTTCTAATTCATCTAACTCCTCCGGCGTTTTCCTAAGATTTTCCCTATAAGTTTCTAACTCTTTATCTTCTACGGTTCTCTCTAAAGATACTTTGGTTTTAGAAAGTTCAGCATCATCTACTGGATTTCTGAGTTTAACTTTAGTATCTTCAAGTTCTTTTAGATTATCTTTTCCACTATTTAATTTTTCTCTGTGATCTTCTAATTCATCTAATTCCTCCGGCGTTTCTTTAAGATCTTCTCTATAACTAGATAATTCAGAAGTTTCAATTGTTTTTTCTAAAGATATTCGAGTAGTATCTAATTCATTTTTAGAATCTACTTCGAGCTGTTCTTTGTATGATAAATCTTTAAATCCTTCAAGGTCTATTCTTGTTAGATCTAATTCTAGGTTGTGATTATCAATAAGAGATTCTCTTTCTTTTCCTAACTCTAGATCTTTTTCTGGAACCTTAAGATTTTCTTTTGTATTTATATAAAGATTTCTTACATCTCTAACTCCTTCTAGATTTAACTTTTCTGTACCTAGAGATTTTAATTCTTTTGGTTCCTCAGTTAATTCTTCTCGGCGGTCTTCTAGGGTTGGTTCAAGGATATTTTTTTTATTTACTATATCCTCACGATGTTTCTCTAGTTCTGTTTTCCTAGGATCATACAGATTTTCACGTGTCTTTTCTGTATACAACCCATGATTTTCCGCCGAGTCAGAGTTTCTATTATCAGAAAGTGGTTCTCGTGATGATTCTTTATATAGACTTTTAATACCACGAACCCCATCTAATCCCTCTATATAATCTTCGAGAGAATTAATTTCTGGAATCCTCCCTGTTGTTCTTCCAGGGAGTTCTAGATTATCTTTCTCTAGGGAAGTATGATTTTCTTGAGTTGTTCTAATACTTTTAAGATATTTACTAAGAGCTTTTACTTCCTCAGGTCTAGTAAGTTGATCACATCCAGGAATTTTATTTTGCTTCAGAATCTCATTTTCTATATTTCTTTCTCTCATAATTACATATCTAAAGTTTCAATAATACTATTCAATGTATAAACATAGAATACTTCAGCTACTTCAGAGTAACCCATTTTAAGAGATATTTTAAATCTGAATGTATATTTTCCACGAGTATATTGTAATTCATCCCCTACTTCAAGAGATCCATCATCTGTATATACTTCTAGATTATCTCTGTTTCGATTCCATACATCTCTTAGTTCATTCTGATTTAATATCAATATTGTAGTAAATTGATCATAATCGTTCTCTAATGTACTACTTGATGAATATGTACCTCCAAAAACATTTTTCCATTTTGAATTACTCTTTGGTCTGAGTACTACAAATTCAGTCCCAAGAAGTTTTAATTGTAATTTTATATTTTTCATTCCAATAGAATAAAGCCTATTTGCCTTATCTAAGTTTTTTGAAATCATATCCGCCATAATAGTATATATTTAGTTTAAAGATTAATCACAGTCAATAATAGTACAAAATTCTTCTGTATCAATTATCTCACGTATTAATTTATATATCTGTTCAAAAGTAAGAGATCCTGATAGTTTCATTACATATATATCTCTCTCTAGGATCGTAATTGTTCTAATATGAGCTGCCATAGATCTAATGAAATCATCAATTTCGTACTGACTATATTCAAGATCTTTTGGAATATATATTTTAATTGAAGATGGATCAGGATATATACTAATTACATCTTTGGGAATTTTACTAGAAACTTCATAATCCCCGATACGATCTTTATCCAATTTCTCTGTTAATTTCGTTATCATCTTTCTAGCTTGTAAATCTGAAAAATATCGAATTCTAGGTACTATCATTTTTCAAATATATTAGGTTTTACATCAGTTGACATGAATTTTTTTAAGATAAAATCAAATTCATTTCTTGTTTTAATTGTGTAGTTATATACAACTACTTTTCCAGTATCTACCCTATTTACTATCGTTTTTAAGTGATTCCAGAAAATAGAATCAATCTTCTTAAGTTCGTTGGTATCCTCTTTATTTACTGTTATTACGAATATTCCAGAGATCATTGACATATTAATACCTATATCTCCACCAAATTCTCCAACAGTATAATCTAGACCTTCAACATAACGAAGTCTTTTAAGGCTATTTTCTAAGTACTTATTTCCAAAGTCTCCTCGATATGTAGGAATTATATCAGGATCATTAGAAAAAGTTACTGCAGCACTATAAATTAAACCGATAAGATCTTCAGATTTACCGGAAAATAGAAATTTTCCCGTTTTCCCAATAAATTTCTTTAAATCATATTTATTTAAAGACTTAACCGAAAAATCCTTCTGTTCAACTTCCTTAATTCTATTTTCAACTAAAGCTTTGTTATCAAGAAGATTTATTTTTACTCCAAGAGTATTACTGAGTTCCATTATAAAGTTGGCTATAACTTGATAATTTGTAAATACAATAGCCACTGAATAAGAATTATTTCTAGAATTGATTGCATAACTACTATATTCCATCCCTGTATACTTCTTACAGTAATAGTCTAAACTATCTGAAGTCTTTTCCAATTCCTTAGAGGTCATTCCAAAAGTATACATGGTAATGGAATTATCTTGTATTGAAAAATTTAATTTATAAGCTGTTACATTTCGATCATTAAAACTAAACTTCTCATCTATTTTTGCTCTTTTATCTAATGAATCTCCTATAGTTACTCCAGAAGCTCTATAAATACCAAACTCACGACGAATTAATTTATCTACTTCTTGAAATTTAATAGATGACATTGGATTGTGTAAATAGTTTAAGAAAAATTTTAATACTACACCTGCTATAGTTCCATATTTACCTCCAGTTATAGCACCACTGGTAATACTAGCATCTTTTAGGAGACTACCTGTAACTCCTCCAATACCAGCACCAGCTAAGGCAGATTTTCCGATTACTTCTATAGCTCCTGGAACCTTATCCATATCCTTTGGACCTGTATAGTGACCCTCCGGAATTGTATATTGTTTTTGTCTAAATTTTGTCATACCATAAGATTTTTTAAATAATTAGTTGAGCTATTTACTACATCTTCTACAACTCTGCCTCCTTTACTATCTACATACTTAGATGCAGCCTTAGATATTTTATCACCGACTCCAATCTTCTTCCACATAGTTTTTTCTGGTTTTCCTATTACACTAACTAAAGCAGATGTCCCAGGAATAGGTACTGTTTTCATAGCTATAGAAGTTATAGGTGCTTCTATAGATGGTTGAATTACTTTAGTATTTACAACTCTTCCTGGATTAATGGCTGCTTGATTTGCCGCCATTTTTACTCCTTCTACCTTATTTAAACCTCTTGCTACTCCAGAAAGAACTTTATTTTGTGTTTTTATGGCAGATCTTTTTGCAGCCATTGGAGCCTTTCTAAGAACTTTTTTATTAAATCCAGCTAATATTCTAGTTCCTGCAAGAGAATACAACTTTCTTTTTATTATCATAAATTTATATATTAAACAAGTAAATCTCCATACCATCCAGATTGGAGTATATAATTATCACACCTAGATCTAAGCTCTTGATATGCAGCATCGATATTATTAAGAACTTCCAAACCAACATTAGGTAACATTAATGAAGCCTTTAGGTTCCTAATATAGTCTAGTAAATGAGTCATACAGAGATCCATAAAAAATGTACCTCTCGACCCTTCTTCTACATTCAGCCAATAAATAGCTGCTTTAGATGATCCTGGATTAAACGTTTTATCAGGAAGAAAGTCAGGAATTATTGGTCGACTACATATCCCCCTAACATAAAATTGATCATAGCTAGGCATATCCATCATAAAAACATAAGGACGTCTATAATCCGTAAAGTAAGTATAGTTAGATGGAGCAGGATACGAAATAGATCCAATTCTGTACATAGGAATAGAGTTTGGAATTAATATAATCTGATCTTCCGATATTTTACAATCAAGAAATAATGTAAAATTACTCTTAATCTCACAATACCCTTCAAGTCCCATGTTCTCACAACTACACATCTGAGAACGGTTCATTTTCATCTCCAGAATCAATGGCAAGGTATGTTCAAATTCTCTTAACGACTCCTTAATTATCTCCAGTAATATCTCATCTGGACTCAAAAAATCGTTCAAGGCTAAAATTTCATCAAGAGACGTCAAACTTATAAGAGCACTCCTGATAAATAACTTCTTTTTAAGATCTATTAATAATGTTTTATCCATGATATAATACTGGTAATAATTTAGGTTCTACTTTTGTTGTTATATCTTTTCCTTCTTCGAAAAATATCTTTATGATTTCAGGGATTCTATTATTGTCTTTATAAGAAATTCGAAGAAGTTTTATATTATTTTCTTTGCAATATTGTTCTAAACATCTATCTCGGTTGATTTGATTTACGAAGTCTTGATAAGATTTATGAAATTTTTTAACCAGTTCATAATGTTGTCTTCCGTCATATTCTATTATTGTATTTAATTCTGAAATATAGAAATCTACATATATTTTTGTTCTAATTGACTTAAAGAAATCACTATCTATTTTGATTTCATATTGTCTACTAATTAATGATTCCGTTTTGTATTTCAAAATATTTAAAAAACAGATTTCTTCTTGATTTGAAATTCCAGATAATGTACATTTAGGACATCCACATTTAGAATTATTATTAAATAATGTATAATAATCAATACTATATAATAAATTATGTTTTTTACAGAATACATTAACGGGAGTTTCTGTATTTACAAAACTATTTAATACTGGAGAGAAATCATAATTATCTAAATATAACTTATTAGCACTAATTACCCTATTATATGCTTCTGTATTAGACATTGTTTTATATTTTGATAAATATTCAGAATTACACTTTGAACATCCAATCGATCTATTACATACTAAATTATAATAGTTGGTTTCCCAGTAATAATCGTGCTTTCTGCAATATAATTTAATTTTAAATTTATCAAAATCAATAAATGAAATGAATTCTATATCTAAATTTCTCTCTTTATTTAGTTCATTAAGTGTGTTAATTATATTATTAGTATATTCGATTAATTGCTTTTGTTGTTTGCATTTTTTACACAAGAAATGATCTGGTGATTTTTCTTTCCTTGATAGATTTTTATACTTCACTTCAAACTCCCCATGAATAGGACATATTAAGATTACAGTATCATTATAAGATTTGAAGGAATCTTTTATTTTTGAAAAATCAATATTCTTATTGTTTTCAGAAGATTTAAAAAATTTTTCTATTTCTATTATTTTATCATCTATTAATCTTGACATAATTTATTTTATAAAGGATAGTATGTCAGATTTCTCCAACATACTATCATTATTTTTATTTGCTTCCCGTTATTCAAGGGCTGCTCCTCTTGTATCTTCATATTCTGAGACTGCAAGATCCATACCAACGTCGAAAATGTCGTGATATCAATATGTTTGCTAAGTATTATCTACTCATGTTCAGACTATATCTTTTAAAATCTTCATGAAATTTTAATTATACATCTAGTCGTTGAGAAATAGAATTATATCTATTTTTGCTGATTCTTTGGATTTATTAAGTTCCAGCAATTGGTATAATAATCGCATATACTTTACGATGACATATTTCAAAGCTCTCTGGTATCTAACCAAAACGTTAACCACCATTTTATTCTGCATTATTGTTAAACTTAAATATAAGATTAATATTTAAGATCAGACTATATCATTTTAATAAGTACATAGTCGTTGAGAGAAAATTTTTGTAAACTTTCTTTGCTGATTTATTTTATTATCTTCCAGCAATTCTCTTATTTTTCTTGGTAATATAAAAATCCAAGGCGCAATTATTTACGCTGAATTTGAACAGGGTTATTTGTCTCATCGATGATAATCATTTATGTAACTTAATATTTAATTTTATTAAGATCAGACTATATCATTTGCTTAATTTTATTTTAAACAAATAAGTACTTAGTCGTTGAGAGTATCAATAATGATACTTTGCTGATTATTTTTATTTTCCAGCATTTTCTTATTTTTCCTTAAAAATTTTAAGGCCGCTTAATTTATATTAACGGTAATCATCAATATTATAAGACATTGGGAGAATAGTTGATTTGAACCAGTACTTTTAAGTTATTAATAATTGTTAATAAATAGACTATATCATCTTAAGAATTAATACTTCTTAAGTTATACATTTAGTCGTTGAGAAAGGATTTTACTTAGATAAATCTAAGATATCCTTTTTGCTGATTTATACTTGGTGTAACCAAGATTTTTCCAGCATTTTGGTATAATTTTCCTAGATCCACTCTAGGCGACTACATAATTAATCGATAGTTCCAATCGCACTTTCCCATAGTTTTGGTGCAATTCTCCAGCCTATATACTGTTTAAGTAATACAGGCATAGCTTTTGAGATACGAATAGCTAAACGAGAGTTACCTTCATCTGAAACAATATTATCTACACTTTGCTTAGTATAATTATCATTCATATTCCAAGCATTAGTTTGATAATTCCAGAGTACAGTATTTACTCGTTTAGAGAGCAGAAGTTGACGAGTTTTCTTATTAAACTCAGTCATAGGTCTTTGATACTGAACAATACCATTAGTTTGTCCAAGCACGGGAGCAAATTCTGCATTATTTCTCGATATTTAATAAGATTAACTTAATAATCTAGACTATATCATCTAAATTATATTTCAAATTTAGTTATACATTTAGTCGTTGAAAAATTAGAATTTACTCCAATTTCTGCTGATTATACTTTATTATTATGTATTTCCAGCATTTTAGTATAATTTATAAACCGCAAAAATAACTTACGGTTTCTAGCTACAGCTTCCCAGTAAACAACAGCAGGTGAGCAATAATATTTCCATCCAAATGTACCGGAGTCGATATCCCAAGGTGCAGACAGATAGAGTTTATATGAATCTTGTGCTATTTTAGTTGCATTATTAGCGATAGTCATATAATTTGTGCTCTGAACTGTTGATACTGGATAGAAATAGTTAGAATTGATAGCCATATTAGCCAAGTAATTCTGGAAACTTAGTGATGTATTTCCAAGGTCACATAATCCTTCAACCACATAGATTTCCTGAATGTTGATTTCGTCAAGTGCTTTCTTAAGATCCGATTCAGATACATCAAGAATATCTGTTTCAGTTGGATCTACGCCTAATTTTGCATAAACTTGATCTCCACCATTTTCTTGATATTCATAGTACTTATATGAACTTCCAGATCCAACTCGGTAAACATCTCCAACTGACATACCTTTTGAGTTGTAAAGATCAGTCATTGAAGAAACTGTTTGTTTATAAGAACCTGCATTTGGGTCATTAGGATCAAGTTCTACCCATACTTTATCATCAGCTCCGTATCCATAGTAGTTCAATCCAAGCTCTCTCATATCGTCAGGGAGTTGAAGTTGAATCATACTTAGGAGTTCATTGAGTTCTGATACTTCCATATCTCCACGGCCGGTTACTTTACCTATATTAAAGAACTGTACTTCGTCAGAAATATTAGGATCAAGAACAGCGACTTCATAAAAATCTCGCTGTAGGATACTTTCTGACGGTTCTACTGTTCCTTTCTTAGTATAGGTATCTAGAACGGCCGATAGTACCATATAAGGAGAATCAGAGTTTTCGTTCAAAGCGGGGTTAGTTAATTCTTTGGTAACTACTGCATCATGATTAAAACGTCTAATTCTAACTCTCAGATCAGTATTAGAGTTATATTGATTAACTGCATAATATTTCTGTTCTTCGAAACCAGACCAAGCGGAAGCATTAATATCTATAAGTTTTTGATTAGGATTATCACTAGTCCAATCAGGTTCACAAATCACGATATACTGCTTTCCTAGTGGACATCTAGAGTCTGAAGTATCTAGCATATCCTGTCCTAGATAAAGTTCATAGAATACAACTGCCTTTGCTTTATCGGGATCAGTTGTTTCATTTTCAGAGATGATATTATTAGGATCTGTGAAGAATTTATAAGATGGAGAGAAGAATTTATTAGTTTCATTCATTTGATTTACTAAGTCGGGGAGAGTTCTTACATAGTAATCATATTGAGGACCATCATCGGTGGTACGATTACCAAGAATACCTACTCCATTCAAATTAATTGACCATCCATCTTGATCATGTTCTGCATCATCACCATCAATATCAAGAACAAACTTAACGACACCTTTATCAGCATCTCTAAATCCCTTCATTAAAGCACCATCTCTAAGGATATATGTACTATAATCAGTTTTAGTCATGGGTTTAGCGTAGTAGATATCGTTAGCTTTAGATGCTCTACAAACCAGCATAACATTAGAGCCAGCCAATCTATAAGCATTCATCCACATTGTTGCAGCTACATTTTTATCTCCTGTATTATTAGCATCATGATAAAGATTATTCAAGGATGCCATATAATCTTCTGTTAAGTCCCCTGAAGCATAAGTTTTTAAGAATTCAGATTGACTAGAGATCAGTGTAGGAACTGCTGGGCCTGCATCAGAAATTAAAGTCACTCCGATAATTAAACTTTCACCTGCAGTAGGATTAAGAGCTGCGGTATGTACTCTCTCTATAACTTTTACATACGGTTCGAGAGTTTCAGTCCATTGTGCCATAATTTAAATATAATAATTAATTGTTTTATTTAACCAACTTCTACGAGATATACTGGATATTTATTTCTTATAAATTTTTCACATATTCCAGCTATTAAACCAACATCAGCGGTTCCATCAGATGTAGTAGTTATAGAAATCTCATTATATCTACTTTTACTTTCTTCTGTTACTGCACTTGAGTTTGGTAGATTTCGTATTATGTTTTTTGTTATATCTTTTAGTTTATTATCTGCTATTGTATTTACTAGAAGTCTAAGTTCACCAGAATTTCTTGTTATAGCTACACTTATTGCTGATTTAAGAGAATCCGCCGTTTTAGGATCTCTTGTAAAATCGGAGCCTTCTTTAAAACCTGTTTTCTTAAGATCCTCTACTACTCTATCCATTAATCTATTGTCAACTGTTAACTTTCTGGAAATAGCTTCATCACCTTTTTTTATAGTACCAACTAAGGCTCCAAGAGCTGCTCCGACTAATGTTCCGGCGGCTACTACTCCAAGTCGTTTAGCAAATGGACTTAGAGCATTTAATTTTCGGAAAGTAGGATTACTCCCTTCATATTTAATATTTTTAGCATCTTTTCCGGATAATGGTAAACTTAGGGTAGCTACGTTTCCACCAATTATAGCTCCTTTAACAGTATCAGATAATATACTAAAGTCTTTTCTTCTAAATGTAATCATATTATTATCATTTTTCTCGGAAAAGATTTTTTTAAATTTATAAGAGGTTGTCTTTTTAGGTTCTTTTACTTCTACCTCTTTTAAAGTTTTATTAACTCCTCCAAGTGCTTTAGTTAATCTATCCATTGCTTCTAGCTGTTCATCTTGATATTTTTTATCAGAATTTTTTCTAGTAGCATTAATAGCAAGATTAGTTCCAGAAAATCCAGCAGTGGCAGTAGTAATTTTTGCCGTAGGGTTATTTTTATAAAACTCCTTTACATCTCTGATTATTTTCTTTGGTTTAAATTTTGCCATAATTTTTTATTAATTTTAATAGGAATAACCATCTCTTTGAGTCATATTTGTCTTCCAATCCTGTTTTTCTCTTCGTCTAGCCTGTCTCTGAGCATAATTAAGTCTTTTATTATACCATTCATTATTTTCAGCTTGTTTATTTCTATTTCGAAGAGCCATTCCACCTGCTAGAAGACCACCAACAACTAATCCAGTTTTTCCACCTTTACCCATTCTTCCGAGTAAACTACGACCTGCCTTATTCTTTCCAAAAGCTCCAGCTACAGAACCAACTGTTCCACCAAGAGCAGCCCCACCAAGAGCAGCCCCAGCTACAGAACCATATCCAGGAGCCTGTTTTGGTTTTTCAGCAAGAATATCTGAATCCTTCATTCTTTTAAGATTATCAGTATCGTCGTATTTAGTGAATAATTTTCTTTTTATAATCATTGTATTTCTTGATTTTTAGAATCTTGATATTTGAAAGCATCTTTATCTAGAGCCCGAGCTGTTTTATTTACTATTTTCTCTCCAGTTCCCCATGTTGCTCCTAAAACTGCAGCACCGACTGGAATACTACCTGCTAAGGCTGTTTTGGGGTTATCCATAATGAATTTACCTGCTTTTTGAGACCATACTGAACCTGAGTGTTTTCCATATCTATTTAACTGATGACCGAATTTGTATACACCTTTTCGACCACCTCCGCCAGATAAATTAGAAAGTCCACCTAAAATTGTTTGTCCAGGAGTTTTAAATATCTGTGAATTTCTTACAGATTTAGAAGCGCCAGTAAGTAATCTTTTAACTGCCATTACTCCAGGGACTGCATAGTTTCTCTGAGTTAATGCCATCTGATCTTTATATTGAGCTTTTTCAGCAGAGTATCCGAGAGCCATGGGAGCAGAACCTAGAGCAGCCATCGTTATTAACGTTCCTTTATTTTTTTTTGCAGCTTCTCCTAAAACTTTTCCAGTACCTTTTACTGCTTTCATTATAGATCCAGCAGAATAGGTTTTTTCAAGAGGCATTCCATTTTTCTTCATATCTTTTTGAATTGCTTTATCAGTAAGATATGAAGCTCCTGCCATTGTAGCTCCCATCATAGTTCCACCAATCAGCTTATTTTTTCCTTTCCACACAATTTTACCAACATCTTTAGCGAGACCTTTAGCATTTCCTAAAGTTTTATTATTCTTAAGAGTTGCTGTAAGTTTTGCAAAATTTATTTGAGCAAACTGTTTTTGTCCCATTACATCTGCTGCTTGTTGTGCTGCTTGTGGATTATTTTTTGCGTTTTCTGCAATTTTATTTAAAGCTTTGGTCATCTTTCTATTTTGCTCCTCTGCCTGTGCTGCTTGTTCCTCAGCTTGTTTCATTTGATCAGAGCCTTGTTTTAGAGAAAGACCTGTACCAATAGCCCCTGCAGCATTTAAAGCCATTCCCCAAAAAAATTCTTTTTGTCTAAACTTAATCATAATCTAAATCCTCCTATAATTAAGTCTGCATATCTTGACCGGCAGTTTTAAGACCTTTTCCAAGACCTCTAGTAGCTGCAGAACCTAAGAGATAACCAGCTCCCATACCTAAAATACTTCCAAATGGTCCCCCTATCATTGTTCCAATAGTTCCTCCTAATTTAGTAGCTCCTAAAACACCACCAGCGATTCCGGCTACTTTATTATCAAGAGCTTTACCAACTCCTTCTGTAACTCCTCCAAGTGTATTTCCGGCAGCTTCAGTTAGTGCATTGTAACATTTTCTTTTTAATCTGTATCTTGCCATTTACCTCTTCCTCCACGATTTAATTCTTGATTTAATTTTCTCATTTCTTTTCCTAAATTACCGATTCCAGCTAATTCACGTTGAGAAGTATTCATTCTACCCAGTCTATCCATATCTGTATCATATTTTCTCCCTTTAGTGAAACCAAGAGCTGGGTTATTAGTATTTAATATCTTGGTTTGAGAAAATCTCTTTACAATCATCATGCATTAAGTAAATATATTTTATAACCTAATCCGAAGGGTAATATATTCAATGCATTAATAGCATCTTCGATAGATTTGAATTCTAAGACCAATGATCTTGATTTTTTATCATATTTGATAGCCTCTCCAAGCAATTCAGAAACTTCATAAGATAGATCAAAGGAAGGAGAGAATGAACCAGATAGATAGGGATATTGTTTATCACCGCCTTTACTCTTAAATTCTCTTTGCTCTAAAATTGATCCTGGAAATTCTGAATACTTCTTTTCTTTCTTTTTTCCACCTCTTCTTTCTTCAGGATTATCATTCCTAGGTCCAGAAGTGTCTCCTAAAGAAGTATTATTATTTCCTCCATTATTGTTATTATTCCAATTTGGATCACTATCTTTTGGCGCAAATATAGAATGACTTACGTTTAATTGCATATTTCCAAGACGTTTATCATATGTTTTACCTGGAAGTCTAACCTCATCTGGTAACTTTGCTTTGGCACCAATTTTTAGATACATTCTATATTTATCTTTTCCAAACATAGAAGTACTAATTACAAATCTTTCGATTACTACATTATTTCCTCTAAGAACAGGAATTAATGCACTAGTATCTATTACTCCGAATTTATTTCTATCAGAATATCGCATAAGTTTTACATAAAGACTTCTCATTGCATCATATTCTGTAAATTCTTTCTGTCTAAATTTAATCATGCCACAACTGATAAATTATATTTTGTAGCGAGAATTTCTATAATATCAAAAGCTATTCCTAAGTGATCAGTTTCTGCTGTGATTACTCTGGTTTCTTTATTAATATCAGTTATTCTCATTCTAAAAATATCTTTGATTAATTTTTGAGTATAATTGTATAATTCCTTATCCTGTACTTGAATTTGATAATATCCAGACTCATTTTTTATAAATGAAACTAAAACCATAGCCTTAGAATTAACTCTACTAACGCTATCTGCTTGCTCTGGAGTTATAATATTAGGCCGTAATCCTTGTTTCTTTAAATATTCAATAGCGTCCGGCATTAAATTTTGGATAAGGTATTTCTTCTTTCTAAAATTTATCATAACCCTTTGTTTATAATTGTTGTTTCAGTATCAACCGGAACTTCATAATGATAATCTGGATTATTTCGTTCAAACTCTATATTCTGAACTATTTCTTCTAGGAATTTATATCTATCATCAATTACTTCATAGAAAAATAGTTCACATCTGAATTGACATTGATAAGAGAAATTTGAATTATCATCTTGTTGATATGTCTGGTTAAAATCTTCAGTTATTCCTCCCCATTTTATTGCAGCTGTCCATCTTTGTCCATATCTATCTGATGTTTTGAATTCACAGAAATTAGTAAGTAATGTGACATTCATATATCTATTTTTAAAGTCAAAGAATAATGGCATATCAGTACTTCTTAGATAAAATTCAACTGGTATTTTATGCTGCATTACTTTATCATCAGAATACTTAGGATGATTATCTTTCACTGGAGTCTGAAGAAATTGATAAACAACATGTGATGTTTTAGTTAATGTAGTTTCTTTATTAATTCTAACTAACTCTAAACCATAATCATCTAAAATTTTACGTAATTCTAGAATAAATTGATCTTGATAATCTACAGCTCTTATAACATAATCATTATATTTCCTTCTTAATGTAAATATTGTTTCAGATTCAGATTCAAGTGTAACATCATCTGAATTAATTATAATTTTAGGAAAATTTCTTATCTCATAACAGCTTGGTCTAGGTCCAATAGGTTGAAGATATATAAGATTTCCAGAGTAAAACAAGAAATTTATAAACTCAGGATTTTTATAATCTCCTTCCGAAACTACTATTGTTGTATAATTATAGTTTTGGATAACTCTAGATTCTGAGTCATTTACAATAACTATATTAATAGTATGTGGATCATAAGTTAATTTTCTTAACTTAAGTCCATTTAATGTAACATAAGTATTTTTAAATAATTTAGGAAGTCCTGTAGGGAGCATGTCAATTCTTTTTTCAGTACACGGTATTCCTAAAAGATCTGATAAACTTCCAGAAGTACTTCCTGGAGAATAAGTTAGAGTGAGAGTAGATCTTGAAGTATCCTCTACTATAGAGCTTATTTGTCCTTCTTTTACTTGAAAATACCTACATTTATTAGAAGAGAGTTTAAGACCTCTGTAAATTACATCACTCATAAAACTTATTTTAATATTTTAAAATTAATTTTCAGGGATTAACTTCTTCCTTAACTATTAGCTTTATTTTCTGCTGCTAAAAATGTACCAGCACCTAATGCAGCAGTTCCGGCGGCAGCAACACCTAATCCTTTACCTATTCCAATAGTGCCTCTTCCCACAGTAGAAGCTAAATTCTTAAAACCTTTGGCATTTTCTCCTGCTTTAAAAGCTCCTTTTGCTGCAGTCCAATTTGCCGCTGTTTTGGCGAATGGAGAAAATAATCCAAAATTTTTTCTTTTAAGCTTATAAGTTGCCATAATTATTTCATAATTTTTCCAAGTGCCTGCATACCTTTTTGATCAGCTTTTGCATTAAAAGCTTGTTTTGTCATCTGAGATCCTGTTTTCTTTAAAAGTGCATTATCAATTTGTTTAGCTCGTGCAACTCCAAAATCCTTAGCTCCAGACATCATCATTCTATCTCCAACTTTTCCTCCAACAGCTTTACCAGCTTTCATTAGTCCAGTATTAGTTTTAGCCATTATGTTAGCACCAAATGCACCTTTTTTAGCCCCAAGAATGGCTGCACCTGCTGCGAGGCCACCTAAAGCTAATTTTTTCCCAGTACTCATTCCGCCTTTATCATCAGAATATAATTTTCTCTTTAATCTAAATGTACTTGCCATAATTGTAAAAATTAAAAAGAGAAGGAACCTTAAGTCTATAAGACCTAAGGAATCCCTCTCTTTGTTTAAAATCATTTTATTCTTTAGGGATCTGAGAGTTTAACGATCCAAATGATTTTTATGGTTTAATTAGATACCGAATTTGAAAGTAACCTTCTGTACCAATTCAGGAGCCATATACTTAGTACCTTCCTGATAGTAGATACCAGAAGCCATCTGAGTTGGGTTATTGTAGTTACCAATAGTCGGAGTATCAGTCAAAGGCATATAGATACCACGTGCAAGCGGAGCCATCTGACCATCTTTTGTTTTGTGAATTGCATAGAAAGTACCTTCACCCGGAGCTTCAGCAATATCAGTAGAACGAAGTACAGGAATACCATTATACCAACCCAACAGGTCATTGATATAAGTCATCTTAGTATTACGTTCCCATTTACCAATCATTCCACCCTTCTGGAATTGATTAGATGCCATATTACCAGCTACATAGGCAGTAACATCAACACCCTTAACAGCTTTAGTTGCCAATGCACTTTCAACATTAATCAAGTAAGCATCGAACAAGTCAACTCTAGAACGATAATCCATGAACTGACCAGTCATAGCACCCTGAGTCAAATCCAAGTCAGCCATAACGTTACCATTATAACCTTCTTCCAAAGTAGAAACCAATTTATAGTTAATTACCTTAGTATACAATTCACGAAGCTTAGTGAACAAGAAAGTAGCCATATCAGAACCAGTTGCTTTCTTCATAGCACCTAAAGCAGCAATGTTATATTCAGCTACCAACATATCAGGTACAGTAGCCAAACCAAGCTGTTGCATCTTAGCGATAAATCTCTTATCATTAGCATGTGCATTAGAAGCACCAATAGTATTACAAGGAGTACCAGTAACATCTTCCTTACCTACAATAGTGATAGTTTCTGTAGCAGCATCACCAGCCAAAGCAGTAGCCAAAGTAAATTCTACACGACCATTCAAATAGTTGATAGTACCGTTAGAAATCTTACCAGCAACAGCCATGAAAGCACCCTGACCATTATCGATCAATTCGAATTTTTCAGTTGCAGTAGCAATCTTAACACGTACTGTACCAGGGATAATCTTACGACCAATCAAAGAAGAGTAGTCAGCATTAGTAGTCGGAGTAATATTCAAAGTAAAGTTACCCATAGCTTGAATATCCTGATAGTTATCCGGACCTAAGTTAGGAATAACAGAACGCATATCAGTTACACCCAAAACGTCGAACCAATAGAACAAACCATTAGGCTGATCAAAGTCACGTTCGATAGACATATAACCTGCGAATGAGCTTACATAAGAAGCTACAGAAGCATTGAAATACTGAGTAGACAGCAACGGAGTTTCTGCATAACCAGAGAAAGTCTTCTGCAGCAAATTACCTGCATTACCTAGACCAAACAAATCTTTCATTTCATCGTTACGAGAGAACATCTTAGCATATTCACGAGAACGAAGGTTAGCATCTTCTGCTGATACTGAGCTATTAATAAGAGCCTCCATCATTGAAGGAGTCTGCATCATTTGCAAATACTGTGTATTCATAATGTATATAATGTTTTTATTATTTTTAGTTTATGTAAAATGGTTTTTGAGGATAACCATAAACCTATCTATTTATATTTAATTACTTACGAAAACTATTTCCAGTCAACCATGATACTAGAGTATCATTTGTATCACTGAATTTCTTTTCTGAGAACTGAGCTTCCTGAAGATCTTGTTCTTGAGCCTGTGCAGGAGCTTGTTTTGCTTCCATAATTTGCTGAGCTGCTTCTTCTGCTACTGCTTGGATACTTTGAACTGCCTGAAGTGCTTTATCTTCAATAGCTTCAACACTAGTAGCACCACCTTGTGCAGGAGCAACACCTGCCGGAACTGCTACTTCCTGAGGAGCTACAGCATTAGGATCAGCTAAAGGAATTACAGGAGTATTAGGATCTACTTCTCCAGCAGGAACAGGAACTGCACCTACAACATCTGAGAAGAATTTATTAAGAATAGGATCTTCATAATCTCCTGAGAATTTCTTTTCTTCTTTATCAATAGAATGTTCTTCAAGTTTGTCAGCTTCTTCTTCTGATAATGGATGACATTCAATATCATCTTCACTCATAGTAGCCTTAGTAAATTCACCATTTTCCTTATCTTCTATAATTGCTTCTGTAGCTGAAATTGGAGTAATGATTTCTTTATCTGTTTCTACTTTCTTACCAGTTTCAATAGCTTTTTCTACTGGACAATGACTATCTTCTTCAGAGAATAGACGAACCATATATTCAGTAAATTCCTCACCTTCAGAGAAGAATTTAGTTTCTGCCTCATTACAGTAGATATCTTCAGAAAATTCTTTTTCTTCATGATTTTCAACTTTATCTTCTACTGCAATACTGTTTGTTAGATTATCGGCTTCTGCTTCTGAGATAGGATTAACATCAAGAACTTCTTCATCCATCTCAGCTTTAGTAAATTCGCCATTTTCTTTATCCTGTATAACTGCAGTCTTAGAATCGATAGGCGTAATAATTTCTTTATCTGTTTCTACTTGTTCGCCAGTTTGGATTGCGCTTTCAATTTCAGCAGAATCAGCCTCTTCAGAGAACAAACGAATCATATACTGAGTAAGTTCTTCATTTTCTGAGAAAAATTTAGTTTCTGCTTCGTCACACCAAACATCAGAGAATTCTTTTTCTTCTTCCTCATCTTCGTCTTCCCCTTCTTCAGAAACAACGATATGATCTGTCAACTCTTCTGCTTGATCTTCGCTTATCTTTTCAAGCTCCATTTCTTCACCTTCTAAACTAACTTTAGTAAATTCATCTTTATTTTTATCCTGTATAACTGCAGTCTTAGAATCGATAGGTGTAATAACTTCAGAATCTGTTTCAATCTCATCACCATTTTCAATAGCATCTTCAATAGCATCCTGAGTTGCACTAATACTATCTACAGATTCAGAGAAGAAACGACACATAAAGTCTGTATTATCAGCTTGGAATTCAGTTAAGTAAATAGTATGATCTGAAAATTCTGCTTGTTCAGGTTCTCCAAGTTGTTCATCTTCAACTACACCAAGACCATTCAAGAGATCGATAGCATATTCACGAGCGTCTTCGGGGTTATAAAAAATTCTAACTCCTGCTACTCCTTTTTCTGTTAAACTCTGAACTAATTCTTGAGCTGATGCTTCGTCATACTCTGGAGCATCTACAATAACATGATTTACTGGATCTACTCCTACTACAAACAATGGATCAAACTGTTCTGCTTCACTAAAATTCTTAGATTCTAGCTCAGTAACATCCATATCTTCACCATTAAACTCTACCTTTGCTTGATCACCTGTAGATTCTGACGTAACAACTACTTCATTTTCACCAGTTTTTTCTACTTTAAGATCACCTACTTTAGCTGTTTCTTCTGATTCAATAACTTCTGAGAATAATCTTTCACAAAATTCTTGATCTGAGAAAATTCTAAGAACTACGCTATTATCAGTACTTACAGAGAATTCTTTTTCTTCGCATTCTTCTACAGCTTCAGGACCTTCTTGTGCAGTAATTTCTACACTTTCTTCATGACCAGCTGCTGGATTTAAACCACCATCAGGAAGATTTGGTGCAATAACAGCACTACCATCCATATGATTTTCAACTTCCTCGTCAGCTGCACCTACCTGATTACCCGGAGTTACTCCATCCCCTTCCGGATGAAGATATCCCTCGATTTGTTCAGATTGTTCAGCTGGATACATATCATAAGTATCATCCTCATCAGAAGCCTTTTCAACGATAGTAACTTCGCCATTTTCCTTGTCTGTTACTGAAACTTTACCGTCACCGATATTTTCATATTTTACTTCTTCAGTATCAACAGAGCCATTAGCCTTAGCATCTTCAATATCTTTGGCTACTTGCTTTGCTAATTCTTCATCCTTATCCTCTACAGCTGAGAATAGGACTTCCATAAATCTTGTATTTTTCATACTGAGTTTTATAAATATTTTATTTCATTATATCAACTTGATTTCCTTGAATTTTGATTACTCCACGATCAATTAATATATCTATTATATTATCTGGAGCATCATCATATCTCTCTTCTAGGATCTTTGTAAATTCTTTAATTCCCATTGCAGAATTACCAAACTCTATCTTTAAGTCTCCAATAATTCCAGAATCTTTAATCCAATCCTCTACTTCTTCAGTGCTAGAGAACTCAACTTCTTTCATTTCTTCAAGTGGAAGAGAATGAGCTTTTTTAATTAGCATTATACCTTTCGGTCCTAAAGATCCTTTAGATTCTAACATATTAATTATGTCTTCCTTAGGTCCTTCTATTGGGTCTAAATCCAAAATCTTAGTCACTGATACGATTAACTTAGAGAATAATTTAGATTGTAAGAATGCAGTTTCAGGAATAGTAACTTTATTATCTTCATCAATACTAGCAAAACCTTTTTCAACTAAATCTTCGGCGGAAATACCAAATGCCTTAACAACTTCTGATTCATTTAAAGTTTTGCCAGAAAATTCTTTTAATTTTACCTCAAATTCGTTCGACGGTTCTGAAAATTCTTTTTGTACAGCGGCATTATTATCTCCGCCGAATAACGAACGTCTTGAGAATCCTTTTTCTACTTCTTCAATTTTTGATACTTCGACTTGTACAGCTTCAGGAGTATTTTCAGGACTTGGTGTAACTTCTAAAACATTAAATCTATTTACAGCTCCACATTTAGGACATAAGAAGTTAGTTGTAGTGGCTAAAGTATCCATAATATAACCACAATCTCTACACTGAATTTTCTTATATTCTGCCTGAGTTACTCCACCTGAAAATAACTTGCGCCGTGGAGAAATCGAAGAAGAGAATAATTTACGTCTTTCTACTTTCATAATCTTTTAACTGTTTTCTTCAGGGTTTTCTTCTTCTACTGGCTCTTCTTTCTTCGTACCATTCTTCGGCGCGAATATTTCCTCTAACATTGCGTTTGTGAAGTCTACATAAGCTGCTTGTATTTTTTGATATCTATTCTTAGAGATAGCATTCATCTTAGTAACTTCTTGAAGGGCCATCTTATAAGGTAAAAACAATTTTTGTACACTTATACGTACATTTTTACCTAAACTAGATGCTCCAAGTAATGTTCCTGGATTCTTTCCTTTCATAATCTCAGGGGTAATCGTTTTCATAATATCCAAGAGATCAGTGGTAAATAAAGATTTCATAACTCTAAGCGTTTCTGGATCCATCTTTTCAGAACCACCAGCTTGTTTTACTGCTTGCTTATATTCTAAAACAAGTAGACGAAATCTTTGGCGAGGGGACATCTTTCCAATTCTAACTCTCTCTTTAACTGTAGCAACTGAGAAATCTTTTTGAATAGGTTCTTCTATTACAGATTCACTAACGATAGTATCTTCTATTGAATTTATTTCAGAATTAAATGAAAATGATTTAGCTTTTAATTGCGTAAACTTTCCATTAATCTTAGAAGACTTTAATAAATCTCCCGAATCGAAGTTAGAAAATTGCTTAACTTTTATTTTTGTATCCTTATAAGCTTCAGGATCATACTCTATATCAAGTTCAGAGAATGTTTTTTCGCTCTCAGAACCATCAATTGAAACTATACCCGCATTTTTCCAAGAAGGGTTTAATGTAAGGTCAGCCCCTTTTAGCGCAACCATACGCTTTAAATAGTCACTTCCGCTAGAATTTTCCCAATATCCCAATTTTTTTAATATATTGCTTGCTATTAAATTTAGACTATATTATCCTAAAAATCTAGGTTCCATCTTTAGTCGTTGAACATCTCGCTATCTGCTAGATGATGCTGATTTGATTCTAACCTTTCCAGCATTTTATGAAATTTTCTTAAGAACTTATGAATTTCTTAAGTCTCAGTTAATTAAAGAACGACACAGGAAATTCCAATTTTGCAACCATTTTTAAGAAGGCCCTTTACTCTTCTGATTCTTTGTATAGCTTCATCGTCTAGGCCATCTTCGGAGAGAACCTCAAACTCCCCATAGCACCAGCCGTCATTTTCGAACCAAACTTTAGTTAACACATGTGTAGGTGAACTTTCGCCAATTAATAACTTAACCTAATTGATTTTAAAATCAATAATAGACTATATTATCTAAGAATTAATCGGTATTCTTAGTGTTTACTCTAGTCGTTGAGAAATAGATTTTATTATCTATTTTTGCTGATTTAATTTATTATTTTTTCCAGCAATTAAAAACATTTTCATAAACTTTTTATCTATGCCTCTCATTATTAGCAATAAAGGAGATCATCTTTCCCTATAGTCTTAGATACTGCAGGACCACCATTTTTGGCAGATGATAGATTTCTGGCTAAGTGTGTTAATGTTCCAAAGAGCTTTCTATCCTCTAAGGCTTGTTTAAACTCTTGGCTACTAAAGAAAGATTCCGCAACATCTCGAGGTATCATACTACTGTCAGATGCAGGTAGCATTGTCGAAAACAATTTTGCAATAAATTTCATATTTCAATTTAAATTTTATATTATTTTCCTTTTGTAGTTTCATATAAAAGATTATAATCTACTAAAGTACTTGGATCAATATTTTCAAAAACTACTTTATTTAAAAATTCAGAAACTCTTTTAAAAGAACTTATAGTGTAAGGAATTTCTACCAACATTATATTATTCTGTTTGCAATAAATTCTTACATTTTCATCTCTTCTTTTTTGGTCATCAAAAAGATTTTTATCATATTTGTGATATAGTGAAAAATATGTATAATGCTGAATTCCATTATATTCAATCCATATGGTTTTCCCACCATAGTTAATAATAAAATCAATCATAACATAATCTCTACACCTGCCCTCTATTCCACTTACTTTAGTATTCCACTTATAATCCAATATTTTATCTGAATTTTTATTAATCCAAAGCTCTACTAATCGTTCTCCCTTTGATTTAGTAACAGTACTAGGATCTGTAAGTCCATGATATAATAAATTCTCTGGATCTTGTTTAAATATAGTATTTGTTTCCAGATCTAAAATTTCCACAGTAGTCTTGCAATTGATAAAGTTAGATATTAACTTATACTTTCCAATTCCATAAATATTATCCAACCTATTTTGAAAGTCTTGATTAGAAAACTTTCTATCTTCTTTTATAGAATTAGTATTACAAACTGGACACCCACCATGAGAACTTTCTAAATGTGTTTTTGCTAAAACCGAAAAAGTTGTTCCGCACTTATTACATTTAAAAGTCATTTTATCAATTCTTCCAGTATATTCAGATAAATATTCAAAGGAATTTTCTCCAAACTTAGCTTTTGATTCTGTAATATAAGTTTCTGTTGTCTTTAATCTACTCGAATGATATTCTTTATTACTAAGCGTTATTTTTCTAAGTTTAGCAGCATAATACCTACAATTTAGCCCTCTTGAAATAAAATCTGAATACGTAGTATAGTATTTTTCATATTCATTATTATCATTTAAATACTGTAAACATATTTCATCTGTAAGTTTTTCGATTATTTTAGGTACTAAATCATAATTATATACTATGTCTATAAAACTACCCTCCCGAGATTTAATAAATATATCCATTAAATCCTCTTTAACCATAACACCCGTAAATACATAATCATTATCTAACAATAATTGATCTTTTATATAACTTTTTGTATTTGGTAATTTATCTTTATAATAAACTTCTATTATTTTATCTACCCAAAGTTCTGAATACATATCAGATGGTTGTAATTTAAGTAACCATCTATTTTCCCAGTCCCTAAAAGTTATATTTAATTTTTGTAATTTCTTAAAAACTGAATTTCTCATCTTTTCTAATACCCAAGTACCTAATTCTGGAACATACGTATAATAGTTTAATCTCCCACTATCATTTCTTCTGGGAAGTTTTACTCTCATTACTATTGGACAAGAATACTCTAAAGGTACTGGTAATAATTTAGTATCTATCATGAATTAAATTTTATAGCTTCCCGAGATATCAAACTATCCTTGTATTATTAACATGTCATCCTTAGTAGTGGAAGAGTAACTCGCGACTTTTACTCTTCCTAAAGGTTTATAATTCATGTTAGTAATTCCACGATATCTCATCGTCTATTTATCTAGGTCGAGATGACACAGCTCAAACGTGCGACTTCTTGATCCCAAACCAAGCGTTCTATCTACTGAACTACATCTCGAATCTATTCTATTTATTCTTCTTTCTTTTTTCATTCCATTTTCGAATAGCTATTTTCCCTGATACATATGCACCACCAATAGGAAGTGCTGCAATAGTTCCTGCGATAGCTGCTTGTTTTGTTTTTCCAGCTTTTGCAAGTTTGGCAGCAACAACTCCAGGAACAATATCAGATGTTCCAAGAATTATAGCTTCATCTGGGTGTTTCTTTACATACTCCACCACCTTCTTACCAGTTTCTTTAGGATGAGTTACTGTATGTTCAATAGATTTTCCTATTTCTTTAACTTTATCAGTAACTTTACTAAATCTTTTAACTCTCAACATAGTTTTTATTAGTTATTATTATTTTCTTTCGTTGAACTATCCTGACTCGAACAGGAAATCCCAGAACCAAAATCTGGTGTATTGCCAATTATACTATAGTTCAAATAGTTCAATCATTTCTCCATAAAATATATTTTTGGAGTTTCTGATATAATTTCAAATCCAAGTTTCTTATATAAATTTATCGCATTTATATTTTTCTTTGATACTGTAAGTTTATTAGCCCCAGAAGAATTTATCAAATCAGTTGCTATTCCTTTTCCTCTATACCCCGGAGAAACTTCTAGAGCAATAATAGTATCTTCTTCGCACGCTATATATCCCACCAACTCATCTTTGGCTGGGTTTATTAATAATTTTCCAGCCGTTTTTCCTGGTGTATTTCTTGCGTGCTTTAACATATTCTCCTGTGACTTATATTTTTCTATATTTTCTTTGGTCCAGGGAAGTTCTTTATATTTTTGTTTTCGTAGTATTATCATAAGCTCTAAAAACCTTATATGTGTAATAATAAATATAGAAAATTATGAAAAATTTAAAAGTAGGAGATAAAGTTAAATCTCGTAAAACAGGATTTTATGGAGTAGTAACTGATGTAGATATTACTCCTAATAAATTATTTGTTAAAGTTAAATTAATGTTAAACGATAGAGAAGTAGAAATTCCAAAAAGCGTTCTGGATTATGTTACTCCAGAAGAATGGGAATTTGTAAAACGTATGGAAGAAAGAGATTGAAATATATTTCTTTTCTTTTTTTTCTGTTCCTAGGACTTGATCGAACAATAGACCACTTTCCTCTGGCCATCCTAGGAATTGATTATATATTATGGAAAAAGAATCTTAAAATATATTTTCCAACATGTTTTGAAGTTCTTTTTGTGACTCTTCTCTTGGATCCGCTGTTATTTTAGTAAGAGATTCGAGTTGTTTAGCTATTCCTGAAGAATATCCCATCTCTTCTCCTTCATCAATAGATAATTTTAAAGAATAAACACTAGAAGCTAAAGCATCCCATAAATCCTTGCTTCCTGGCTTAGAACCATCAGGATTATCAAATAATGGAGATATTGATGCTTTTTTAGGATGATCTACTTTACGTTTTGGACCAACATATCTTAAATCATATGCCTCTCTTTGTAATCTTTTATATTCAGGAATTTCAAGAAGTTCATTGTTTATTATATACTTCAAATAAAGAGCCGGTTCACAAGGAGTATTATCTGTAGAAATTCTCCCATTATTTCTAATTCCTTCTCTTTCACAATATTGAAGTATTTGTTTAGAAAAAGCTTGGTCAGCACTAACTATAATATTAAATTTCTTGTTAAGATCTTCTATAAACTGCTCTATGTGAAATAAACTCGTCTCTTGTCCTTCTAACCTAGATACACCTAAAACAAAATGACACTTAATTTTAGGAACTAAAGTACCATTTATATTTTCCCAATGATCAAAACTAACTGCTGCTATTCCAGTTGTATCATCTACTACACCTAAGTCAAGACCTAGCCATATAGGAGTACCTCTTGGAATAAGATTAATCATTTTTTCTACATGATTAATAATCCTATCTTCTTTATCATAAAAATCAACTGTAATAATTTCAGGAATTCTATTCTTTATTGTTGAACATTTAGATAAGTGTTCTATAGTACCTCCAAAAAAACTATCTGATGATCCTGTATTAATACCAGATTTATCTTGAAGAGCTTTAATCAAATCAGATTTAAATTCTCCAAATAATTGAATAGGTACATGTTCCACTCTATCAGGGTCTTGATCATCTTCTAATTTATAGTTCTCTTCTTTATCATTTTTATTTAATATTCTTGGAGGATATTTACCATCTCCAGTATAAACTGAGAAAGTTATTCCCCTTGAACGTTCGTACAGATTTTTTCTAACTTCATAATGAGAAGGTCTACAATCCCAAGTAAATTGAGGTTCTGCATTCTCAAGAAATATTTCAGTTGGACCACCTGCACCTCTACTAGAACTATCAATTATTAGATTTCCGGCTAATGTTAAACTTTCTTTTACATCAAAACGAGATGTAATACGAATATACGTACTATTTACACGTTCCATGGCTTTTTCTTCGTTAGGCCAAAAATTGACCTCAGACATGATTGCAAAAATCAAGTCAGTTCCTAGTCCACCTGCCAATCTATTTCTATAATACTCTATTATAGTTTAGAATATAAATTTAACTTATATTTCATTATAAGTTAGTAAGTCTTTATTCGTTACATCAAAGATTACTTAGATTTATCTAAGATCCTTGACTCGGTATTGGGATTATCCTTTCACCGAATTTACTTACTTTATTACCATATAATTTCTTAATATGGAGGGCAACTTTTTATACTACATTACCCCTAGGACCAGAAGTTAATATTCTTATATTATGTCTGTGTGGTAAATTTCTAAAAAATGGACTCTGCTTTAATACATCATCTAGCATCCATCTTCGAAATTCAGCATTTGCTACATCTTCATCTCTATGAAAGATGATAAAACTAAGTGGTTTTTTACCTAATTTAAATGTTCTCCACGGATTAGCCATACAACTTAACCTAGCTAGTGTATTTGTCATAGCTAATTTAGATACCGTAGATTTACCTATACCGCAAATTATTTAATATATTTATTTATATATTGCAGACTATATCATCTCTAGTTCTCTCATTCTAGAGTTATACATTTAGTCGTTGAGAAAGGATTTTATCATCCTTTTTGCTAATTAGATTTTATATTATCTTTCTAGCATTTTAGTATAATTATAAGCCACCGATATATTAATGGCTCCAGATAAACAGAGTAATGGTTTTGCTGTTGTAACTTCATTTGGAAAAATTCTCTTCAATCCATCTTTCCAAAAAGGAAATATTACATCTCCATGATCAAAAAATTCCTGACTACCTAAATAATAATCATCAGAATATAATCTTTCTATCGTTGGAGGTCTGTGTGTAAATCCTTTGAGACGAAGAAATACCATTATCTTTTCATCTTCTGTTAATGATGTGTATTGATCCCTAAGATCTACTTTTGCTAAATCTTTTTCTATATTTTTAGTGGGATCAAAATGGTCTGTGAAATTAATCATAATTTTGATCCTTTCTCTTTTTATAATTTCTCAAAACCAGGAATATATAACCCATTATTTTCCCACCTAGCTTGTCCATTAGTTTTTACACGTTTAACCCACTCATTTTGTCCAGGTGCAGTAGGTGTTACTTCCAAAGATCTTGTTTTATGAGAATTATACCGTTTTAAATTCATTCTTTTAGCATCTAAACTACTAATTGAAGAATTTCCTCCTTTATTACTACTGCTGCTATTAATAACTTTCGGTTTCTGTAATTGATTAGGATTCCCAAATAAATCTCCTACAAACTCAACTTTCTTTCCTTTAGGACGTCTTTTAGTAAAATAACTTTTAGTTACATATCCATTACCATTAGGAGATATAAAAGAATTTTGAGCATCTTTAGTTACAGAGTGTAAATCTAATGCTGCATTCTTTGCTTGTGTTGCTATTTTAGAATTAGATAGTCCGGTAGCTTTTCTAGTAGTAGTTGTTATTATATTTTTCAATGGAGTTAAACTTGTTACATTAGTAATATTTGCAAACAATTTAAGTTTCATTCTAGTAAGACCTCCCCAATAAAAATCTTCTTCTGGGGTTGTCAAGACTCCATCATCCTTAAATCCAAGCTTCTCATAAATATGTCTAGCATCAGGAGATCTACCAGGCACTTCAAGAGTAACATATTTATAACCTTGAGACTTAGCAAATCTAATCAACTCTGTTAGAATAGCCTGAGAATATCCTTTACCTCTATAATCTTCATAAGTTTCAATCCACATTATATTTAATTCTTCTTTGGACTTTTCTATAAGATTTAATTCTGCTACTTTCTCAGAACCTAAGTAAATATCAAATGACGGTCTCTTATTACTCCATTCTCTAAGTCTCTTAATAAATTTTCCAAGAATATCTACAAAAGATTTAAATCTATTTATTGTGAGAGATTCTCCTGTTTTCTTACTTACAATTTTTATAGAATCTTGTAGAGTATCTAATTTACTAAATCTTTTTACTTTCATATTTATAATTTTATTTTATGTTGTGTGAGAGAGATTCGAACTCCCGAAAGCAAAGCTAATAGATTTACAGTCTATCCTCGTTAACCACTTGAGTATCACACAAACTTATTATTAATTAACTGGATAATAAAGATTTCGCTACATCAAATAAAATATAATCTTTCCAAAAGAATAAATCTGATTCATCTTTTTCTTTTCCAAAATGAATACGCACCTTATATTTACCTTCAAGTATACTAAAGGGAACTAATAGTATAATATCAAGTACATAATTATACAAGGCAAAGAAATCTACTTCACCTTTTTTATATAATCCAGATTTATTTTGAAGATTGTACGATAATGCTCCATCTTTATCAATATAGCCAGCAGTAGATTTAACCTGAATTTTATAAAGTATTCCTCCTATATCTGCAATTACATCATATCTATCTACTCCACAAGGTTTAGATGACATAATTCCAACTCTTGCTAATTGAAACATTGTCGCACATTCACCTACATATCCTAATAAATCTGAAGTTAATTTTCCATCAAATCTAGACAATTCAGTGGTACATTCCTTAGGAGGAGCTATCTTTACAGACTCTTCTACTTTTTCTTCTTTAGTAGATTTATCTTCTGGTTTTTTACCTTTGCTGAAACTAAGTGAATATTTCTTTGCACAATCTGAACAACAAAATCTTCCAGAACCAAAAGAACCATCATGCTCTTTACCACAATATTCACATTTTCTTAGTTTCTTTCTATCTGATACTTTTATCCCGTATCTATTTGCTGCTTTACGTATAGCTTCTCCAGTGCTTCCATCACCCCGCATAGCTGCAACTTCTTTATAAGATTTTCCTTCATGAATTAATAATCTTATTAATTCTTCTTTGTTATATTTCTCTTTTCCCATAATTAATTGTTTTTTTTATAATTTTTCTTATCTTTAAAATTATTGCGGAGAGACAGGGATTCGAACCCCGGGTACCTCGCAGTACAACGGTTTTCAAGACCGCCGCAATCGACCACTCTGCCACCTCTCCTAAAACAGCTCTCCGTGGTAATTACGATATACCGACCCTTTGATTAACAGTCAAATGCTCTGCCTCTGAGCTAACGGAGAATATTATTTTTGAGCCTCTTGTCGGATTCGAACCAACGACCCCGAGATTACAAATCACGTGCTCTGGCCAACTGAGCTAAAGAGGCAATTCTGATTTAATTATGAAATATAAATCAGAAAATATCATAAAACTTAAAAGCCTTATATATGTGTAGTAGAATAAACGAGTGCTATTTCTTTACTACACTTTTTATATAGAAATAGTACTAATTACCTATGTCGTAGTAGGTATTATCATAATTTAAAGTAGAGATACATAGTTCGTGAGAATAGTGTATCTCATTTTTTATTCTATTCCATGTTCTTTTTGAAATAATCTCATAAAGTCTGCTACTATTTGCTTAGACTCTTCACTATTCAACTCTTCATTTCCAGATTCTTCTGCAATTTTTTTCAATTCAAGATCAGAACCTTTAACAATTATCTGACTCTTCATATCTTCTAATTGTTGAATAAATTGCATAATTTTTTCTCATATCTATTTTTAATATTTATTTTATTAAATTAGACTATATCATCTAAATTATATTTCAAATTTAGTTATACATTTAGTCGTTGAGAAAGGATTTATATTAGTAATCCTTTTTGCTGATTTATGTTTTAACTATCTTTCAGCATTTTAGTATAATTTTCTTAGTATTTCAACTAAGCCGCAGATATATTAACGGCAATAAATGAATCTTGTAAAGTCATTTGTGAACTATCAAAGAGTCTCATTGGATCGAGTATATAATCAATACAAAGACAAAGTTTAGAAATCATATTGAGAATTAAAATAGGTCTTATACTTTGAAATACCTCAGAAACATATAATTCTAAGATATGTCTAGACTTCGGATCTGCCACATTAACTAAAGTATTTGAGAGGCTTCCGAAATCAACATGAAGATCTATATTATATTCTTTATTATAACTAGTAAAGACTTCATTCAATTTATGAGTTAATTCTAGTGCTTTTTGTTCTTTTTGATTACTCGCAATAGCACTAGCATCCATAATAATATTGCGAGCCGTTTTAGGGAGTACTGGAGCTGACCCTATAATATTTTTTAGGTTTTTAGATACATCCTCTTCCGGCTGCAAAATCTCATAATCTCCCGGGTCATCAACAGCTCTCCCTTCTTTCCCTAAAATTTGTTTCTTAAATTCAGGGTCACTAAATGGGTTAACTGTTCCTATCATACATTTATTATTTTATAGTTCTCGCGCTTTACAACTATCAACCGTTTACTTTTTGCACCTAGTGCGATTAATCTTCGGTTGTAAAAATCTAGCGCGTTTGTTCTATAGAGGAGATTGATTACACTACCTCTATAGATTATTTCTTTTACTTCTTAGATCTCCATTTTTTAGCAAATTCTTCTTTTGTCATTTTTCCATCTGCTACTTTTACTCGATCTACTGCTAATTTTGTTTTAGTATCAAGACTACCACTATGTTTTCTAGCAAGCTTATTAAGTGCAACACCTAATATACCGCCACCTATACCACTACCAATTGCTGCATACTTAGCTGCCTGTTTTCCGTATTTATGAGATTTTCCATCTTCATAAGCTTCAACAAATGCTTCGCGATCCTTCTTAGTAGTCAGAGCTTTATTCAACTTAATATTAATCTTATCACTAGTTGTAAGTTTTGGCTCATCATCTTCCTCTTTTTTTTTATCAGAGAAATCCTTTTCTTCCAAACTTTCTGCATCTTCTGCAACACTAAAGGTTCTCTCTTCCTCATTTTCCAGTGTTACATCAGTAGTAGAGAAGTATCTCTCTTCTCCTGTCTCATCTTGTAGTAATGAGAATACTTTACGTCTAATATACATACTTAATTACTGTTTTTATTTGATTTATATTTAAAATATTTTTTAAGAGGTCTTATTACCTTCTTAATTCTATCACTCTTTCGTTTAGTTACCCCAAGTTTATCTGTTTCTTCTAAGGTATCTACACTAGAATCAAGAGGATCAAGAATATATCTTGTAATTACCTGACTTGATTTTTGATAAGTTACACCTTCAGGGGCAGCTTCTGAATAACCGGAAAATCTTTTAATTTTCATTTTATATACGGTCTTAGTGGATCAAATCCTTTCTCTTCTTGTTCTTTAGAATCTTCCACTCCTTCTGTAAATGTCTTTTCTTTAATCATAATCTTACAAGTTTGTTTTCATTGATACTGTTGGCGTAGGCTTTGATTTTGTTTTGTACAATCCTATATTATTTACTTCCTGCCTACTATTCTGAGCGTCAATTTTCTTTACTTTTAATTGATTATCTTTTTGAGCTTCATCCTTTTTCTGTTCTAGTTTCTGAGTTTGATTGACTTGCTTCATTTCTTGCATTCTTTCCTCAGCTTGCATTCTCTGTCGCATTCTCTGAGTTTCTAGGATTTGACGTTGAAGTCTCATTTGTTCTATTTGCAAGTCCTTAGAAGTCATTTCTTGTTTAGCTAGACCAATTTCTGGAGACTGTTCTGGAGTGGGATCATTAGAAGCAAATAATTTACGTTTAATTATCATCTTCTTTGAATAATTTTAACTGAGTCCAAGCTGTTCTCGTTGTGCCTGAAGTTTTTGATTAAGAAATTCTATATACTGCTTAATCGTATCTTCATTTATTAGAGATTCTGTACTTGGGTCAATATCTTTAAGTAAGTTTTGAATATAACTTAAATATGATTCTGGTTCAATTAATGGAGTTGCTTGTTCTAAAGTTTGGAGTGCATTAGATAAAACTCCAGAGATACCTTGAACTAAACCACTAACTGATTCAGCTTCATTTATCTGATTGTTATACTCTACAGTTGTTTTCTGGAATATATGAATTTGAACTAAACTTGGATCTAAATCTTCATTATATATTACCTTATAAATACTACAAACAAGATTTACTATTGAATCTTTTATTCCTGAAATTAATGATGTTACTCTTGAATTAGCTCTTTCTGACTGTTGAAGTACTGCAATGATATCTCTATAATCTTTTTATTATAGTTTAGAATATAAATTCAACTTTTTATAAGTTGGTAAGTCTTTATTCGTTATACCTTAATTAGATTAATCTAAGGCTTGGTATTACTAGTATTAATAGTTTCACCAAATTTACTTACTAATAATCTAAAGAATTGCTTCTCTAGACGGCCAATTTATTAACCACTTACTGCCAGATGTTCCATCTAATATAGTAGATGGTAATCCAAGAGGAGAAAGAACACTATTTCTTACATAATCAAGATTCTGTATAAGATCTAAAAGTTTGTCTGTTAATTTATCAAGTGGGAGTAGTGAAGTCCTTGAGGTAATGGTACTATTATAGTCAGGAAAAACCTTAACATTTTGAGTTAATGCAGACTCAATGAACGAGGTGACATCGAACTGAGATGTGATGAATGAAGACAACTCATTCGTATTGTTTGCAAGTTTCTGTAATCGAGCGCATAATTCGTTCATTGTCTCTAGAGGGACACTTTTCGAATATTAACAATTATTTAGTTAAACTAGACTATATCTTTAAGAATTTATATATAAACTCTCTCTTTGTATCTAGTCGTTGAGAAGGTAGTTTTTACTATCTTTTGCTGATTTATCTTTACTTGATCTTCCAGCAATTTACAAAGTTCCATTAGATTTTATTTATCTAATCCGACAAATTTTAATCGGTATTTAATCCCAATAATTGAGGCGATGAAAGATCTCTTAACGAAATAAGAGATATCAAAAGCTCTTTTATAACTAATTCTTTTATCTTCAAAATACTTGAATAAAATAACGGTTCAGAAGCCATAAATGATTCTTTCCTAAGAACTTTATTTCTATTTTCTGATCCCTTATTTCTTCCTAATTTTGGCTTTTCTGGTTTAGACTTTTCTTTCCATCCTTCTTCGAGATCATTTGTAAGTCGAAGTTTAGGATTACTTATATATATTACCTCAGTACTAGGAATTTCATATAGATTTCCATCATCTCCGATTGCTAAAAATATATCTTCTATATTTCCATCCTCGTTCTTTTTCTTCTTTATAACTACTGCATTTGGATTATTAAGTTCTTCTGTTCTAAATACAAGATGACCTTTTTCATCTCTTTGAGTTTGAAGCATACTATAATAACCTCCATAAAATACATAGTCATTTATATGGTCTCGTATATAATCAATTATTTTAATATCTTTTAAAAGAATCTCATTTAATCGAGTAGTTACAGCTTCATTATTTGTAGAATCTTCAGGATTTAATACAGAAACTATTTGTTGGGTATCTTGAGATATAAAATTAACTACATAATCTGAAAAGAAATTTGTAGCCATCTTTGTAATATCTAAAAGATAATATGACCTAAGCTCTGCCATTCTATCAAGATAACCGGATAACCTAGAAGAAGGCTGTGAATTACCAAGTAAGGGCGAATTTCTTTCATTATCTAAGAATCTTCCATTTCCAGTTCCTCCAATAACAGAATACCCTCTTCCCCCACCTTTACTAAATACATTTGAACGTACAATTTATTTTAATATATTTTATTAAATTTAGACTATATTATCTAAGTACCTACTATAGTCGTTGAACTCTATTTTTAATCGATAAATAGAGATGCTGATCTATATTTTATATTTTCCAGCATTTTAAGGTATTTTCTTAAGATTTTATTCTATCTTAAGCCTCTACTACATAATTAAAGGTATACGTGAATTTCCAAAACTAATTCCTGAAAATAACTTTTGAAGTATTGTTTCTGATTTTTTCATATTTTATATAATTTTGAATAATCTATAATAGAGTTTATATCCTCTCCATTTAAAATTACTCGATTTAATAATTGTTCTACTTTTTCATAAGTGTTATATGTATACGGAATTTCTATAAGGATGATATTATTCTCTTTACAATATTTTCTAACTTCATTATCTCTATTTAATTGTTTAAGAAAACCTTCATCTGTTTTATGAAAATAATCTACTTTCTTATAATGTTGTAGTCCATTATACTCTATCCACAAACAACAATTATTATAATTAAAAACATAATCTATTCTAATGTTCCTATTATTTAATTTTATAGAATATTCCCTTGTATAATCAATTTGATTTGTTTCTAACCACTTTAATACATTTAATGCGCTTTTTCCTCCTAATTTATTACAATCAGGACATCCAGATCCATAAACATGATCATAGGCTGTTTGTTTAAAAAACTTTCCACACCTATTACAATAGATGTCTAATTTTTCATGAGATTTAATTCCCTTAAATTGATTTTCTGAAATTATTTTATCATAATTATATAAATCCCCGTGCTTCTCTTTTGCTCTTTCTAAAAAATCATTAATAGATGATTTAGGAGTTCTTCTATTAATATTATCACATTTATTACATCCTCCAAACTTACTATACAAATGATTAAATGGAGTTACTTTAAATATATTTCCACAAATATTGCACTTTAAAACTATCTCTTTATACAAATTTGTATACTCTGTCAAGTATGTAAATCTATCTTCTCCAAATTTCTCTTTAGATTTATTAATAAATTCTTGATTACTCATTTTAGTAGAATCACTGAGTTTTGTTGAGTTAGATAATTTACAATAATCATGTTTTAAAGTAATAAATTTTTCAAATGAGGTTTTATATTCTCCATAATATTTCCCAGTTTTTGGATTGATTTCTAAAACGTCAATTATCACTTTCTCAGTTCTAGAATTTATAATTTTTGGTAATTTATCAAAACTATAATTAAATTTATACTTAGATCCAATTCTAGAAATTTCGTACTGTTCAATAAAATCTTCTTTTAATATTATTGAAGATTTACATTTAAAAGAGGGATCTCTCTTTAAGTTATCTATTAAATACTCTTTAGTATATCTAAATACTATAGGATATTCTAATTTTAATTTTAAATCAATCCAGTCATCTTCTCCATAATCTACAATTGTTTTATATAACCATCTACCCCTTCCAAACTATTAGATCTATTTTTCGTAATTTTAAGAATCTCAGTAAATTACATTCTAAAATCCACTTTCCTTCTTCTGGAATATAAATTAATTTACTAAATGGTTTGTTACTTGGAGAAATTTCCATTACAACCGGATAGGTGTACTTTAATGGTACAGGTAATAATTTATCATTTTTAGACATGTTATTTAATTATCACTTCGCGAGATATCAATTATTACGTAACCTTACTTAGATTTAAAGTGAGAGGATAGAGTAGCTAATTCTATCCTTTTCACTATTAACATGTCTAAATAAGTCTTTGCGATATCTCATCGTTGACTTTTGTAGTCCTAAGGAGAATCGAACTCCTCTTTCGAGAATGAAAATCTCGCGTCCTAACCGATAGACGATAGGACCACATTTTTAATAAGACTTCAAAGCCTTATATATGTTAATATAAGAATTTAATCTTCACAATCTGTGTTGATTAAATTTGCTACGCAGAGATACATGGTTCGTGAGAATAGTGTATCTCATTTTTTATCATTAAGGTATGTAGTAGAATAAATCAGTATAAGTTTTTTACTACAATAAAACTTGGAACTTATACTAATTACCTATGTAAGGTAATTTTATTATTATTTGTCGTAAAAGGCAGTACAGTTTGTGAAAATAAGACAGTATTATTTTTATCACTTCAAAGCCTTATATATGATTTAAAAAATTAATTCTCATTTTTTATGAGGATTAAACTTGCTACATTAATTTTTGTAGTAACTTGCCAAGAGATACATAGTTCGTGAGAATAGTGTATCTCATTTTTTTATTATTAGAAATATATAATAAACTGAATATCATTCCTTACTACATCCTTAAAATGGAATAGGTATTCAATTATAGTAAAAGTAATTTAAAATTAAAGATAGTTTACTTCTTTTTCATAAATGTAGTATAAGCATTCTTACCATACTTAGACTCGTAATCCTTTACTATATTTTCAGCACGTTTCTTTGCTTTATTTCTATTATATAATCCAGATATAGTTGATCCAATCACAGCCCCTGTAGCAGCTGTTTTTAAATTACCCATTGCTAATCCAGGCAAACTCCCAACAAAACCACCAATAACTGCTCCTGCGGCTCCAATCTTATTATGAATGTTTTTATCGAATTTTGAAATTTGATATAATTTAGAATCCTGCATAAATTTATTAACACCATTCATAATAACCCATTCACCATCTTTATACAAATAAAGATAATCTCCAGATTTTGCTTTATAAAGAGTACTTCCATCTTCCAGATTGCTACCTGAGTTTGGATTTATATTGTTTTTATGCCACTCTATATCTGGTTGAGTTTGAGAAAATCTTTTAACTTTCATCATAATATTATTAAATCATCTAAAGCAAATCTTTTTATTCTTCTCTTATTTCTCCAGTCATTACATCAACACTATTACCTCCTCGCCGAACATCACCAAATATATAAACAGGACGAGTATAAGATGGATGTAATGGATGTCTGAGAACTACATTTCTAGATTTAATAATCTTTTCTGCTTTAACTAATTCTTGAAAAGCATCTTCTAGAGTCATACCTACATAAGGAGTTATAGATCTATCTTCAAGCCAGTTTTCATTGATTAGTTTAAATTCATAGGCTTCTTCCGACTCGGCCGCAACATTTACAAGAAGCGTTTTTCCAAGAGGTAATGAATAAACAATTACCATTCCAGAAACTTCAGGGATAAAACTATTATTTTCTTCAATTAGTATACCTTGCGCTTCATAGAATCTAGCGGCCGGATAAGAAGCCATAACCATAATATTTACAGCTTCAAGAGTTTTATTAAATTTCATATTTTATAATATTTATATTAAGTTCTATAGAGGAGATTGATTACACTACCTCTATAGATTATCTTTTTTATTTCTTTTTATGATCATATAACTTTTTAGCCCCGATCATCGCACCACTAGCTAAAGCAACTCCTCCAGCTATTTTACCAGCTTTTGTGTTCATTAATTTTTTAGCCCCATTCAGAATCTTCTTTGAGTCTTTTGTTGTTTTTTGAGCTACTTCTGCAACTTTTTGAGTTTTCTCAGCGGATTTCTTTACTGCCTCTGTAGAAACTTTCTTAGAACCTTTGGATGTCATCTTATCAACTACAACATCAGGCTTAGTTGACGTTGTTCTTACAGTAGTTGTTGTCTGACCACTTTTCTTAGAAGCAATTTTATGAGCAGTTACATTACCACCTTCTTTCTTAACAGTTATATCTCCTGCACCTTGATTTTTAATTTCAAGACCTCCCGGATTTGTCGCAACTGACTTTCTAGTTTTAGAGATATTCTTTACTTGTTGAGAAGCTTGACCTGCATTACGATTAGAAGACTCAACTGCTTTTTGTGCTTTCTGAGTAAGTTTCTGAGCTTCTTCCATTTTCTTCTCATCAACTAAATTAGCTGGATTAGAAACTATTTTAGCTGCTTTTTCTTGTGCCTTAGCTGCTTTATTTGCTTGCATTTCGGCATTGTGAATAGATCTAGCTAATTTTCTATTCTGTTTTCTTTGTCTAGCACCGAATTCTCTCTGTTCTAACTCTTCTTCGGTTGGAATTGAAATACTAAAAATTCTTTCTTCAAGACTATCCAGAGTTACATCGGTCGTAGAAAAATACTTCTCTTCTCCTGTCTCACCGTCTTGTAATAGTGAGAATACTTTTCTTCTTATGTACATAATAATTGTTTAAAGTGTTAATTATTTTACCCCCCCCCCTTGTTTAGAGAGAATTATTAAGAGGAAAAGAGGTTAGTATAGATATTAGACGTTTGTAGGGATGGTGAGACTCAAACTCACACGCCTTCATTTTGGCACAAGATCCTAAGTCTTGGGTGTCTATCAATTCCACCACATCCCCGAAAATAGTGTTAGATAGAAAGTTCTAACACTTTATAATATTCTCTTAATGTTTATTTACATGATAAGCGGCTAGAGCTTTTTCAGCATCTTCACGGGTATCATAGTGTGCATCCCAATATTCGGCCGGAGAAGTTTTCAGGCTAATAATTCTCCAGACACCGTTTGAATCTTTTTGAACTACTCCAGATTTTCGTGCCTTTTCTGCTATAGCCTGAGGTACTTTTTCTCGGCCGGAATAATTCTTTTGCCTGAGGATAATCATAATTAATGAATATTACCTAAGAAATCATTAAGAGTTTTTAATGCATCATTTCTAGAGTCCAAGTTAGAGTCTCCAGCTTCACGTGCTTCTGTTTCGATTGCTTCTTCAGCTGCTTCAGGAACTATTTCTACTTCTTCTACTGTTTTATCAATTTCCTGAGATGCTTTTTCATAACCTTCTTGAACTGCTGATGCTTCTTGAGCCGGTTTCTTTTCTATTTCGGCTCTTTCATGGCTATACTCTGGACTTCCAGGAGCTGCCGCAATATTTGCAATTTCTTCTTCATGCGAATAGGTTTTATTTCTAAGTATAATCATAATCTTTTTATGTATATATGGTTAATTTTTATTTTTCTTCCAACTTCCTAGTTTTATATAGGACCACCAAGAATAATGTTTTCTGGTTTTTAAGTATTCCAGGTCTTTATCATTTAAGTGTGCTTCTTCCTCAAGACTAATATCATGATAAGCATAACCAAAGCTAAATCCTGAAACTAGGAGACATAATAACCACTCCAAGAAATACCATACATAAAACCCGATGTAAGCCATTTCCTTCATTTGTGCTGTATGTATCTCTTCATGATTTAAGTCTTCTGGTTTTATATTAGCATTCTTTCTTACAAATAAAATTCCAAAGATATTTACTGCTTTATAACCTGGGAAAGGAATAATATTGTTTCTTATTATTTTCATAAAACTTATATTTAGTTTTAGTTGCGCCGGATAGATTTGCACTACCGATTTCCAAGTTATGAGCATGGCGAGATGACTACTTCTCTACGGCGCGATATTATATTATGTATTATTATTTTCCACCACGACGAAGGGCATATAGGAAATTCCTATATCCCATAAATTTCTACTGTCTTTTACTTTTGTTGATCTTTTCTCTTTTCATACATCATTTCATAGTACTCTTGAGGAAAAGTTCCAGTCATACAGATATAATTTCCTGTTTTAGCAGACTGAGTAAAATACCACTTAACCGCTCTTTTAAGAGGGTTAAAGATTACTTTCTTAAAAATTGTTGTCATGATTAATTTAGTTTTTATTAGTTAAATTTAGTTGTATGTATTTTATATTAAAATAGTTCCCCGTATTGGACTCTAACCAATGACACTAATTTTAGAAGAATTATGCTCTATACAACTGAGCTAACGGGGAATAATGTCTTCCCTTATAACTAATAATCACTAAGTTGTTCTATAAAGCTAAACCAATAACTCTATAGATTATAATTTTATTCTTTATAATGCGGAGATGTAGAGTTCCGACCTCTAATCGTAAAACACGATCGATCTGCTTAGCAGGCAGTCCCTATTCCATTATAGGTTACTATCTCCGTTCCTATTATTTATCTTTCTTTCTAAGTTTCATTCCAGCTGCTATACCTGTTCCAATTAAACCAGCAGTCGTAGCTATTTTTCCAACTCTTCCTGTTCTTTTGGCGATATTTGCATCTTTATTAGATATTAAAGTTTTCTTAAGAGCTTTAACACCTGATTTATAGGCTTCATTATTTTTAGAGGTAGCTGCTTTATATACTTGATCTGCTTTCTTGACTTTTCTTTTGTGGAAAATTAGATCTAAAGCGCTTCCTGAATTAGTTTCACCACGAGCTACTTCTGCTTTAAAATCATTAGCTTTCCTGGTTGAATCAAGTTTCTTAATACCTTCTTTAAATGCTTTTTTTGCTTTCTTTGATTCCTGACTGGTTATATACTTCTTAGCCCCACGTTTTATTAAGTCTGTTGCTCCTACAGTTCCAGCTGTTCCGACTAGTGCAGTTCCGATAGCTTCTCCGACTTTCTTTGGAGTTTCATTGTCAGAATCAGAATATGTTTTATTTCGTAGTATTTTCATATTGATTTAATTTGTTTATAGTTTCCCAGTATTTTTCCTTGTCTTCTGAGAAATATTGTTCTTTTAATAATCTAATTGATGTAAGATTAGGGAACAGATTGTAGATATTCCCTGACTCTCTATTTAAATCCTTTGTTAATATTTCTTCAGTAAACCAAAAAACATCTTCAAAGTAATCCATCATAGTTTACCTTTCTATTAATCCAATCCGCAAGTATCTCTATAATTATTGCTGTAATGATATTCTAATTCAAACACTCCATGGATATTAACATAAGAATAGTATGTTAATAAATCTTCAGTATTCTTTTTATAAAAATTCAACCCTAGAATACCTCTTACTCTATTTCCAAAATCCAAATCTAATTCATTTAATAGAGTAGAAGATATTAGTTTTCTATTAACTCTAAATTCATTTAAAACTTTATCTCTTATTAAATTTTCTTTAATAATCTTCTCTTTTAAAGAATCTAGATCTAATATTTTTAATGTTTCAGTCAGATTATTTATATTAATAAATATCTCATTATTAAAAAAATTTTCAAATGTACTTATATTATTATATAATCTTTTTAATAAATCTATATATTCCTTCTCATCTCTTATATTAGAATTATTCTCTTTTATTCTAAGTAAAAACTCTAAATTCTCTATTTCTTCTTGCAAAGGAATAATAACTTTTTCCCTCTTCTTAAAAATATTAGAAAATAAATTATTCACGTTTTCTTTGTTTTATCAGTCTCTATTAACTTACCTTTCTTCTGATATTTCCCTAAAATTTCTTCCCAACTCCAAGAATATACTCTAGATGGAGTTTGTCTAGTTCCAGTTCTATAAGTTCCAATAAGTTTTTCTCTCCCCAAGACTTTAACTGCCGCTATAAATCTGAGCCGGAGTTCTTGTAGATACCAATATTCATCAGGGAGAACTAATACCTTCGGAGATTCTATTATTCCAGGTTTTACTAGTGAATCGGCTCTTCCCATTAGCGGCTTGTATATATAATAAGTAGCTCCTTCTATGTTCGTATCCTCTCCCGGAACTGCTGATATTCCTGAAAGTGCTGATCCTACATCTGGGTACAAATTAATTTTCGGTTTTATATATTCTCCATCTAAGTCTGGTCTTGATGATATATAGAACAGATCGGAGACACTTTTTGTTTTTCTCTTTATTATCATATGAACATAGTATTTTTACAAAGAACTAAAAAGAAGAGGTCGGAGCTAAGTCCCGGGATACAAAATTAAGTAACCTACTTAACCCATCTCCGCAGCAACTTTAGCGCCGAACCTAATCCCTGAAAACAATTATTATCTTAAAAAATATAATATCGATTTCTTAGTATAAAAGGAAGAATCTGTGTCCATTTATATGTGAGAAATAAACAAATTATTAACAACTATGAAAAAGAACTTACTTAGTAGAAAACTAATCGCTATTAGTAATATATGGATATGAAAAACAAAATTACCACGTTTGGAAAGGAGGGAAGGACACAGATTCTCCTTATATTTCATGTATAAGGCTTATATTAAATTTAACCCTCAAAAGGTGGGTTATTTTTGATGTTTTTTACTACTTTTTACCCTAAAATGAGCCAAAATAACCCACTTTTATTTTTTATCTTCAAAATTGATGAAAATTCGGTAACTTATTTATGAAGACACAGGAGCTTCCCTTATATTACACCCCTTATCGCTACCGCTAGGGGTGTCTAAGGAAGAAACTTTGAATAAGATATATAGGAATAAACTCAGAAAATGAAGATATTTATAAAGATTTATATTATTGATTTTCGCCTCTCCAAGGAGGCGAATCTAATCTAAGTACTAAATGTATACTTTTTTTTAAGATAATATATTCTTTATCTATTACCTTATTTACCCCATTTTAAATCTACATTTTGCTCTTCTTATCCTTTCAAACTCTAATTAATGAAAAGGGAGACTCCTGTGTCTTCAATTTTATGTAACTGGATTCTGTATTAAAAGAATTTATAATAATTAGATAATAAAATTTAAAACATTAAATAATATGATAAAAAGATTAAATGATTATGTAGTTCCTAGAGGAATAAGATTTATATCAGAATTAGGAACAGACTTTAGATTTTATAAATTCCCAGTAAAATGTATTATTAATAAACAACTTCCAGGGTGTGGTTTTACTGAATATTGCTTAAGAGGACCTGAGAATGTTATTCTGTGTAGTCCTAGAAAAATGTTACTTAAAAATAAGAAAGACCAGCATAGTAGAGAAGTTTATTTAGTAGTGAATGAACTTGAAAAAGAAGCAGAAGTAGATAAAGATCTTTCCAAGGTAGATAAAACTAGATCTCAAGTATTTATGGAAAAATTAGATGAGATGGTTAATGGAAAAGATACTGTTTATAATAGATTAATGAATGAAATAAAAGATTATTTGAGTGAGAGAAAATACCTAGGAGATAAGCCTTGTAAAATTCTGGTAACCTATGATTCATATAGAATTGTAAAAGATATTCTAGAGAGTTTAGGTATATTTCAATCCTTTTATACTATAATAGATGAATTTCAGACAATCCTACATGATTCTAAGTTTAAGTCTAATACAGAACTAGACTTTCTTTATCACCTACATCAATCTCATTCAGCTTTATTTGTTAGTGCTACACCCATGTTAGAGGAATATCTTAATATGTTAGATGAGTTTGATGGTTTACCATATATTAATATGGATTGGGCTTCGCAAGATCCTACTAGAGTATTAAAACCATCTCTTAAGGTATTAACAATGAAATCAGTAGGTACTAAATTACCTGAGATAATAGATTCTTATAAATCTGGGAATTTTGAAAGAGCTATTAGAATGGTTAATGGATATCCTACTAGAGTAATATCGGATGAAGCTGTATTCTACGTAAACTCTGTTAATCATATTACATCTATTATAAAGAAGTGTGATCTCCAACCAGAAGAGGTAAATATTCTTTGTTCTGATACTCCCGAAAATTTAAAAAGAATACAAAAGAAGTTAGGAAAGAGATTTACTATCGGAGAGGTACCATTAAAAGGAGTTAAACCTAAAATGTTTACATTTTGTACGAGGACTGTTTACCTAGGAGCAGATTTTTATTCTACCTGTGCTAGATCATTTATATTTTCGGATTCTAATATAGACTCTTTAGCGGTAGATATTAGTGAAGATTTACCTCAAATTCTCGGAAGACAAAGACTCTTTGAAAATCCTTGGAAGAATGAAGCCATTTTCTATTACAGATCTACTTGTGACTATAGAAAAGTTAGTCAAGAAGAGTTTGATAGAGAAATAGAAAGAAAAAAGAAAGCTACTAATGATTTACTTCTTTCTTATAATTCTACTCCGGAAAAAGCAAGATTAACTGTAGCTGAAAGATACCAAACATTAGCTAGAACACAGAATTATAAAGATGATTATATAGCAGTAAACGAACATCAGAGTGGAACTTTGATACCTGTACTTAATAATTTAGTATTAGTAAATGAGATTAGAGCTTTTAGAATACAACAAATAGATTATAAAGATAGATTTACTGTATTTAGTACTATATATAGTACTTTATCTCCAGATGATATTATTAATCAAGAAGTGTCTAGATTTTTAGAGCAATATCAAAAGTTTGGAACATTTAAATCTAAACTTAAGTATCTTTGTGAATGTAGTTTTAATGATACTATGACTAATATAATATTAGATCAGATTGGAGAACATGATAATATTAAATCTTACTACTTAGCACTTGGTCCTCAAAAACTTAGAGCATTGAAATATGATAGATATTATATAGAAAAGGAGTTAGGAGTAGTAACATTTAGTCAAGAACTTCTAGAGTCTAATATATATTCAGAATTTAAAGTAGGAGATAAAATAACATTATCTGATATAAAATCTAGACTTGAAGTGTTATATAAGTCCATTAATTACGATGCTACACCTAAGGCAAAAGACTTAGAAAATTACTTTAATGTAAAGGAGTCTTCAGCCAGAGTAGAGATAGATGGGGTTAAGAAGGTGGTAAAGATATATAATATAATAAGTAGAAAGGAGGTGTGTTAATTATGTTTGATAAAATTAAATCAGCTATTTTTAAAGCTACTCGGAATACTTTATCAAGAAAAGATCCAGAGATAGTAAAGTGGAATAATGAGATGGCAAAATATGAAAAGAAATTCTTTAATGAGTATTTATCAGATTTTAATGAAAGTAATTATGAATTCTTAAAATTAATTTCTACAGATAATCATGATACTCAGAAATATTCTACTTCATATGAAAAATATCAAATTATTGAAGATTTTAAGAATCTCATTAAGGGAGATAAAAATGATGCTATAATCATGACGGAATTAGTTTCAGATCCTAGTAAAAGAGGTGAACAACTTATGAAAGATCTAGATAACTATAGGAAAAGATATGATGAGTTATTTAATGATTTAGAGCTCTGTGCAATGATTTATAAGGATCCTCTTTTAGGAGATAAAATAAGTAATTGTGTAGTGTTGGATATCTTTTTACATGGGCCTGAAACAGAAGAACTTGAAAATATAAAAATTAAACATAGAATTTTATTATGATCATAAGACGTAAATTATTTTCTAAAGAAGAAAAACAAGAAAGAAGCAAATCTGATATAACTTCTGATGTAACCGTTGGAGCAGGAATGGGTGCTTTGATAGCAGGTTCTGGGAGATTATCCTATGAAAAAGCATTTAATCCTCAAAAAGAGGTAACAGAAGATTCTATAAAGAAATTATATCGAAAGAAAAGTAACCGAGATACTGATAAATTAAAAATGAAGCATAGATATAGTAATGCTAAACAGGCAGTAAAAGATATAGTTACTGGAAAGAAATCAGATCTTATTGAGAAAACTAAGAGAAATGAACATCAATCTAAGGAAATAGGTTTAAAATTTCTAGATAATAAAAAGAAATTTTTAGATAAACCCTTAGAGGAATTAAACGAGACAGTTAAATCTGGAAAGAAATTATATAAACCAGTGAAAAAAGTTGGAAAGTATGCAGCAATTGGAGCTGGAATAGGAGCTGTTTACGGTTTAGGAAATAATCTCAAGAAACAAAGAGATAAAATAGAAGATGCTGCAGGAGATAGAGTTGCAGATATTGTTAGAGGAATAGGTAAGAAAGGAAAATAACAAAACAACCTAGTAATTCATGGAAGAAAGGATTACTAGGTTTTAATTTTTTATAAATAATGATTATATTAAGATATAAGTATTTTAATGAGGGATTGGTTATTAGATGGCCTGTTCCTAATCCAAGTCTTTTATTATATCCTAAAATAGAAAAGACTAATAGATTTAAGAAAGAATATGAACTTATCGGAAAAGATGCTAGAAAACTTGTAGATCGTTTAGAAGAAAGTTTAATGAATGGATATATTTATGAAGATGATCCAGATAATTCTACTAAAGAAGAAACTCATTGTCTAGAAGATTTTAATGAATATGCAGGAAATTATCCACATTTAGTATATAGTAAAAGAATAACAGGACAATTAAGATTTAATTATTCTATATACAAACCAAAACAAATAACGAAAGATGGAAGAACTTATTATGAATCTAGAGTTGTTCTTGAAAATTGTTGGGATCATAAATTCAGAGATATAGAGTATTGGGGAACTGATTATCCACAAAAAGACAGGTATAATCTAAAAAATAATTCAGTTAGTATTAAACCATTTAAGTCAGTAAAATCTCAATGGTGGAATGATTATAGAGCTGAATCAGAAAAAACTTTACCAAGAGGAACTACTTTAGATATTGAATTTAAAAGAAGTGGAGAAAACGAAGAATTACATACTAGTTTATTTCCAGGAACAAGAGAAGGAAGAGCTATAAATTTAAGTAGAGTAGGTGGAAAATCCTCAGAACTTAAAACATTCAAAATAACAAGAATTACGCCAAATAAAGATAGTAAATATAATTATACAATTCGAAACTCTAATTAATGAAATAAAATAATAATAAAATGAAAATAGTTTATCAAGAGAGTACAGAAGATTATTTAGTTGAAGTAATAATTAAAGAAAAGAAAATATATGTATTATTTTTAGATCGAATGAGTGAAAGTGTAAGAAAAGTATTATCTTCTAAAAACTTTCATATATCAAATCTTTATGATTCCATTTACTTATTTACTTTATCAGACCTAGATCTCTATAGAAAAGTATTAATTGGTGTTGAAAATATTTTTTATTGGATTTCAAGAACAGGTAGAATTGATAGTTTAAAAAATTTTATGAATTTTATTGGAGACTTTCCTGTTTATGGCTATCCAAAACAAAAACTTAAAAACTATTTTTTCAGAAATCAGAAATATTTTCAAATTAATTGGTTAAAAGCTCTAAATGATAGTAATAGACTTCACAATCCAGATTCAATAGATTGTACTTTCAGGTCATTACATTTAGATTATTTTTGTTATTTCATTGATAAAGATGGATATGAACAAGTAACAGAGATTATCGAAAATATAGATCAATTGTTATGTTATTCTGAAGAGTCTTGGAATTTAGGTGATAGTGATGAGGTAGAGAAATTATGTGAATATTTTCTTTCTAATCAATAAAAAGGTACTTCCATCCCCTTGAGGTTCTTATAATTGAAAGTAAAAATACTCCTCTCAGAAACACTAAGAATCTTATAGATGTGAGAGGAATAAAATAATCTCAAAAAAAAGATCCGCGTATTATTGTGTTGCGCGGAATTATATACAAATTTTATATTATATTTTAACTAACATTTATTTTTAATTTATTATTTTATTTAAATTATGGGAAATCGAGTAGATGATTTTTTGAGTAAATTGGCAGCGCAAGCACCAAAAGCAAAAGAAAACAATTTTGAGCAGAAAAACAGATCATTAGAAAAAATTTATCTTAACTTTCCAGGAAATTTTGGTAGATATCAAGTATTTCCGTTGGATAGTGTAGTAACTGACTTTCCGTTTGTTACTTTATTCGGAACTCGTGAAATTAATATCCCTCGTAAAAACATGGCGGCGGATGGAACTGAAAACACTTATAATGCGTGGATTAAGCTCCTACCGAAAAGTGCTTATGTAATGAAAGATATGACAGGTAGATTAGTTTCTTCATTGACCGCCGCAGATGATGAATTATTATCACAAGCGCATATGATCTTTGATGAACTTTATCGAGAACTGGATGCAAAGAATAACCGCGACGAATTAACAACAAACTTAGTCCGGTTGAAGAATTATACTATCTTCCATGCATTCTGTCTTAATAAATGGGATCCGAATGAAAATCGTAACCCTAGTCGTCAGAATTTTACGGCATTGTTCGTTGCGACAGCTAAAATGTTTACATCAGTAGTTGAAGATAATATTCAAGAAAAATCTTTGATGAAAGGTGGAGATAATAGCTGGATTTCAGAAGTTTATAATCGTGATGCTACAGGACGTTCTGGATTCTTGATGTTTAGTATCGGAAAGAAGAAAGACGGAGCAGCCGGATTTGCTATTACTGCCACACATGAAGTTGGTAATGAGAACTTTAAGTCAATTCAGATTTCAGAAGAAGATATGGAATTGGCTGCAGATCCATTGCAATCATTTATGTCTTGGCAGGCTAATAGAGATAACGATACTCCTGTTGGTCAGAAACGTTTATTCAATGCGACCTTGATTAAAGAGTCTATTGAATATATGTCAGAAATTTTAGCAAGCATCAGACTCGCTAAATCTCAGGGAAGTGTAGATTTTAAAGAAGCTGTTACAAGAGTTAATAATGAAGTTCTTGCAAAACAGGTTCCGACAGATAAAAGTGGTTTTCGTCAGACAAATGATCCGATGTTAGCTTCTCTGTCTGGAGGTGGAAATTCTGCACCTCAAGTTGATCTGAGTAAAAACGATCAGGTTTTTCAGACTCCTCCCGTGTATCATAGTGATCCCGTAACAGCCAGCCCTGTAAATCCAGGTAATGGTGGAGGATCTCCATTTGGTGGTGGGCAACAGCCACAGTGGGGAGGATTTGGACAAGGTAATCAACAAGCACCTTTCCAGAAACCAAACTTCGGAGGTAATAACGACAGTGACTTGCCTTTTTAATGATCTGAAAAGGAATAGTATAAAATAATAAAACTAAAAGGTAGAAGAGATTTTAACAGATTTCCTCTACCTTTATTTGTTTAAAGTTGGAAATAATAATGAATAATAAACAATATTTCTACTGTTTCCTGGATTTTTCACTAATTTTGACAAGGTCCCTCTTCGTGATAAGTAAAGGAAAAGACATCGGAGAATATACGGCCGGGGAATTAATCAGAACCTGTATATGGACGATCAATAAAGTTCTTAGGGATTATGGTATTAGTGCTAGGAAAGTGATTCTAGTTTATGATAAGTGGGATGAATCTATAGGAGGTTATTATACATCTTATCTTTTAGGGGGACAATATAAAGACACAAGGCATTATATGGATGAAACGATTTTTGAGGGTATGAAAAATGATCCGGCCGTTTCTCCCGACGACCTAAAGAAAGCTGCATGGGAATTGTATCAAAATCAAGTAAAACAGACAGCTAAATATACAATGATCTCTGAGTTACCTAGATTTGGAATCGGAATGCTTGGGAGAAGTGGCTGGGAAGCTGATAATTGGGCTTATCTATTAAGTTGTGAGCTCTATGGAAAAACAGATCTCCTTAGTCTTTTTGTTACTAAAGACTCAGATTGGATGTATTGTTTATCACCAGCTACTCAATTATTTCGTCTCCCAGGAAAAAATGAAGAACCTAGGATAATAACCTATGATGAGATGTATTATTCAATTCCAGAATCAATTAGAAATGCTGGAATCGGATTATATCAATATCTCAGCCTTAAAGATAGTCTAGGGTATGGACATAATGATCTAAGAAAAACTGTAAAACCTAGAATGAAGTCTGAAAAAGTAATCTTAGAGGTTTTATCAGGAAATTACGAGAACTTAACAGATCTAGAACTTTTTGAAAAACAATATAAAACTTTCGATATATTCAGTTACCCAGGGATTGATGAAGCTAGGGATATGATTAATAACTATCTTCCAGTATGTGGTTCCCTTGGAGATGTTTCTGAATTTAGAATGTTTTGTAGAACTCATAATATCCCAGGAATTTCAGATAGTTATTATTCAGAGTTCATTGGGAGATTAGATCAAAAATTATATTGTGAGTAAAAAAATGAAAGACATTGTAACCCTACGTGGAATAAAATATAGCTATGATGAAAGAACTGGCCGAATATTTAAGGAAGGCCAAGTTTTAACATCATCACAAGCAGAACCGGTTTATAGTTACCTTGGAGATAGTTCAGGGGAGCCGGTTTTTGGAGGGATATTACTTAAAGATATAGGTTCAATCTTAACTCTTAATGGTAAAATTTCTCCAGTAACAGATCCTAATACAATAAGTTAAAAAAGAATTATGGCAGGATTATTAGGAGGAATTCTTGGAAAATTGACTGGAAAACAACTCTCAATCCAAGAAATTATGAACATTGATGAAGGAAGAAAAGATAGAGCTTCTGAATGTGTAGTGAGATTGACAAAAGTATATCATGTTCTCAAAGAAGAGTCGATCATGGATAAACTAAGATCTGTATTTTTTGGGAAGACTGTACTTAAGATTTATTACTTAGTTTTTAAATTTGAAGTAACGTCTAAAACAGGTAGTACTTATAACGTCATAATTCAAACTTCCCCTGACTATGATATACGTGGATGGAAGAATTCGAAATGTAAAGTTTATTGTGAGTGTAAAGATTTTCAATTTAGATCGGCGTATCTTTTGGGCAAGAATAATACGCTGTTTTTGTCGGATCGTATAAAAATAAAACTTGGTCCAGCATTAACTCAAGCGCCCAAAGATAAAACGCCGACAACTCTACTTTGTAAACACTCTATGGCAGCTTTACAGTATCTAGTGAATAATTACCAAAATATAATGAAAACTATATAAAATTAATGATAGAATTAAAACCTCATTATAGTTTGTTGTTTATAGATAGTAGAGATACAGAAGTAATATTAGCAAAATATACTGGTTCATTTAAGTTACCATCTAATATTACATTTACTAGATTAAAAAATCACTTAGTTATTTCGATTGATATCAAGTGTCATAGTTCAGAATCTGATGAACTCAAAGCAACATTATTTGAAAATAGATTTAATATTCAAAGTTTTATTGGTTATAAGATTAATAATGACTATTGGGATATTATTTACCAATATGGTTGTTATAAGAGTTATCAGTTTTATGTAAATAGTGAATTTGTTGTAGAATATATAATGACTAATTATTTTTGAAGAGATGAGTAAAATATTAGCAATTTCGGATATTCATATTTTTGATTATCCACAAAGAAATTCCTACGATAAACAACGTTTAACTCAAGCAAGAACAGTAGCACAAAATATTATAAAAGCTGCTACAATTGAAGGAGCTGAAAGAGTTGTGATCGCAGGAGATGTTATCGAAAAATCAGTTCTCCGACCCTATGTTCAAGCAGAAGTTAAATTATTCCTTGATACTTTAATGAGTTTCTTTAAAGAGGGATATATAATTTGGGGGAATCATGATCAAGATAATAAGTCAGTAGATTCTGAACTTATTGATTCATGTCTTGCTGTGATGTTACCCCCTAATCTATATTATGCTGATCAGAAAGAGTTAGTAATTGATAATTCTAGAATAGCATTTAGTAACTGGAGACCTGAATTTGATCTTTCATGGATTTCAGGACAAGTAGATGTTTTATTTACACATGCTACTATTAATTATGGTGGATCAGATAAAATACAATCTCAAGTTCTGGATGAGTCTAAATTTGGATTAGCTATTTGTGGTGATATTCATAGACCAGCTCAGATTGGAAAATATGTTAGTATAGGTATTCCACAGAAATGTAAAATGTCTGACTATGATAAATCAACCGGAGTTGTATATGATTGTGTATCTAAACAATTTAAATGGGTAGATCTAAATCCAGACGATAACCTTATGAAGTTTGTTTATACACCTATCAGAGAAGATGAAGGTTGGAATCAAGGAACTGGAACTTGGAGTGTGTATAAACCAGAAAACTTAAGTATTGCTGGAGGAGTAAGAGATATTAAAATTCCAGCATGGGAAGAAATTGGAAACTTGATTGATAATATTATAATAGAAAACAATCTTCAAGGAATTCATTCTGAAGTTCTTCGAAATCTTAAAGATGTAGATTCTGAAGAAGTTGATTTTGGATTTACTCTTCTTAGATTATATTGTAAAAATTGGAGAAGTATAGACGAAGCTGATATTTACTTTGAGGATGGTGATAAGATCTTGATAACTGGAAAAAATGGTTCTGGAAAAAGTTCTTTGCTTAGTGCTCTTAAATATGCTTTCTTAGAGTGTAGAAATATTAAGGATTATTTACAGTTCGGAGAAAAAGAGTGTATCTTAGCAGTAGAATTTATGTATCAAGGAAAGAAGTGTAAGATTCAGAGAGGTAATAAAAAATATGGATGCTGGATTGATGATGAACCTCTTAAGTATAATAATAAGAAAGAATTCGAAGAAGATATGTATCGTAGATTTCCATTTATTGGATATATGGATATTTTCTTATTTGATTCAGACCATCATAAATTAATTGGAAATATTACCCCTGAAAGAAAGTCAGAGATAATTAGTAAGTTCTATAAAATGGATAGAATTGATGCTTATAATAAAGAAGCTGGAATTCTTTTAGATCAAGTTACTAAATCCTCAAGTGTATGGAATGAAGCAATTAAAAAGTCAGAAGAAATCTTAAGATATATAGATACTAATCTTTCTAATATTCAACTTCCAGGACAAACAAAAACAGAACTCACTCAACTAAGATCGGAAGGCTTAGAATTACAAAGAAAAAATAAAGAATGGATGAGTTACTTAGCTGATTCTGGAAAACTTCAAGCACAAGTTTCTCTTTATGTTGAAACTTTGGAGAGATTAATTAAAGAACAATCTACTTACAGACATCTTCAAGAGATAGATTCAGAGATTGCATATCTTCAGGCCGAGGTAGATAATAAAAATCAAGAAATATCACAACTTCGAACAATAGAATCTGAATATTCTTTAAAGTTGGATAGATATAATCAGGTATGTGCAGAAGGAAAGAAAACAACCGCCGAATTAGAACGCCTCGAAAAAAGTAAAGTGTGTCCTAGTTGTGGTCAGGCTTTGAAAAATACAGAATCTCTAGACCGTCATAAACAAGAAATCCTAGGAAAACTTGAAGAACTTAGATCCGAGGCTATAAAAATCGGCGATGAACTTAGAGGAATGTCTGGAAAAAAACAACAGGCTGATTCATTAATTTCAATTGCCTCTGAAAAAGTTAAGACCTTGGGGAATCAAATATTTATGTTGATGTCTGAGAAACAAAAAATTACTAAGACAGCTAAAGATATAGAAAATACAGAAGTTCTCTTAGAAAATTATAAGACTCAATTAAATAACTTAGGAACACCAGAAAAAGTAGAACTTCCTGATAACTTTATGGAAATTATGAGTTCGATCGATTCTGGAATAAAAGCTTGGACGGATCATGAAAGATTAATCCAAGATAGAGCTGTAGAAGAAGCAAATATCTTAAAGGCACAATCTGAGTTAGAATTAATTCAGAATGCTTTAGTAGATCTTAAAGAGTATATTAAGCTTACAGGACCTACAGGAAAGATTTATGAAGAAATTATGACAAGATTAGCTGAACAATTTACAGATAATCAAGTTAAATATTCAGTAGATACATATAACTTCAGAAAGAAGGATCATCTTGACCTTACTAGTAGGTTTAATAATAATGGAAATTATGTCTCTTATGATGCATGTAGTTCAGGTCAACAAACAGTTTTAGATATCAACTTTCTTAGTAAGATAGTAACTAGAATGGGACTGCTTATTATGGATGAATTTTTGAAGCACTTAGATCCAGAAAATCATGATAACTGTATAGATATGATTAGTAGTATGAACATTGGATGTATTATGATCTCTAGTCATATGGAATCTATTACTTCATTTAATAATAAAACTTGTAGACTTGAATTAAATGACTCAGGAGTTACAAATATTACAATAAAATAATTAATACGATGAGTGAAGAAAAATTAAAAGAATATTTCTTAGAAGAAGAGAGATTTAACGAATTTAGTGATTTCTTTGGATATAGAGTTTTAGGAACATTTCAGTTTTCTCCAAAGTATGGTACTTTAATTTCTAGTGGAATAAAGATTTTTAAAACTGAATCCATTGCTTGGGTAGAAGAATTTAGGATAGGTATTATTCAAAATATAGGAGATTATTTAGTTATAGTTTCTCCCGAATGTCCTGAGGTATATTTTACGATGCCAGAAGAAATTATAGATAAGATTAAAGATATTTATAATGCTGGAGACTATATTAACCTAGACAGCGAAACATTACAAAAACTTATGGAAGAACTGAATGATGCAAATAGAAAGTGGACAACTAATCCAATTATGACAGTTCTCGGAAAATTTTGGTATAATGATGGCTCTTCAACTAACCCATTTGTTCCATATTCTCAGGTATCAACAACTACATGTTCTTCAGATTATGTTGTATCTTCTGCATCATCACAAATACCAACTAATATAAATTCCAATAATACTAATACTTATGTTACAGGATATAACATATAATATGTTAGAGTTTGCAGATGTAAAAAATCCTACAGACTTTTTTAAAACAGGGGATCCAAAAGAAATGATACCTTTACGAACTCTTTATAATAATACAAGACTTCTTTGGGGACTTGGAGCAGATCAGATTCTTTTAAGTGTAGCACAAGGTCAAGCAATTTATAAACTCGCCTTGTTAGTAAAAAATAAAAGAAGTATTTTTGGATGTTTAGTATATATTCCAGGTCAGAAAAGACTCGATTTATATACGTCTGAATCTCCAGAGATACCACTAATTCAATGGAAAAGACAAAAAGTAGTGAATAAAACTTACCCACTGCTCCTTGATCTTGCTGGAATTGAAAAAATGTTCTCTAGATTAATTACTATTTTATGATATTTAAAGTAGTTCGATCTAAGTATTCACTAAAAGTATCTAAACTAATAAAAGTCTATAAAGGAGCTTTTAGACTAGAGAATTCATTAGATGTAAATCTATTCGATTATAATAAATCTTGGGATAATCTAGTAGGAGATGATAAAGTAATTACAACCGCTGAATTAATTCTTGCTAAATTTCCATTAAGTATTTGTAAAAAGCTTACTAAAAATCTTATCTTACTTAATAGAAATAATTTTGATGAATATTCAAGTTATGATGATTTTGTTGATAAAAAACAATCTAAATATGAAGTGCATAATGCTTATGAATCTAATCCAAAAGCTTTACAATTAATAGATATTTCTTTAGAAGATTTATTATATAATGTAAAAGATCTAACCAGAAATAATTATATTGTTCAAAAATCATTATTAGAATTGAATAAATAAAAATAAGAGAAAGACTAGGAAATTAATCCTGGCCTTTCTTTTTTTCTTGTGAATAAAAAAAAATAAGTTCCGATCTTCACAGACCAGAACCTATATAATTCATGAGTTTAAAAATTTGTTGTGTTTCTATTTTACATTCACATATAAGGTTTTCAAGCGTTTTCTTTGTTTCACTTTTTCAGTAGTTTTTAGAATCCAACATAATACCTCTTTCTCTAGGGATTCTTGATTTGTAATCTGTTTGTGTTGAGTATATACAGATTTATCTTCTAAAGTAATAAATGCTAACTCTACTCCATAGAATTTTTCATATAAGATAATCTGTTCAATAGCTGCTCCAAGAAAATGAATTGTATATATCTCACTCGTTGAACCTTCTGTTATTCTAACTCCTGAATCTGAATTTTCGGTTAAGTAATCTAAAAACTCTTTAATGGATTCTTTTGTTATTTTTCCCATTTCTCATCTGGTTTTAAAACTTTTATTACTTTTCCATAAATGTTCTTAGTCCAACCATTTATATGTCCGTGATTATTCCCTATCTGAGCACCTTTAATTGGATCTATTGCTTTAATTAAGTGTGTAAAGAATCTTCCATGAACTTTACAGTAAACTATATCTCCAACTTTTACTGAATCTAGTCCAGGAACAGGTTCTAAGACATGTTTTTGACCAGACATGATGAGAGGAGTCATTGAATTTCCTTTCTCAGAAGTTACAAACGTTTCTCCTGCTGCTAGACGTTCTTGTTTAGTTCTCGGCTTTTTTATTTCTTCTTTTCCAAGCGTTATGTTTTCTAGTGGCGTCTTTTTTGTTTTTTTGCTTTGACTTCATAACCATCATTAAATTTAAAATTATTAAGTAAACCTTTTGTTGGATCATAAGATTTTTGTTTCTTAAGTTCCTCTAAGATTTTATTATTTATATGTTTAGTATAACTATCTACTGGATCTTCTATCTTGGAAATTACTACTTCTTTTCCTTCATATGTAATTTTATAATCTTCATACCCTACAGGAGGTTCTTTGAAGTATTCCCACTTAGGAGGTCCGAAGTCTGTTGATTTTCCGGCAAGGATTAAAGTTTTAGATTCTTTATCAACTCTCCAAAAACCTCCTCCCCAACATCCAATAGAATAATTTTTTCCAAGTAATTCAAAGTGAAACTCTACATTACCTAAAATTAATTCTCCTTCTTTACTAATTATAAATTTTTGCATAATCATTTATTTTATTATCATATATAAGAATCTTAAGAACCATTGAATTCCTTATAGGTGTAAAAACAAATAAAACTTAAAAGTTATGAAAGAAATAACGGTAAGTAAAGTACTAGAAAAACAAGATGAAGATAGTGTGAGGATGATTAAAAGTTTATTAAGACTTAAAGAAAAAATTATGACAATCGGAAAAAAGAAAGAATTAACAGCAGATCAGGCTAATATTATTAGTAGATTTAATCTTCAAGGATATTCAAGCTTAGAAGAGATTGCTAAGAAAAAGATCGAGGAGATTGAAGGACAAATAACAAGTAAACTTCAATTCAGTCATAAAGAAAGATTACTAGCATTGATTGTTCCAGATGATCAGAGAGATCTTTACGACTTAATAAAAACTCACTATACAGAAAAAGGATTTAAAACTTTTTATCTTGACAAAGAAAGAGTTCCAGAATTTAAGAATAGTACATATTTATTTATTTCTTGGGACATTGAGATAAAGAAGTAATATAAGATAAACCTTAGGGAAGAGAAATTTCCTTAAGGTTATTTACTTTTTGCTCTCCTCATACCTTAATTGCTTTATATGTGAAACCAAATTATATAAAAATTATGTTAGAAAATAAACCAACTATTTTGTATTCACTTGAAGAGATAACAATCATTCCAGAAGTAGTAACAAAAATAAATAGTAGATCTCAATGTATTCCATGGGTTCCTAGAATAGATGGTAAGAAAGATAGTGAATTCCTTCCAGTTATTGCAGCACCTATGGCATCTGTGGTTAGTCCTGAAAATTATAAGACTTTCCATGATAATCTAATTTCATGTATTATCCCTAGAAATATACCTCTCTCTGAAAGACTTAAATTATGTTCTGAAGTTTTTTGTGCTTTTTCTATGAAAGAGATTGAAGAAAATTTTATAGAACAATACCAACAAAGTACAGGATCTGAATTATATGTTTTAATTGATATAGCTAATGGACATATGAAAAGTCAGATAGAACTTGGTCGGGCTCTTAAGGAATTATATGGATTCTCAATAAAAATCATGGGTGGAAATATAGCTAATCCCGAGACCTATAAGTTATATGATAAAGCTGGATTTGATTATCTTAGAGTAGGTATAGGTGGTGGAGCTGGTTGTATTACTTCTACTCAGACTGGTATTCATTATCCTATGGGTTCTTTAATTAATGATACTTTTCAGGTTAAGAGAGAATGTTCAGGAAATACTAAAATTATCGCCGATGGAGGAATTAGCACTTTTTCGGCCGTGATTAAATGTTTAGCACTTGGAGCAGATTATGTTATGATGGGAAGTACGTTTGGAAAGGCATTAGAGGCGGCCGGTCCAGTGCTAAGAGAACATTACGGCGAATATTACGAATCTCTTCCAGAAAGTGTAGATATAACCAGAGGAGAAAAGTTTTATCGAGAGTATTATGGAATGTCAACTAAACGAGCACAAGCAGAAATCTTAGGAAAATCAATAGAAACTGTAGACAGAGAAAAATTAAAAACTTCAGAAGGAAAAAGCGTGGTCTTAGAAATTGAATATACATTAGCAGGGTGGGCAAAAAACATGGATTCCTACCTTAGATCAGCAATGTCATATACAGATTCCTATAACCTAGAAGACTTTAAATATTCTAGATGTCAGGTTGTATCCGAGATATCTAGTGTTGGTATTAATAAAAAATAATTAAACTCTATGGCTAAAAAGAAAGCTGTTACTAAATCAAGTGTAGATGAAGAACTTGATCTAATTCGAAAAGAAAGAGATAGTATCTTGAATTTTAAAATTAATATAAAGTGTAAAACGAAGAAGCAGAAAGAGCTTCTACAATCAATTCTAACAAAAGAGATTACTATTACTGACTCTTTTGCTGGTGTAGGTAAATCTATAATTACTCTTTATGCTGCACTTCAATTATTAAAAGATCCAGATAATGGTTATGATAAAATTGTTTGTATTTATCCTCCTGAATTAGATAAACCAGAATCATTAGGGTACATTCCTGGAGATATTTCAGAAAAAATTTCAGTGTATACTGAGGCTGATATGGCAACTATGGAGAAGATTTTTACATTATCTGGAAGAACTGATGGAAAAGAAATTATTCAAAAACTTATTTCTTCTGGAAAACTAGAATTCAGACCTTCATCGTATTTAAGAGGCTTTACATTCGATCACAGTGTTCTTATCCTAAATGAAAGCCAGAACTTCTCAAAAGATTCTTTTCTCAAGATATTAACGAGAATTGGAGAAAATTCTAAAATCGTAAGTCTCGGTGATTGTACACAAACCGATGCATATTCTATAAAAAGTGGAAAAAATATTACAGGACTTAAGTATGCAGTAGAAAAATTGAAAGATCTACCTGAAGTAGGTGTTATTAAGTTTGGATTAGAGGACATTTTAAGAAATGATATTATTATAAAGATATTAAAGAAATGGGATCCTGAAGTTTATGGAGATTTGGATGAGGAAGAGATATCTAAGAAGTCTAAGCAAGAAAGATTAGATGAATAAAAAAATAAGATACCTCAGAAACCTTCAAATTCTTATATATGTAGTAAAGATCAGATGAAAATATGGTACTGATCGGAGACTACTTATTAATATAATAATAAATAATTGAATTTTATTTGGATATAACTGGCTTATGTTATTAGTTACTTCTAATTATAGTTATGAGTATAAATTAATTAATCACTGTAACAATTTCCAGAGTATCAAGATCGAAAAGTATAATCTTCTCGAGGTAAAGTTCACTAGGGAATATAAAATCAAATAGACTTTAATAAATTTTTAATTAAATACGTTAGTGCGCATATATTATATGTATTTATGATAGAATAGTAAAAATTTATTAACTAAATATAATATATAATTTAGAGTTTGATTTTATATATCCCTAGTATTTTTCTTCTACGAAACTACTACCTCTTCGCGGTGTAGAAGACAACTAGCACTAAAGTTGTGAAACTAAATGTAGCAATGAGAGATGAGCGTTCCTATATGTTATGCTTTCTCTCGGAGTAGGGTGCCACTATGATTTATTATCTATAGTGTCAGAAAAAACCTTAAGACAATAACAAAAGAATTATGACAAAGAAAAATAAATTAAATGAAAAATTTGAATTAACATTTAGTATAAGAAGTATTGCTTATTACTTTTTATGTATCTACTTAATTTACGTGTTCAAAGTTACCTCCCCAGGAAATATGACACACTTAGGAATATACATGGCATCTTGTTTTGTTGGAGCATTTTTATTAAGAATAGAAAAAATGCTCTGGACTTATAAGTATGGTCAAGATGTGATGTTTGATCTAGGAAAACTATGGGGAATAAAGAATGAAAATTTTCTTTGGGTAGTTAAATTATTCAATACAGGATTATTATTTTGTAAGTATATATTACCAATCTTAGGAAGTTTTATTGGATTGGCATTATTTATAAAATATGTACCTGAATTTAATAATATAGAAATTTTATCAAGATTATCAGCAATTATTATAGTATATCTATATTCCATATATAAATTGTTTAACTACTTAAAAAGGATTTGAACTATGAGACTCAAGAGTTTAACAGAAGTCCTTGGGTGGATAATAGGAATCTGTCCAAGTGAGTCCTTGAAATCTAGTGAGAAAACTGGTAAAGGAAATGAAAAGAAAGGAGAAGAAAAAAGATCCCAGTTATCTTTGGATTCAAGTAGAACAAAAATCGTGAATGATGTTGAGCCTATTAAGGAAATTATTGTAGATATTCTGGATGATTGTTTAAAAGATCCAGATATTAAAAAGCCAGATGAATTTTTCCAATCCTTTGCTTGGAGATTGATAACTAATATAGTAAATTATAATTGGTTATCTAAAGCTCCAAAGAATAGAAGAGAAATGGAAATATTAATAAGAGAATATGGATACTGGGGCAGGTATTACAAAAAGATGAACAGAAGCACAATGTTCTATAATATTACCACTCCAAGAATTAGTAATAGAAAAGGAGTGAAAGTAATACCTGAATACTAATAAGCAACAATAGAAAGGGAAATATAATCCCTTTCTTTATTTTTCTCCTCTTTCAACCTCTAATCCTTATACATGTAGATTATATAAAACTTATAATATGAAGAAAAATTTAGAAAACCTGACAATTCCAAAAACAAAAGAGCTTCGTCAAGAAAAATTAGATGAAGCTGTAGCAATATTGAAATCAGAATTTGTAGGATTAGATGATATTATAGATAATATAAAAAAATCTATAATTCCTTGGTATATAACTCCAGAAATAATAGAGAGACCAGTTGTTATTTCATTATGGGGATTAACTGGAACTGGAAAAACAAGCGTAGTTCGGAGATTAGTTCAACTTCTTGGTCTTACTGGGAAAACAGCTTTCTTTGATTGTGGTCTTGAAGCAAATGAATCATCTTCAGGAAGTATTGCAGATAAAATAGAAGAAGTATTTGATATTGAAGACGATTTTGATTCTCTTAATTCATCAGGGGAAAATAAACTTGGAGATGCAGTTTTTGTATTTGATGAGTTTCAATATGCAAGAACCATAAATGAAAATGGTTGTGAACTTCTTAAATCTCCTCTTCGACCAATTTGGAATATTATAGATAATGGAAAAGTTAGTGTTTCAGAGTATAGATATGATATAACACATTTCGGAAATTTTGTAGAAGATTTTAAACAATTTTCTAAAGAACATCCAGAAATAAAATTAGATTCTGGAAAAGTAACCTCTAGAGAAGAAGTTAAGACAGTTTTAGAAAATCTTGGATTATTCTATTATGGAAGAAATGTAACAGAGCTTCTAAATGGTGATGATTCTGCTAAAGTAAAAGTATCAAAACCCTTCATAAAGACTAATGATGATGAAGATGAGGAAGAAGATATATTTAGACCTCTTAGACTTTTGGAAGATAGAGATATGAGAACAATTGTAAAAAAACTCAATGCTTATAAACCTAGATACGGGTATGAAATAATCACTGATTTAAATAACTCTAAAAATATATCTGAATTTAGTCATATTCTTGAAAAAGTTTCTATAATTATATCTAAACCGAAAGAATTAAATTGTTCAAGATCATTAGTATTTATTCTTGGAAATTTAGATGAGGCTTTTAAAGTAGAATCTGATTTAGATCCTGATATGGATGCTAATACTTTCTATGATAAAACAAGTAAAGTATCAATTTCAGATATTAAAGAAGCTCTCAAACAAAGATTCAGAGCAGAACAAATAGCTAGACTTGGAAATAATTTAATAAAATATCCGACACTAAAGAAAGAACATTTTATTAAGATTATTAAGAAAGAATTATTTAGGATAGCAGATAAATTTTTAGAAACTGAAGGAATAAAAATTAATTATGCTGAAAATATAATTGATCTTATGTACTCAGAGGGAGTATTTCCAGTACAAGGTGTAAGACCGGTTTATACTACTATCGGAACTCTATTAACTCCTCTTCTAAGTGATATTTTAATTAATCGTATCGCCGAAGATAAAGAAGTGACGATAACTCTTACTAAGGAAACAGATCTAACAGAAAAGAAATTAAAAATAGATAAAACGTCACTAAGTATTATTTTTGGCGAATCAAGAAAAACAGTAAATATAGAAATTCCATTACAACTTGGAGAATTAAGGAATCCAGAGAGAAGATTAACAAGATTTATAAATTCTGTACATGAAGCTGGACATGCAATAGTAGCTTTACATGAGACTGGTGTTTATCCAGTTAATATAGTTTCTGTCGCTACCGGAGATGGAGGATTTTGTAATACTTATGATCCAAAAAAAGAAGGAGAAATTGATAGTCGAGGAGATGTTGATTCAGAGGTTAGGATATGTCTCGCTGGTTACGAAGCTGAGAAGTTAGTTTATGGAAAATATCCAGAAAAGTGTTTAATGGGTTCTGGAAGTGATATTGAAAACGCATGGGATTTTTTCTCTGAGATGGCTTACAGATGTGGGTATTTTGAACCTTACTTATATACAAATCATCTAACAGAAGAAAATTCGAGTGGTATACCTTCTGGATTTTTAGATAATGAAGGTTTATTTGTCAAACATCCTTACAAAGCTAGCAGTGGATACCTAAGAGATATGGTAGCTCTTAGATTTTCAGAGCTTAGACAAGATGTAGTAAATATTCTTAAAGAGGAGAGAAAATTACTAAAAGTAGTTGCATTATATCTTGGAGAAAATGGATCTATGAATTCTGATGAGTTTAGAGATTTTGTTATTAAGTACGGAAATAAACTAACTGATAAGTATGTATCATCTAAACTCGAAGAAGATAAGAATTGGTATGAAAAAATATTAAGTAAGTTTTAAAAAAAAATTAAAGGAGCTTTTACGCTCCTTTTTTATTATTCTTTTTAGAAGAAAAATAAACCTACCCATTCATCACGAACAGGTAGGGTTTTCATAAAAATTAACACCATTTATAAAAAACTATATTTTTCTTCAATTATAAGACTTTTGGGGTGTATAGGATGATTCTAAAACTCCAATAATTTCATATTCTATTAAAGTCTCTGAACCATCAAAAATCGGAGGAAAACCAGAGGATTCCGCTGTACAATAAGCTACTCTCTTTTCTTTTCTTCGATTTTGTAGGATAATGTATTTCTTTTTTATTGACTGTCCGATATATTTCCTGAAGATTAGAATATCATCTTTCTTCCATTTACCTTCTTTATTATCATCTATCGGTTTTACTAAAATAATACTTCTATCCCAATTTCTCTCTGTTTTTCTATTACTAGTACTTGGATCATAGAGAAATATTTTCTCTATTTTTATTATTCTCTCTGGAGTATACTGAGAAGTTCCTATTATAAAACCTTTTGTATCATAAGTATTGGATATTATTATATAGTATAATATTATTAATACTATAATTCCAATATAAAACGTAGCAGCTATCATAAATCAAGTTCTTTTAAGATTGGTTCAACGAATTCTTTATACTGTGGATAATATTTCTCGAGAGTTTGTCTAGCATTGAGTGGTTTGTCAGGTTTCGTTATCCTTGCACATTCCCAATCAATTACAGCTTCTACCCAATCTACTTCAGCTGGACATTTTCCAAATAAAATATCATCTTCATAGTAAGTTGGATGATGAGATTGAATTTGTCGATGAAAATTATTTATTATTTTCTCACCTAGGAATGGAAAGAATATAAATAGTATCAACTTATCCCAGTCATGAAACCAGTGTGAATGATATCCAAGAAGTTTTTTCTCTGTTTTCATAAATGCAATCCAATGTTTCCAAGTATAGGGGATGTGGTTATAACAATCTCTAACGTTTTTAATTATCTGTTTCATATAATTCATGTTTTTTATAATAAGCCCGTTTAAGTTCTCCAACTACATGTATATTAGGAGAGATACATTTGTTTTCCGGCCGCGTACAAGACTCATCATAGACTTCAGGATATGTATCTAGAATAAATCTAACTATCCCTTGTGATCTTGATTTTCCTGCTTTACAATGAATGTATATATCTTTCCCTAGGTTTGACTCTATAAAATCTACTACTTCGGCCGCTTGTTCTTGAGTTATTCCTAAAAATTTATGACCTTTCCATTCTATTTCTTGAGAAGGTATATCATCAAACTCTAGATTTAATACAACCGAGGAATTATCTTTCTTAAACCAATGTAATTCATCCTCTTCTAAATAATATTTTTGACATTCAGGAGTCCCAATGATAGATATAAAACAACTATTACTCGGAAGATTATCATCATTCCACCCACAAGAACTGCACATCATATCAAATTCTGTATGACTGTAACAATATAGTTTTGGTTTTTTCATTTTTTAATAGGAAGATAAATAATAAGATCTGATCTAACTAAGGACTTTCCAGAGGTTATTGCTTCTTGAGAAAGAACTTTTTGAAGGGATTCTGAATAATATCCAGATATTGTCTTATAAAATATATAAGTCTTAGGAATTTCTTCCGAATTTTTTAAATTCTCACCTAAATTAATCCAATCTTCTTCTGTAGCTTCTGGATATACTGTTTTATTCAATGGAACTGTTCTAAATCCATAATAATTCCAATATTCATTAAAGATTTTTCCCAAGTCTAAAATTTTTTCAGAAACTTTTATATTACCACCAGAAAAATCAAACTTATAAGATAAATATTTGTCTGAAATATTCTTTGTCCTGATATAACTACTATAGGTATATCCTGAATTATCATTGTAGTATTGAATATATGATTTATAGAAATTAATAGTTTTTCCAAGATCATCTATATAAACATGACATTTCTTCTCAGCAGCTTCATGATCATTCTTTAATCGACTCTCTAAGGCTGAATCTTGACGATAAAATTCTTCAATAAATCCTATAGGGCTATTCCAGAATTTCCAAGAATAAGCTGTCATTTCAAAACGATCCATGATTTCTTTAATCTCTCCATCTGATAATACCCTAGGACAAACTTCGAATTCTACACTTTTAATACTTTCAGTGAATACAAAATCCTCTTTTTCTATACTCCCTGGATCATAAAATAAAAGTTTAGTTTCATATTTCTTCCCTAGTTCTTTTCCAAACTTAGCTTCTCCAATAAATATTGCTTTCCTTTCTTCATAGTTTTTAGAAATTCCTGAATATTTCCAAGGTAGTTTTTTAAGTTTGTATAAAGATCCAGGTTTAAGTTCGGCGGGTTTAAGATCTTTTGTTATTACTTCTCGTTTCTTCATTATCTCAGAAGAAATTCTATATTCCTCTGTATTAATCGGAAGGAGAACTAATTCTGTCCCTATCCAAGAATAAACACATTTTCCGATTATTTTCTTTCCAGCCAAGCTATCACAATAATCTAATATCCATAAGAAATTATCAATTCCTATTTCAATCTCAAACCCCCTTGGATCCCAAATTCTACAATAAGCTTGTCTATAATTCCAACCTACTTTTCCACCACCAACAGAACGATTCACTATAAAACCTTCCATCGGAACATTCTCAAATTCATCATCTTTGATTTTATGATCTCTCCAAGAATTCCAAGATTTTTCTTTTTTCAAAATCCCTGTCGAAGAGTCTGTGTAAGTAATGAATCCAAGTTTTTTAGTATAACAGTCAGATCTCTCTTGATATCCGACGTTAATTTTCTTTGGAATAATAAAATTTTCGCTATTTACCATAATATATAAAATTAAATTTTCATTGCAAATATAAGGGATTGACAACCTTATTTATGTAAAACTAAAATTTAAATAGAAAATTATGAAAAAGAAAATTAGAGAAATCGTAAGAGAAGAAATAAAAGCAACAATATTATTTTATTTAATTCCAGTTGATTTAGTTGCTTTCTTTTCATTAAATAGTGAAATAAAAAATATAAAGATTACTCTTGCTATCTTAATAGTATTTTCTTTAGCGGTATTGACTTATTATGTTCTTTGGAGAGTTATAGAATATCTCGAAGAGAAGGAAAAAGAGAACCCTGAAAGCCTTATAAATGATAATAAATAATAAATGAATGAAAAAGAAAACAAAAGATAGATTGATTTTTGGATTAAAAATCATAACAGTATTATCTCTTGGTGTTGCAGCAGGATATGCAATATACCGAAGAAGAGATAAAGCTTATAATTCACTCCCAGACAGTAAATTTGTTGGGAATATGATGAAAGGCAAGAGAACTGAACTAAATGTACCAGTTCCAGGTGTCTATGAATTCAAAAATGAAAATCATAATAAAGGTTACTATAATGTATTTAAGAATGGACCTTGGAATGTAGTAGCGCCAGGGTATCAGAAAAAAGACCTTGTGACTCCCGCGCCGAATCAACCTAAGAAAGTAAGAGTTAGTTCGGGAGGAGGTAGCACATATTTTCACGTAACACAAAAGCTATCCAGATCGGGAGCTAAATTGTACGGCGCGAAATCTATAAGAGGTTATTATATTCTTAAATATGAAAGTTAATATATACTATACATTAAGAGATTGGAGAAAATCCAATCTCTTTTTTATCTTTCCTCCAAATCGATGAAAAGTGATCTCTCGACCCGTGACTTCCTTATTTATGCAAAGGGGATTCGTGTTGTGTGGGTTCCCAATTTATTTCTAAAACAAATAGTAAATATGGAAAAAATAGTAGAATATGAAGGTACTAAGAATCATTATATAGTACTTCAAGAAAATGCGATAATGAAAAATCCAGAAACAAGAGAATGGGAAAACTGTATTATCTATCAAGAGTATAAACACTGTACTCCTGAAGGTTATGTAGAAGTTCCTGAGAGTGAAAGAAAAATATTTGTAAGAGAAAAGAAAGATTTTTTAAGAAAATTTACGTTATGTTTAGATTTATAACTATGTATTATGGATGTTCTGGTACATTTAAAGCAACAACCATAGAATCAATATTAACAAGATGCCCTGGACTGTATAATGTTATGTGGTCTGATATTAAACCTTGGAAACGTTGGGAAAATATCTTAGGAACACAGCAAGATGATCGAAATTATGCTATTCTTCATCTTTGTAACTTGAGGAATGCTATAAAAAATAACTGGCCTCCTGGAGTGAATAACCTCTTAGTAGAAAGGGGAGTATCCGATATGCTTTATTATTACTACAAGAATAATAGAGAAATCGGTGAAAATTCGAAATGGATTAAGGATGTAGTTCATGAAGAAGATATCTTATGTGAGCAAAATTCGTACTATACACCAAGGAGAATATTATTAGTTCAGAAAGATTTTGATTTTGTTAGAGATGTTATTCTTAGAGAACCTACCCGAGCAAAAGAATTTCCAGGAGGGGTTCAAGAATATATGGAACATCAAGATGCATATGTTGAATTTACACAAAAGTATAATAAAATTGATGAAGTTATTAATATTAAAGATGCAGAAAAATATGTAAATGACTTGGGATTTGAATTTGATCCTAGTAAGAAATAACAAATAAAGAAAAATAAAAACATATGAGTGAAGATGTAAATACAGTATCAGATTTACTAGTTGCTAAAAGGAATGGTAAATCTGAAAAATTTAATTCTGAAAAAATAGAAAAAGCAATTCTTAATGCAATGAAATCTAGTGGTATTAAAAGTCCAAAAGTAGCTTTTAATATCTCTAAAGAAATTGAAGAAGAATTAAAAGAAAAAGGTTCATGTACTATTGATGAGATTGAAAATTTAGTATATGACAAGTTAATAAAGAAAGGACATAAGTTAACTGCAAAAGCTTATGAAGGATATCGAAGTGTTAGAGAATTTCAACGACAATCTAATACTATCGATGAACAAATAAATGAATTATTAGCAGGAGATAGTGAATATTGGAAGTCTGAAAATTCTAATAAAGATTCTATGCTCTTAACAGTTCAGAGAGACTATATGGCTGGAATTGTTAGTATAGATATGGCTAGACGAAAAATATTCCCTCCTGAAATTATCCAAGCTCATGATGAAGGCCTGATTCACATACACGATCTTGACTATATAGGCCAACTTGCGATGAATAATTGCTGTTTGATTAATCTTGAGGACATGCTTCAAAATGGAACATGTATAAATAAGACAAAAATATTTAAACCTCATAAATTAATTACAGCTACTACAATTGCAACGCAGATAATTACTGCAGTATCATCTTCACAATATGGAGGATGTACAATAACATTAACACATCTAGCACCTTTTGTAAGAGATAGTTATAATGGTTATCTGAAAAAATATAAAGATGCTGGATTAGATGAAGAACTTAGCGAGAAATTAGCAACTATTGATTTGAAAAAAGAAGTTAAAGACTCAGTTCAAACTTTTAATTATCAAATTAATAGTATGACAAACACAAATGGTCGAATTTTACTGGCCCGGGAAAGTAGTAATATTTTTCAATGTAGAGAGTGAACTAAGAAATCTTAGGTGTAAAATTTACGTAAATAATACGGAACTATAGGAAATGATAGTTTAAAATTTTGCTAACAGGGAAAGATTAAAATCTAATCCTGTGCCAAGCTAGAAAATGAATAAGTTTCTAGAAGGTCAAACGACTATCCGAAAGGAGTAGGTTTAAGGCGAAATTCCTTATTCCGAAGCGCTCTCCAACCATTTAATAGTGGTTGATGATATAGTCTAATTCGGGGGAAATGCAGTCCCCATTTTTAACAGTATTTATGTATCTAGGCGAAACTTCAGAATATAAAGAAGAATTAGCCATGTTAATTCAAGAATTCCTAGAACAACGTATCCAAGGAATGCCTAATGAAGATGGAGTATTTGTAACTCCTGCATTTCCTAAATTGATATATGCTCTTGAGGAAGATAATATACATGAAAATAGTAAATATTGGTATCTTACTAAACTCGCTGCTAAGTGTTCAGCTAAACGATTAGTTCCTGATTATATTTCTGAAAAGAAAATGAAGGAACTTAAAGAAGGAAACTGTTTCCCGAGCATAGAGTATCCTGTGCCTTGTAACAGTGATGTTACTCGAAAAACCTACTTAAACGGAGAAGGCATTAATTGCTAACTTACCGTGCTAAATTATTAAATATAAAATATTTTTATGTGGAAAGATATACCTAATTGGGAAAATTATTATGAAATAAATGAACTTGGAGAAGTTAGAAATAAAATAACAAAGAAACTAATCATTGGAGATACTAATAATGCAGGTTATCCAAGAATTTATCTATATAATAAAAATAATTCTATAAAGAAGGAAAGATTCTTTAGACATAGATTAGTAGCTTTATTATTCATACCTAATCCAAATAATTATCTTGAAGTTAATCATATCGATGGAAATAAATTAAATAGTAATGTAAATAACTTAGAGTGGTGTACTAGAAAACAAAACGAACGTCATTCTTATAAAGTTGGTGGATCTAAACATAAAAATTATAAACCTTTTAAGATAATTTATGATAATGGACTTGAAGAAATTTATAATTTTAAAGAAGACTTATCAAAATTACTAGGAATTTCTAGAGTAACTGTTAAGTACTGGTTACAAAAGAAAAATAAAGGTTTTCGTAAGTATAAAATAAAAGATATTTATTATATTTAATATAAAAGCCTAACGACTAGAGAAAATAAATATTAGAGAAATACTAATATGGAAATGAGTATCGTAAGAATTTATTATTAATAATAAATTCTGAAATGGTAGGGTTCTTATTTGTGGTAATAGCAATAAGAATATGATATAGTCTAAAAGTTAATAATTATTAACTTTGGGGATGTCGCAGTTTCTTATCACCTTGGAAAGATGAAAATGGAAATTATAAATTCTATGGTCGTCTAAATCAAGGTGTTGTAACAGTATCACTTCCTGATGCAGGATTATCTGCAGAAGGAGATATTGATAAGTTCTGGGAAATTCTAGATGAACGTTTGGAATTATGTCATAAAGCATTACAAATTAGACATAAACGTTTACTTGGAATTAAATCAGATGTAGCTCCTATATTATGGCAACATGGAGCTTTTGCAAGATTAAAACCAGGAGAAGTGATTGATCCATTATTATTTGGTGGGTATAGTACAATTTCTCTAGGTTATGCTGGTTTATATGAGTGCGTTATGGCATTAACTGGGGAATCTCATACAAAACATATCGATCTTGCAAAACAAATTATGCAAAGATTAAATGATGCTTGTAATAAGTGGAAATCTGAGGAGAATGGTCTTGGATATAGTGTATACGGATCTCCAATTGAAAGTACAACTTATAAATTTGCAAAGTGTCTTAAGAATAGATTCGGAGTTATACCGAACATAACTGATGAATCTTATATTACTAACAGTTATCATATTAATGTAAAAGAAGAAATTAATCCTCTTGATAAGTTAAAATTTGAGGCAGAACTTCAACCATATAGTTCTGGTGGTATGATATCTTACATAGAGTCTGCAGATATCAGTACTAACATCGAAGCAGTTTTAGAAGTTATAAAGTTCATCTATGATAATATTTCTTATGCAGAGTTAAATACAAAATCAGATTATTGTTCTAACTGTGGATATGATGGTGAGATAGAAATTATAGATGAGGATAATAAATTGTCTTGGAGGTGTCCTCAATGTGGCTGTGAAGATCAACACAAACTTCATGTATCTAGACGTACGTGTGGGTTAAATTTAGCTCACGTTAAATTATTAAAATTGCCGGAAAGATATTAATATAAATCGGCATCAAGTAAAAATAAACTTGTTCAACGACTAAGTATAATAATTAATAAAAATTTTATTAAAAGATATAGTCTTAAACTATATAAATAATATAGTAATTATTGATATTGGTTCCAATTTTTGGAATCAAGGGCGTACAGCCGAGATACGAGATAGATACACTCATCTAGATGATCATGAATTATAAAATCCCTGAAAACTATGAGATACGCAACTATTAGAAAAATAGATATATCTAATGGACCTTACATTGGAGTTTCATTATTTTTACAAGGATGTTTATTCCATTGTAAGAATTGTTTCAATCAAGTAGCTTGGCCTTTGGATGGAGGAAAAGAATTTACTGAGAAAGAAAAAAAAGAATTTTTTGAATTAATAGAAGGAGTAAAGAGAGTTTCTATTTTAGGTGGAGAACCTTTACTTCAAGCTACAGAACTTAGTGAATTATTAAAAGAAATAAAGGAAACTTGGCCAGAAAAAGAGATTTGGTTATGGACTGGATTTTATATTTCTGAATTAACTGAAGAACAAATGAAAGTTATTAATTTGTGTGATTATATAGTTGATGGAAGATATATAGATGAATTAAAAGATAGAAAACTTAGATTTAGAGGATCTTCTAATCAAACTATATGGCATAATATTAATGGTGAATTAGTAAAAAGTAAGTATAATGATGAAAGACTTGATTAAATAATAAAAAGACCTTAGGGAAAAAATCCTTAGGGTCTTTATTTTACTCTCTGACAGACCTTCTTTCCTTATTATTGAATATAAAATAATTAATCAAGATGAGTAAAATAATAATTGTTCCAGACGTTCATGGTAGGACGTTTTGGAGGCTAGCGAAAGAAAAGATTAATGAAATAGATCGAGTTGTATTCTTAGGAGATTATCTAGACCCATATCCAGTCGAAGATATATCACCAGAGAAAGCAATAGAAGAACTAAAGAAAATAATAAACTTTAAGAAAGAATTTTCAGAGAAGGTTATTTTATTAATAGGGAATCATGATTATCATTATATGAATCTATTAAAAGAAATATTTCCTTGTAGTAGATATGATTTTAAGAATGCACAGAAGATCGAACAGATATTTAATGATAATCAAGAATTATTTCAAGTATTATACAAAGAAGGAAAGTATTTATTTTCTCATGCAGGTGTTGTAGAAGAGTGGATGAAAATTACTTGTGGTTGTGATGACCTAGATACACTTCTTAAGGAACAACATCTAATGTATAATCACTTGTGGTATATGTCAAGACTTAGAGGTGGTTATGGGTTTTATGGATCATGTATATGGTCTGATGTAAGAGAATTTGAGAATACATTTCTTGGAGTATTTCAGATTTTTGGTCATACTCAATTAGCCAAGGAATTTTTTGGACCATCTCCAGGAATAGAAGAGACATTTGCATGTTTAGATTGTAGAGAATGTTTTATATTAGATACTGAAGAACAAACAATAGAAAAATTATGAAAACAATTATTGATAACTTAGAATTTAATGGAGCATTAATTCAGTTTACACAATCAGATGATTTTGATACCATGATTAATGCTACTGAAATGGGTAAATTATTCGGACCTAACAAAAGGCCCTATCAATGGTTGAGACAGAAGGATACTCAAGATTATTTACAAGCATTTGAAAAGTATCAAGAAAGTACTGCGCGGGAGACGCGCATCACTCCTGTAATAACTATAGAAGGGCATTATTCAAATGGAACTAGACCTGGTACATGGATGCATAGATGGGTAGCAATTAGATATGCTCAGTGGTTAGATCCAAGGTTTGCGATTTGGGTAGATTCTAAGATTGATGAACTTCTTAGGATAGGATTTACTACTGCCTTAAAAGAGGAAAGAGATAGATATAATTCTCTTCTCCCTCAGGTAAATTATTATAATGAAGTTTTAGCATATTCAGAAAACTTGTATTCTACTGAACAACTCTGTAAAGATCTTGGACTTGGGTATGGGACAAAGATACTTCTTAAGAAACTTGAAGAAAAGAAATATATTTATCGTCGTCCAGGAATAAAAGGGTGGTATTTATCAAGCCCCTACGATAAAGAAGGTTATACAAAAGTTACTTCAGCGGTTGTAACTGATAAACATGGAAATAAACATATTAAGAATCAAAAGAAATGGACTGAATCTGGAAAACATTGGATTTGGAGTTTATCTAAAAAATTATAAAAATTATGAAAATTGGAATTGATTTTGATGGAACCTGTGTTACTTCATGATTATCCTAGAATTGGAAAGGATATTGGTGCAGTTCCTGTTCTTAAAGAGCTAGTAGAAAGAGGTCATAAATTGATCTTAAATACTATGAGATCAGGGAAAGAACTCGAAGATGCAGTTGAATGGTTTAAAGAAAATGATATCCCTTTATATGGAGTTAATCAAGATCCTGGACAAAGAAGATGGACTAGTTCTCCAAAAGTACATGCAGATCTTTATATAGATGATGCTGCTCTTGGATGTCCTCTTATATATAATCCAGATTTTAGTGATAGACCTTATGTAGATTGGGAAAAAGTTAGACAAGTATTTTATGATTAAGAAACCAACAAAAGAAGAGATGTACGTAGTTAATCAGCCACGTCATCTTATGATATCAATTATATTAATGGATTATGATTACTACCCTCTTCCAGATAATATACATACTGGATTATGTAAACTTTCTGAGATTAGTGATATAGTATTCATATTCTCTGATTCCCATTTCGACAATTCTAAGATTAGTAAAGAAAAGATAACAACTCTTTATCAGGCTTGTGCTTTTATAGATAGTTCTGGAAATTTACCGAGAACTATATTTAAGGCTCTACAATATGATAAAGAAATATTTGGGAAGCACATCGGAATAACAATATCTAGATGTCAGGATTTACAAGAATCTACACCTAAACTTTTTGAAAACCTAGAAAAAATAAATCAGTCTAGAATTATTAAGCCAGTGTTTAAGATTCGTAGATTATCATCAACAGAACTATATAACTTCTACTATACACCGTCTGAAGAAAAAAGAAAGAAGAAATGGAAATGTATTTTTGATGAATGTTTATATTTTTATCATAGACATATTCTGAAGTCTGTTATTTTTCCATGGACTAGAGTAGATGTTCCTGATCCTGCCGATTATATAGATTGTAGATATTGTACTTGGGGATCTAATTCTTCTATACTTTATTTCAGGAATACAACGATAGGAATATTCTTGGAAAAATTAGATGAAGAATTTATTGATACCTTTACTGATCCAGACCCTAGATATCTTCTTGCTGGATTAGTTAAGGCAAGTGGAATAGATTGTTTAGATTATAACATAGAGGATTTAGATATTGGAAAATTATGACTAAAAGATATAAACAATCAGGAAGAAACTCAGCTTATCCAGAATACATAGAAGTTTGGGAGTATGGAGTTGGATCTGTACCTGATTGGATTTCAGATAAGAGTAAAGTTACATTTATAGATGGTCTTGGTAATGTAACATTAGAAACTCATGATACTAGTACAGGTGGAGTAGAGATTATAGATTCCACAGGTACATCTCCTCTTATCAGATTAGGTTCAAAAAAAGACTTAATATGTAGAGAGGTAGAGAACGAAACTAAAGTATTTGTATTAACTAGATTACAATTAGAATTATTATATAAACTAGAGTTATGAAAGAGTTAAAAGACAGTGAAAGAAACCTGATTAATGAAGGACTTGTAGTAGTAGATTATTCTGCTGAATGGTGTGGTGGTTGTCAAGTAATTAAACCAATCGTTGAAAAATTAGCAACCGAATATGAAGGGAAAGTTAATATTTACGGATGTGATGTTGATGAATGTGCAGAACTTACATCAGAATTTGGTATAAGAAACATTCCAACACTACTATTCTTTAAAGATGGAGTACTTCAGAATCGATTAGTAGGTTCACATCCAGAGAAAACAATTAAAGAAAGTTTAGATTTACTAATATCAGAATCAGAAAATGAATAAATTCGTACTTAACACATTAGTTTTAGGAGACGATGACCTACATTGTAAGACAGGTGAAGTAACTTTGTCTATGATGAACCTGAGTCATACAAATTTTACTGGACCGGATCTTGATAAATTCGATTTAATTGTTTATCATGGAGAGAAAGGTTGTAAAATTTTAAAGTCCAGAGCATTTAGAACTGGAAAAGTAGGATAAAAATAAAGAGAGGATACCATTCAAATAGGTTCCTCTCAATTTTTTTACATCTCTCCGTCGTATTTTTTATCGTCTTGAAGAGTTGATCTTTTTCTTACTAATAGAGCAATTTCTACAATTAATTCTTTTAAAGACATTCCACCTTCATATGGGAAAGCCTCATCACACCATTGTTTACTAGAATAATCCTCTTCTTCTGGTGTAACTTCATAATCTCTACAAAGTTCTGCTACTCTTTGTTGAACATACTCTTTAGTTAAGATTCTAGATTCTGGAATAAAATATGCACTACTTCCAGTCTGATCTTCATGTCCCAAAGCTAAAATTGCTTCATCTCTAAACCAATCACATTCCATAAATTCTTGTGATTCTGGCCATCTTACTAATACATAGTTTTCATTCATATTCTTTAATTTTTATTACATCTATAAGAGTTTTACCTTCAAAGCCTTATTATTGAGAAAAACAAGAAATTATGAAAAGAATAGACTGTTCATTTATGGGAATTAGTGGAGAATGTTTTATCCACATCACCCTAGAATTTGAAAACATCCCAAGAAAAGGGGATAAGGTAGTACTCAGCAGAAACATTGCAGAGTATGTAAGAGAAAATATGACAAATGATGTGGAAAATGCAGAAGAATATGCTGATATTATATCCATGTCATTAGACAAAAACACAGGGACTATGTACTTTTTTGTAGTAGAAGTAATTCATTATCCAAGAATTGATAGAGATGTGGATGATGAGGCAGTTACTAGAATTATACTTAGTGTTAATAGTCTAGATTAAAAAAAAAATAAAGAGAGGCCTTAATAGGTTTCTCTCTTTTTATTTTCTTCTTAGAGTTCAAGTATTCTCTTAAGTCGTTGTAAACTTCCAGGAATATCATTTTTATCTAAGCGAGATTCATCATTTTTTGCTTTTAATTCATCTCTTTGTTGTATGAATTTATTATAAGCTATTTCAAAAATTTCTAGATCATAATCATGTAGTTGTCCATAAGTTTTTATATTTTCTGGAAGGTATTTATCTTGCCCACCTTTAAAGTTTCTTATTGCATAAGTTGCTTTAAAGAGATCTATATAAGCATTTTTAAGAACATCTACTTCTTCTGGTGTAAACTTATCTATAACATTCATTAACTTATAAGTATCATCACCACACATAGGCAAACTCTCTAAATAATCATCTTCTATATTTACCCACCTGTTTATACTTACAACAAATCCAATAGGTGTTCCAGAATCTAATGTTAATATCTTATTAGGATAGTAACCTTGAGGAAAGTCACATAATCCTAGAACTTGAAAATTTACATCAATAGATCTCATAGTTTTTGCAATTTTCTTAGATTTATCAAATAAATGTAATAACTCTTCAGAAAATACATACTTTCTATAAAGTTCAACTACTAATTCTTTAATTAGTTTTTCTAATCTTGCTAATTTTTTCTTAAGACCTGAGTTATCTAAAAGTTCTTTATAAGTTGATAATAAGATATCTCTCGAAATTAATTTACTTTTGTCTTTATCTAGAATCATGATTTTAATATATTATAAAGTTCTATAAAATTAGTTTTCAAAGCAGTTAGAGTTAAGTTTTTATTTTCCAAAGTTTCTTCTAACTCGAATAACTTATTACATGCTCTTTTAGAAACTACTACATATTCTCTAAGTTTTTCCAAAGCTTCTTTATATAATTCAGGACTTTGATGTTTAAAACTACTCCACTCATTACCTTTAAATAGACTAGGAGCAGAAATCAAATTCCCATCTATTCGTTTTTCAATTCTTATTCCTTTAGAAAAATAATAAAGATTATCCCCCCAATTTAAACAGTTTATATTTTCTTCAGGAAATTCTTTTTTTAATACTCCATCTCCTGTAAAATCAAATACTTGAACACTATTTAAATAATCCTGATACTTCATTGTAAATTCTTTTTCTTCTGGAGTTAAACATTCTAAGATCGCATCAAAAATAAAATCTACTAATTCATTATGTAGTTTTTTACTTTCATCAAACTCTTTAATATACAATTTTTTTACTTCATTAATTATTATTTCTCTCTGATTTCTAGTTAATGCCATAATCGTTTTACTTTTTTACATTACTTACATTAATAAGGATTTTGCTACTATAAAAGGTCCTAAATCTTAATTATGTAAAACTAAAATTATATTAATATGAAAGATATTGAAAAAAGAATAGCTGAGAATATCCAAGTTCCTGAGGATATGTATTTAGAGGGATTACTTGATATAACTGGATTTTTATTTAGTGAGTTAACACAATTTCTAGAAAATGAACATCGATATATAGGTATTACTAAATCCTATATTCATACTGTTAAATTAACTATTGAAAGAATAAATCAATCTGTTCGACCTGAAGATATAGAGATTTATGGAAGAATATTATATCTTTATAAACCATTTCTTAAAAAAGAATTTAAGAGACTTAGAAATAAAAAGTTAACTGCAGGGGATTCTGTTATAGTAATTATTAATAAAATCATAGAAATAATAGTTCAAGAAAAGAAACAAGATTTTAGATTTCATAAAGAAGTAAGAACCCTAAGAAAAATTATATCCAAATTTTTTGAAAATATTAGGAACAAAAAGAAAGAAGATCCACTTTATTCTCTAAGTAATGCTATCAAAGAATATAAAGATAGTGGATCTGTTGGAAAATATCCTCTTGATGTATTCTCTTTTATAGATAATCAGTATATAAAAGAAGAATTAAAAGATCCAGGAGAAAGACTAAAAGAAGAAAGTGATAATAAAATAAATGAGATCTCTTTTGATAATTGATTTTCTTAGCTATAAAATAAAAAACTAGATAGAGTAAAATTCTATCTAGTTTAATTTTTTGTTTTAATTTTTCTTCTTCTCATCTTCGGCTTTTTCTTCCAGGGACTTTTCTTCTCCAAGTTCATATTCCATGGATTCAATATCTATCTTTCGATTTGCAAAGTCCTTCTTATCCTCATCTTCTATATCCACAGTATAGTAAAGCATGATATCAAATCCAAGATCTTTATACATTGGATTTACATCTCTTGCCTGAAACATTATGTGATTATATTCTGTTGAGTATGTTCCATATAAATTACTCCTTTTCTTGTAGATTGTCAAGTTTTCAGGAATAGTTACATAATGAAGCATATCAAGAGCTGTATATAAATCTACTCCAGGTTCATCATCTATTTCATCCTTCATCGGAAATCTTAATTTATACCCTAGAAAAGTAGATGCTATTTTCACATCATATACATCATCTTGAGTTTTTCCAAGATCATTTAGTTCCTTACTGAAAAATGCAATATTCTCGAAAATATGACCCGTAAGTTTTTTACTCAAACTCTTACGTCCATCTGTATAATCGAATAAGTCTTGCATAAACTCTGAAAAACCATTATATTTAAGTCTTCCATCAGGCCAATAAACATTATAAGATTCATAATCTCTCTTAGGAATCTCCACTGCTGCCTGAAATACTTTTTCATAAGTACGAGTTTCACCAGTCTCTTCATTTACTACTTTTGTATACGTTACTCCCTTTATTTTATAAGAAAGTATATAATATCCAACAAAGAAACGGTCAATGTTTTCATCTTCTGTACCTATAAACTCTTGATTTAAGGTATCTCCTAATTCACTAAACGTATCTTTATAATCATTTATCTTTGGATAACCAGATAGATTTTTATTATAAGCAGTTGTTGGAATTTCGAAAATAAATTCTAATTTCCTTTTTCCAAACCTAGTGTCAGATTGACTTACGTGAATGATGTTCTCGCAATCCAATAATCCCTGCTTAACTATCCTTTTTTTACCCCATCTATCTTCTTCTACTATATTGCGAATACGAATAAGATCAAGATCCCATGGATTGACCTTTCCCTTTCTATCGCCGAATTGGATAACGTTATACATTGCTAGTACTAAGTTATCACTTTCGTCATTTTCTTCGTCGACTTCGCTATATTCTTCGGAGGAATTGACAATTTCATTAGATTTCTCTCTTAATATATCTGAAGAAATTCCAAGACCTTCAAGTGCATTATCGACTTGTTTTTTCTGTTTTTCTAATTTTTTTATTTCTTTTTTTGTTTCTCTGGCTAGCAGATAACCACCAAGGGCTAATCCTAAACCAATTAGTATTAATTTTTTAGGTTTCATTTCTTTTAAGTTTGTTTATTTTTCTTTTTATCCCCTTTGTCCACTGCTAATCCCACGAACCATTCCTCCTTTTTTGGGAGGTCTATTATTTCCTCCCCCCTGAGGCTTACTAATAGATCCGTTTTTAGAAAATAGTGCACTTCCTACACCTAATAATGTTACTCCTAAAATGCTAAGCATCGCAACTCCTATCATTATCTTAGAACTTTTTTCTGAATACTCAGCTGTTATTGTTTTAGTACTGTTATTATCTTTTAAAAATGTAGTACTTGTTTTCTGTACACCAAGTAACGAACCAATATTTATCATATTTTTATCTTTTTGAATTAATTTTTCTAATTTTCTTTGTTTGAAAGTCTCCAATAAGTGAAGCTCCGAATCCTATTACGTATATAAGAGCTATAATTTGACTACCTATCTTTATACCACGGAGACATACATTAGCTACTGAGTAACTCCCCATCGCTATTTTTTCTCTTTTTTTAATGTCCATTTTTCTTTTAAGTTTTATTGTTAATATTTAAGTTTATAATTCTTTATTTAACGCAGTCAGCTTAATATGCTATTTATAGATACTGACTCATCTGTCTTGTTTAATATCTCTTTATAAGAAGGGAACTGGATGGACTCCAGAACCCTCCCCTGAGATAACAATAAACAAGAATTATGTTTTTGTTCTATTTCTACTTCTTTTTCTTCATCATCTTCTACTTTCATCATTGTGTTTTTCATAACCTAAATAAAGAAAAAAGAGTATAGAAGCACTTAATACCTCTATACTCTAAACTTAAAAGAAGGAAAATTTATTTCTTTTCCTCAGCGGGAATTTCTTCGACTTCTTCAATACCGTCACCAGTGATCTTCTTTTTGACGTCTCCAATCAATTTTTCACAGTAACCGTACTTCTGTTCTAGCTTAACTGCTGCTATTCCGGTTCCAAATCCTACTGCAAGATATAAAAAATTTGTCAATTTCATTTTCTTATCCTCCTTCTTATAAGTTAACATTATTTACTCTTTGGTGGCTGTTTAAACTTCTGTAACCACCGTTTTTGTAACCATTGCCTCCATTTGTAGGGGCTGATGTCACTTCCGGCTTTACTTCAGGAATCATATCCGATTCTCCTATACCGGTAACTGTTGTTGCAACTGATTTCTTTCTCTTTAAAAGACCTATAGCTGCATTTCCTATACCCTTGCCAGTGGATATTATTGGTTTGTGGTATTTAACTATTATTCCACCAAGTACCATTCCAACGGCAACTCCTCCAATTGTGTATATATTTCTACTAAACCAACCAGATTTTTTTTCTTTTTTAGTTTCTTCTTTTTCCATAATTCTTGTTCTTTAGAAAAATAATTTGTTAATATTTTTGTTATCTTATCTCTTATAAGGCTTTTACCGTTTTCTAAACCATTCGATTTTTAACGGCGAAAAATTAATGATCAAAATTCATTATTTTCTTTGTTTTTGTATAGTTGTATTTGTGTATGAATTTTGATCTTAAAGAATTTATTTTCTCATATATAAGAATTTAACGTCTTTTCAAACCCATCGTTTTTCTACCCTACAAAGAATTTATCTACTCCATGTTTATCTATAACCTTTAATATTATAGTTATAATAAGTTTATCAGTTATAGATCTAGTTTCGAATTCTTCTCTGGAAATATCACTACGATAATCTCTCATTATATCTGCATTCTTGAGGTTATATTTTCCGATGTGATATTCTTTTTTAGAGAGACTTTCAATAGTCATAGGATTATCAACTGTAGTAATATCAAGACCACGTTTATCTAGAAATTTATCATACAATAGATCTGATAATCGTTTAATTCCTATCTTCTTACAAGCTATATCAGGAAGTTTATTATTCTGAACAAATAGTACTCTATCTCTATCAGAACACTTCCAAGTCTTATCTGATAAACTAAGATAATATCCTTGAGCTAACCAATCCCTCTCTTCTATATATTTCATGGTTGTCTGTAAATCTCCTGCTAATTCTACTACATTTCTAAAAGGCAATGCAATCGGAATTAGGATATCAATAACTCCAGGAAGATGACTAGATAATATTACTTTCATAGTTCAATATCTAAGAAATACTTATAATCATTTCCAATCTTAACAAATAATCCTGAAACTAACTCTGGAAATCTAGTTTGAAGAGTTCTCAAGATACACATATAAGTTTCGGCCGTTTCATTGTAGAGTATTTTCTTTGTACCATCTTCAAAAGCAACGTATAAGTGAGAAACCTTAAAAACATTTCTCGTTGCTTTATCAATCTGGTACATAACGTTTATCTCTACATCTTCGGCCGTTATAGAATCTTTCATAATACTTCTAATATGATATAAATCCTCTCCATATTTTGTAACATCCGGATTTTCTTCTAGTTTGTAAAGTTTATTTCGTCCTCCTGTTGTTACTATGTAAGGAATATGCTCTACTGTACTAACTTCATATTGAACTGACTGAATCCATAATCTCTCTGTAAATTCAAAAGTAAGTTCCGTAATCCTGCTCTGCTTAATAAAAAAGCTATTTATTATATTCTCCATAATTATTTATTTTTATTCATTTATTAGAGTTTTAAGTGAAAAATAATTAAATATTTTTATATATTTCATTGATTAATTATCCTTTCTTTTTAATAATAATATAACATTTTACTTTCTTTCCATTTTCATAAATACTAGAATTCTTAACTTCAAAATAGTTTTCTAAATCCTTTGCTTTGGCTACTTTGTCGTAATTAATGGACTTATATAACACCTCAAGTCTAGATTTTATATCAGATAGTGTTATTTTATCCCCTACTTTAAATTCCGAATAAATACTAGATTCTAGAAGTTCTTGACTAAATGTTACTACCCCTAGATGATTTTTTATTTTAGCACTATTATAAGATAGTGATTTAAGCTTACTAGAGCCCAATGTAGTATAATAAGACTTAATTTCATCAGAATCAGCTATCTGTCCAAGAACTATATCAATTGCATCACTAGATAAACCATACTCACACAGCATTTTTAGTTTATCATGTATAGTACTTAATTTAGTATATACTCTAAGAAATTCTGATACCTCCTGATTAACTATATCATCTGGAGATAAAGTATTATGAATAGTGGAAAATACACTAAATCTATCTTTATAATCTATTTGTTGTATTTTAAATGCCCTAATCTCATTTACTAATACTAAATTGTTAAGAACAGGTTTAAGTATTATATTTCCATCCCGTGTTTGAATTTTATTTACTGCTACATAATCATCTTTGTAGTTATAAGATTTAGCAACTTTTTGATAATTCTTTGCTAAATCATACTTAACAGTGTCTAAGGTAGTATTGTATGCTAATAATAGATTTTCAGTAGATTTTTTCTTAGATTCTATTATATTTTTAAAATCTTCTTCCTTCATCTCTCTATAGTTAGCAGTAGATCTATAATAGAATATTGCACTATTACTCCAAGGATTTTCGAAAAGTCTTTGACGACCTAGTATTTGGGGAAGATCTTCACTAATATCAACAGCTAAACTGTCTATATTAGAATCTGAGAATATGAAACTCCTTGCACATAAACTATAAAAATCAGCCCCAAGATATACAGTCCTAGTACAGAATGTAAACATCTTAGGTTTAACTCCTTTCAACGGTACTTCTCCTATTGTAAAAGATTTTCCAAGTCTTCTCTGAATTTTCTTTTTATTATCTTCTGTATCTGAACATAATATATTACATTGTTCAGGGGTAAGGTTATTCTTTTTTATAATAGATGTAATATGATTCACACTGTTTACATAAAATACAGCCTCATCTGATATTATCCTAGTTGGAATACCATTTCTAAGAACTACTACACTTTCAAAATCATTATTAAGATATTTTTGAATAATTTCAGACGCCTTTTCACCAACCGTTCTCATTAAATATACATCTAAATCAGGCTTAATAATTCTTGTTGTGTCTTCACTTCCCCAATCTAATTCATAATAAGGTAAATCTTTAAATTCATCTAACATTTCTAGGTACTCATCCATCATTGGAGTAGCAGATACAAAATATGCAGTGGGGGACTGTTTAAGGTATTCCATAAATTTTAATTCAGTATCACTTTTGAATCTAGCATCATGTAAGATACTCTGAAATTCATCTATAACTGTAATAAATCTATTAAACCATCCTAACTTTTCTAAGATATCCTTCACTATCCTATAAGAATCGTAAGTAACTAATATCTTCTTACCTAATCCATAAGGTCTATTCATACAATATTCTTCTATTTCATGATATAATCTTTTATAGATTTCAGAATTAGTAGATATTTCTTCCTTAACTAAATTATCTATTACTACGCTCTTATCGATTTTGGATAAATCTTTATCAATATTAGAATCTTTATCCATTTCATTTACTACTAAGTAAACTTCATTCTTATGTTGACTCCATTTATTCTTAAGTAACATTTTTCTTGGACTACATAGAATAATATTTTCACCACTTTTAATACAGTATTCAGTAAATCCACAACCAGGTAATTGCTTATTTATTATACACTTCCCTGGAAATTTGCTAAAATTAAATTCACTCCATTCTGAAATAAATCTAATACCTCTAGGAACTATTACTTTTTCCCTATACATTTTATTATTCATGCATGTTATTTAATTTTTTTATTATTATACTAAACTAATTATTAAACTCATCAATACAGAGTTCAGTTACATAAAATCGAAGACTAAGGATACCTTAACTTCATTTATTAGAGTTTGAAAGGATAAGAAGAGCAAAACAGAACTTTAAAAGGAAATATGACATACAAACATAAAGTAGTATTTAATCTATTAAAAAAGTTCTGTTAAAAAGTGGTTCTTCTATAAGAGCGAACATAGTGAGAGGCTTCGCCTCCCGTTAGGGAAAGGCGAAAAAGCCGTCTCTTATAGGAGGTTCACGATAGATTAAACCTAATATTATATTCATACTTATCGTGAACCTTAAAAAGATATCGTCCATAACGCTCTTTACCTCGTTTGCACTCGGAAGAGCTAGGACTAGATACTTTTTAAGAACCACTATCTCTCCTTTCAATCCTTCTTTAAAAATCCTAATATCTCTTTATTCAATTCTTATTCTATATTATCTTTTTATTTTCTATTTATACTTCCTATAGGTTTTCTCAATATATTCTCTTGTTCAATCCAGGTTCCTTAGTCCTCAAGAGAATATTTCGAACCCTAAAATCCTTATTAATGATCAAGAATTTTTATTGTGTAGTTCTTGATCTCATTATAAAAGAAATATTAATTTATTATAAGAAAAAATTATTATGAGTAAGTATTATTTTTTAGAGACAGTATTAGTTAAAGGAAATTTGAAAGTAAAAGCACTCCCTGGACAAAAATTGAAGGATGGTTCTAATGTATCTACAAGTCTTTATGTACAATGCCCTAAGAAGATAAGAGATGTTTATTCAGAAGGTACTATATTTATCTCAACTTTTCTTAATCTTAGTTCTTCAGGTGGAAAGTTTTATACACAAAAGGGATTTCAAAGATTAACATATAAAGATGAAGAAGCTAAAAAAGAATATAAAACTCTGACTGGAATTGATTTCGTAGATCCCTTAAAGAAAGATACGATTCTCGAAACAATTCTTAAAGATGCATCACTAATTTCTCCAAGTTCTACAAAGGATGGATTTTATATGACCCCTGATAATTGGAGAATCTTAGTGAGAAATATAAAAAAACATGTTAATACGATGATTATAGGGCCTACAGGTTCTGGAAAGACAAGTTGTGTAAAAGAAGTTTGTTCTAGAATGGGTATACCTCTTCATGTGTTTGATATGGGTTCTATGATTGATCCTATTTCAAATTTACTTGGAGTTCATCGCTTAGAAGATGGAAAAAGTATATTTGATTATGCTAAGTTCACTAAAGTAATTCAAGAACCGTGTGTAATTCTCTTAGATGAGTTAAATCGTTCTTCTCTTGGGGCTAATAATGTATTGTTTCCTTGTTTAGATGATAGACGGGAATTGAATGTTGAAATAGCTTGTGGGAAAGGAGTTAGAAGTATTAAAATTCATCCAGAGGTAACATTTATTGCAACAGCTAATATAGGTTCTGAATATACTGGAACTAATATGATAGACCGAGCACTTCTTAATCGATTTTTTCCTCTTGAACTTAATATTATACCAGATACAGAAGAAGTAAATGTTTTGGTTAATAGAACGGGAATTGATATAGAAGTTGAGAAACACTAATGATCTCAGAGTTAGTATCAGATGGTTGGAGTGTGAAAAGTGCTATGGAAATGGTATATCTTCCAATCTATGAAGGAACTAATTTGGAAGGAGAAAGAAGTACAGTATATAAAACAATATTATCTTATTAATAGACTATGAGTAAACATTTTTCAACCTCATATTATCCTTGGTGGAAAAGAAAGGATTATGATGACGAAGATGATGGTAGATGGGGTAGGAGTATATTTAGAAAATCCTATAAATCATCTGTCGGAAATTCTGGAGAGCTTAGTAGAACTATAAATAGAAGCTCTTGGTATGGAGAAAGTTATTATTCATATTCATCTGTTGGAAAGGAAGAGGATGCACAATTATCTAAGTTAATTGAAAAGGCTTATAGTTCTGTAAAAGATATGATAACTATAATGGATTTTCCTTTCCCGATTAGAGTAAATTTGAATGAGGGTAGTGATGAAAGTAGTTCGTATTCAGATTATTTTTCAGAAGAGAAGAGAGATAATTCCGAAAGAAGAATAGCAGTCCCTTCTAAGATATTTGACTCCACCGAAGATAATGAAACAAAAATAAATGCCTTCTGTGGATTTGGTCTTCATGAGGCTGCACACTTAAGATATACCTACTTAAGAGTTTATTTGAATTTTCTTAGTTTTATAAGTGGAAAATATACTTCTGAAGAAGGAGAGATTATTAAAATTTTCATAAATCTTCTTGAGGATAATAGAGTTGAGGATTTATTACTAACAGAACGACCGGGATTTCAAGATTTTATTGATTGTGCAAAAAGTTATAATTCCAAGACTCTAGAGGAAAAACTTAATATAATGAGGGAGAGGAAGTTGATTCTTTTCTTTAAAACATTAATAGGAATACTTAGATTTCCTGGATTAATAGAAGAGGAGGTTCTTGAGGAGTATTCTGAGGTATACAAAGAAGTTCAAGAAAAGATAACTCCATATCCAGAAAATCTTAAAGATATTTGTAGTGTTTCTGAAAGTATATTTAAGATAATTAAGGAGAAGAAATTATCTGATATAGATCCGGCGGAATTAAAAAAAATATTATTCTTAATTAATGATACTGAATCTATAACTAGTATAATGTATGGAGTTGACTTAGATTCTGGAAGAAAGATAGATAAGTCTAAAGTATCTAGGCTATTATCATCAAAGGATAGTCTAACAATGAAAATCTTAGAGGGAACAGTAGAACGTGGTGATTCTGATAAGGTATTCTTTGAAAAACCAAAAGGGGATAGGAATGATTATTTACGTGATGTGAGAGCAGTTCAAAAATATGTTCCTAGATTAAAAAAGATATTGACAGGAACAGATAAGAACTATGATTTTAATATCCAAGGTTGTAGGTCTGGAATTTTAGATACGACAAAACTTGCAGAAGCGTATCAAGGAGTTCCACAAGTTTACCTAAGACAGGGACATGTTAGAACCAATAAATCAACTATATGTGTTCTTATTGATGAGTCTGGATCTATGGGTGGAGAAAAGGAAATCCTAGCAAGACAGGCTGCAATACTTCTAAATGAAACCTTCGGAAAAAGTTTGGGAGTTGATTTATATATTTATGGACATACTGCAGATATTGGTTCAGTCGGATATATAAATCTGAGTGTGTATCGAGAAGGAAATCATTATAATCCTAAGTTTTCATTATCTAAGAGTTATGCAAAATCCCAAAATCGAGATGGAGATGCAATTCTAGAAGTAGCAAAGAGAGTTAGAAAGTTCACAAAAGAAGATTGTATTATGTTTGTGATATCTGATGGTAGTCCTTGTGCAAATGGGTATGGAGGAATTTCAGCAATAAAAGATACTGCCGCAAAAGTAAAGGAAGCAGAAAAACTTGGATTCGGAATAATTCAGATTAGTATAGATGCTGTTTACGGTGTTGAAGATATGTTTGATACTTATATAGATATCGGATATAACTTAGAGGAAATGCCGAAACTTTTGAATGAAATAGTGAAAACTAAAGTAATAAAAACAAAACATACTACAGTAAGTTAAGATGGATTATGAAGATAAGGTAATATATAATACTATAAGTCTAAGAGGTTTAGTTCTTCATACATTTATAGCATTTACTTCGAAACTTCCTATAGATAATTTATCAAACTTTGTAATTTCTTATTATATCCCAGAAGTAGTTGATTTTATTAATAATTCTGGAATAAAAAGAGGAACTATGACTGTTGATAAGTTTAAAGATTTATATGGAATTAAGATCGATTATATAAGTATCTTCACTTTTAGAGATATACTTAGATTTCAACTTCAGGAAACTCGTACTCGGCTTGATCTGATCTATTATTTAGTTCAGATTCAAGAGAATATAGAAGCTGACTTAAGTAGATTTAATTTAGCTGATGAACTATATATTTATTTGTATAGTCGTTTTCAGAGAGCTTTAAAGCCTTATACATGAGAGAAAATAAATAATGTAAAACAATACTCCTTAAGCAATAATAAAAAGCTTAAGGAGTTTAAATTTTTAAGAATATGAAAATAAGTAAATTAAAACATGATTCTTATAGAGTAGAAATTAATTTTGGAATTGGAACACAGAAAGAAATGACGAGGTGGTTTACTACTAAGTTTGTAAAGAATCATAAAATGGAAATTCCGGTAAAGAAAAATTCAAGAGCAGAAGAACTTATAGAAACAATAAGTTCAACATCCGGAACATCTACTTATAGAATTATTAATAAAACAACAGGATTCGATCAAGTAGTAGTAATAGTAAACATTGACTCTAGAAGAAATAGACCTTTTATTGCCAAAAAGGATTATAAAAGTTTGGTTAAGAATATCAAAACTACATTTTATCACGAAACAAGACATGCCGTAGATCAGATAGTTAAGTTAAGAAATCTGAGTTATGAAGATTTTGAAAATACAGCTATGTTACAGGCTTGGATAAATGTAGAATTCGAAGAAACTTTAATGGATTATATTACAGAAGGTGAATTAGAAGAGGTTATTTCGGAGAGTGTGAAAAAGAGATAGGAAATAAAATCCTATCTCTTATTTTTCTTTTACTTTAAACGTTCCTTTAAATCAGGATGGTAAAAATACAGATTATGTTTACGCTATAGGAACTTCTCAAGAAGGAGGTAAATTTGGACGTGTAGCAGTATATATGATAAGTGATCGTGAAGTTGAAATCTACCTTGATTGGAACGGAGTAGGGATAGCTTTTGATATTGTTACAAATCTTAAAATGAATGTTAATAATTATATTATAGTGAATAATTATAAATGTGATATTATAGAAGTTAGTTATTCTTCAGGACAAAAAACTGCTAGTTTTATATTTGAAAGTACTTTTGATGTCTATAATAAAGTCTTTAAATTCGGTAGTAATTCATTGGGAATTATTTGTGATGAAGGTACTATAACTTTTGGAATTAATGATAGTATTTTAGCAAATACTATAATAGATTCTTTAGATTTTGGATTATCGTTTTTACCTAATACTTATATTATTGATAGAAATGATTAAATTTCCTCAAGTTTCATATAATGATCTGAAGAATCTCCAACTGCATTATTAAAACTAAAAGTTTCTGTATTAGATTCATTTGGAGCTAATGTAACTTTACCTACTGATAAATCATCTATAAAAAATTCGTAAGTATTATTAGTAGTACCAGAATTAGTAATTTCAATTGATCCATAAAATGATGTTCCTTGCTGTACTTCTACTAACCAAGTACTTCCCAATATTTCATCTGTATTTGCAGTAGTAGTAGTTCCAAAATTATATGTCATATCATCAAAACTAACATTATAAGTTCCTATTACTATACCATCTTGATTTAAACGAACGTTTAAAAAGACTAGTAGATTTGGTTTCTACTAGTCTTAATATTTTTATAAATTTTCAGTTATAAATTCATGTAATTTTAAGTTAAATCTCTTTATATAACCTCTTTGATAATATTTATAAAATCCATTTAAAATAATATCAGTACATAAATTATACATATCAGGTGTAATTTGGGAAAAATTTATAATTTTTCCTTTTAAAAAGTTATCTGGGTATTTAGGAGAAAATTTTAATCTCATGTGTTTCTTACTTACTTCAACAGTAAAGTAATTTGTAACAGTATCTAGACATTTAAATAATTCATAATAATGTAATTTTTTAATTACTTTTTTATCTTTGTAAGAAATTTCATAAAATCTATTAACCCAATGTGTATTTTTGAAAAATTTATTGAAATAATCTTCAAATGCTATAACAAATTTTATTAATATAAAATAATCATTGTTAATTTTTATTATTGAATAATGAATTTGATGTTTATCTAAAAAATTTATTAAAAAGTAATTATTCCTTTCATTCTCTCTGTATAATCTAATCCCAAGAACTGTTTTTACATTATTCCAATCTTTTTCCATTTCCCTAGGTTATATAATATATCTTCTTGTTGATTTCCAGTAATATATCCACGATCTTTAAGTAGTTTAAATATTAATGCTACTTCTTTCTGTAAAGAAACATCAAGTTGTTCATAATTTTTGGGAGTTATTTCTGGATATGATAATGTAAGGAATATTCTTGACTTACTATTTTCTAACGACGATACATCTAACAATTGAAGAAATTTACCGGGAGAATAATTCACCCTTACTCTATTTATTCCTGAGAAGGTGATTATACTACAACTATTTCCACCAGAGTAATAATTTTCTAATGGAATTTCCCAAGTCTCTAAGTCACTCATAATCAGTTCTCCTTCTGGAAATATATTTTTTCCAACATTAGAAATATATCTTTTTGTCCAAATCCAGTATCCAAATTCATTCTTTTCTTTATCATGAAATGGAATACATCTAGAATAATTACCATTCTGACTAGATAAGTAATCATTAAAAATACTTTCTGGATTTTCAGAAGTATATTTAACTTTTAATCTGGAAAAAAGGATTTCAATTAACCCTTTTCTTTCTTTTATATTTCTATTTAGTATATCTTTGATTATCCTTGAATCTATCAATCCAATATCCAAGATAGTTTTTAATCCAAAAGATAAGTCAATATATTTAGATCTATTTCCTTGAATATAATTTAATATCCCAGTTTTAAAATCTCCAGACTGATCTTCAAATATCCAAGAGCCATTAAACGGATTTATTTTTAAATTATTCTCATTAAATATTAAAAAATCATTATTATCAAGAAAAGGAGTATTTTCAAGTTCTTCATATTGCCTATTTCTATATATTCTTTTAATTTTTCCAAAAACATCAAGAAATTTTTTCATATTATGAAATACTTTGAAATAATCCTTACATTCTAAAATAATAGAATCTTCATAGCTATCATCAATTGTATATAAAATATCGTTATCCTCTAGAATAGTTAAAATTTTATACAAACTACTACAAGTACTTTCAGTAATTTTATATAAATGATTTTGAGAATTAAATTTTGATAAATCCATAATGAATTTTTCTTATTTTTATTAATATTTTTTCTAGAACATCTAAATCTGGTTCTTCAGGGAGATTAGATTTTTCAAAATTCTCTTTCATAGTTTCCTCTAAGTTTTCTACATATTCCATTACTTCATTATAAGGAACTCCATGATTCTTTATCTTCAATAACCAATCTCGATCTATTCCTGTTCTATCTAAAATCATTCCTTTTCCTTGAGCTATCTCTGTCGCCATGGTTAAAATTCTAACACAATGTTGAATATTTTTAGAATCATAATCATATCCTTTATTAAGTTGAAATCTAGATTCATTTCGATTCTTCACCCAATCCCAATAACGTTTATAATCAGTACAGTGTTGACTATAAGCTCCAGAGTTGAATTGAAAATAGCATAAAGGTTTTTCTCTATCATCAAATTTAATACTAGAAACTCTAAGTTGACTACTAAGAGAGTCAGTTTGACTAAGAATACCTCTATAACCAATCACATCTTTTCCTTCTTGATAATAATTAGGATCCGCAGCCCAATCATAAAACAACGCATATGATTCTACTGTTCCAGGAAGTCTAGAAATACCACAATATTCTTGTTTAAGATTATTATCTCTTAAGTACTTAGTTAATGTCCAAGTACCAATTCCAACCAGAACTTGACAGAAATCTAGTGGTGTTTTTCTGATTTTTACCTGATCTGGATCTATATTTATTGCCTTTTTTAAACCTTTTGCTTTTTTTATTTGACTTATAGCATATCCAGCGAAAGGTTTAAAACATTTCTTTGTAATTAATGTCTCTTTAATATCCCATAATGGTTGAAGTATTGGATTAAAATGTAGAATAAATTTTTGTGGAGTAAACAATGAAATTAATGCTTCTGGATTTGATTCTCCAAGTTCTCGAAAATATTTTTCTAACTCATCCCAATAATCATCAGATTTATCTGACTTAATCATTTGTTGTTTTTCAATTCCAGTACCTAAAAACCATTCGGAAGGACCTATGAAAACTCCAAAAGTATCTATATCAGAGGTTTCTGTATTAAGTCCATATAAATGAGATCCACGTATACTTTCAAATAGTAGATTTCCTGACTTTCTAATTTCTGAAAATGTTAAATTTTTTATTTCCATTTGTTAATTAATTTTTTATAACATATATAAGGAAATAAACGTTCCTTTAAATCAGGATGGTGAAGCTCCTAAATACAGAAGCATAGATATTACGCTTACTCTTCCTCCTTCTGCTGTAGCTTGGAAATTAACAGGAAGTGTTTTAGGAATAGGAATTCTTGAGATGTATAGTATAGAGTTTCCCAGGTTATCCACTTCTGTAGATATATCAGATACCATTCCAGATGCAATTAGTAATATACGTATAAATGCTAACTTTTCTTATAGAGTAAATGGAAGTGGTGAAGCAGATTGGAGAGCTGGAACTGCAAGTATAAGTCCTAATAGTGTATCGTTTTCACAAGGAGAAACTGGATATAAAAACTTTAATGTTACAGGAAGTATATAATTTTTCTATCAAATAGTCATGCTTGTATCAGATAATTTAAAAGTTCTATGTCTCCTATAAACATTACCAGACCTGTAATATATACATATATCATTTCCTGGTAGAACATCTACAGTCTTTCCAGGAGTAGTATTAACACTAACTCCTTGATCAAGATAGTATGATAAGGTAAGAGTATCGTCTGTAGTACTATATGCAAAATATTGAAATTCAATTGTATTATTTTGTGGGATATAACTTGGATGAAATAAATAAACTACTGAATATGGTACTCTTGTAATATTCATAGTTATACGTTCTCTCTTTTTACCATCCTGATTTAAAGGAACGTTTAAAGTAAGAGAAAAATAAAGGACTAGAATTACCTCTAGTCCTTTTATTATATTATTAAAGAATTCCAAGTTTAGTCAACTCATCTTCCCAGTTCTCTTTTCCTACTCCAAGAGCTCCTATTTTCCAATCCCCGTTATGATTGTAAATTTCTACAGCAAATATACTTGTAAATCTACTATAATCCTCAAGAAGATCATAACTGATTTCAGAAATATCAGAGTTATCTTTATAGATACTAACTACTGGATTTTTTACTTGTCCGAAATTAGATCCCCCAGGAGAATATATATTTACTGCTATCAAGATTGACTTAGTTCTTGGATCAACTTTAGACAAGTCAATTTCAATAACCTCATCATCTCCGTTTTCAGATACATCTCCTGTTCTAGCATCTCCAAGTAACTTACAAGCTCCATCAATACTTCTAAATCCAAGGGTTCCATCAGGATTTCGGAAAGTAATTTTATCAAAGTTCATTCTCCCCGGATCAGTGCCGTTAAAATAAGCAGCCATATGATCAAGAGAGACTACTTTTCCTCCATTCCCTACTTTATCAGTAAGTTCAAAGGCAAATGAATCTAGATCGAATTCTTCTCCTGATAAACTTTGAGTAGCATCCCATCTAAGACCTACTTTAAATTTTGTTTGACCTTTAAATTCTTTTGAAAGATTAATGTTCTGTCCTTTTACTAAATTAATTCCCATAATTGTTTGTATTAAAGATTATTAAATTCATCTTCATAATCAGCAGAGTTAATAGAATTTCTTCCAGAATCTTCTATTCCAGAAATTCGATTCTGAGCTTCTATTTCTGCATTTTGTTCAGTTAATTTATTTACTGTTTCACGACGTAAACTTTCAATCATCTCCATATTAGCTCTAAATTTAGCAGTACTTATAGCAGAATGCATTGATTCAAGTTCCTGAAGAATATCATCAAGTTGACTTTTTCTACCTTCATAAGTAGCTTGAGCAAGATCAATGTTAATTTCTAGATCTTCTAAACTTTTTTCAGCTCTTTTTATTCTTTCTAAAGCTCTATTTTTTTGATCTAGATACATCATAGCATTTTTCTTATACTCATTAGCTACTTCTTGACGACCTTTTGCTAAAGCTTCTTCCATCTTCTTTTTACTATTCCTGGCTGCTCCTTCTTTTTTCCCAGGAATTAATTTCATTTGTGGTAATTTAGCTGATAATTTACTTTGATTTAGTAATAAATTTTTTAACTCAGTTTTAAAATCAGAATCTAGTTGAGTAATTGCATCTTTAGTTTTCTGCATTGCCTCATCTCTTGAAATCTCTGCTGTTCTCATTGCCCCTGCTGCTTCTTCAAGGGATTTTCTATTTTTTACCCCTTGAGTAACTAGCATAGACTCTATAGCAGATCTTTCCTCTGGTTTTTTGTGTTTTGCTATTTTAAATTTAAACCACAATACTAATGCGATAATAACAATCGCAGCGATAATAAATGTTACCATAATTTTATATGTTTAATGTTAATAATACATATATAAGAATTTCAGGTTGTATCATAAACGTTCCTTTAAATCAGAGTGGTTATGTAATTCCTAGCTATACTATTACTTTTAATGACAATACATATGATTTTGGAACTACTACTACTGCATCTGGTTCTTTTACAGGAGATACTAACGGATCAAGTTGGGAAATAAAATTAAAAAAAGGAGCTTCTGCTGTTGTAAATATAGAAGTTACTAATTTTGGAAATGATTCACATACTTATCAATTTTATTTAGATGGTGATCCAGATCGTGGATCAGTATTAGCCGCTGGAGATACTAAAATGGAGGTTTTCTCGTTTAGTAATATATCTAGTGATCGAACAATAATGTTAGATCAGAATAATTAATAAATACTAAAATTTATAGTAGTTACTACACCTCCATTATAATTTCCAGAACTTGGAGAAATATTAAGTGAAGTATTATTCCCTATAGCAAACCAAGTAATAGGAGTTCTTGGAAGGAACAGTTACATGTCCTGATCTCTCTTCACTAACACCAATAGTAGATGCTGTAAATATAGTATAACTGGATCCTTTATAATTATATCCTATTTGTAAGCCATTTATATATCTACTAGTATTATTTCTTACTGTAAAATTAATATCTGCTACTATTATCTCAACCTTACCATCTTGTTTTAAACGAACGTTTAAGTCAGAAGAAAAAAAATAAAGAGAAGGATTTTATTTTCCTTCTCTTTTTATTATTTAAGTATAATAATAGAATAATAAGTTTATTTGGAGAATCAACTTACTTTTCTAAATTGTATAGTATACTTACTAAGATCTTTCACAATACAAGTTCCTTTTTCTTGGATAAAACGATCTATTGGATTTTCCACAAACTTAGGAATTAATTCACTTCTTTCCATACTACATTCAACTTTTAGATCTGGACAGTTCATTATTTTGTCATAAATTCCTAATAATGAATAGGCATTTCCTTCATATTCTATTGTATCATCATCTATTGTTTTCATTGGACATGCCTTTTCATAAGATACTCCAAGTAATAAGTCAAATAGTAACATGATCCTAGGTCCAAATGATGCACAGTATTTTGTATAATTCTCATCGTAAAATTTTCTTATTTCAAATACTTTACTTATTGGAACATAATTAGTATTAGAATCATGAACTACAATAATTGGTTGAAGAGGATTTTTCCAAGATTGTTGTTTTGATACTCGAATATTATTCATAAATCCTCTAGCCATTATCGAACTAGTTCCTCCTTGAATGGGAAGATTTACACCAAGTCTTTTTATTCTAGCTATTAAATTCTTTTTTTCTCTTTCAGAAGTTGCTTTTAATAACCATTCATATTCCTGAACTTTTAGTTTATCTCCTAACATAGTATTAACAAACCCAGAATTTTCAAGGGGATATTGTTGTTGAATTGCTACGTATTCACGTAACTTAGGAAAACTTTTATATAGACCTTGAATAATATTTTCTGCTTCTTCTTCAGAACAGTTTAACCTTTCTGCCAAACTCTTCTTTCCGAGGCCATATAGTACTCCAAGAAAAATAGTTTTAAAACGTTTTCTCCACATTTTCTTAACAGTTTTCTGGAGTTTATCAAAATCGTCACCTAAATATAATTTTGCACTATATATATAAATATCTTCCCCTTTTTGAAATTTATCAATTAAATCTGGATCTTCACTTGCAAATCCTGCTGCTTTAACTTCAGCTGATGATATATCAAAATAAGTTTCTACAAATCCTTCATCTACTCTGTTTCCATATTCATCATAATGATACGGAGGGATAATACAATCTTTTAGATCTGAATGAGAGATAATAGTATGAAATCCTGAAGACCATCTTTTACTAGATTTTGTATTAACTTCATAATGTACAAAGCATTTTTCTACTGCTCCGGGTTCTCCTGGATCTGCTTCTCGGATAGGAATATGATCTTCACCTTCAATCACCCATTTATTATTAGCTTTAAACATTCCATCTATGTATGTCGATAGTACTTTTGCATATTTCTTATAGAGAAGATAATTTATTGTAAATTTTCTCATAAAATAGAAATTCTCTTGCAAATCTTGTTCTTGAAATGGAATACTGTATAAATCATATTGACTATTGAGTTCATTAAAAAATTGTGTTTGTGTAGTAAATCCTATAAAATCTGCCCAAACATCTTTAACTGGATGAACATCTTTTGCTGTTTCTACATCTATTCCTCCTTTCCAAAATTGTAATGCTAGGTTGAATATTTTAATAGGATATACTCCTTGATAAATCCCATCTTCTGGAATATTACAATACTTTTCCCATTCATACATAAAATGATTAAAAGCATCTCCAATATTATTTATTCCTAGGTTTTTGAAGAAATCTTCTTTTTTATCTCCTGGAAGTTGTTGTATGCTTTCAGATAAGGCAGCTATAAATGATGATTCTTTTTGATAAAGTTTATACATTTCATCTACAATCTCATCATTTTCAATAGGACTTTTACATTTAAAATAATTATTACTTATAAATGTTGAATAATCTAAAAGATTGAATTCTTGTCCGAATCCTCTTATTGTATCTGGAATATTATTTATATCATTTAATTGATTTCTACTTATATTACATAATTCTAAATATGCTCTTTCATAGTATAAATACTTTTCAAGTTCTAAGTGCCTTTCTGAAATCTTTATTTTATCTAATCCTAAAAGAAGAGATAATTTTTCTGAAATAATACCTAAAATTTTCTTTTTTCTGGAAATTCCTTGATCTATTTTTCCTTTAAATTTAGTTTCAATCATAGATTCTTTCACAATATCTATGAATTTTTCTGCAAAATTCTCTCCATACGTCATTAATAAAGACCCTTCATTTAATCCCGTTTCATAAGCATCCATTGAGTCTATATTATTAGTAAGTATGAATTTTGTAATCTCTAAAGAATTACCATTAAAGAAATTATTATTTTCAAGTAATATCCTACAAGTTTGATTATATTTCTTTATATCAGCCATTAACTTAGAATGTTTTTTCATTTTTATCATACATCTAGCTGTAGCTGTATAAGTAATTCCCCATGCCATCATTTTATGACATTCTTTCTGATACCTAAGACGATATGGTTCATCTATATACAAACCAGATGAATGTAATCTTGCTCCTAACCTAGAATTATCAAGAAAGGTTTGAAAAGCTTCCTCAGAATATGTATCTTTTCTTGCTAAATATATTTGAAGGGTATAAAATGCATCTAGATTACAATAATAACCGAGAATATCACTCGGAATATTCATAAATGGGCAACCAAAATATTCTGATATTAAAGTTTCAAATTCTTGAATATAATTTGGATATAAAGAACATATCATTTCCCATTCTGGAGTATTTTTATAATTATCTGGAGTTACTTTTAAAACTTTTTTTCTCTCTTTTTTTGTTTTTCCTACTGTATCAAAATACATCTTATCCAAAAGATCTCCTAGTCTATCGAAATCTGTATCCCAAACTGTAGCTTCTATTACATTTTGAGCTGTCCATTTCAAAGAATATTTTTTTAAATGATTTCCATCTAAAACATTAATAATTCCTGCATCACAAAGATTATATAAATCCACAAACTTAAGCATTCGATGAGATACTTGAAATTCATATTGTTGGTTAAATACCCAAATATTATTCATTCTAGTTTCAAGTATTTCTCTAAATATTTCTAATGTATGCTCATATTCTTCTTTGATAGAATATCTTCTTAAATCTGTAAAAGATATAAATGCTCCAAATAAATTATTACATAAAGAAGCACCTGATATTTCAAACCACTTATCTAATGGCATACCAGAAGCTTCATAGTCAAATCCTAGAGGTTCATTTAATGGCAAACACTTAATCCATTCAAGAAACTTTAATGTTTCCTGATATGTATGTAATACTTTATGTCTAAACCATGAAAAATCTCTATGAGTTGTAAATTCTGGGCTCATAAAATCTTGGATAACTGAATCTTCTGGAAATCCTGAAATACATTTTACAAATGCACCTCCTTCTATACTTAATCTCCTCAATTTAGAACAATCAAAGTAATTTTCATTACGTATTCCAAAATGATAATATTCTTGGAGATACTTAAATGGTTCTGCTCCAACTAAAAGAACTGCATCGTTATTACCAATTTTTAGTATTCTCTCTTTTTCATACTTAGGCATTGATTCTAATCCTTGAAGAGTATAGATTTCATTTCCAAGGTTAGAGCCGTAATACCTAGTATAATCCTTTGTCTCGTTTTGATCGATTAGGGTAATTCTTCTACACATATTAAAATTTATGAAAATTAATTTATAAAATATTATTATACTACTGGTTTATAGGATTTCCAGCTTCCTTTATACATATATAAGAATTTCAGTTCATTTAGATAAACGTTCCTTTAAATCAAGATGGTAAAAAAGAAGATGTGTATGTATTTTTAGTAAGTCCTCCTTCTATAACTTTTAATGCTAGTGGTGGAGAGAGAACTTTATCAATAACTTCAACAAAAAATGATTCTGTTATAGGATATTCATATTCTTGGAAAGCTATGTTAAGTCAATTCACTTTCTCTAATGGAACTATATCCGCTTCATCTGCAGGTATTCTAGGAAGAAGTGATACATTAACATTAACTCAAGATGAATCTGGAAAGACTGCAACTATAAATGTATCTCAATCCGGTTCTGGAGGGGGAGGAGAAATATTAGATGATTGCACAATAACTGTTAAATATATATCAACGGGAGCTAGTGCTAACGCTATTCATGTAAATGCAGACAAAACACCTACTTCAGATCTTACTATAAATATTACTGCATCTTATACTAAACCTGATAATTCAAAAACTTATTCAGGTAAATTAATATCATATATTTCTAAAGGATCTACATCAGGATCTAATATTTACTTTAGTGATCTTATAGATGATGTCTATAATTGGGATGGAAATGGTACTTGTAGGGTTAATTTTGCAACAGTATCTCCAACTAAAGATAATACTTATAATTACAGTACAAAAGTTACTGGAATTTAAATATAAAATCTTCCATATTATTAAGCTTCTTGTAAAGTCATAGTATGATGACTTTTAACATCTGAGAAAGAAAATGTTTCAGAAACTACTTGTCCTGGAGTAAGTGTTTTTTGATTATCAAGATAATTATCTATATAAAATAAATAACCCTTTGTTGAATTTCCTGTATTTTCAATTTCAATTATTCCTGATATTTTATCGCCTTCACTAACCCATAACGTCCATGTAGATCCAAGAGTCTCTCCAGTATATTCTCCCGAAGTTATAGTAGTATTAGTTCCAAATTTATAAGTCATATCATCAAATTGTACTATCCAAGTTGAAACAGTCTTACCGCTCTGACTTAAAGGAACGTTTATTTTCATATCCTTTGAAAATCTTATTAATGTAATATATTAATAAAAAGATATGGAAGAAGTATTTAGAACAAGAAGAATAAAAATTAAATTAATATCTTTTGATGTCGGAAATGTAGATATTATTGTAGAAAATAAAAGAAGATTATTATATTATTCAAATAATAAAACTTCCGATGAACTTTGGGAATCATTTAACGACGTATTAAGAATATTATCAACAAGTAAGAAATATAAAATAGCTAAGCGATGGTGGATATATCAATTTACTAAAGCTCAGTTATAATAATTAATAATTAAATTTTTTAAAATTATGAAAAATTATCAAGGATTATCTCAAGAAGAAGTAATCAAAAGTAGAGAACAGCATGGAAAAAATTTACTCACGCCACCTAAACAAAAAAAATGGTGGCAACTCTACTTAGAAAAATTTAAAGATCCAATTATTATCATTTTGCTTGTTGCCCTCGGAGTATCTTTTGTTGTTGGATTTATTGAATGTTCCTTAATAGAATCAATTGGTATATTAGTTGCTATAATTCTTGCTACAGGAGTGGGATTTTGGATGGAATATAGTGCTAAGAGAAAATTTGATATCTTAAATCAAATATCTGATACTGAAAATGTAAAAGTTATTAGAAATAATGGAACCACAATGGAGATTCCTAAGGATGAATTAGTGGTAGGAGATATAGTTATTCTTAGTGCAGGAGATGAAATCCCGGCTGATATAGAACTTCTTGAAGCAATTGAATTTAAAGTAGATGAAAGTACTATGACTGGTGAATCAGTTGCTGTTGGAAAAAGAGCAAAATTGAATGAGGAAACATGGAATGATTCTGGTTTTGCCCCATTCTTAGTCCTCAGATCGACAAAAATAACGGAGGGTTCTGGAGTAGGGGTAGTTGTAAAAGTAGGTGATGAAACTGAAATTGGAAAAACAACTCGTCAAGCTATGGAAGAAACTGGGGGAGAAACACCCCTTAATAAACAATTAGATGGTCTCGCTGGATTAATATCTAAAGCAGCTTTTACTATGGCTGGTTTATTACTATTATTCCTTAATATTCATCACTTCGGATTCACTGATTTTGATTCTGGGTTGTTAAATATTCTAGGAACAGAGGTTAAATTCTTTATGATGGCAGTTACTTTAATCGTAGTAGCTGTTCCTGAAGGTCTTCCATTAGCTAGTACTTTAAGTTTAGCATTTTCTATGAAGACTATGGCTCCTGAAAATAATCTAGTAAAGAAGATGCACGCTTGTGAAACTATTGGAGCTGTTAACATAATCTTTTCCGATAAAACAGGAACTCTTACCCAAAATAAGATGACTGTAGTAGCTGAACATGTTAATATTTCTGGAGTATCTGGAAATTTAGTACTTAATGCCTGTGTTAATTCAACAGCTAATATTTCTGGAGAAGGTGATGTTATCGGGAATCCTAGTGAAGGTGCTATATTGAAGTTTTTTAGTAGACCTGATCGTGGAGGATATGATTATAAAAAGCTTAGAGAACTAACTGAGATAATCGAAGTTAAACCTTTCAATTCAACAGATAAGTATATGATGACGAAGGTTAACGATGCTGGAAAAGAAGTAATACTAGTAAAAGGAGCTCCAGAAGTAGTTGCAAAGATGTGTGGCGATAATTCTTTCTTAGAAGAAGTAGAGAAACAACAATCACGAGGAAGAAGAGCCTTAAGTTTTGCTTCTGGAAGTAATATAGATTCTCTGACATATGATGGGACATTCTTTATTGAAGATCCTATTCGGCCTGATGTTCCTGCGGCAATAAAAAAATGTTATGAAGCTGGAGTGGATGTAGTAATGATGACAGGTGATAATATAAAAACTGCCGCAGAAATTGCACGTCAGGCAGGATTTTCTAGAGAATTACAAGGACAGCCTGAAAAAGATGTTTGGGCAATAGAAGCTAAGGATTTTGATAAAGTAGCATGGGGAGATCCGATGTGTGGTTATCCTAATGTCATAGCTAGATGTAAACCAGAAGATAAGTTGAATATTTTAAAGAAATTTAAAGAACTTGGAAAGGGTACTGCAACTGAACATGTATGTGCTATGACGGGTGATGGAGTTAATGACTCTCCATCTCTTAATCATGCAGATGTAGGTATAGCAATGGGTTCTGGAACTAGTGTTGCAAAAGAAGCTTCGGATATAGTCCTTTTAGATGACGCATTTCCTAGTATAGTAACAGGAATTAAGTGGGGAAGATCTTTATATAAAAATATTCAGAGTTTTTTAGTATTCCAGTTAATTATAAATGTTGCTACTTGTTTAGTTGTGGTTTTAAGTCCTATTCTTGGAGTAGATATGCCATTTACAGTTACTCAAATGTTATGGGTTAATATTGTAATGGATACCTTAGCTGCACTATGTTTAGCATCTGAACCTGCTGATGAAAATGTACTTACTGAAAAACCAAGAAAACAAAATGCATTTATTTTGACCAAACCTATGTATAAAACAATCATAGGTATGGGTATTTTTGTATTTGGAGTGCTATCTTTAATTGTTCATGATATAGCACAAGGTTCTATAAAATTTGGATTAGATCTTACAGAATTATTTGCTATCTTTATGATGATAAATTGGTGGAATCTATTTAATATTAGAGTATTTGGAAAGAATAGATCTATATTCTATAATTTAAAAGGAAGTAGTAAATTTTTATTAGGATCATTGATTATATTTATTGGAACTATTTTGATTGTACAATTCGGAGGAGAAGTATTTAATACGAGACCCCTTGATTTTAAAGAATGGTGTATTATAGTAGCTAGTACATCTCCAATAGTTATTATTAGAGAAATCTGGCATAGAATATTCCCAAAAAAATAAAATAATAAAAAGAGAAGGAAAAATAAAATCCTTCTCTTTATTTTTCTCTTACTTTAAACGTTCCTTTAAAACAATATGCAAGAGCTGTTTATGTTAATCTCATTGTTACTTGGAGTGGAGATCCAAGTAGACCTTATGGAGCTCATTTTACCTTGATAAGTAATGGTTTTGTACATAGCCCTCAAGAAATATCTAGCTCTGGTGTCCTTCCAGGAGACACAGAAACTTTTTCAATACAAGTAGCAAATGATTATAATATTTTTTCATGGAGTTCTTCTAGTGTTTGGTATGCATATCATGATGATCTAAAACAAATACAATCTTCAATTAGCCCTAGTTCTGGAAATTTTAGTGCTAATAATGATGTATTCATAACTTTTAATACTTAAGAGTGAATTGAGAAATTTTCAGAAGCATCCTCTGAATAGTATCCATTCGCAGGAGATACTGTCCAAGGAACACTAGCAGACCATCTTATTGTTGTGTTTTTGGGTACTACTGCATGCCCTCCTCTAGATTCACCAGGATTTATAAATGCAGCAGTAAATATAGTATTTGTATTTCCATCTAATGTATACCAAATAGATAATCCACTTATAAAATTACCAGTATCATTTGAAACAGTAAAGACAAGATCGACTATATTACTTTCTCCGGCTTCTTGTTCAAGATCTATAGTTATAGTGTGATAAGAACTATCTGGATCTATTGTTTCTCCTGTAGGCCTATTTTGTTTTAAAATTAGTTTTCCATATCTCTTAGAAGGATAATCATTCTCATAAGCAGTAACATATCCTCCACTACCTCCAAAAGTAAATCCATCTCCTGATACTGTTTCTGTATAATCACTAACTCCTTCTGGAGAGCTAGCTACCCAATTACCCCAAGTATTACCTCCATCCGTGGAAGTTCTTGTATATTTAGTTCTATTGGATGATATATTAGTTTGTAATGTTCCTCCGGAGGCTTTAAATTTCAAAGACATTGGATTAGCACTAAATCTATAAAGATATTTAGTTTCAGTTTTTATTTCAACTTTACCCTCTTGATTTAAAGGAACGTTTATGTTGGAGGGTGATGGCCAAGAATTACCATTTTCCTGAATACCACT
>OAWM01000070.1_pt1 | contig 102931 bp, 88 predicted proteins | sample 1495501 | NCBI WGS metagenome assembly OAWM01 (sample SAMEA2580210, study PRJEB22360) | human gut metagenome | biome: human gut; feature: human-associated habitat; material: faeces | place: Denmark | collected 2008/2010 | reverse complement strand
GATTAATGGATGGAAACGGATGTTCTATCGGGACACACATTTTGTCCTATAAGCCGCGTTTCTGGTCTGCGGAGTGTTTTCAGGGGTTAGCCCGTACGGCCTTCTACAACTACGTAGTAATCAGGGTATCTGGGGTGGACGGCGGCTTGACTACGAGCTGGGGCTGAGAATCTGAATGGATGGGTGCCGTTGCTGGAAGCGCAGGCGTTGCCGGCGATGATCACTTTGGGACTGGAATTTCCGTATGCTAGTAAAAAGGCCTCCGGAGCTGCTGCTCTGGAGGCCTTTCGTTTACATGCAAACGGGTGCGTTAGTTGTTTGCGGTCAGACGTTCGACGTCGCGGGCGATCATGTATTCCTCGTCGGTGGGGATGACCATGACCGTGACGGCGGAACCGGCGGCGCTGATGACCTGCGGCCCGTTGCCCACGGCCTCGCGGTTCTTGTTGTTGTCGATGCGCACGCCCAGCCACTCGAAACAGTCGCAGAAGGCCTTGCGGATCGACCAGTCGTTCTCGCCGATGCCGGCGGTAAAGGCAATGGTGTCCACGCCCGCCATGGAAGCAATCATGGAACCGGCCTGCTGCATGGCCTTGTAGGCGAACATATCGAAGGCGAGCAGGCAGCGCTCGTCGCCCTCGGAGGCACGCGTACGGATGTCGCGGGCGTCGTTGGAGATACCCGAGATGGCAAGCAGACCGGACTGCTTGTTCATCATGTCATCGACTTCCTGGTAGCTGTAGCCGCCCTCGCGCTGCAGGTAGCACACGGTAGCCGGGTCGATGGAGCCGCAACGGGTGCCCATGATCAGACCGTCGAGCGGTGTGAGGCCCATCGTGGTGTCGCGGCACACGCCGTCCTCGATGGCGGCGAGCGAAGCGCCATTGCCCAGATGGCACGAAAGCAGGCGGTGGCAGCGCGAACCCAGGATCTCCTTGGCCATCATCCACTCGTAACGGTGGCTCGTACCGTGGGCGCCGTACTTGCGCACGTGATACTTGTCGCACACGTCCTTGGGCAGGGCGTAGGTGTAGGCAACCTCGGGCATGGTCATGTGGAACGAGGTGTCGAAAACCGCCACGTTGGGCAGGTCCGGATACTTCTCACGGCAATACTCAATCGCCGCGGCCTCGCCGTAGTTGTGCAGCGGAGCAAGCGGTGCCACCTCAAGAATCTTGGCCATGACCTCGTCGTCAACGACTGCGGAATCATCGAAGTGCCAGCCGCCCTGAACGATACGATGCCCAATGCCATCGATCGTAAAGTCGGTCTTCTCGAGCTCCTCGAGCACGCGAGCGATAGCAGAGCGATGATCAGGGAAGGGAACCTCCTCGGTCTGCTTGGCGCCACCGTTCTCGGAATGACCAAAGATACCCATGTCCGAGCCGATACGCTCGCAGTTGCCCTTGGCGAAAACCTCGCGGGTATCGGTATCCAGAAGCTGATATTTAAGACTTGAGCTGCCGGCGTTGACAACAAGTACGTTCATGAGACTCCTTTGCAGTGCAATACGGTCGACGCAGACCCCTTAAGGCGGCCGCATTATAATAAGAAGTTATCATATCTTGATAAATAGCTATCAGAATGTCGCCCGACGAGCGCAAAAGAGGGGCTGAACGGCACTTGGTCGTCCAGCCCCTCCCCTCTTGCAATTACTTGCCGTTGACGATGCGCTCGACGTCGGAAGCGATCATGAACTCCTCGTCCGTGGGGATGACGAAGATCTTGACCTTGGAATCCTTGGCAGACAGGCACCAAGCGCCGTCGCCACGCAGGGCGTTACGGGCATGGTCCATCTTGACGCCCATAAAGGCCAGACGGTCGGCCACGCCAGCGCGAACGGCCGGAGCGTGCTCGCCGATGCCGGCGGTAAAGACCAGGGTGTCCATGCCGCACATGGAAGTGGCCATCTCGGCGGCCTTGGCGGCAATCTTGTAGACGAACATGTCGAAGGCGAGCTGGGCCTCGGGGTCGCCGGCAGCGGCGAGCTCCTCAACGTTGCGGCAGTCGTTGGTCTTGCCGCCGGTCACAGCCAAAAGGCCGGACTTCTTGTTCATCATCTCGTCGACCTCGTCGAAGGTGTAGCCGCCCTCGCGCTGCAGGTAGCACACAGTAGCCGGGTCGATGGAACCGCAGCGGGTGCCCATCATGACGCCGTCGAGCGGCGTCAAGCCCATGGTGGTGTCCATGCACTTGCCGTCCTCGATGGCGCACAGGGAAGCGCCGGAGCCGATATGGCACACGACGACCTTGCGAGCCTCGCCGTTGGTCATCTCGGCAACCTTCTTGGAGATGTAGCGGTAGCTGGTGCCGTGGGCGCCGTACTTACGAATGTGCAGCTTGTCGCAAACGTCCTTGGGCAGGGCGTAGGTCTTGGCGACCTCGGGCATATTGAAGTGGAAAGCAGTGTCGTAGACCGTGACGTTGGGCAGGTCGGGATACTGCTCGAGGCAGTACTCGATAACGTTAGCCTCGGGGTTGTTGTGGAGCGGGGCGAGCGGGGCAACCTCGCGGATCTTGGCGAGAACGTCCTCGTCGACGAGGGAGGAATCGCCAAAGTACCAACCGCCCTGAACGATGCGGTGGCCGATGCCCTCGATCTTGACGCCGTTGGCCTCGAGGTCCTTCAGGACAACCTCGATGGCGACCTTATGGTCGGGGAACTCGATGTTCTCGGTCACCTTCTTGGAACCGTTGGCAGCGTGGGTGAAGGTACCGCCGGTAAAGCAGACGCGCTCGCAGGAGCCCTTTGCGGACACCTTGTGGGACTTGGTATCGATGACCTGATACTTGAGGGTCGAAGATCCTGCGTTGACGACCAGAACGTTCATGTGTCTCCCTACTAACAGGCGGTGTGGCGCCGCCAGGTTACATACGCTTCAATAATAAACCCAAACGCCCTCGCGCTCGGGTTTATTGCGTTGATATATAAGTTATCGGTGCCCAAATACTCACGGCCTTTGACTTGTAAGACGAAATAGCGCGGGGATATACACCAGAGAAGATATCCCGAGCGCTACAAGCAATATGACTCGAATACCCGCGATGCTGCTCAACGCAGCATTGAACAGATAGAAAAGGATGGCACCCACCGCCACCATCTGGCTTTGAACCGAAATCAGCGAACAACGCATCGATGAATCGGCAGCATTTTGGAAAACTGAGTATTTGATTGGGGCAAACAACGAGTACGCAACCGTCTGCAGCACATAGAACGCGGGCAGCAAATTAGCCGGAGTAAGAGGAATCAAAAACAAAGCTGTCAATACTAAGCGAATGATGCCGCAAATACGCGCAAAACGGCCTTTGTCGACACGAGCAATCACACTGGGCACAATAAACCCTATGGAGGCGGAGGCAAGGAGCTGGACCGCAATGGTCACACCCGAAGCGACGGCATTCATTCCGCGGTCTGCAAGCAACAGTGAGAAGAAGTCTTCTAGAGCGACGAAGGCAAATGCCTGAGAACAGTCCATGATGAACGCTGACCGAAGAATGCCATTACCCGCAATAGCGGCACCGATCATCCTCGGGCTCATTCCATGCCCAGGTGTCACCGCAGCGCTCTCTCTTCTCGCCTCAGGAATACAGACAACGACAACCAATGTCAGCACCATTGTGATGATATCGACCGAAAGCCCAATGAGATACGCGCCAGCGGACGAAATGAAACCGCCCACACAAGCGGAGAGGGCATAAGAGGCATAGAAAACAAATCGCTCAACGACATTAAGTCTTACGAGCTGGTCCTGAGAGACGCTGTCAATGTAAATCGCTTCTATGGATCCACTCATACATGCAACGGCAAAACCTTTGAGAGCAAACGCACCGATTAAAAGCAGAGGAGATCGGACGAGAAGCAGGGCGGCGTAGTACCCAAGCATTCCCACAATGCCAACGAGACCGCTCACCTTTCGTCCAAACCTATCAGCAATATAGCCAGTGGGAACTTCAAGGATGAACTTGCTCACTTGATATGCAATCATCATGCTAGAAATCGCCACCATCGAGAATCCGACGAATGCAAGGTAAACCGTCAGAAAATACAAAATGGTGCTGAAGTTCGACAGAAAAACGAACGCCATATAAAGCAAAACCGTACGGTTTTTCATGCTCCGCCCTCCAAGAGTCAGCAATCTAAATCGGAATTTTGGAAAAGCATGAGGGCAAAGCTGTCAGCTATGTGTTGCAAGGCGTCAATAATCACTTGACGTCTCGCAGCCACTTAATCTCACGAAGCAAGATGACGCAATAGGTGCAGAAAAACCGTCTGGTGTCGATCGGTCCAGGAGTTTTGCCGATAGCAAAAGTAGATGGGCAAGGCTACGTCATGCGAGGCTTCAATGGAGCACTCACTCACTTCCAATACATTTGATGCGAGAGAAGAGCCAGAAAAACTCAATATCAATCCCCCGGCTTGAAGAAACTCAGCCTGCGCCCTGCTTCCGTATTCGACGTCGCGGAAGCGGAAATTAACCAGCTGAGCTTCGGGGCATTGATTGATTGCATTGAGACAGGGCGACAAATTAATGGGAACAGCTAACCTGCCGCCCAGTAACTCACGAACGGTCATAGCACCCACAGATTGATGACCCGTTGGGCACGAAAGAACCTTGAGCTCCTTTTCACCCAAGTATTTCGAAGAAAGGACACTGTCCCTTGGTTCCTCAAATGAGATGGCCGCATCCGAAATGCCAAGCACAAGTGATTCAAAGCATGTAGCCGTTGGCTGATGCCACACATCAAGGTGAATATGAGGGTGCGAGCTTTCAAACGAGTCATACCAGTTTTCGGCAAAAAGTCGCCCCCGCCCATGAAGGCAGGGGGCGTAAAGACGAAAGTGGCCGTCGGGCGAGACGCCGTCGTCCCTCGATTGAGCGTACTTTTTGAGATCGTCGACTTGTGCCAGGATCACGCGTGCACGACGCGCAAATTCTCTGCCCGCCGGAGACAAAACAGCCTCCCCCGTCGATCGGTTGAGCAAAACGATCTGATACTCAGATTCCAACTTTTTGATTGCCGACGAAACAGCCTGCGGACTCACATGAACGGCGCGAGCTGCTTTGCGCACGCCGCCATAGTTCGCTACCGCTTGAAGGTATTCGAGTTGAGAAAGCTGCATAGATTACTCCAAAGGCAGCCAAGTCGACGGACTACGCGCCCTCAGATGAGGTTCTCGCCCAGGTTTTTGCCGCCGAGGACGTGCATGTGGAAGTGCATGACGGTCTGGCCGGCGTTGACGCCCTTGTTGGAGATGACGCGGAAACCGTCCTCCAAGCCCTTGGCCTTGGCAACCTCATGGATGGCGTGGGCCATGGCGCCCATGGTCTCGGCCGGCACGTTGTCGGCGATGTCGCTGTAGTGCTTCTTGGGGATCACGAGCGTGTGGACCGGCGCCTGGGGGTTGAGGTCGTCGAAGGCGATGACCTGGTCGTCCTCATAGACAACGGTTGAGGGAATCTCGTGGTTGGCGATTTTGCAGAAGATGCAATCACACATGGCTGGTTCCTTTCTCACAGACCAAGGTAGTCTTTTTGGGACGGGGCTTTTTTGACTACTTTTTCGCAAGCGCAGGCACTCGGCGAGCCGTCGCGCAAGGGTAGTCAAAAAAGCCCCGTCCCAAAAAGACTACCCCAAAGATGGCTGCGAGGTGGTTAGAACGAAAGGTTGTCGTCCGTGTTGGCGGCCTCGCCGTCGGCGAGCACGTCGTTGCCGTCGACGTCCTTCAGGAGCACCGAGACCTTCTGCTCGGCATCGGACAGGCGGGTGCGCAGGCTCTTGAGGAGCTCGACGCCGCGGGTATAGCTCTCGAGTGACTCCTCGAGCTCCATATCGCCCGACTCCAAGCTGCGGATGATGAGTTCCAACTCCTGCGAAGCCTGCTTGTACGTAAGCTGCTCGACCGGGGTCTTCTCTGCCATATCTGTTTCCTTTCCTAAAGGTTTATCGCTATGTAACGCGGCCTACTCGACCGCATCGACCGTTGCCGCCACATTGCCGTCTGCCATGCGCACGCGGATGGCGTCGCCGGGCTTAAAGGTCTTGGCGGTCGTAGCCACCCCATCATCGCTGTACGCGATGGAATAGCCACGGGCAAGCACCTTGAGCGGCGACAGGGCATCGAGCGACGCGGCAGCTCGGCCTAAGTCGGACGCAGGCTTGCTGAGCATCGTGCGCCCCTGATGCTCCAGACGGGAGCTCGCAAGTGTGAGCGCATGGCGCTTGCCATCGAGCCCTGAGGCGCTTGCGATCAAGCGCTCGGGCAGACGCTCGAAGTTGGAGCGGAAGGCCCCAACCGAACGCGTTATGGCGCCGGACAGACGATCGGCCGTCAGGGCAAGCTCGGACTCGCGACGCTCGACCATAAACGTGGGGTCGTTGAGGCACGGGCGGCATGCGGCTGCATCGAGCGCGTCGCCCAGACGAGCCGTATAGGCATCCCAGGCTCGACGACCGCGCTGGTCGAGCATTTCCAGATCGACCTGATCCGACCCGATCATCGAAGCCATCGCGGCGCCCAGACGCTGATGGCGCGTCTCGAGCACGTCGGCCAACTCCGTCATAGCCGGCGCCACCGATTCTGCCGCTGCCGTTGGCGTGGAGGCGCGACGGTCGCTCACCATGTCGCAAATCGAGGTATCGGGCTCATGGCCAATACCGGTCACCACGGGCACAGGACAAGCCGCCACCGCGCGGGCAAGCTCCTCGTCATTAAAGGTCATGAGGTCCTCAAAGGAGCCGCCGCCGCGCACCAGCAAAATACAGTCGGGCGCCGGCGTAATGGAAGCGGCGCGGCGCAAGCCTTCAATAAGCTCTGCCGGCGCACCCTCGCCTTGAACTTTGGCACCCACGCAAACGAGCTCGACGAGCGGGTTGCGACGACGCAACGTGCGCTTGACGTCGTCGATTACGGCACCCGAAAGCGAGGTGACGACCGCCACGCGGGAGCAGAACACCGGGATGCGGCGCTTGCGCGCTTCGTCCATCAGGCCCTCGCGGCGTAGCTTTTCGGCCAGTTGCGCCACTTGTTGACGCAGCAGACCCTCCCCCGCCAACGAAAATGAGCGGGCAACAAAGCTCATGCGACCCGTGGGCTTATAGAGATTGAAGCTGCCCTTAAAGCTCACCTGCATGCCGTCGCGCAGATCGAACGTGCGCTTGAGATAGGCGCCCTTCCAGATAATGCAGTCGACGGCGGCCGAGTCGTCCTTGATCTGGAAATAGCAGTGGCCGCTTCGGGCGTTAGGACCACGAAAACCCGTGACCTCGCCCAGAACGCTCAGCTGCGGAATGGCATCGAGCGCACCGGCAGCGATCTCTACCGCCTGGCTCACGCTGAGCTCCTTGCGCTCCTGCTCGTCCGAACCGTCGAACTCGGCGGAAACGGCATTGCCGGTTAGATTCCAGCCTGCCACGCAGCCCCCCTTCGTCATCGTGCACAAGGGCTCCGGCCCCGTGCAAATTTAAGTCCAACACATAGTACAGCGCCGCGGGGACAAGAATCTCCGCGGCGCCTGTCAAGCCAATTTGTTATCGGTTGGAGTTTCTGTTGTAGCGGGCCATCAGGTAGAGCAGCTGAATAATCGAGGTGAGCGCCGCCGCCACGTAGGTGAGCGCGGCTGCCGTCAGCACCTTCTTGGCGCCGTTGACCTGCTTGGAACTCATACCCGACTGCTCGATATACGCCACGGCGCGTCGACTGGCGTCAATCTCGACCGGCAGCGTAACGAGTTGGAACAGCACACTAAACGAGAAGAAGACCAGCGCGAGGGTCGTGAGACCCGCGATGTTCATGAACAGGCCCATGAGCAGCACGATCGTCCAGGTGTTCTGGGTAAAGTTGACGACGGGGACCAACGCGGTGCGTACCTTCATCATGGCATAACCACTTTGACGCTGGGCGGCATGGCCCGCCTCGTGGCAGGCGACGGCAACGCTTGCGACCGACCCGCCCGAACGGTTGGCATCCGACAGATACAGGTTGTTATCCTGCGGGTTGTAATGATCGGTGAGCTCGCCGGCAACGCCCTTGATGCCCACGGCGCTACAACCGTTGGCATCGAGCATGCGGCGAGCGACCGTGGCACCCGTGTCGCCGTCCGAGCGAACCTTAGACCACGTCTTGTACGTCGAGTTGATATAGCTCTGCGCGGCAAGGCCAAGCACCGTGCAGACAAGAACAACCAGCAGGTACAGCGGGTCAATGCCAAAGCCGTATCCATAGTAATAGGGCATGCGAATTCCTCCGAATCGAATTACACGTTGGAGGCATTCTACCCATTCGACTGACCAGCAAATCAACATCGATGTTTTGGCAATGTCAGCGAAAACGGCCGAGAGCGAGCAAGGTGACGTGAAAGAGAAGCGACGCGTACTTTGGTACGCGAGCGACGATTGAACGTCAGATTGCCGCTCTCGGCCGTTTGCAGCGTCGAGCTGTTACGCGGTTTGGTAAAACCGCGTAACTATACACCTATAACAACTCAATCTTTCCGTCCTTCACGGTGAGTCCCATGTTGCCGGAAAGCAGATCGTCCAGACGCGAACCCACAAGCTCAAAACGCCAGCCTTCGCGCAGGGGACTTTGCTCAGGATGCTCAATATAGTCGGCCAGGTCATCGCGCGAGGCAATGACCGAGGTCGCCACGCCCGAACGCTCGGCAACCAGGCGAATGAGCGCATACATCAGGTCCGTCACGCTCTCCAACTCCGGCGAAATCTGACGGTGCCCGCGCACCATGAGCGGCAGGCGATCGTGCGGGCAGCTCGCGCCGCGCTTGATGGCCATCAACGCGCCATCCACGTCGCGCTCCCCCAGCTGGTCGGTGCCGCGGATGCTGCGGAACTCCTCAACGCGCACAGGATTGCGCTTGACGAGCGCCAGCAGTGTATCGTCGGACATGACCCACTTGCGCGGGATGTTGCGGCGCTCGGCGCGGTCCTCGCGCCAAGCGGCAAGCTCGCGCGCGATGCCCAACTGGTGACGGCTACACGAGTTGATGCGCTTGACCTTGCGGAATGCCTCGTGACGATCGGCACGGTAGTGCGACTCGTCGGCCAGCGGACGCAACTCGTCAAGCACCCAGTCCACCCGGCCCAGCTCGCGCAGGCGGCTCATCATCTCGGTATAGGCGACAATCAGGTACTTGACGTCATCGATCGCATACTCGATCTGTTTGTCGGTCAGCGGGCGGCGCGACCAATCGGTCAGTGATTCGGTCTTGGGCAATGAGACGCCGCAAAACGTCTGCACGAGCGCGCCGTAGGAAATCTGCTGGCGCTCGCCCAAAAAGGCGGCGGCCACCTGCGTGTCAAAAATGGGACGCGGCAGCACGCCCACGGTATGGAGCATAACCTCCATATCCTGCGAGCAGGCGTGAAACACCTTGGTCACGCTCTCATCGCCCATAAGCTCGGCCAGCGGCGACAGGTCGTCGATCACCAGAGGATCGACCGCGACGCTCTCGGCGGGGGTGGCAATTTGGACCAGGCACAGGCGCGGATGAAACGTGCGCTCGCGCAAAAACTCGGTATCGACGGCAATCGCGTCGAACTCGCGGGCGCGCTGGCAAAAGTCGACCAGAGCCTGATGTGTGGAAATGTACATATCAACCCATCGAATAAGGTTAGGCCCGAAAAACACGGGTAGGATATCGGCATTGCTCTACAACTATACTCGGTTAGTCACAGAACGGGAACGTAAGTATGCGCTGCCTTATCATCCACAACCCGGCATCGGGTCCCAGCTCCGATGAAATCTACGCATTCACGCACGCCCTTGCACAGGGCGGCGACGAGGTCGTGATGCGTTTTATCGGCGATGGCATGGAGCCCGAGGACGCCGTGGCAGACGTGCGCGAGTTTGATCGTGTGGTAATTTCGGGCGGCGACGGCACCGTCTCCAACGTGCTCGACCAGATGCGCGGATGCGGCGTCCCCACGCTCGTCTTCCCCTCCGGCACGGCCTGCCTGTTCTTCAACAACATTGGCAATGCCCCCGAGGCCGCGGCGCTCGCCAAGGCCTGCCGCGTCGGCCGTACCGTCAAGGCGGACATGGGCGAGCTCTTTTGGCTCGACGAGAACGGTAACGAAAAGCGCCACGGCTTTATTATCATCGCCGGATCGGGTTACGATGCCGAGATCATGATGAAGGCCGCCCCCGCCAAAAACGACATCGGCGAGATCGCCTATTTCTTGTCGGCGCTCGCCACACCCAACCCCACGGTGGCGCACTTTACGATTGAGCATGACGGCATTGTCGAGGAGCTCGATGGCATCTGCTGCATGGCCGGCAACACCTCGGTCATTCAAAACGACATCAACCTGTTCCCCGATTGCCGCATGAACGACGGCATGGTCGACATCGCGGTCATCGAGCCCGTAAAAACCGTCCAGCTCCTGCCCACCGTGATCACCGCCGCGCTCGACCCCGCCGGCAAGGTACTCGGCCGTCCGCAGTTCAAGATCATCCAGACCAAGGAAGCCAAGATCACCTGCACCCCGTCGCTGGGCATGCAGTTCGATGGCGAGATCATCTCCAGCAATTCGGGCGTCTTTGGTGCCCGCGCACTTCCGCAATGCCTCGACCTCATCGTCGACGAATTCTCCCCACTCGGAAAATAGGAGGACCCCATGAACGACACTCCCCTGCCCGGCTTTATCGTCATTGTTCTGGCCATGCTCATCGGCTATGCGATCAACGTGATCCACCGCCGGAAGAAGTAATTCCACATTGGTATGATATTCATCCAATTATCATTTCCCCCGTTGTTTATGCATTTGCCAGATAGCGGGGGATTTTTCTTTGTGCCCCGTGCAAGACACTTTATTCAGATACAGTAATTGCAGGGAGTCTTTATTTAAATAAAGCTAGATAATGAGTATTATTGTCCGTTCATCGCATATTTTAGAACGCTCATCGAGTATTTCATCGAAATAGATGAATACTCTTTAGACTTCCTATAGGCTAATAGATGTATTTATTAGCTGAGATTCCACACAGCTTTGCGGGGTCTCAACAGTTGGGAGGGATCATGAGGTTTACTCATCCTGTCAACACGCTCAAGAAGCTCGGCTGCGGCCTTGCATTTGGAGCAGCGGCCATTATGGCCATGCCGACTTCGGCGCTCGCTTGCACCCAGATCTACATGGGCAGCCAGCTCACGGCAGACGGCAACACGTACTACGGTCGCTCCGAGGACTTCGGCCCGCGCTACATCAAGCACTTTGGCATCGAGCCCGCACACAAGGACGGCAGCAAGTACACCTCGATCGAGTCCGGCTTTGAGTACAAGTCCAAGGGCGCAACCTACCGCTACACCTTCGTTCGCGACAACCCCTCTCAGTGGGAAGATCGTTACGATGCATATTCCGAGGCCGGCATTAACGAGAAGGGCGTTTCCTGCTCTGCCACGCTGAGCACCTCCTATAACGAGAAGGCAGAGGAAGCCGACCCCGTCACCGAGGAGACCGGCATCGGCGAGTACAACTACGCCAGCGTCATTCTGGGCGAGAGCGCCACGGCCCGCGAGGGTGTCGAGCTTCTCGGCAGCTTGATTGACGAGCAGGGCGTCTGTTCCAACGACCAGATCATCATTGCCGACAACAACGAGACCTGGTTGTTTGCAGCGCTTTCCGGCCATCAGTGGATCGCCATGAGGCTCACTGACGATATCGCCTCGCTCAACCCCAACATCGGCAACCTCACCTATGACGTCGACCTCGACGACACCGAGAACTGCCTCCACTCCAAGGGCATCGAGTCCATGCCTAAGGAGAAGGGCTTTGCCGAGTACACCGACGGCAAGTTCGACGTCGCCAAGACCTACGGCGAGGAGATTAGCGAGGCCGGTATGCACCAGTGGTCGCGCTATGTCCAGGGCCGCGATTACTTCATGGCTCCGCTTGCCGAGGGCACCGACTACGAGATCGTCAAGGACGAGCGCGAAGACGCTCGTGCCACGACCGGCGCCCTGGTCCACGAGATGCAGCCGCTGTTCTTCCAGCCCGGCAAGTCCGACTGGAACACCTTTGAGATGATTCGTTCCTTCGCCGCTCGCGGCGAGAATGTCGCCGGCCTCAACGCCAACACCGACGGCGCCTATGCCATCGGCTCCAACCGCAACACCGAGATCCACACCTTCCAGATCCGTCACGGCATGGACCCCGAGATCGCGACCATCCAGTGGGAGATGCTCTCCAACGCCGAGTTCTCCGTCGCTATCCCCCTCTATTCCGCACTGCTCACCGAGGTCAGCCCCTACTTCAGCGATCAGGACGTCTCCTTCGATCACTGTGAAGAGGAAGACGTCGTGAACAACGAGGAGCCCAAGAACTCCATCAACTACGTCCTCATGGACATCAACACGCTCGCCTATGAGAACCGCGACCACTGCGCTACCGGCGTTCGCGCCTATCTCGACGCCCTGCAGAAGGAGCTCATTGAGCAGAACCTGACCGTCGACGAGGCCATGCAGGCCGCCGAGGACACCGGGGCCCGCACCGCCCTGGCCAACAAGGCCGGCAAGGCAGCGACCAAGAACACCTACGTCAAGTGCAAGGCCATGCTCGAGGAGATGCGCGACTACCTCAAGGAGGGCGACTTCTCCGAGGAGTTCGTCCCGAGTGACTACGATGCCGACAACGACTGCCTGGTCGAGTCCATCACCTACGCCGACGAGGCTCTCTCCGATAAGGACGTTGCCGAGCCCGAAGATGAGGAAGAGGCGACCGAGGAGAAGTCCGAGGGCAACAACATGGCCGCCATGGCCGTTGGCGCCGTCGTCATCATCGGTGTCTGCGGCTTCGTGCTCTATCGTCGCAAGAAGGCCTAAGACCCTTGCGTTCCAAGAGACGGGCGGGATGGCCAAGGTCGCCCGCCCGCCCAGCCGCCCATTCGACCGGCGGGAAACGTCGCCGAAATCTTTTCAAAAAAGATTCCCTGCACACACTTCGCTGTGCTATAGTGCAGCGCAACAGCAACTAGGTGCGACCGCGCCACGGTATCACGAAAGGAGCCACCAACATGAAGAACACGATGACATCTCTCAACAACTGGTGGTGGCGTGATGCGAATACGATCGGTCGACAGTGAGTCCCTCACGCCTGTTTTTGCGCTCTAGGTGATTGGAAGGCCTCCGGTTTCGACCGGGGGCCTTTTTCTATCTCGAGCCCGATCGCATTCGCATCACGCGCCTCCGCTTTCTTCTCTTGTACTTCCCTTCCGAAAGGATTTTCACCATGTCTCAGAACACAACCACCGCACAGCCCCGCACCGTCCAGACCGCCGACCGCGGCAAACTCGACGTCCGCGCCCTCGTCTTGCTCGCCATCCTGCTTGCCGCCGGCTTCATCCTCAACTTCACCGTCGGCAAGGCAATCTCGGGCATCTCGGGCGGTATGATCAGCCCCGAGTTCATCATCTCGGCATTCTGCCTCACCATCCTGGTCGTTCGTCCCAACATTGGCCAGGCGCTCGTCATTGGTCTCATCTCGGCGGCCGTAATCCAGATCACTACCACCTCGCCGTTTGTCGATTTTGCCGCCGAGGGCATCGCCGCTATGCTCATGGCCGTCATTGTCAACGCTGCCGCCAAGGACGGCCGGGTTAAGCCCGTCGTCGCCATCGCCGCAACATTCGTGACCACCTTTGTCTCGGGCGTCATCTTCATGGTCATCAAGATGGCCATGCTCGGCGTTGTGGGCGAGCTCGCCGCAGCCATGCTGCCCGTCGTCGCCATGACCGCCGTATTTAACGCCATTCTGGTCGGCGCCCTCTACATGCCCATCCAGAAGGCCCTTAAGCTCAACTAACCTGCTCGGCTTTACGAGCCACCCCATCTTGGCGTTCATTCGTCGCTCGCGTACCCAAGTACGCTTCGTTTCTCTTTCGCGCCAACCTGGGGCACCTCGTAAAGCCGTCTCCGTGCTTCAGCACCAAAGACCGTCCCAAACAACGAGCTTTTGGGGACGTTCTTAAACGACTAGTCATGTAAGAACATCCCCAATGACTATGAAAGGTATCCATGGAAACGATCATCAACGTCGACGATGTCTCGTTCTCCTATGGCACGCAAGCCGAGCAGGCGCTCAGCCACGTTTCGCTCAGCGTGAACAAGGGAGATTTCATCGGCATCATCGGGCCCTCGGGCGCCGGTAAGTCCACGCTTGCCGCCTGTCTGTCGGGCGCCGTACCTCACCACTACACCGGCGCCTTTTATGGCTCCGTGTTAGTTGACGGCCACGACACCTGCGAGGTCTCGCTCACCGACATATCGCAGATCGTCGGCAGCGTGTTGCAAGACATTGACACGCAGATGGTCGCTTCGGTCGTTGAGGACGAAATGCTCTTTGGCCTCGAGAACTTTGGCGTTCCGCACGACCAGATCGAGCAGCACGTGAGCGAGACGCTTAAGACCGTCGGCATTAGCGACCTGCGCGACCGCGAGATCGCCACCCTCTCGGGCGGTCAAAAGCAAAAGGTAGCTATCGCCGCCATCCTCGCCATGCGTCCGCGCGTCTTAGTGCTCGATGAGCCAACCGCAGCGCTCGATCCCGCCAGTTCCACCTTGGTCTTCGAGACGCTGCGCGAGGCAAACCGTGTGCTCGGCATCACCATCGTCGTCGTTGAGCAAAAGGTCGCTCTGCTTTCGGAGTACTGCAACCGTGTGTTGGTGCTCGATCACGGCCAGATCGCACTGCAAGGCGAGCCGCACAAGGTTTTTGCGCATACCAACGAGCTTCGCGGCATCGGTGTCGATTGCCCGCGCGTCACGCGCATCTTTAACAGCCTTGAGGCCGATGGCCTGGTAAGCGGCACACCCTGTCTGGATGTCGACGAGGCAGAACGCCTGATCACGGGCATCGTCGACCCCGACCGTGCGACAAGCGATACTCAGGCGCCCGCAGACTCCCCGCACGCGCCGTCGCTGCGCCCGCATGCGAAAGACGCCGAGCCGGTGCTCACCTTTGACCATGTCGAGTTTTCCTACCCCCGTGGCGGCGCCGCCGTCCACGACCTCAACTTGACGCTCTACCCCGGCGAGCTCGTGGGCATTGTCGGCCAAAACGGAGCCGGCAAAACCACGCTCACCAAACTGCTCACGGGTTTGCTCAAGCCCGCATCGGGAAGCGTACGCGTTACGGGCTTGGACACGGCATCGGTTCCCACGAGCCGCATCGCACGCGAAGTGGCAACGCTTTTCCAGAACCCCGACCGCCAAATCTGTAAAGACACTGTGCTCGACGAGGTCGCCTTTGGTCTAGAGCTTGCCGGCATCGACCGCGCCGAAGCCCTGCGTCGCGCCCAGCTGGTCATCGACCGCTTTGGCCTGCCCGCCGACGAAGCACCGTTCTCGCTGTCACGCGGCCAGCGCCAGATGGTGGCGCTGGCATCCGTTGTAGTGGTCGAGCCCAAGATCGTGGTACTCGACGAGCCCACGAGCGGCCTGGACTACCGCGAGTGCATGACCGTGATGGAAACGGTGCGTACCATGGCCGAGCGCGGTTGCGCCGTCATCATGGTCTGCCACGACATGGAAGTCGTTTCCGACTTTGCCGAGCGCATCGTGGTGATGGCCAACGGTCGCATCCTCGACCGCGGCCGCACGCACGAGCTGTTCTCGAACATCGAACTCATGCAGCGTGCCTACGTTGAGCCGCCCCAGGTCATCGAACTCTCGCGCCGTCTGGCATCCACCTTCTCGCCCTCCTTTACGCAGGTAAGTGAGGTCACTGATATCGTTCGCATTACCGAGGAGATGGTCCGCCGTGGTTAACGTCATCGACTACATGCCGGGCGACACGCTGCTACACCGCCTGAACCCCGTCATCAAACTGGGCCTCGCCGCCGCCATCATCATCGGCATTTTCTTGTCCGACACCTATGTTGCACTGCTGGGCTTTCTGGCACTCACGCTCGCGCTGGGAGCCTACGCCGGCGTCGTCGACCGCCTGCTCGCGCTGCTCAAGCTACTGATTCCACTCGCGCTCATCATGCTGGTGCTGCAGCTGGCTTTTATGCGCGATGGCAATGTGGTGTGGAGCTTTGTCACCGATGAAGGCCTCATCACCGGAACAAAGGCCTGTCTGCGTCTGCTGGGCGTGGCGCTTCCGCTTATTCTGATGCTCATGGTGACCAAGCTCAACGACCTTGCCAACGCCTGCGTCGAGGTGCTGCACGTTCCGTATCGTTATGCCTTCACCTTTACCACGGCGCTGCGCTTTGTGCCAGTGTTTGGCCAGGAGATGAACGCCATCATGGAAGCGCAGACCGCACGCGGCATCGAGTATGACACCAAGAACCCCATCAAGAAGCTCAAGCTCATGCTGCCGTTGTGCGTGCCGCTACTGATTTCGAGCGTGGGTAAAACCGATGCCACGGCCTTGGCGGCCGAGCAGCGCGGCTTCTACCTGCGCACGCGCGCGAGCTCGTACAAGCGCTACCCCATCAAGGGCCTGGACATTGCCATACTTATTGTCAGCATTGCCCTCATCGTCCTCGGCTTCCTGTTTTAACCCATCGCCCCCGGCAACCGACAAATTCAAAAGGCCTCGGCTCGCACCAAACGAGTCGAGGCCTTACTGTTCCCCCAGATAAAACCTACCAAAATAAACCTGTCCCTTTTTGGCAGGTCGAGGGCTACAGGCGGTAGGGGGCGCCGCTGCGGATGATGGATTCGCGCACCAGGACGTCCATGGCGTCAAGGGTAATCTCGGGCATCTCTCGGTACTTTTTCAGCACCGAGAGCTCGGTGCAGGCCAGAATGACGCGGTCGCAGCCGCTGCGGGCGAACTCCCACATCACGCGGTCAAACTTGTCCATATCGGGCTCGCGTCCGGCCTTCACGTCATCATAAATCAGCGACATCACGTCGGCCTGGCGCTTCTCGCTGGGATAGACGACCTCGACGCCCGCGGCCTCGCACTCGCGCCCATAGACGCCTGCACCCACGGTGCCGTCGGTGCCCATGATGCCGATCTTGCGCACCGGCTCGGACGGCATGCTCAGGTTGGGATCGAACTCGCACTCCCCCATCACCGCGCCCGCCAGGGCATAGCGCACCGACTCACGCGGCATGTGGATAATCGGCACCTTGGTAAACGACTGAATCTGGTCGTAGAAGTAGTGCGATGTGTTGCAGGGAATGGCGATATGAGCACAGCCCAGCCCCTCGAGTGCCCGTGCACATTCCTTCATGGTCGCCAGCAGCTCGGCATGCTCGCCGGTCTTGATGGCCAGCGTACGGTCAGGCATGGTCGACTTGGAAAGTACCACCATGTCGATATGCTCCTGATCACAGGTAGCAGCCGTATGACGCACGACCTGGTCGTAGTAATACGACGTGGCCTCGGCGCCCATGCCGCCGATAACTCCCAGCTTTTCCATCGCCGCCTCCTTGGTGACGCCCATGCAATTGCTCGTATCATGCCCGCGCCCGTCCGATGCAAACCGGGCGGGCGCCGCGCTCATCTACTTGTAATACGTCTTGAACAGCTTAAAGTGACGCAGCTTGGTGTGCCACATGCGCAACCAGCGGTTAAAGACAAAATCACCCTTCATAAACGAAGGATCGGCAGCCTTGCCCTCCTTGGCCAGACGATGCGCCTTCGCACGTAGCTCGGGGTCCTTGACATACTTGTCAACGACGCCCATGGGGACGACCATCCACAGCGCCTCGTCTTGCGCCGTCACAAACTCAGGCTCAAACGGGCGGTTGTACACGTACTCATCCACCACGTACTTGGCAACGTTAAAGCCGCTGTTGGTGACGTAGTAGTTACTGCGGCCCTGACGCGTGTTGAAGTCAAAGAACTTAAACGAACCATCGCGCTGGTCGTACTTGACGTCGAAGTTGGAGAAGCCCGTAAACTTAAGGTCCTCGAGCAACTTGCGCACGCCGCCCATGAGCTCGTCGTTAGGCTCGGTAATGATGCATGCATGGTTGCCGACGCCGTGAGGCTGGTGCTCCTCGAGCAGCACGTGGCCCAGGCACATCATGCGAACCTTGCCGTTGCGGTCGGAATAGCTGGTAAGCACGCGCATGTACTCGTCGTTGCCGGGCACGCGGTCCTGCAAGATGAGGTCATCGGTGTAGCCACTGGCGTACACATCGCGAATGACCTGCTCCAGCTCGGCGCGATCGGCAATCTCGTAGGCCTTCTTCTGGCCCTCGAACTCGTGCTCCCACCACATGATGCCGTCAGAGGGCTTCAGAATCATCGGGAAAGGGAAGTCGATCTGGTCGAGCACCTCGGCGGAAGCCTCGCCCTGGGCGTTGAGCATCGCCATGGTAAAGGTAAACGTGTGCGGATAGGGGACACCGTGCTTCTCGCACAGCTCGTAGAAGATCTCCTTCTTCTGGCACTGCTCGAGCATGCTGTAGGGCGCATAGGGCGCGATGACGTTGGAGGCAAGCTGGCCGGCATCCTGAGCCTGTGCGGCAAGCGCGACGTAGTTATCGCCGCAGCCCATGAGGATAATCTTCTTATCGGGATTGGCCTGTGCAATGCCGTTGACGGTCTCGATCATGACCGGCATGGTGTCAATATCCACATTGGGCGTATAGTCGATAATCTGGCTGCGGTATGCAGGACCCGTCTGATACTTGCCAAAGACCAGGCTCTTGACCTGATACTCCTCGTAGAAGGCGCGCGCCACCGAATAGGCGTTGATATCGCCGCCGAGCAGCACGGGTATAAACTCGCGCTCAGTAAACTGCAATGCCATGGAAACTTCCTATCATCAACTGCCCGTACGATGGGCGGTCTTTATGCAACTGGTTTATTCTAGCGTGCCAAACCGCCGCTTCCCAAAGTTCCACCATATCTATGGCAAGCAGGCGCTTATGATCGAGCCCGCAGGGTTCCGTAACGTTAAAGTTGAACTCTATGGTTTCTTAACAATTCACTATAACTGCAGGTCAAGGCCAAAACTTCAAGTTCAACTTGACCCTTTAGAACCTTTAAGGTTCAAGTTGAGGTCGAAAGCAGTAGTAGAATACCTTTCGAACTATAACCTACGATTGATTGCAGAGGGACTGGATGCAGCATTCGAACCATCGCACCGCAGCGCTCATCGCGTCGAAGCCGGCTCGTATCATCACGAGCGCCGCGCTCGCCGTTGCACTGACGGCCGCGCCGATGCTCTCCCCCGTCGCAGCCTATGCCGCCTCGCAGGCAACGCAGGATCAGCTTTCCGCTGCCCAGCAGAAAATCGAAACCGCCACGAGTGCCTACAACGAAGCCCGCACCAAGCTCGAGGATCTGCAGAAGCAAATCGACACTAACGAGGCAAGCATCGAGAAGATCGAAGCCGAACTTCCCGATCAACAGGCCAAGGCGAGCTCCGCCATGCGCGATCTGTATAAGTACCAGAAGGGCACCAACCCCATCGTGAGCTTCCTGGTCAACGCGCAGAGCCTGGGCGAGTTCATCACCACCTGCAAGTACACCAACCAGATCACGAGCTCGAGCGTCGACGAGATCGAAGAGCTCAACAAGATGCAGACCGAGCTCGAGCAGAACAAGACCGAGCTCGAGCAGGCGAAGTCCCAACTCGAGACCGAGCAGAAAACCGCCGAGGACGCACTGGCACAGGCCCAGCAGCTTCGCAGCGAAGCCCAGGCAAAGGCCGAGCAGGAGAATGCCGCAGAGCTGGCCAAGCTCGAGGCCGACAAGGCCGCTGCCGCCGAGAAGCTCTCGGGCGAGGGCGTGAGCGGCAACAACTCCAACAGCCAGGCCAATAACGCCAACACCACTATCGACACCACGGTGAACAACTCCAATACCGGCAACTCCGATTACGACTCGTTTATCAACGAGTGGACGAGTCGCATCGACAACTACCTCGCCGGCTCCCCCATGGCAGGCCAGGGTTACAACTTTGCCGTGGCAGCCTGGAACACCGGTGTTGACCCTCGCTGGTCTCCCGCCATCGCCTGCATCGAGAGCAGCAAGGGCCTCTATTGTGCCGGCTCCTATAACGCCTGGGGCTGGAGCGCCCGCGGCGGCGGCTGGCGGAGCTTTGGTAGCTGGAGCGAGGGCGTCTCTGCCCACGTTGCCTACCTGGGCGCCAACTATGGCTCCACGCTTACCCCGGCAGCCGCCAAAAAGTACTGCCCGCCCACGTGGCAGGACTGGTACAACAAGGTTGCAACCCAGATGAACCGCATCTAAGATCAACGTCAAAGGGCCCCAATTGGGGCCCTTTTTCTTTTACGCGACGGAGGTATCGACGACGCCAGTCGCGTTTGCAATGGCAACAATGATAATCATTACCAACAAGAGCACACCCATAGCCTTGAGCCAGAGCTTTGCAAGCTTTTTACCGCGGTATCTATCGAGTAGCTCAAACCGCCGGCGAAGGCGGCGTTTGTCGAGCATCACAAAATGGATGAGCACTACGAGACCGTCGACGAAGATAAAATACTCAATCGCGAGAAACCACATCGGGTAGTTTTGGTTGGTGCCCGTAGGATGAAAAACGGCAAAATGGCTTCCGGCAAAGAAAACAAGTAGCGAAAGATAGACGAATGCGTTCCAAATGCGCCCAACGGTGTCGGGAATGCGGGAGAGTTAATTCGGGCGCTCAGGCACCAACGGCAATCCGCCCTGAGACTGATCCGTGGGGAGCACGGGCGCAGGGCACACGGCTCGCCGCTCCGGAGGCTCTTGGAAGGAAGCAGCATTCGGCGCGGACGACGGCGTCGGTGCGGACAACGCATAGGATGCACGCGCAGCGTGCCCTAGCGCCTTCGCGCTTGCAAAGCGCTTGTCCGGATCGAGCGCCATCGCCATGCAAATAACATCGGCAAGCGAGGCGGGGACGTCACGTGCCTCGCATTGCTCGCGTATGTTCCGACCTGGCTTGGGGTCGGCCCCCGTCAGACAAAAGAACAGCAGGGCACCGAGCGCATAGACATCGCTGCGCACGCTCGTCTGGCCAAAACCATACTGCTCGGGCGGCGCATAGGGACGCGTGCCAAACTTAACGGTATCGGCATCGGCTCCCTCGCGCCACACGCGAGCGATTCCCAAGTCGATAATCACCAGCGATGAAAATGTCATGCCTGTATCGGGCGTATAGTTTGCGCCCGATACGATGATATTCGAGGGCTTTAGGTCGCGATGGATCACCGGCGCAGCCATCTCCCCCGCCGACGCAAAGCCGGCATGGAGCTCCGCAACTGCATCGCAAAGGGCGCCAAACAGCTCACAAGCATAATCGGGCGTCGCACCCAAACGCCCCACCAGGGCCCCGAGCGTTTCGCCTTCGATGTATTCCATGACCACGCAAAGCTCGTCGCCCACGCGGCGGCAATCGACAATCCGAGGCAAGTGCTCGTAACGTCGCCCAGCATGCTGGGCCGCAAACAGGCGTTCATACGCCCCGCCAATCTGGGCCGACGCGTCGATGCGCTTGCGAACAAAGGGGCCAAGAGATCCTCCGCCGGAGCCCTCAAAGTACACGAGCTCGGTCGTCTCGACGTCGGAGTGCTTGAGCACACGGTCTACGCGATAACTGTCATCACGCTCAAGTGACGCCAGGTGTCCGGCGAGCGCAGCAGTCAGCTCATCATCGGAATATGTTGGGCTCTGAGTATCCATAGCGTCCATAATAACGCAGGGCACGGACGCCCCATGACGCCCGTGCCCTGCACGTTCTAAATATCGTGAACACCGCTTCCGCCGGCAGCTAGCTGTTAGCTCACCGTCTCTTCACCAAAGCGATACAGCTCCTCGTTCACCTTTTGCAGGCTGCAGCCACGATCGATACAGAAAATGATGATGGCGTCACGGCGGTCCTTGCAGTTGAGGACATTGACGCCCGCCGCCGTCAAGGCGCGGTTGGTCTCCTTGAGCGTCAGCGCCATGGCAAAGGCAATCTGCAGCACCTTATTGCGGCTCGGATGCCGCGCACCGGTAAAGATCTGATAGCCAAACGTCTCGTTGAGGTCGGCCATACGCACCACGCGCGAACGCTCCAGCCCCTTTTCTTCCAAAAGCTGTTTCAGATACCCCGAAAGCGACGGGGCGGTAAAGTCGTGCTCTTTGATATAGCCCTCGATACTCGGAGCATCGAGCAGCTCGTTGAGCAACTCTTCGGTTAGCTTCTTATCGGGCATATGGCCTCACCCCCCAGCTCGCATAGTAACCATGTTTTTAATTCTAGTTAAAAACCGCTCACGTCAGAACGTTCCCAGCTGGCAACCTGGTCGGGAGATACCGTGCTCATCGCTTCGAACTTCCAGGTGCCGCCCGCTTTGAGATGGTTGGTGTTCGCAAGAGCCGTTCCCACCTGATTGCCGTCTGCGTCATACAGAACATACTCAATCTGAATGTAGCTTTGCTCTTTATCCGTATTATTGGTCAACGTGCCAGTGATCTTATACGCGAACTGATTAGACGTATCCCCGGCCTCATCCGAAACCGTATAGGGTTCTTGTGCCTCTTTTTTCTCCTCGACTTGCTGGGTCTGTTCGGCAGGCTTTGCTGCATCACCCGTAGACGAATCAGACGAGTTACCGCCCATAGAACCCACGACGCCGGCAACAACGAGCACCACGATGACGCCCAAAACGATCTTGCCGATCGGCTTCTTTCCCTCTTTTGCCATTATGCATCCTTCCTACGATCCGGCTACCGTGCCGGCACACAGCACATCGTAGGAGGCAGCGAGCTCAAATTCATTAGCTGGGAGCTAATGTCGCAGCACAGCTTGCCACCTGGCATCATTGAGTCTTTTTTCCTTCACCGAACTCATTCCTTTGTTGTTGACTATTAAACATTTAGACGTAAACTGCTTTGTTACCTTGTCAACATCTGAAAGGAACCTCATTGGGAAAAGACGTACTGGTGCAGCAACTCGTCGACTCATTCGACAGCTGGCCCGCCAAAAATTCCGGTTGCGGATCGTCCCGCATGACACAAGAGCTCTATCCTTTTGACAAGCTCTTCTCTCCCATCAAAATTAACAAGCTCACCGTCAAAAACCGCATTGTCATGGCGCCGATGGGCAATATCGACATGTGCGAGGAAACTGGTCGTCCCAGCGACATGATGCTGCAGTACTTTTTCGCCCGCGCCAAAGGCGGCTGCGGCCTCATCACAACAGGACTCGTACCGGTAAGCCACGGCATCGATACCACGGTCACCGAGCTGGACAAGCTCACCTATTTCCCGCGCATCGATCGAAGCCGAACCGTTATGGCAGGCTGGCGCGACCTTGCCCAAGGTGTCCATGCCTTCGGATCGCGCATTTTTGTCCAGCTTACGGCCGGACTCGGCCGCGTGGGCAACCCGCAATGCCTCATCACGCAAAAAAAGTTTCCGGTCTCGGCGAGTTTCTTGCCTAACTACTACATCCCCGCCATTCCATGCATGCGCCTCTCGGATCAAAAGCTGCGCCGTATCGTAAACAATATCGGCCAAGCGGCGGCCGATGCTCATGCCATGGGCATCGATGGCGTCTATTTGCACGGGCACGAGGGTTATCTTATCGAGCAGCTCGGAAACCCCGCCTTTAACCATCGCAAGCTCGGACGTTATGCCGATTGGCGTCAGTTTGGCCTCGATATGATCAAAGAAATCCGTCGCCGCGTTGGGCCCGACTACCCCATCATGTACCGCATCGACCTTTCGCTTGCACTCGAGGAAACCTATGACGAGCAGGTCATGAATTCGACCTATCTGGGACGCATGCGCGGCGGCCGCACAGTCGAACAGACCCTGGGTTATATGGAAGAGCTCGTGGCGGCGGGAGTAGACATCTTTGACGTCGACCTTGGTTGCTATGACAACTGGTGGATGCCCCACCCGCCTGCGAGCATGCCCGCAGGCTGCTTCGTTCCCGTGGCGCGCGCCGTTCGAGAGCGCTTTGCCGCCGACAATATCCGCTCCAATGCCGGCCTTCCCGTACCCGTTGTCGCGGTGGGTAAGTTGGGCTACCCCGACATTGCCGAACGTGCCCTTCGCAATGGCGACGCCGATATGATCATGCTCGGACGCCCGCTGCTTGCGGATCCCGAGTGGCCCAACAAGGCGTACGCCGGTCGCGTGGCAGATATTCGCCCCTGCATCGGATGCCAGGAAGGATGCCTCAACGAGTTTGTCGAAGGGGGCCATCCGCAGTGTGCCGTCAATCCACGCTGCAGCTTTGAATACCTCATGCCCCAGACACCCGCTCCCGCCATAGAACCCAAACGCATAGCGGTGATAGGAGCCGGACCCGCCGGGATGGTCTGTGCGCTAATCGCCGCGCGTCGTGGCCACGACGTAAAGCTCATCGACGCCGAAGATGAACTTGGAGGAAAACTCCTCTCCGCCAGCGCCGCCCGGATCAAGTTCGACCTCGATAACTACCGATCATATCTTGTTCGACAGGTGCGCGAGCAGACAGAAAAACCCAACGGGAACCTGACACTCGAGCTTGGACGGGCAGCACGCGCCGAAGATCTTGCAAAAGCAGGCTTCGACGCAATCGTGTGCGCGACAGGCACTTCTAATGCGATACCGCCCATCCCCGGCCTTACGGAGCTTGCAGCATCGGGCCATGCCGTGCAGGCAACGCAGCTACTGCGCCAACCCGCGCTGCTTGGCAACGCCAAAACCGTCGCCATCATTGGCGGAGGGGCCGTGGGCTGCGAGGTTGCCCAATGGCTCACCGTCGAACACGGCATACCACAGGTCAGCGTAATTGAAATGCTGCCTCACATGATGCAGGGCGCCTGCACGGCAAATCGCGGCCACCTACTCCATACGCTCAGGGGACGCAATGTGCGGCTCCTCAATATGACACGCGTCGAGCGCGCGGAAGTCGGCGGCAAACGCGAGTCTGGAGCCCCATCGAGGTGTGCGCGTCTCCACTTGAGTCGCAACTGCCACAAAAACGTTCCCGACCCCTACGTCTCGTGGTCACCGGTCTTGCCCGAGAACGTCGAAAACCCGCTTGCACCCAAAATCGGCAACGACTGGAAGTCACTCGAGCTAACCTGCGGCTTGGTAATCATTGCCTGCGGCGGACACCCCGACGACGCACTGTTCTACAAACTGCAGCAGACGCACGCCGCTGACGAGCTGCATAACATCGGCGATGGGTTTGCGCCCGGCCGTGTGCTCGAAGCGGTCCGTGCGGCATACCGACTCGGCACCAATATCTAACACGAAAGGATGGGCTCACAGATGAACCTGACCTCCCAACAACAAGCCCTGCTCGACGGCGCCAAGGGCCCCGCCATGGCCAAAGTGGTCAAGACCCTCGTTATGTACGGCGAATGCTTTGGCGCCGAGCGTATGGTTCCCGTGACCAGCGCAAACGGTCATCTTGTCACAAGTTTTGGCCTCTCCATGCTCGGTCCAGTCTATGACCTTATGGATGAGCTGCTGAAAGACGGCGCCCTGTCCGGTCAGTCATTCTCGGTCGACCCGAGGCCCCTCGACCCCGCCGTCCCGGCCAACCCGCTGCAAAAGCTGCTGTTCAAGATTATGTATTCCAAACAAGACGATTATGAGGCACAGCTGCGCAGCATGGGTCTATTGGACAACGATGCTTTCACCTGCACCTGCTACCAGCCCGAGGTTGGCAATCGACCTCGGCGTGGCGACATCCTAAGCTGGGCAGAAAGCAGCGCCGTGGTCTTTGCCAACTCCGTGCTGGGCGCTCGCTGCAATCGCAACTCCGGCATCATCGAGATGTTCGGCTCAATTGCCGGCTTTGTCCCGGAATTCGGCCTGCTCACCGATGAGGGCCGCAAGGCGACCTGGATCATCGAAGTCGACTGTAAGCGCAAGCCCGAAGCGCAAGTGCTTGGCAGCGCCATTGGCATGAAGGTGATGGAAGACGTCCCTTACATTAAAGGCCTCGACCGCTGGCTTGGCCGCGAACTCACACCCGGCACGCAGGACTACCTTAAGGACATGGGCGCCGCCAGCGCATCGAACGGCGCTGTCGGGCTCTACCACGTGGACGGCATCACGCCCGAGGCCGTCGAACAAGGCGAACACCTCATAGCACCAGACGCCCAAATCTATCGCATTGACGACGCCGAGCTGGAACGCATCCGCTCGAGCTACCCCGTTATGTGGAAGAACCCGGGCGCGCGCCCCAAGCTTGCCTTCATCGGCTGCCCCCACCTCTCGTCTGCACAACTCGCCCATTGGGCAGACGCCATCTGCGATGGGCTGAGCGCCTCCGGCAAGTGCCGCGTGCAAGTACCCACCGTACTGACCGCCGCCCCATCCGTGGCAGACGCCTTCCGCAAGACTGCGACATACAGACGCCTCTCGACTACCGGTGCCGTCGTCTCGAGCATCTGCCCGCTTATGTACACCAACAACCCGCTGTGCGGCAGCATGCCCATCATCACCAACTCCAACAAGTTGCGTACGTACTCGGCATCGCGCTACTACACCGACGACGAGGTGCTCGCCTACGTCACCACCGGAAAACCAATCAAATAGGAAGGCGACTCCTCATGGAAAAAATCTTTCACGGCCGCGTCGTTGTCCCCGGAACTGCCCACGCCAAGGCACTTGTCTCTCACGGAGGACTCAACACGCTCGCATCGTTTCAGAAGGCACTGATGTTTGGCGACAAAAAGGCCACGTGTTCCGACCAAAACAATCCCGACTTGTACGGCAAACCTTTGGCGGGATGTGCCTTGTGTCTTCCGCAGACTATCGGCTCCACCACAGGCGGCATGGTGCTCTTCTGCGCCACCAAAATGGGGCGCCAACCCGCATGCCTGCTGTTTTCCAAACCCATTGACAGCCTTGCCGCCGCCGGCGCGATCCTCTCGGGTGTATGGACCGACACCCCCATGCCCACCATTGACAACCTGGGCGATGAGTTTCTCGATGCTGTGTCGACGGGAGACGCCATCACCGTGACCGAAGACGGCACGGTCATCGTCGGCTAAGGCTATCCGACCCGCCGCCCGCAGATGAACAACGTGTTTCGCCATTTCCCACGCGCGGTGCGGGCGATAATCTTGACGTATTCGATATACAACACGAAAGGAGTCCCACCATGGGAGCATCGGTATCGGTCGCACAGGGCGCGCCTCTTGATGCAGGCGCCTACAAGGCAGACGAGGCAGCCGTCGAGCGCTTTTGCGAATTGCTGCGCATCCCCACCGTTTCGCGTGAGAACATCGCCGAGCGCGACGATGAGCCCTTCAGCCAGTGGATTCCCACGCTTCAGCGACTTTATCCGCATTTCTTTAAAATCGCCGAGCTCACACGCGTCGACGACTTTGGCATGCTCCTGCGTTGGCCTGGCGCCGATTCCGCCTTGGACCCCATCGTCATGATGGCGCATCAGGACGTCGTGCCCGTCGAGGGCCAAGACTGGAAGCACGATCCCTTTGGAGCCGAGATCTTCGACGGCGAGATCTGGGCCCGCGGATCACTCGACACCAAGTGCATCGTCTCGGCTTTCTTCGAGGCCGCCGAGCATTTGATTGCCCAGGGCTTCGTTCCCCCGCGCGATGTCTGGTTCTTCTCGAGCGATGGCGAGGAAATCGCCGCACCTACTGCAACCCATGCAGTGCAGTGGCTTCGCGAGCATAACATCCATCCCTACATGGTGCTCGATGAGGGTGGCGCCGTGGCAACCGACGCCCCGCTCGGTGTCACCGAACCCGTTGCCATGGTAGGCGTGTCCGAGAAGGGCCACGTCGACCTTACCGTCACGGCGCGCGCCGACGGCGGCCATGCCTCTACGCCTGCGGCAAACGATGCCTGCCGTCTTCTCTGCCGTGTATGCGAGACTATCTCGGCCAACCCCGGCAAGCCGCAGCTCACGCCCGCCGTCGAGGCCACACTGACCGAGTTGGGTGCCCGTAGCAGCGCGACGTATCAGGCAATCTTTGGCAACCTGTGGCTCACGCGCCCCGCGGTTACCAAGATCATGGCCGCCAGCCCCGAGACCTCGGCCATGCTGCGCACAACCTATGCGCTCACGCAGCTCGAAGGCTCCAACGCGCACAATGTGCTGCCACCAGTTGCTCGCGCCAACTTCAACGTGCGCATCGCTCCGTTCGAGACCATCGCCGATGCCGTTGAGCGCGCCCGCAAGCTCGCCGCCCAGCAGTGCCGCGCCTCGGGCGTAAGCCCCGACCATGTCACCGTCGAAATCAACGAGGCGATTCCCTACACCGAGCCCGCGCCCATCTCGCCTTACGAAGACGATGCCGCCTTCAACTACATCCATCGCTGCGTGTCGGATGTCTATCCCGAGGCCGGCTTTGCTCCCTACGTGCAGAACTCCTGTACCGACTCGCGCGAGTTCAACGAGATCTGCGATCGCGTCTACCGCTTCTGCGGCTTTATCTACTCGGGCGAGGCGCGCAAGCTCATCCATGCCGCCAACGAACGCATCGGCGTCGACGTCTACAAGCGCGGCATCGAATTCTATGTGGCGTTTCTCGCCAACCTTGAACAACTGTAGAACGGGGGCCGATAGCACCCCTCCCCGCTTTTACCGACCAGGAGAACCAGCATGACCCAACCAAATCTTAAGCGGGCGGCCCGGCTCGACACCAAGGCCGTCGCCCTCGCCTCCCTACCCTTTATGGGCATGATCAGCTTTTGGCAGGTCTACGACGGCATCGTTCCCAAGATGCTCACAGGGACCTTTGGCCTATCCAACTCGCTCACCGGCGCGATCATGGCCATCGATAATGTCTTTGGCCTGTTCCTGCTTCCGCTCTTTGGCATCCTCTCGGACCGCTGCGCAAGCAAACTCGGGCGTCGAACGCCCTTTATCTTGGGCGGCTCCGCGGTGGCAATGCTCTCCGTCCCGCTCATCGCGATCGCCAACAACATGGGCAGCCTACCTCTGCTCATTGGCGCGATTATCCTCACACTTTTGGCAATATGCGCCTACCGCACCATGACGGTTGCCATTGTGGCCGATATTACGCCTCGCCCACTTCGAACCAAGGCGGACTCAATCGAAAAGATCGTCGGCTATGCGGGAACGGGTCTTATGCTCGTCGCCATCTCGGTCATGGTTCCCAAGGCCGACAAACCTGATTATCTTCCGCTCTTTATCTTGCAGGCCGCCTTTATCCTCGTGTCAGCCGTTGTCTACGTCATCTTTGTCCGTGAGCCCGCCCTCGTCGAAAAGATGCGCGAGAAATCGCTGTCAATGGGCATCGACGAGGATCAGATTGACAAAGACGACTCCCCCGAGGCCGGCGGTAAGGAACGCGTTGCAGACACCGACGTGCGTCGCTCCATCATCATGCTGCTCGCCGCAACGTTTTTCTACTACATGAGCTATAACGCCATGACCACCAATATCAGCCGTTATGCCGATTTGTTCTATGGCATGGAGGGCGGTTCCTATGCCATCATCAATATCGTGACGATTGCAGGCGCGCTGCTAAGCTACGTACCCCTGGCAAACCTTTCGCTCAAAATAGGCCGCAAAAAGGTCGCCCTGGGCACCGCCGTCATCATGGTTTTGTGCCCCGCGCTTCTTTGGCTGGCACCCGGTTTCTCGCCCGTGTTGTACGGGATCTTTTTGTTGATGGGCGTCGCGCTGGGCGGCGTGGACCTGTGCGTGTACACGATGATTCTGGAGTGTTGCAGTTCCCAAAGCGTGGGCCGCTACTCCGGTTACTACTACACCGTGAGCATGGCGGCTCAGGTGGCGACGCCGATTCTCTCCGGCATCGTTATGGACGTGGCGCCGTCGATGCTCTTCGCCTACATCACGGCAATGGGCATGATTATGGCCGCGAGCATTGCCGCCGCCAAGCACGGCGATGCTATCTTGATCGACGAGGTCGCTCGCCGCGAGGCAGCCGAGTAAGAGACCGAATTGACTACCGAGCGAAAGGGGCCGGATAGGCAAAGTGCCCATCCGGCCCCTTTTCGGTTCATCCTCAAAAAGGCAATCGAAGCCTACCCCACCGTGACGGATTCCCCGGTAAAGGTGCTCACAAGCAACAAGATAAAGAACGCCAGATAACTGATGCTCAATAGGTAGGCGACAACCAAAAAGAAGACCCATCCGACATTGGTCTTGCCGTCGGCACGGCGTTGCTCGCGATTACGGCAGAGCCAAATCGTCACGCCAATGGCCACAATCAACAGCGCAAGTGCCGCTGCTGCCAGTCCAGCAAGCGCAAACATCACGCCAATGCTCACAGCAATAACCGGGAGCAGCAGCAAGCCGCACCCGCACCCACCAGGACTATCCACGGCAGACCATCGGCGTCGTTCCATCGTCACTCCAAGCCAAGCAATCGTTTGTAGACATCGAGTCCTTTGAGCAGGACTTCCTCGTCAAAGAGCATGGTATCGGTGTGAAGGGCACTCATCGCATAGGCTGGGCAGCCATCAGCGTCAATCGGGTTTTCTTGCCCCTCTGGCACACCCGCGCCCAGCAAGAAGAACACACCCGGCAGATGGCGCTGATAGAAAGCGAAGTCCTCAGCAATCAGCAAAGGCTCATCCACGAGCTGCAGCTCGGGCAAAGCAGGCGCGACATTGGCAAATAGCTCGGGGTCGTTGTCAACCGGCGGATAGCCCTCGGCAAAGTCGAGATCGTACGTGCAGCCCGTTGCAGCGCATGCCTCATCAAGCACGCGGTGCACGCCCTCGCGTGCACGGTCGAACATGTCGTCTGTAAACACACGCAGGCTGCCGGCCACATGGGCCTCCCCCGCCACCGCATTGCAAACGGTACCGGCCTGCAGCAGACCAAACTTGCCGATACAGGGCTCGTCGGTGCCCAGCTCGTCCATCAGCACGCGCTCGGCAACCAAAAACTTCGCTGCCGCCAACGCGGCATCGTGCGACTCCTCAACCGGCACACCATAGGTCTTAGCAATATGGATGCTCGTACCGTGAATATGGATATGCGTCTCGCTCGAACGCGCCAGCAGCGGACCGGAACAACTCGCCAACGTGCCGGCAGGCAGATCGGGCCACACATGGAAGCCAAAAATTCGGTCGACCCCGTAGCGCTCGAACACGCCGCTCTCGCATACCGTCTTGGCGCCACCGGTCGTTTCCTCGGCCGGCTGGAACACAAAGAGCACGTTGCGCTTGATGGCACCCGGCTGCTCGCGAATCGTACGGTCGACATACGTCGCGGCGGCAAGTGCCATGGCCATATGTCCATCGTGTCCGCAAGCGTGCATCTTTCCGGGATGCGTCGAGGCAAAGACCGCACCCGTCGCCTCCGCGATGGGCAGGGCGTCCATGTCGGCGCGAATCGCCGTGGCATGCGTGGCACCAACGCCAGCGTCGAAGAAAGCGCAGACGCAGCTGGGGCACGGATGGGTCACTTCGCAGGTGAGTGGTGCCAACACGCCCTCGATATAGGCTATTGTTTGAGGAAGATCGAAATCGAGCTCCGGAATGCGATGCAGGTCGCGACGATAGCGACGAAGTTCTTGGAGCTCGGTCATAAAGGATCCTTTCATGGGGCATTTCCATTCACACAATATTGTGATGCAAAATTGTGACGCCCTTGTTTCCAGCATATCCCTGCATTTTTTAAACGTTATATACGAATACTCTTGTTTGGTAAAGTGCAACGTGGTAGGGTCGTTACCACTTGATAGAGGCGCGGGCACGAAGAACCGCGGGCGAGCCGGCAGGCTTTGACCCCGTGGGGAGGCGAAACCCGCCGAACTGGGCTTTTCGGGCACGAACAACCTGGTGGGCCTGCGGGAAACACCCGCAGGACTGTCTGCAGCAATGCGGGAGCGCTATCCGGACATTGGGTCCACGCTATGCGGATTCGATGCGCAGATGGCGCCGTCTGGATAGCGAGGTTTACGGGACATGGCATTGACCCCCAACGAGGCATATGCGGCCAAGCAGCCGTTTGTGGACAAGGAGACGCTCGAGCATATCGTCGAGCAGTTCCCCACGCCGTTTCATCTATATGACGAGGCGGGCATCCGCCGCAACATGCAAGAGGTGCGCGATGCCTTTGCATGGAACCCGGGCTTTAAGGAATACTTTGCCGTCAAGGCCAATCCCAACCCGGCGCTCATCTCCATTCTCAACGAATACGGCTGCGGCTGCGATTGCTCGAGCTATATCGAGCTCATGATCGCCCGCTCGCTGGGCATCACGGGACACGACATCATGTTCTCGTCCAACGACACACCGGCAGCGGACTTTGAGCTCGCCGACAAATTGGGCGCCATCGTCAACTTTGACGACATCAGCCACATCGAGTTCTTTGAGCGCGTCGCGGGCCCCATCCCCAAGACGGTCAGCTGCCGCTTTAATCCGGGCGGCCTGTTCCAGCTCTCCAACGGCATCATGGATAACCCCGGCGACTCCAAATACGGCATGACCGCCGAGCAGCTCTTTGAGGCTTTCCGCATGCTCAAGGCCAAGGGCGCCGAGAATTTTGGCATTCATGCCTTCCTTGCCAGCAACACCGTCACCAACGACTACTACCCCAAGCTCGCGCGCATCCTCTTTGAGCTTGCCGTGCGCCTGGAGCGCGAGACCGGTGCACATGTCGCCTTCATCAATCTGTCCGGCGGCGTCGGCATCCCCTATCTGCCCGAGCAGCAGGCCAACGACATTCACGCCATCGGCGAGGGGGTGCACGCGGCCTACGACGAAATCCTGGTTCCCGCCGGTATGGGCGATGTGGCCATCTGCACCGAGATGGGCCGCTTTATGATGGGGCCCTACGGCTGCCTGGTCACCAAGGCTATCCACGAAAAGCAGATCTACAAGGACTATATCGGTGTCGACGCAAGCGCCGTCGATCTGATCCGTCCTGCCATGTACGGCGCCTACCACCACATTACGGTAATGGGTCAGCCGGGTGGCGCCGACAAGACCGCGGCGCCTGTCACTAACACGTACGACATTACGGGCAATCTGTGCGAGAACAACGACAAGTTCGCCATCGACCGCGAGCTACCGCAGATCGACATGGGCGATGTGCTCGTGATCCACGATACCGGCGCGCATGGCTACTCCATGGGCTACAACTACAACGGACGGCTGCGCTCCGCCGAGGTGCTGCTGCGCCCCGATGGCTCGGCCGACCTCATCCGCCGCGCCGAGCGCCCGGGCGATTACTTTGCCACACTCGACGTGCTGCCGAGCGGCCGAGAGCTGCTGGCCAAGTCGCGCGCCGAAAGTGCTCGCCGTCGCGCCCAAGACGAGCGCCTGGCAGTCGCCGCCCAATGGAACAAACGCATCCAGATCGCGGACGCGAAGGAGAAGAACATGGACATCCGCAATCTTGAGGGCTCGATCGTCGCCCTTGTTACGCCGTTTAAAAAGGACGGCAGCGTCGACTTTGACGCGCTCGAACGCCTTATCGATTTCCACCTGCAAAACGGCACCGATGCCATCCTCACCCTGGGCACCACCGGCGAGAGCGCCACGATGACCGATGACGAGGACAACTCCGTCGTCGCCGCCGTGGTCAAGCATGTTGCAGGACGCGTCCCCGTCATCGCCGGCTCGGGCTCCAACTCCACGCAGACGATGCTCACCAAGTCGCTCACCTACCAGGGCTTGGGAGCCGACGGCCTGCTGCTCATCACCCCCTACTACAACAAGTCCAACGAAGAGGGCATCTACCAGCACTTTAAGACCGTCGCCGATGCTGTGGACATCCCCTGCATCCTGTACAACATCCCCGGCCGCTGCGGCTGCGGCATCAGCGAGCGCAACGTAGAGCGCTTGGCCGCGCACCCCAACATCATGGGGATCAAGGAAGCCTCGGGCAACGTCGCCTACGCGGCCAAGATCGCCCACCTGCTGTCCGACGACTTCCGCATGTACTCGGGCGAGGACGCGCTCACCGTGCCGCTCATGAGCCTGGGCGCCTCGGGCACCATCAGCGTGTGGGCCGACGTTCAGCCGCAGCTCGTGCACGACATGTGCCGCGCCTATCTGGACGGTGACGTGGAGCGCGCCCGCGATATCCAGATTGCCGGCCAGCCGCTCATCAACGCCCTCTTTAGCGAGGTCAACCCCATCCCCGTCAAGGAAGCACTCGCACAGATGGGCATGATCGAGGCAAACTACCGCATGCCGCTGTGCCCCATGACAGACGACACGCGCGCTGCACTTACCGATGCTCTGAAGGGAGCTGGTCTGCTTGATTAAGACCGTCATTATGGGAACGGGCCGCATGGGCTCGCTCATCCGCACCACCGCCGAGGGCATTGTCAACGCCGCTGGAGAGCCCGTTTTTGACATCGTCGCCCAGATCGGCTTCGACTTGTCCGAGCTCGAGAGCGCACCGGCCGCCGATGTAATCATCGACTTCTCGAACGTCGTGACCTTCGATGCCGTTGTCGCCTATGTCGAGCGCACGGGTGCCGCACTCGTTTCCGGCACCACGGGCTATACGCCCGAGCAGATGGATCGCCTGCGCGAGCTGGGTCAGAACGCCCGTGTTATGCACTCGGGCAACTACTCTATCGGTATCGCCGCCCTGCGCCATCTGGTTGCCCAGGCCACGCGCGAGCTGCCCGGCTTTGACTGCGAAATCATCGAGACGCACCATAATCAAAAGGTCGACGCCCCCAGCGGCACTGCCAAGTTGTTGCTCGATGCCGTCGTCGAAGCCGAGCCCGAGGCAGGCTACCACCCCGTCTATGGCCGCGAGGGCATGTGCGGCGCGCGCGACCCCAAGGAGATCGGCATGCACTCGCTGCGCGGCGGTACTGTCGCTGGCGTGCACGAGGTAAGCTTTTTCGGCCAGGACGAGGAGGTCACGCTCACGCACCGCGCCACGAGCCGTCAGATCTTCGTCAACGGCGCCCTGGCAGCCGCGCAGAAGCTCGTCACCCGCGAGCCTGGCTTCTATACGTTCGACCAGGTCATGTTTGCCTAACCAGGTATCAACCGGAACCACTCAAAGGAGAGACAGCAAATGAGTAATGCAGCTGAGATGGATGCACAGGAGATTATCAATTACATCGCCACCGCGCCCAAAAAGACGCCTGTCAAGCTGTACGTGCGCGAGAAACCCGGCATGAAGGTTGCCTGGGGCAACGCGCATGTCTACGGCGGCCGTCGCGGCAAGACCGTCTTTGGCGACTGGGACGAGCTCAAAGCCATCCTTGATGCCAATGCCGATTCCATCGATTACTACGATGTGGAGAACGACTGCCGCAACTCCGCCGTGCCCATGCTCGACCTCAAGGGCATCAACGCCCGCATCGAGCCGGGCGCGATTATCCGTGACCGCGTCGAGATCGGCGACCGTGCCGTCATCATGATGGGTGCCATCATCAACATCGGCTCCGTTATCGGCGAGGGTTCCATGATCGACATGGGCGCCGTGCTGGGCGGCCGCGCCACCGTGGGCAAGAACTGCCACATCGGCGCCGGCACCGTGCTGGCGGGCGTTGTGGAGCCCGCCAGCGCCACGCCCGTCATCATCGAGGACGACGTTATGATCGGCGCCAATGCCGTGGTCCTGGAGGGCGTGCGCGTAGGCAAGGGCGCCGTCGTTGCCGCCGGCGCCGTGTGCGTCGAGGACGTCCCCGCCGGTGCCGTCGTGGCCGGTGTCCCCGCCCGCGTCATCAAGATGCGCGACGAGAAGACCGACAGCAAGACCGGCCTCGAAGAGGGCCTGCGCCAGCTTTAATAGTTACGCGGTTTTGACAAACCGCGTAACAGGTCGACGCTGCAAACGACCCAGAGCGGCAATCTGACGTTCAATCGTCAGGCATGACCAGAAGGTCAATGCCTTCCTCTTTCACGTCACCTTGCTCGCTCTGAGGCGTTTTCGCTGACGTATGCTCAACCTGCGGCGCAATGTCAGCAACCAAGCCGAAAACAAAAAAAGGCCGAAGCATCATCGGGGCTTCGGCCTTCATCATCTCAGGGTTCCGTCGTATTCAACCATGGCGGGTCGCTTTGACAGGCGCCCTGCGGCCGTCTTATAGACCTCGGAACGGTCGCGCCGCCCTATTGCCACGATCTCGGCAATCTCAACCGTTCCGTCCTCCCGGATTCGAAAAACCATTCGGAGTCCTGCATTCCGCCATTTGATCTTTTTGCAGCCGGCAAGCTCGCCGTGAAGCGGCGTTCCGATTTCATCAGCGCGCGTCTTTAATTTCGCGACTGCAATACGGACGAGTCTTCGCTGAGATCCGTCTAGTTTTTGATATTCCTTCTCGACGTCTCGATTCAAAAAGCCGACGACAAAATGCCCACTCATTCGAAAAGATCCTCATCGGGGATCGCGTCCGGATCCATCGATTCAAACTCCGCGAGCTCCTCGGTAGTTAGGGCGTCCTCAAACGGAACAAATTCATGCGGACCATGCTTGACTCGATCCGCAGCGATGCGATTTATCTCAAGTTCGTGCAGATACTGCAGCGCGCCGTACATTTCCTCATAGGCGGCATAGTCGATGATCACGGTATCGATATCGTTATGATCGGCAATGAACTGTGGCGCGCGTTTTGCGCGTTTACGAATGGCAGATAAAGACTTGCTTGCTTCGGTAGCCGAAACAACCTGGTCTTTTGTAAACACCGGTTTTTCCAGAACAAGTGGGGACATTTTGACCTCCAAAAAATAATCTGGATTATATTTCAAAGTATACTTCAAAATATAATTCAGACTTTTATTCGAAAGAAAAAAGCCCTATCGATTCTCGATGCTGCCGATATTCTTGAGCTCGATGGAGATAAGGCCGTTGGGCTCGTTGACGAACTCGATGTACTCGGAATTCGAACCCATCTCGGCCGGGAAGCTGATTTCGATACCCGTGTCGGTACGGATCTTGTGATTGCGCACGGCAGCGCGCTCGACCTGCTTGCGCTCCACGGGAACGCGCTCGGGAACCTTCTCCTCGGTCAGTGCCGCGCGCACGCTTTCCTTGATGACCGGTTCGTCCTCAAAGACCTCATCGACGATATCCCAAGGCGGCAGCTCCTCGTCATCCTCAACCTTCTCGGCAACGGCAGCCTTAACCTTGGCGAGTGCCACGGCCGTATTGGCACCATGCTCCTCGGCGACTTCCTCGACCACACGCGTCACGGTGTCGATGACCTCCTTGCCCGATACACCCGTGTCGCACTGCAGCAGGCCATCGGGGATAAGCATACGGTCCTCGCCGGCAATCTTGCGCTTCTTGTCCACGTAGCCGATCTCCATGGTGCTCGCGCGCACGATGGCATAGCTTGGCACCTTTTGCGAGGGGTTTGGCAGAATAGCGTAATGGCGCGCGATGTCGTTGCGAACCTCCCCCTCCTCGCGGCCCACCTCGTGCATAAAAGCCTGCTTGGAGCCCAGCAGCATCACGGCAAACCAGCGGGCATCCTCATCGTCGTCAAAATCGGCCACGAGCACGTCGGTGGACTCGGCTTTCTCGGCTTTGGTGAGCTCGGAAGAGATGAACTCCGCAATCTGCTGCGACAGGTCCACGAACTCGCGCTCGCCAAAGAAATAGCCCTTGAGTTCGCCGCCAAACGCAGAGTTCTCGGCAAACGTGGCACGTTTATTGTCGGCCGAGGTTCGTGCGCGGCGCAGATGCGTGGTCACGAAGTTGCGCACGGTACGGCTTTCGATATCGAGCTCGCGCTGGCTCATAACGTTAACGGCAGAGTCAAAGTCCAGGATATGCAGAATCGCGTGATTGATTTTCATATACGGCATTCCGTTCTAGATCGATTTCGGCACGAACCAGTATAGCGGTCGAGCCCGCCCCAAGCGCATCGAAGATTGCTGCATTGGGGCCAGGTTTCTCTGCACCAATGGTTAACGCAGGAGCTCGGACTGCCAGGCCTCGAGTTGTTCTGCCAGACTCTTACCGGCAGCGGACATGTCGATCTGAGGGCGTTTGGGCAGCAATGCACATCTAAGGATTGCCGCGATGGTCTGCGAAACAAAATGGCGCGTATCCTTGTCAAAGCCTTGGGCGGCCCGGAGCATCACAGGCAGGTTCTCGCGCATGTTCCCGGCGATATCCGCAAAACGTTCGGCGCCCGTAGCCTCAAACACGGAGAACAACGCATCTACAAAACGCTCACGCTCGCCAGGTGACACTGCAAGCAGCATCTCGCGAATAGAGCCATCAACATATCGCGCGCCAGCAGACAGGCGTTCGCAATACACAAAATCGCAGCCGTCGACCACCCAGCTAAAGGGATTGTGTTGCAGCAGGCTAAACTCGGTGCTTTCGACGATAGCGTAGTCCTCTTGCGTCTCGAACATCATGCCGAAGATCGAAGACTGGGGCAGGGTTTTATCAATACGACCAGAAAGGCTCGCAAAGGCGTCTCCGTTCAGAAACTCCTCGACAAAGCCAGGGCCATCGTGGGAGAAGACCCGCTCAATCCGGTTGCGAGCACCGCTTGAGCACATCGCTGCACCATACACAGCCAGATTTCCGCCCTTGGAATGGCCTCCGCACAAGAGCGGCCCGTCAATCGCATCCGCCGCCCCGTCCACATAACGCGCCGCGGATTCCTGGGCCGGCACAGGACACCGGAACGCCATGTTAAAGTCCTCTTTCCAGCCCACAATCGTGCTGTCGGTCCCTCGGAAGGAAACGTAGCTAAACCCTGCCGGAAATCGGAGCGTCATGGCCGCAAACTGCTCCGTCATCGCAACATCGTTCACGGCGCGATAGCCGCAAATGCGCGCACCGCGGTATCTGGGATTTGCTGCCACTGCCTCCAACAAGGTAAGGCTTCCCTCTGGATTCCACAGGTCGCCAACCATATCCCGATAGCACTCGGCACGTAGCAGCTCGCGCACGTCAAGCCCCCGCCAGCCCTCAAGCTCTGGCATGTCGTCCGGCAGGCGCAAATACGACAACCAGGCAAAGACCAGACTGTCCACCGCGCAGAACGGCCGCTCATCAAACGAGTCAAAGGCCGTCTGGGCATAGGTCAAAAAGTTAGGCGAATCAGACATGACCCTCCCATCAACAATGGTGCAAGGGGGACAGGCTGGTTTTGCACCGATTGCACCTCATTTGATGCAAACAAACCTGTCCCCAATGCACCAAAAAGGCGCCCGGGTCACATGAATCCGGGCGCCTTCATTGTAGCTTTTCGCTCTAGCGAGCTTGATTTAGCAGGAGAAGTCGACGCTGTCGATGATGTCCTTAAGGGCCTTTGCAGAGACGGTGAGCTCATGCTGCTCGTCATCGTTCAGCGGCACGGGAACGCGGCAAACGACGCCGTCGCGGCCAACGACCGTCGGCATGGAGATGGCCAGATCGGACAGGCCGTACTCGCCCACCATGAGCGAGGAGACAGGCAGAACGGTCTGCTCATCGCGCATGACGGCAGTGCAGATGCGCTTAACGGCCATAGCGACACCGTAGTAGGTGGCGTGCTTCTTCTCGATGATGGTGTAGGCGGAGTTCTTGACGTCCTCGGCGATGCGCTTCTCGGCAGCCTCATGCTCCAGGTGACCGTGAAGCTCGCAGAAGGTGTTCAGCGGCACGCCGGCAACCTGAGCGCTGGACCAAGCGACGAACTCGGAGTCACCGTGCTCGCCCATGACGTAGGCCTGGACATCGCGCGGGTCAACCTCGACGTGAGCGCCGAGCATCTGCTGCAGACGGCCGGTGTCGAGCACGGTGCCGGAGCCGATGACATGGCCCTCGGGCAGGCCGGACATCTTGATGGCGGCGTAGGTCAGAACGTCGACCGGGTTGGAGACGATGAGCAGAATGCCGTCGAAGCCAGACTTCTTAATCTCGGGAATAATGGACTTAAAGATGCTGACGTTCTTATTGACCAGGTCCAGGCGGGTCTCACCGGGCTTCTGGGCAGCGCCAGCGGTGACGACGATCATGGCGGCATCGACGACATCGGAATAATCGCCGGCGTAGATCTTCATCGGCTCGGCAAACGTCATGCCGTGCGCGATATCCAGAGCCTCACCCTCAGCGCGGTTCTTGTCCACGTCGATGAGGACCATCTCGGAGAACAGGCCACTCTGCATCAGCGCGAACGCCGAAGACGAACCGACGAAACCGCAGCCGACAATAGCGACCTTCTTCTCGTTAACCATTAGAAACTCCCATCTCTCTCCACAAACAAGCCGCCCGGGAACGACCCGAGCGGCTTGCCGTAATCCCAATACATCCAATCGGGACTTTGATTATGCTCCTATTCGCAGCCAAATATCGACCGTTTACCGAAATTATTTGCAGAATTCGTAAAATAACTGTACGAAATCGGTTTCGAGCTATTGACGAGCCGAAATAAGTTTCTAATACAGGCCCGCCTCGCGAATGGCCTCGACAGCCAAAGTGATCTGATCGGGCGGCAGGACCAGCGCCATGCGCACGTGCCCCTCGCCCGAAGGACCAAAGCTCGCGCCCGGCGTCACCACAACGCCGGCCTTCTCCATGAGCTCCTCGCAAAACGCCATGGAATCGGTGCGACCACCGGGAAGCTTGGCCCATACAAACATAGAGCCATGCGCGTTGGGACGCTCCCAGCCCAGGCCCTCAAGACCGTCGCACAGGGCATCGCGGCGCTCCTGGTACTTCAGACGCTGCGCCTCGACCTCATCGCGCGGGCCATTAAGGCACGCAATGGCGGCCTTCTGGATCGGGAAGAACATGCCAAAATCGATCTGGCCGCGCAGCTTGGCAAAGGCAGAGACCACATCCTCGCGGCCGACCAAAAAGCCGATGCGGGCACCGGTGACGTTAAACGACTTGGAAAGCGAGAAGAACTCCACGCCCACCTCGAGCGCACCGGGATACTGCAAGAAGCTGCCGCCGGGCTCGCCGTCAAACACGATGTCGGAGTACGCGTTGTCATGGACGATGAGCAAGTCGTGCTCGCGGGCGAAAGCGATGATCTCCTCGTAGACCTCGGGGGTGCCCACCGAGCCAACCGGGTTCGCGGGCAGCGACACGATCATGTACTTGGCACGATCGGCTACCTCGGGATCGATACCCGCCACAGAGGGCAGGTAATTATGCTCGGCAACCAGCGGATAGTACTCGAGCTTGGCATCGGCGATTTTGGCACCCGCCTCAAAGACCGGGTAGCACGGATCGGGAACCAAAATGGTGTCACCCGGATCGAGCAGGGCCAGGCCCAAATGGCCCACGCCCTCCTGCGTGCCGTTGCACGACTGCACCATGGACGGCGTAATGCCCGAAACGCCAAAGCGACGCTCATAGTAGTCGCACACGGCTTGCTTGAGCTCGGGCAGGTCGCGCAGGGCATACTTCCACATCTCGGGATCTTGGGCTGCCTGCGTGAGCGCCTCGACCACGTGGTCGTACGGCTTAAAGTCGGGCGTGCCCACGCTCATGTTGTAAATGGTCTTGCCCTGAGCCTTCAGCGCGAGCAGTTTGTTGTTGAGCGAGGCGAAGACCTCCGCGCCAAAGCGGTCGAGACGCTGCGATGCCTGCATGGTGCCACCTTTCGATATAAAAAACGCGGCGCTCCGACAAGAGCGCCACGCGATACGGGCCATCAGATTGCAAAAGTGTAACGCTTGCCACCCCCGTATTGGTTCAATTTAGCCAACCTTAGTCAATTGGATTGAGCGCGTCGATCAGCGCAAGCCACAGACGCGAGCTGGCGTCACTCGGCATACGCCAATCGCCGCGCGGGCTGAGCGTCACCGAGCCCACCTTGGGACCATCGGGCAGGCAGCTGCGCTTAAACTGCTGGGCAAAAAAGCGACGGTAGAACGTACGTAGCCACGTGTGGACGGTCTTGGCGTCGTAGACGCCCTCGAAGCTCTTGAGCGCCATGTGGTAGATCTTGCCCGGCTCAAAGCCAAAACGCAGCAGGTAGTAGAGGAAGTAGTCGTGCAGCTCGTACGGGCCCACCAAATCCTCAGTCTTCTGCGCAATCTCGCCGTCGCCCGTGGGCGGCAGAAGCTCGGGGGACACCGGTGTATCGAGGATGTCGAGCAGCGTCTCGGCAATACGCCCGCCAAAGACATCGGCAGCATAACGCACCAGATGGCGCACAAGCGTCTTGGGCACGCTCGCGTTGACGGCATACATGCTCATGTGGTCGCCGTTATAGGTAGCCCAACCGAGCGCCAGCTCCGACAGGTCGCCCGTGCCAATGACAAAACCGCCAGCCTGGTTGGCCAAGTCCATCAGAATCTGCGTGCGCTCGCGGGCCTGGCTGTTCTCGTAGGTCACGTCCTGCACGGCCGGATCGTGCTCGATGTCCTTGAAGTGCTGCTCCACAGCCGCGTGGATCGAAACCTCGCGGAAGCTCACACCCAGGTCGCGGGCGAGCGACTCGGCATTCGACTTGGTGCGATGCGTCGTGCCAAAGCCGGGCATGGACACGGCCGTGATACCGGTGCGCGGCAGCCCCAGTGCATCGAAGGCGCGAACTGTCACGAGCAGTGCCAGCGTGGAGTCCAGGCCGCCCGAAAGACCGATGACTGCAGCCTTGGTACCCGTATGGGCAAGGCGGGTCTTGAGGCCGGCGGTCTGCAGGTCGAGGATGGTCTCGCAACGCTCGGCCAGGTCGCCATGGTCGGCCGGCACAAAGGGCGCACGGGGGAAGACACGGTCGATGCCGAGTGCATCGTGCAGGACAGGTTCGTCTGCCAGCACGCCCTCAAACGAAAATTCAACGGTCGTGGCCTCCGGCGCATCGTCCGCGCGCGTCCACGTCGTCGAGCGACGGCGCTCGGCAACCAGGCGGTCAAGGTCAACGTCGGCGATGGCCATATCGCAGGTAAGCAGTTTGGTGGCGGCGAGCTTCGAGCCGTTTTCGTAGACGAGGTTCTCACCCGCAAAGACCATGTCGGTCGTGGACTCGCCCTCGCTCGCGTCCGCGTAGGCATAGGCGCAGTACAGGCGCGCGCTCTGATTGGAGATAAGGCTGCGGCGATAGTCTGCCTTACCGATAATCTCGTCCGAGGCCGACGGATTGAGAATCACCGTCGCACCGGCAAGCGCCATCTCGGTCGAAGGGGGCGCCGGCACCCACAGGTCCTCGCAGACCTCAACGCCCAGCACCATGTCCTCGGCACCTTCATCACAGCAGCGGTAGACAAGCCCCGAACCCAGCGGAACCGGACCCTGACCGGCAAACTCGACCCACACAGGATCTGCGGGCGCCGGAGCAAACCAGCGGCGCTCGTAGAACTCGCCATAGTTGGGCAGATACTTCTTGGCCGTAAGACCCAAAAGCTCGCCCGCGCAGCACACGGCGGCGCAGTTGTAGATATTCTCGGCAACTGCAACGGGAAGACCGATGGTAAAGACAATCGGCAGCTCGCGGGTTTCATCGAGAATATGTGCCAGTGCGGTCTCGCAGGCATGCAGCAATGTACGGTTATGGAACAGATCAGCCGCGGTATAGCCGGTCAGGTTAAGCTCGGGCAGCACCAGCGCGCGGACGCCGCGCTCGGTAGCCTCGCGAACAGCCGCCAGCGCAACCTCGGCATTGCCCTCGACATCGGCCACGCGAATCCGCGGCGACGCCGCCGCCACACGCAAAAAGCCATCAGACTGAGAAAAGTGAAGATTCATAAGAATGCTCCCGTGCGTAGACGCCATTCACAACAATTAGCAAGCCCTATTGTAGTTCAACCGCCGGGTGTAACCGCATCCCACCAACTTGGTGAGCAATTGATGAGTTGATGATATCTGTTAAATGTCACGTACGATTCACATCTGGTGGGTACCCTGATGGCTACATGAAACGAAGCAGATTTACACCGGGAGGGCCCCGTATGACAACCAAGTACACCGACGCGCCGCGCACGCGCGTCATGACACCAGCCGCGCTCAACAACGGCGTTCACGAAAACCATTCCATCGGACAGACCATGGCCATCGCGCCCAAAAAGGGCCTGTTCGATGACATTTCCATTCCCCAGATCATCGCCGGCGCCGCAGCCGCCGCCACGAGCGTCGCGCTTGCTTCCAAGATTGGTATTGCCGGTTCAGTAATTGGCGCCGCCGTGAGCTCGGTCATCACCGTTGTGTCCTCGCAGGTCTACCGCCACTTTATCTCTGCCAGCGCCAAAGCCCTCAAAGGTACGCACGCCGACGTCGACTACCCCGCCGGCGCCTATGAACCCGTTGAGTTTAATGCCGAGGAGCACTTAGGCGGCGCCGCAACTACCCAGGAGATGCGCCAGATTGCAGGGCGCGCGACCACGGCGCGCGTCGCCCCCGACAGCCTGCGCGCCAAGGCGGCGGCAGAGCGCAGCCAGACGCAAAAGAAGGTCATCATCTTCTCGATCGCCATCGCCATCGTCGCGGTCATCGCCTGCGCCGGCGCCATCCTTATCACCACTGCCGGTGAGGGCCTGGGCGAGCGCCCCGAGCCGATCCTTTCGTCGCATACGACCGAGCACGACGCGGATAGCTCCGGTCAATCGCAAAGCCAGCAGGACGACCCGCAGGGCAACTCCGCATCCACCGACTCGTCATCGAACACCCCCGATCAATCGCAGGGCGCCGATTCCTCTACGGCCAACAGTGGCACGCAATCCAGCACGACTGACTCAAGCCAAACGACTGACGGCTCTCAACCGAGCACAGGCGACCAGACGAGCGGCAATGCATCGGGCACGGGATCTACCGACAATAGCAACACCAACAGTTCGAGCGGAACCGCTTCCGGCACGGCATCAGACAGCTCGAGCCAAGACACGGCATCGGGCAACTAAGCACGTTTGTCTCTCATAGATAACCGACCTGCATAACGGGCGCGAACCGGCAACGGTCGCGCCCGTTTACCTTGGGCGACGAGATGGCAAGGCCCGTGCGATGGTAAGATGCTTTGGTGTGTAAAGAGGAGATTTGCCATGAGCAAGACAATAGTTACGCCCACGCTATCGCTGGGCAACCACATCTATCTGTATCGTCTGCTGCGCGACGCGATTGGGTGCGGCAAGCAAACGTTTATGACGCAGGTCGAGGAGGCGCTCGCCGCCGGCGACATGACCGCTTATGACCTGGGCTTCGAGTCCACGCGCGAGCTGCTCGAGGAGCTCGACGACTGCATTAGACTGACCGTCTTTAAGGGCGGTCGCCTGTATGCCACCGTCATCGCCAACGATACCTGGGATGCCGCCCTTGCCAAGGGCGAGGACAAGCCCAAGGCAGCCAAGGGAGCCAAGCAGTCCTACAAAAAGAAAAAGCGCGGCGAGAAGGACCTCAGGGCCGTGCGCCCTGAGCACGTTAAGCGTCCCGAGCCCGAAGCCATGGTTGAAGCCGCGCCGGAACCCGAGCCCGAGGCAGAGATCGAAGTCGCTATTGAGGTAACAGCAGAAGCCGAAACCGAAATCGCCGCCACGACCGATTCCAAAGTCATATCCGAGCAGGAAGCCACTGCGGAGCTCGACGAGGCTCCCAAGTCGACAACCGAAGAAGCCGCTGACCAGCCTGAGACGCCTGCGTTCCAAAACAGCGATGTCTTTGGCGACGACTTTGGCGACGAGGCTGAGGACGATCAGTCCGACGAGCCCGCCGATCAAGGCGCTACCGAGTCGGCGCCGGAGCCCGAGACGCCGCAGCCCGCCATCTCGCTCACGGTCGTCTATGATCCCGAGAACGCCAACGCCGGCATCACCACCATGGCATCCACGCCCATCGAGGCAAAGCCGAGCGTCGAGAACGAGAACGCGACGCAGGTTGAGGTTGAAACTGCAGCTGCGGACGCGCCCGTCACCGTGGAGTCCGCAGATTCCACGATCAAGCCGAAAACGACGCCGGAGTCCGCACCCGTCATCGAGTCCGTGCCCACCTCTGCTTGCGACCAAATTCCCGCACCGGCACCAGCTTCGGCACCCGCAGCAGCCCCAACCCCCGCACCTGCAGCGCCCGCCATCCCCAAGGACTTCCCCGTCGATTTCACAACCGAGATCTTCTGCCCCGGCCCGCTTCTGCACCAGCTGTCAACCTATCTCCCCTACGGCGCCGACACCCTCGGCATCGTCGGCGAGTACTACTGGATCGCCCGCGAGCGCGGTACCATCGAGGTCGCGCGAAACCGCGCAAGCTTCCCCCTGCACTACACGCAGGCCGGCGAGCGCCACGAAGTCACCGTGCGCATCCGCCGCAACACCACCGGCGGTCTCGGAGCCGCCTGGACCATCGATAAAGTCGAGCCTTCTACCAAGTAACAAAAAGGGACGATAACCCTCAAGGTTATCGTCCCATTCTCGTTAGGCCACCTGAGCTCGACTAGTCGCGCGTGAGCTTGCGGTGAATACGATGCGGCTGGGCTGCGTCCTCGCCCAGGCGCTCGATGCGGTTGGCCTGATAGGCCTCGAAGTTGCCCTCGAACCAATACCAGTTGCCCGGATTTTCGTCGGTGCCCTCCCACGCCAGAATGTGCGTGGCGACGCGGTCCAGGAACATACGGTCGTGGCTAATGACCACCGAGCAGCCCGGGAACTCGAGCAGCGCCGCCTCGAGCGAGGACAGCGTCTCGACGTCGAGGTCGTTCGTGGGCTCGTCGAGGAGCAACAGGTTGCCGCCCTGCTTGAGCGTGAGCGCCAGGTTCAGACGGTTGCGCTCGCCGCCGGAGAGCACGCCAGCGCGCTTCTGCTGGTCCTGGCCCTTAAAGCCAAAGCTCGCCACATAAGCGCGGCTCGGAACCTCGGTCTCGCCGACCATCATGTGGTCCAGGCCGTCCGAGACGACCTCCCATAGGTTCTTGTCGGGGTCGATGCCGGAACGGTTCTGGTCGACGTAAGAGATCTTGACGGTCTCGCCCACCTCGAGCTCGCCCGAAGTCAGCGGCTCCAGACCCACAATCGTCTTGAACAGTGTGGTCTTGCCCACGCCGTTGGGACCGATCACGCCCACGATGCCGTTGCGCGGCAGGGTGAACGAAAGGTCATCGATGAGCACGCGGCCATCGAACTCCTTGTGCAGATGATGGGCCTCGAGCACCTTGTTGCCCAAACGCGGGCCCACAGGGATGCGGATGTCGGTCCAGTCGAGCTTCTGGCTTGCGCGGGCCTCGGCCTCCATCTCCTCGTAGCGAGCCAGACGGGCCTTGTTCTTTGCCTGGCGAGCTTTGGGCGAGCTGCGTACCCACTCGAGCTCGGCCTCCATGCGCTTGGCGAGCTTGGCATCGCGGTTGCCCTGCGCCTCGATACGGGCGGCCTTGGTCTCCAGATACGTTGAGTAGTTGCCCTTGTAGGGATAAAGGTGGCCACGGTCGACCTCGCAGATCCACTCGGCAACGTTATCCAAGAAGTAGCGGTCGTGCGTAACGGCAAGCACCGCCCCCTGGTAGTTGTGCAGGAAGTGCTCGAGCCACAGGATCGACTCGGCGTCCAGGTGGTTCGTGGGCTCGTCGAGCAGCAGCAGGTCGGGAGCCTCGAGCAGTAGCTTGCACAGGGCCACGCGGCGGCGCTCGCCGCCGGAAAGTACGTTGACCGGCATGTCGGAATCGGGCAGCTGCAGGGCGTCCATGGCCTGGCCGAGCTTGGAATCGATATCCCAGCCGTCGGCGGCGTCGATCTCGTCCTGGAGCTTGCCCATCTCGGCCATGAGGGCGTCCATGTCGCAATCCGGGTCGCACATCTCCTCGCCGATCTTGTTAAAGCGATCGACCTTGGCAATCATGTCGCCAAACGCCATGCGCACGTTCTCGATGACGGTCTTGTCGTCATCGAGCGGCGGCTCCTGCTGCAGGATGCCCACAGTGTAGCCGGGGGTGAGCCTGGCATCGCCGTTGGAGACCTCCTCGATGCCGGCCATGATCTTGAGCAGGGTCGACTTGCCCATGCCGTTGGGACCCACAACGCCGATCTTGGCACCGGGGTAGAAGCTCAGGGTCACGTCGTCAAGGATCACCTTGTCGCCATGGGCCTTGCGAGCCTGATACATCTGGTAGATAAACTCCGCCATATGCCTGTTTTATCCTTTCTACCTGCTGTTTTCCTATTCTTGTTTCGCTTTAGTGGAAACGAAATGAGGAAACCAGCTCTGAAACTTAACGAAAAAGGGGCATGGTTGCCCATACCCCCTAATACTACCTGGGAAAAGTTCCCCCGGAACATACTATGAACTGCGTACGCTAGTTTTCCGCAACCTTAGCGAGCGGCTCGCTGCGATTTGCGCCACAGCAGATACGAGTAGACGTAGACGGCTCCAACCGAACCAAACGCCAGAACCGCAATCACCGCGGCGACGACTTCACTCGAAAGCACGCTGCCTGCCACGCCCATCACAATCAGGCCAAAGCCCAGCACCATAAAGCAGGCACCGCCAAAGCGCTGCGTACGGCGCCAGTTCTCGGGATTGGCAAGCGCCCAAGGCGTCTTGATACCGAGCGTATAGTTCTGCTTCACACGCGGCAAGTAGTTGCCTACGCCGATGAACAGCAAACCGACAACACCGGAAATCAGCACGTTAACCGAACCGACCGCCGGCACCACACCCCAGACCGTAAGCTCTCCCAACCAGCTTATGGCGCACATGAACAAGGTGAAGGCGATTACGAAGCCCTGATAGAACTTGCCCGAGGTTCGATATGCCTCACCTTTGGGATCGATGCGCGGCACCACGCAGAACATTGCGAGAAGCACCAGAGGCAGCACGCCGAGCGCGGAGGCCATCCAGCTGGGACCCCAACCGTCGACGGCGCCGTTCGCGCCCCAGTGCGTGGGAATCTGCCCAGGCAAGCTCGGCATCACCATGAGGTGCGCTACGACATTGGCGACGCACAGAGCGATCAGCGCAATCCACACACGCCGCGATACCCCCGTGGCGTGAATGCCCTTGTTTTCGTTATTCATCCTTATCACCTTCCGTGTTTGTAAAGCCCATAAACCAACCGATCAAGTCCTGCATGACGGTGGTGTTTAAGCTGTAAACGATGTTTTGGCCATGACGTTCGTCGGTCACCAACCCGGCGTTTTTGAGCGTCGCCAAGTGATGGCTCAACGACGGCTTGCTGATTTCAAAATGCTCGGCAAGCTCCCCGGCTGTGCGATTGCCCTCGCGCAGCAGTTCCAAAATGTGACGCCGTGTAGGATCGGCCAGCGCCTTAAAACCCTCTCCCGGCATAGGACCTCCTCTCAGCATTTCGTTCGACGCGCACACTATACTAGATATTTAGATGTTTGTCTAATTATTTAATCTTACACTCAAAAAAATAGCGGCCCCCCACGCAATGCGAAGACGGCCACTTCTCACGCCAAAAACGTGTTTCGGAGTTGGCTAACCCGCGGCAACGGGTGCCATCTGCTTCAATCTTATGCGAATCCCGACCCCATTTCAACAAGCCCCAAGGGCTCAAATGAAATCGCGATAATACCTATAATGACGATAGCTAAAACACAATTCGCTTCCCCATCGGAGGATGTCTATGACCGAAACCGCTGCCGCTCTCGTCGAGACGCGCGATACTAAGCTCGAGATCATTATGGGGCGCGAGGCGCTCGACAAACTCGCCAACTCCACAGTGCTGGTACTCGGCTGCGGTGGCGTGGGCTCCAACTGCTGCGAGGCACTCGCCCGCGGCGGCATTGGTCATTTCGTCATTCTGGACAAGGACATCATCGCGCCCAGCAATATCAATCGCCAGGCCATCGCCTTTCACAGCACCGTCGGCAAGCGCAAGGTGGACGTGATGGAAGCCATGATCCACGACATCAATCCCGCCGCCACCGTCATCAAGCGAACTGAATACCTGCTGAGCGACAACATCGACGAGTTCTTCGCGAGCGTTTTTGAGCAGACGGGCGACAAGCTCGATTACGTCGTCGACGCCATCGACACCATCTCGGCCAAGCTCACCATTGCCAAATATGCTCAGGACCACGACATTCGTTTGGTTAGCTCCATGGGCGGGGCCAACAAGCTCCATCCCGAGTGCCTCCGCTTTGCCGACATTTTCGATACGGTACGTGACCCCATGAGCCGCATCATGCGCAAAGAATGCAAGAAGCGCGGAATCAAGAGTCTACATGTACTGTTTAGCTGCGAGGAATCGGTTAAGACACAGCCCCGCGACCCTTCCAATATCCACGAGCGCACCGAGTTGGGCACCGCCAGCTTTATGCCGCCCATCATGGGTCAGATGATTGCCGGCGAGGTTATCCGCCAGATCAGTGGCCGCGGTACCGAGCGCGTGCGCGCCGATGGCCAGCGCTTGGACTAGCGGAGCGCGCCGAGATGGAGCCCCGATTATTTGATGCACATTGCCATCTTGATTTAATGGCTCACCCGGACGCTGTTGCCGATGAGGCAACGGCGCTGGGCTTGGGTCTATTTGATTGCGGCGTCGATCCACGCGACTTCGCTAGCGCACATGGGCGAGCCCGTCGCCCTCCTACCGTCATCAAGGGCGTCGGCCTCCATCCCTGGTGGCTCGCCGACGGCCGCTGCGGTCCTGCCGAAGTCAATCTGCTTTGCAAAGTTGCTGCTCAAGAGCACTACATCGGCGAGGTGGGACTCGACTTTTCCGCTCGTTTTGCCGGAAGTGAGCCGCTACAAATACAGGCATTTGACCGGCTCTGCGATACACTCGTGCAGTGCCCTCTTGCCGAACGCGTGATATCAATTCACGCCGTTCGTTCGGCAGGAACCGTACTGGACGTCCTCGAATCGCATGGACTACTCATCCCAAACTCCGACTCCCCCGTTATCATCTTCCACTGGTTTAGCGGCGCTTCGGACGAACTCGTCCGCGCGCGTAATGCGGGCTGCTATTTTTCCGTCAACGAACGCATGCTCGCCACCAAGCGCGGTCGCGAATATGCCCGACAGATTCCACTCGACCGTCTACTGCTCGAGACCGATGCGCCAGCCGAACCAAACACAGAAACAAGCGCGCAGTCGCTCATCAGATCACTCACAAGGACCTCGATGCGCATTGCCTCACTCAAAAACTGCGATGCAAAGCGCATCGAGTCGGCAGTTTTAGCAAATGCGCGCTCTGTTTTTGACCTTCGCTGCCTTCGCTAACCCCTAGTGGGCAAAAATGCTAAATATGAGTACTGTTACCGGAATGGATACATTACTCATATTTGGCATTTTTTGCACACGAGGTCCCGGGGAGGATCCTGCACCTCCCCGGGACCGCTCGGCTATTCGACGATTGGTGCTCCGTGGCCCCAAGAACCTTCCATGCCGCACACGGTCGAAGCAAACCCGGCAGCAAAGTCAAGCGCGCGCTCGATGGCCTCGGCGCCATCCTCACCACGCTTGGCGGAATCGAGATAGCACATCAAAAACGAGGTGAGGAACGAGTCGCCCGCCCCCATGGTGTCCTTCATGTCCGTTACCGGTTTAGCCAGCTGGCGGTAATAACGCTCGCCGTCGTAAGCAATGCAGCCCTCGGCGCCCGCCGTAGCCGACACAAAACGCGGACCCAGGCCCTTCACCCATGCCAGACGCTCGCGAATCTCGTCCTCACTCGCAGCATCCGCTGCACTAAAGAAAGCAAAATCGACGTAGGGCGCAATCTGCTCGTAGTACTCGTCGGTGGAGTCGTCCGAAAAGTCAAAAGAGACCGTGACGCCCGCAGCCTTCAACTTCGGCAGCTCGCGCTCGGTAAAGCAATAGTTGCCCGAATGAACCACATCGAACTGCTTCATGTACGCAAGGTCAAAGCGATCGAGGACATAGCGCGCATCGCCACGGATACCGCCCTCGTTGGAGCCAAGGAAGACACGGTCACCGTCAACGACGGTCACGCGAGCCGCTCCGTTCTCGCCAATCATCTGCTCGCACTTGTCAAGCTCGATACCCTCATCCTCGAGGCTTGCAATGACATGCTCGGCAGCGGCGTCATTGCCAAAAATGCCCATGTATGCGGAGCGTGCGGCACCGCATTTCTTGGCATAAACGGCGAAGTTCACCGCGTTGCCGCCAGGATACATGGTGTGGATATGCTCGTAGCGATCGACGACGTTGTCGCCAAATCCGAGCGCGTTAACGTTAAATGCCATGGCCTTTGTCCCTTCTAGTACTCGACAACACCCATGTAGCGGCGGAAATCGGGATCGTGATCAAACACCTTGCCGCGTGCGGCACGCAGCTCGCAGTTCATGGCGTAGAACAGCACCGGGTCCAGATAGGCACGGACGCTCGCCGGCACGGCTTCCATACCGTACTCCTTGGCATCGAGCACCATCAGCGTATCGGTATGCGTCTTAAGGAACGCCAGGGCGCGCTCGTCCATAGCACGGCACTCGCTGGAGCCCATCTGCAGGAAGTAAAAAACGCCATCCTGAGTAGCCTCGAAGGGGCCATGGAAGTACTCGGCAGAGTGGATGTAGCTGCAGTGCTGCCACTGCATCTCCATAAGAGAGCAGATAGCGAAACCGTAGGTCTGGCTAAAGTTGGGACCGCTGCCCAGAATATAGAAGAACTCGTGCTCCTGGCAAAGCTTGGCAAAGCGATCACCCAGCTCGGCATTTACCTTCTCGCGTGCCGGGGGAAGAATCTTATCCATCTCGGCGATACCGGCATACATATCGGCAAGATCGGCGTAGCCCTCCTGCTGATCGAGCAGCTCTGCCGCAAGCGACAGCGAAATACCAGCGGGGACCTCGGCCTGCGGCACGCCCTCGCCCCACGGGTAGACCCACGTGGTCCATTTACCGGTGTCGATCTTAGATCCAGCGTTGTCGGTCTGGGCGATCACCGTAGCGCCGGCGGCAAGGGCAATCTCGCAGCCCTCGACGACCTCCGGGGTATTGCCACTGTGGCTGCAAGCAATGACCAAGGACTTCTCGCCCAGACGACGCGGACGCATAATGTCGAATTCACGCGCGGTATAGATATACGAAGTGAAGGTGGTTGCCTCGCGCTGCAGAAGCTCGTGAGCCGGGATCAAATCGATCATGGAGCCACCGCAAGCAATCCAGTAGACGCTGTCGAACTTGCCCTTCTCGGCAATTGCCTCTTTGATCAGATCGTGTGCGTTCATATCCAGTTCCTTTCTTGTTTGGGCCGCAATCAATGACGTTGGTTGCGTGGCCGATGGTTGTTTTAGTCAATCAGATATTTCTCGAATGCGGCCATGTTCTTGGCATCTGCCGCCGCCGGGTCATCGTAGTAACGACCGTCCGTGATTTCCTGGCCCAGCATGCCGTCGAAACCATGGGCGTTGAGTGTAGCGACGAAGGCGTCCATATCGTGCTTGCCATCGCCCCACACCAGATGGCCATACGGGTCACCGTCGATAAAGTGCATCTCGTGAATTGCCCCATCACCAAAGGCAGCAAACCAGTCCTCGAGCGTCTCGCCAGCAACACCCATCGCGGTTGTATCAACCATGGGCTGTAAATACGGGCTCGCGACCTCGTCAATCATGCGCTTCGCATCGGAAACCGTCGTCACAAGGTTGCTCTCCTCGGGACGCAGGCTTTCCATCGTAAGCACCAGACCGTGCTCGCCGGCATACTCCGCCAGAATGGACAAGTGCTCGCGGCTGCGCTTCCAGGCTTCCTCGCGGTCCTCGTCCCAGTCGCCCCAGCCCGAGTTGACGGACATACGGTCGCACCCAAGTACCTCGGCAAGCTCAATGCCGTGCTTAAAGTACGCCAGGCTGCGCTGTTCATGCAACGGTTTGCGTGCGCAGTACTGCCAAGGATAGACAACATTCTCGGGGCACAGAGTACGATATCTAAGCCCGCGGTCTGCAGCTTTTTTCGCCAGGACCTCAGCCTCAAAGTAGCCCGTGTGGTCGAGCGTCACATGCGGCTCCGCGCACCACAGCTCAATGGACTCAAAGCCCAAGCGCTGCTGCACATCAAGGAAGTAATCGAGCGACCACATGATGTAGTGGATATTCATGCCCGCAATCTGTTCGCGGCGCAGCGTCGGTTTGGATTCAGGCATCTTATGCCTCCTTATTTCGATCAAACACGATTTGTCCGTCCGACATCGTCATATCAACCGCAAGATCGCGTGCGTCGCGATAATCGAGGTCAAACACATCCCGATCGAGCACGCAGATATCGGCAAGCTTGCCGACCTCGAGCGTACCCAGCTCGTCTTCGCGCATCAGGTCGTACGCGCCCCCGGCAGTCCAAGCGCGCAAGAGCTCGACAAGCGTCAGCGCGTTGACCTCATTCACGGGCAGTCCGTCGTCGAAGTATCCGCCGCACGCACTGTAGATTGACTCGCCCAGGCTCGGAATCAGCAGCGGCAAATCCGTTCCACAGCACACCGTGCATCCGGAATCTTCCATACCGCGGCGATTCCAGCTGTGCAAAAGTCGCGTCTCGCCAATTTGTCGACGCATCATCGACAGGCAATCCTCACGCCGGTCCAGCGTCAGAATCTGCGGATAGACCTCGCAAATTCCACCTAACTTGCCAAACTCGACAAGATCGGTCGGGTCAGAGTTCTCGAGATCGGTAATCGCATGGCGGCGAAGCATCCGTCCATGCTCGTCTCGAGGCAGCGAGGCATAGAGCGCCACGGTGCGACGAACGGCGCCATCGCCCTGGCAATGCAAGGAATATCGGAAGCCGTCAGCATCAATTGCACGCAGCTCGCTCTCAATCAGATCCCACTCTGGCTCCTCGACGACCGTCTTGCCGGCAGCGCCCGCATCGGCCGTGTCTTCATAGGGGTCAATCATCTCGGCAAGCCCCGCCCATACACCGCGATCGGTCATACGGTTGAAGCCAGAAAAACGAACGAACGGTCCCCGGAAGCGCTCTCGTGCCTCGCGGGCATATGCCAGATTTGCACCGGCACCCACCGGCTGCGACATCATAGAGACGCGAACCGTCAGCTCACCAGATTCCTCACGGCGAGCCATTTCGTCGGCAAAGCCGTAGTAGTCATCAAACGCCATCTCCTTGATGGCGGTAACGCCGCGCTCGTTAAGCATGCTCATGTAGTCCGAATACCCCGCGCGCACCTCGGGCAACGCGAGGAAATCGCTCATCATGCGCCAGATCTTCTCGGCATAGCACGCCTGCGGTGTAAAACCGTATCGTGCACTGGCGGCAGCATTGAGAACGCAGGTCTCCGCGCCCGGTGTAAAGCAGACGACAGGGATATCACCAAAAAACTCGTCAAACACAGCTGCCGTATTTGCGTTCTCGGCATCCGATGCCAACGTTTCGGGCAGGTTGTGGCCAAAAGCCGCCGCGCAATCCGGATGATCATCTTTCCATGCACGCAAGAGCGACACGGCCTCTTTGGCATCAGCGACGCCGGACAGATCAGACCCCAACGTCCGCAGTGCCCAGCCCGTATAGAAGGTATGCACATCGATCAGGCCGGGCATGACGGTGCGGTCGCCCAGGTCAACTACCTCGTCCGCTTGGGTCAAATACGAAGCTACCTCGCACTTGGTGCCAACAGCCTCAATTCGATTGCCACGGACCGCTACGAAACCTTCAAACGGCAGGTCCCCCGTACCGGTAAAGACGCTCTTAGACGTCAGGACCGTCAAACGATCAGACATCACAACCACCTACACCGGAAGCATGCCAGAGATTGCCGTTACGATCAGGCCAAAGACGACCATGAAAATGAAGAACTTCCAAATGGTCTTCCACCATTGGCCAAACGAGATCTTTGCCACGGCAAGGCCGGCAACCGTCATGCCCGCCACGGGACTGATGGTGTTAATGGTCTGATTAGCAAACTGGAGCGCGGTAACAGCGGCTTCGGGATTGAGGCCCATAAGCTCGGTCAGCGGACCCATGACGGGCATGGTGAGCGCCGCAAGTCCAGAGCTCGAGGGAACCAGCAAAGAGAGCAGGCCAAGGACGATATACATAAACGTGGTGTAGACGGCGGCGGGCGCACCGGCGAGTGCAGTAGCGAGCGCCTGGAGGATGGTGTCGATGATCATGCCACCCTCTGCAATGACCAAGATGCCGCGAGCGATGCCGATGACGATGGCGGCGTACGCAAAGTCAGCAATGCCTTTAACGAACTCCTCGGCGATCGTCTGCTGGTCAAGGCCGCCCAGGATACCGGCAAGCAAGCCCATACCAAGGAACACGGCGGAAATCTCATTCATGTACCAGCCCTGGGTAACAAGACCCCAGACGATAATGCCCATACCGCAGGCAAAATCGATAAGTACGAGCTTCTGACGGGTAGTGAACTCTTCCTCGATGGAGGCATCGGTCACGGAAAACTCAACACGCTTGAGCTTGTCGTCCTCGTACGTAATGGACGACTCGGGGTTTTTCTTGACACGCATGGCATAGCGCATGGCCCATGCGATACCGACGGCAGTGAAGATGACCCAAGAGATGGCGCGCAGCCACAGCTGAGGATTGCCCTCGATACCAATGATGCCTTGGGCGATCAAAACATTAAACGGGTCGATGGTCGAAGCACAATATCCCAGGTTAGGACCAAGGAAGCAGATGATAAACGCCGTCATCGAGTCATACCCGATACCCATCATGATGGGAATGAAGATGGCATAGAACGGCAGGGCTTCCTCAGACATACCAAACGTAGTGCCGCAAATGGACAGCAACGTCATCGTGATGGGAATGATGAGGATGTCCTTGTTCTTGAGCTTTTTAATCACACGGCTCATGCCGGCATTCAAAGCGTTGGTCTTGGTGATGATTGCGAACGATCCGCCAATCAATAAGACGAACGCAACGACGTCGGCAGCCTCTTGGATACCCTTGGTGGGCGCTTGCAGGACCGCGAAGATATCCTGGCCCAGATTGATGGTCTCGCCGGTCTCTGAATCGGTGTAGTTCTTATCGACCTGTTCATAGGTTCCAGCAACGGCAACTTCACGCTCGCCCGCCGCTGTCGAAATCGTCTTGCGCTGATACTGACCAGAGGGAACAATCCAAGTCAGGACCGCAAAGACAACGATCAGCAAGAACATGATCGTATAGACATGCGGTAATTTGAACTTAAAACGTCTGTTTGTCTTCTTCGCCTTCGTATCTGACATAGATACCTCCAAAGAACTCGAGACTGCATCGCATCTCGCTTCAACGTTTGCACAAGGCAAACGTTCTATGACGTCCCATAGATTACCAGCAGCTTTTTCCTTCATCAAGATTATTTCAAACTGATTGCCGCAACGCGGTTGAACGGTTGCGTTTGCGCCGTGAACGGTATGGAAACACCCGGTGAGATGATCCACCGGGCGCTTCCATTCGCAATGTCCTAGATGTCAAAACGTAGCGAGACCCAACGATTCGCTGACGACCGATGATAAACGGCCGCCGCTGCTCATCGAAAAAGAAGGCTTCCATATAAAACAAGGGTTCGCCAACGGGAACTGCCAACAGCCGAGCGACCTCGGGCGACGCGCACGCGATCTCGAGTGTGCACGGGTCGGTAAACGCGGGCGTACGGCCCGTCCGGTTGCGCACGAACTCAAAAATGGATTGGTTAGATAGAGGTGCCGTTGATAGATAAGCGTTGTCCTCGTAAACGTATATGTTGTTCTCGAGCATGACGGGGACTCCATCGGCAGTACGCACACGCTCAACGCAAATCAAATCAGTTCCAACGGGAACACCAAAGAACTGCGCTTCGGTGGAATCCGCCGGCAGTTTCTTTCTCGAAATGACGCACGCCCCCGGCTCCATTCCGTTAACGCGGCATGCGTCCGAAAAACTCTGGACGTCATCCTTCTGGCGAATCTTGCGCTTAAGCTTGGGGGCATTGACAAACGTGCCTTTCCCCTGCCGCTTCGTTAGATAGCCCTGCTGGACGAGCTCCTCAATAGCGCGTCGCACGGTAACGCGGCCAACTTTATAGCTCTCAGCCAATTCGAATTCGTTGGGTATCCGCGCGCCCGCCTTGTAGGCACCGGAGTTAATTTCGTTTTTAATGATATCGATAACCTGTTGGTACAGCGGTATCGCTGCTTTACCGTCAGTTAGCCCTTCAGTCGGTGGCATATACCCTCTCCCAGCACAATTAAGTCTAAAGCGGGCCCAAGGGCATTCAGCAAGCCCTTAAGCCCGCATTAGCATTAAGTATGCTTGCTGCCGCACCAAAATGTCGGGTATTTACTCATCTGACCCGAAAAACGCGCAACTACCGCGCTCCTAAGAAAGCACGAGCAGCTCCGGCAGCTGGTCGATAATCTTGTCCGCGGCATCCTGGCTAAATCCAAAGCGCTCCTCGCGCTTGGCAATGACTGTCAAGCCGGCTCGCTTACCCGCGGTAATGCCCGGAACGGAATCCTCAACGCAGCAGCAGCGATTCGCGGGCAGCCCCAGCAGATCCAGCGCATGCAGGTAGATGTCGGGCTCGGGCTTGCTCTCCTTAAACTGCTCGCCGCTCACCACATACTCAAAGGCATCCGACAGCCCGCATGCGTTGAGCACTTCCTCGATGCTAACCATGGGAGACGAGCTGGCAAGCGCCACGCGAACGCCACGGCGCGGCAGCTCTCGAATCGTATCCACGGCGCCTGGGTTAATCAAAGCCTGATAGTCGCGCGGACGTTTATGCGCCCACTCGTCCCAACGGGCCAACGCTTCCTCGCCAGTGAAATGCCCCTTACCGGCGCGCTCAAACCAATCGACCAGCATATGCAGGAAGAACTGATGGGAGGTACCGACCTGCCCATTCAACTCCTCTTGAGTCAGATTAAGCCCCAGCTCCTTGGCAAACGCGGCAGTCTCGCCCAAGTAGTAATACTCGGTATCGACAATGACGCCGTCCATGTCAAAGATAACGGCGTCGAACGGAAATGCGGACACGGCACCCTCCCTAACAAAAGGACGCCCGCGAGCAGGCGCCCGAATCATGCATTAATCGGCGATTCTAGCCCAGCAGCTTATCCAGCGCCACCGCAATACCATCTTCGTTGTTATTGGCGGTCACCATCTGGGCCACAGCCTTAACCTCATCGACGGCGTTGCCCATGGCTACACCCGTGCCGGCCCACTCAATCATGGACTTGTCGTTCTGGCCGTCGCCAAACGATACGACATCGCTGGCATCGATGCCGAGCTTGGGCAGGGCACCCTCGAGCGCACGGGCCTTGTCGATACCGGGCGCCGTGTACTCAAAGTACCAGTCGGCCGTAAACATGCCCGAAAGCGTCTGCTTAAAGGGCGCATACATCTCCTCGTAATGCGCCTGCAGGTAGGCCGGATCGCCCGCCGTCAGCAGCTTGTCCACGGGATAAGCGTCCACAACCTCATGCAAGCTCTCGACCTCGCGAATCTTAAGATCGCACGCATCGCGCTCATACTTGACGATATTCTTCTGCGAGCCGTCAGGCAGCGTAATCATGCAATGGTACGAATCCTCGACGTGCAGATTACGACCGAGCGAAATCATAGGGATCACGTCAAAATTACGCAGGTGATCAATCAGGCGATGCAGCTCGTCAGCCGGCATGGCCTGGTCAAAAAGGACCTCATCGGTCTGAGCGTCGACCACATGCGCGCCATTAAAGGCAACTAGAAGACCGTCATGGTTTTGAAGGTCGAGCTCCTGCGCCAAAGCGTGCAGCCCCCATGCGGGACGACCCGAAGCCAAGATGAGCTTAATGCCCGACTCCTGCGCCGCGAGCAACTTCTCGCGCGTACGCGGGCTGATGACCTTTTGGTCGTTGGTGAGCGTACCGTCGATATCCATTGCGATGGCTTTGATTGCCATATATGCCTCCCTGTCATTGAACAACCTTGTCTGAGCCATCATACAGAACACCCACGGCGGCTCTGTCTGCAACGGGTAAAAAGTCATATTGTCCCGAACATGAACGGGACGCCATCTCGGGGCTCAATCGTTCCAGCCAAACGCTGAGCCACCACATACATAGCTGGCGACACCAAGCGCGACCGTTCCACGAACCTCGTTTCACCCCGTAGAAAAAATTTCAAAATTAGTCTTGTCAAATCAGCAAAACGAACGTACTTTAAAGACGACCGCTCCGGTGGTCATCGTTTGATCGAGCATATTCAGTTTCAGTTTTCAGCGTGTAAGAGAAAGAAGATCGGCAAAGTACAACCCCAAACGCAATGACAACTTAATGAGGTAACTGCCACATGTGAGGCGCCCAGGGCATTGCTGTCTCGATTTTGAGCACGATGCCTTCCGCCTTGCATGGGCCGTTCCATCCCGCCCCTGCAGCAACTGCCTCACGGGCTCATTGAAAACCGCATAGCACCCCAACGTCAGCACATCACCCACGGCAAGCACATCACTCACGACAACCAACACATCAACAAACAGCACGAACATCAACCGATTGGAGAAGCTATGACAAACCACCACGCTGAAGACGGCGATAAGAAAAGCATTCTGGATGCCCGCATTGGGCGAGCATATGCAAACGAATATGACGCCGCCTTTGCCGCCGCGACCATCAAGAACTACGCGTCGCTACCGCTCGCGACGATCTTGGCCGACCACCCTCAACTGCTGAAACGCTGCACAAAGATCATGGGCGACCCCGACATTCGCAAGCTGACAGACCCCTATGCCCCAAAACGCGACAACGATTCGTACGTTCTTACCGTAGGCTGCCTAGCCCATATGCTTACGGCACTCGACACGAAACTCAAGCTCGAATGGGAACCCGACGAGCGTCATGAACTCGAAAGCAAGAGGAACACCCTGCGCACCGCACTGTTCCTTCCGTTGGACGGCCTCAAGCGCTGCAACGTCGAGCTCAATACACAGGCGCGACAAAAGCCCGGGACCACGGAGCAGAAAACTCCAAGACCCCATGCGGCCATCGTCGACCGCAACCGATATAACCGCATGACCGCGCACTTTTCCGCCGAGGGAGCAGCCATAAGGACGCTGATCGACCTGCTGTGCCTCCTGAGCATCAACGAGCTATTTGAGGGCTATCTCGCCCTTGTTCCCGCGACGGCACCCAAGTCGGTAGCAAAGATCATCGAGACCTGCAGACGCCAGTTTGAGCGCCATCGCAATGGCAGCGAGATGAACGCCAGCATCGCGCAGTACTACGCGGCTCATTACAAAAAAGACGGATGCGCCCCTGTCGAGCATCAGCTGCGGCTCGCCTATACCACGCCCGTCGCAACGCTTCATCGCTTTGGAGCCCTTGGCGCTTGCGAGCCGCACGGACAGGCAGCCTGCCCCACAACCGAGCTCGATCTCAGGCTCGGACGAACCCTGTAGCCCACCAGCCTCTACGCGGGCTATAACCCTATTCCACAGCACAACCAACAGAAAGGAGTCCCCATGGACACCAATCATTCCCCCATCATCAGCCCCCTCACCATGCGTGAATCCGCCCGAGGTATCACGCTCACCAGCATTTACGATGAGATGCTCGCCCGTCGCGAGCTCTCCGTCATGGGAAACATCGAAACCCCGATGGCCCACGACCTATGCCAGCAGATCCGCCTGCTCGATGCCACCGACCCCAGCCGCCCCATCACCATATTTGTCGCCAGCGCCGGCGGAAGCGTGCGATCGGGTCTTGCGATCTATGACGCCATGCGCCTCGCATCGTGCCCCATCCGCACCGTCTGCCTGGAATTCGCCGCGTCCATGGGCGCCGTGATCTTTATGGGCGGCGACGATCGCCGTATGGCGCCCCATGCAGAGCTCATGATTCACGACCCGCTGATCCCCCAGGGGGCAGGCGGCTCGGCACTTGCGCTGCAGGAAACCAGCCGGCGTCTCATGCAGACCCGCAAGACCCTCACGCAAATCCTCTCGGACCGCAGCGGCCTCACGCCCAAGCGCATCCAGTCCCTCACGGCAAAAGACACCTACCTTTCGGCCGAGCGCGCCGTCGAGCTCGGCTTTGCCCACGAAATCCTCTCGACCACCAAGGAGGTCGCCCATGTCTAACCTCGCCAGCCGCCTCGCCGCATCTGAGTCCGCATCGTCCACCATCCTCGCCAAGGATCGAACGCTTTCCTGCAACACCCGCCAAACGGGACTCAACAACAACGCACTTGTGATCGGCCCCTCGGGAGCCGGCAAGACCCGAAACGTCCTCAAGCCCAACCTGCTGCAAATGAACGCAAGCTACATCGTGCTCGACACCAAAGGCACGCTCTGTCGCGAAGTGGGACCCGTGCTGGCAGCCCACGGTTACCGCGTGCAATGTCTCAACTTCGCCGACCTCAACACCGTCCCGGCCCTTGCGCCCGGCATCGAGCGCTGCGGCTACAACCCCCTGAGGCACATTCGCCGCAAGGCGGACGGCAGGCCCAACCAGCAGGACATCCTCTCGGTGGCAAAGGCCATCTGCCCCATCGAGGACAACAACCAGCCTTTTTGGGATCATGCGGCGGCAAACCTGCTGTCGTGTCTTATCGCCTACGTCACCGAACAGCTACCCGCCGACGAGCAGACGATCAGCTCGGTCATCAAGCTGATCGAGCACCTGCAGGACGGTGCCACGAGTCGATTGTTTGACGACCTGATCACGACCGACCCCCAAAGCTATGCCCTCTCGCTATGGCGGCGCTACGCCATTACGCAAAATGCCGAGCGCATGCACGCGAGCATCGTCGGCATCCTTGCCGAAAAGGTCATGTGTCTGGGATTCGACGGTGCGGCACAGCTCTATCGTGAGTGCCATCAGGTGGACTTCGCTTCCATGGGACACACCCCCTGCGCCCTGTTTGTAACCGTGAGCGATATTGACCGCAATCTCGATCCGCTGACCGGCCTCTTTATTTCGCAGGCGTTTATGGGCCTCATTCGTGAGGCCGATAGGCAGCCCGACGGCAGCCTGCCCGTGCCCGTGCGCTTTATGCTCGATGACTTCGCAAATCTGCAGATCCCCCAGATCGACAACGTGCTCTCGATTATCCGAAGCCGCAACATCTGGGCAACGCTGCTGCTGCAGTCGACCAACCAGCTCGATGCGCTCTATGGCGAGGCACGCGCACGCTCCATCATGGGCAACTGCGACACGCATCTGGTGCTGGCGTTCCAGGATCCCGAGAGTGCCCGGGTGTTTTCCGACCGCGCCGACGCGCTGCCCAGCACGCTCATGGCGACGCCAATCGATCGCTCGTGGCTCTTTGTACGCGGTCGCACTCCCGAACAGGTCGAGCGCTTTAGGCTCGAAGACCATCCGCTCTACGGGGAGCTGCCCGAGGCGCAGCGAGGCCATGCGGAGGCCGAGATCTAGGCGCAGGGTTCTCGCAGCGCGCGGCGCCCCGGCAATGTTCCACAAAGGCCGCGCGCCCCGGGACCACGGCAAAGCAAAGGGGCCCGCATCCGATAGGATACGGGCCCCTGACTATAAGGCGCGATGCGTTAACAGCAGCGACTACTTGCGATGCGCGCGGTAGAACTCGATGAGCGCCTGGGTCGAAGCGTCCTGCTCGGCCTTGGCGGCGTCGTCGTGGAAGGCCGGGGTAATCTGCTTGGCAAGCTGCTTGCCCAGCTCGACGCCCCACTGGTCGTAGGAGTCGATGCCCCAGACCGTGCCCTCGACAAACGTGATGTGCTCGTACAGGGCGATGAGTTCGCCGAGCGCAAACGGGGTCAGCGTGTCGCCAAAGATCGAGGTCGTCGGGCGGTTGCCCTCAAAGCAACGGGCCGGGACGATCTGCTCGGGCGTGCCCTCGGCACGAACCTCGTCGGCCGTCTTGCCAAAGGCGAGCGCCTTGGTCTGGGCCAGGAAGTTGCCCAGGAACAGCTCATGCACGTCCTGGCCGCTATCGGTCGCAGGGTTGGCAGTATTGGCGAAGGCGATGAAATCGGCCGGAACCACCACGGTGCCCTGGTGCAGCAGCTGGTAGAAGGCATGCTGGCCGTTGGTGCCGGGCTCGCCCCAGAAGATCTCACCGGTGTCGGAGGTCACGGCGCTGCCGTCCCAGCGAACATGCTTGCCGTTGGACTCCATGGTGAGCTGCTGCAGGTAGGCCGGGAAGCGGTGCAGGTACTGGCAGTACGGCAGCACGGCATGGCTCTTGGAACCGAAGAAGTTGACGTACCAGACGTTGAGCAGACCCATCAGCGCGACGGCATTGTTCTCGAGCGGCGTGTTGCAGAAGTACTCGTCGATGGCGTGGAAGCCCTCAAGGAACTGCTGGAAACGCTCGGGGCCGAGCACGACGATCAGCGACAGGCCCACGGCGGAGTCGACGGAGTAGCGGCCGCCGACCCAATTCCAGAAACCAAAGGCGTTGGCGGGGTCGATGCCGAAGGCCTCGACCTTCTCGAGTGCGGTGGAAACGGCGACGAAGTGCTTTGCCACGGCCTCGGCGTTCTGCTCATCGGAGCCGTCGATGGCACCCTGAGCCTTGAGCTGCTCGAGCATCCAGGTCTTGACCTCGCGGGCGTTGGTGAGGGTCTCGAGCGTGGTGAAGGTCTTGGAGACGATGATCACGAGCGTGGTCTCGGGATCCAAACCCTTGAGCTTCTCGGCCTGGTCGTTGGGGTCGATGTTGGAGATATAGCGGCAGTCGATACCGGCGTCGGCATAGGGACGCAGGGCCTCGTAAGCCATGACCGGGCCCAGGTCGGAGCCGCCGATGCCGATGGATACCAGGTGCTCGATCTTTTTGCCGGTAACACCCTTCCACTCACCGGAGCGCACGCGCTCGGCGAAGGCATACATGCGGTCGAGGACCTCGTGCACGTCGGCGACGACATCCTGGCCGTCAACGATGAGCTGGCCCTTCTCGCTTGCCGGGCGGCGCAGCGCGGTGTGCAGGACGGCGCGGTCCTCGGTGGTGTTGATGTGCTCGCCGGAGAACATGGCGTCGCGGCGCTCCTCGAGCTTCACCTCGCGGGCAAGATCGCACAGCAGCTTGATGGTCTCATCGGTCACCAGGTTCTTCGACAGATCGAAGTGCAGGTCACCAGCGTCAAAGCTCAGTTTGTTCACGCGCTCGGCATCGGCGGCGAACCAGGCCTTGAGGTCGATACCTTCAGCCTCGAGCTTCTCTTGATGAGCCTCGAGTGCCTTCCAAGCGGCAGTCGACGTAGCATCGATAGGTGCGGCAACAGTTGCCATAGAGTCCTCCTCAGCATACGGGCGCACGCCTCCATGCGCCCGGACATTCAGATGCCACTATTCTAGCGCAGGTCAAGACTATAATCAGCGAGCGTTGCCAATCGGCCCCCAAACGGCAACCGACCAAAAAGGGACAGGTTTATTTTGGCAGGTCAAACGCTTTACCAACCAAAAATAACCCATCCCTTTATGCCAAATACTAGGCCGCGGCGCACACGCTGCCGAGCAACTCACGCAGAGGAGACCCAATGCCCTCCAGCAGTTCGGGCGCGATGATGGCAAAATCGGGAACCTCGCCGACGCCCACGACAGCAGGCACCTTGCCCTCCGAGACAATGCATCCATAAGGGACAAAACCGTCTTCGCCGGCATCGAGCGCCGCCATGCGACGCGCGAGTTCGCGCGCAAAGCCAGCAGTATCGGCATCGCCAATCGCCAATACAAAGTCCACCCCTTCGTCGGTCGCCAGGGCCACGGCTTCGTCGATCAGCTCGTCTCCCCCGTCGCCCTCAACCGAGCCGCAGCGGAAAAGCACGCGCTCGAGCAGAGCTCGATCAAGCGAGCCGAGTGCCGCCGAGACAAGCTCATCACGCGTGTGCTTGTCGCCTCCCAGCACGACCAGTGCCTTAGTGCCGCCATAGTGGGCAACCAATCGCCCGCACCAGCGAGCCACATCCCCATCCGCAACCAAGCGTGTCGGCATACCAAACCCATAATTGACCATCTTTCCCACAGCCCTTCCGTGCGTATAGGCGGTATCGATTGTTAGGCTCATGCTACGAAGCAAGGTTTTCCGAGCTGTTTCGCACTCTTTAGAGCTGCGTTAAAAAACCCGATGCAGCCGCACGACCATACCTACCAAAACAAACCAGTCCCTTTTTGGCAGGTTTTGACGATGTCCGGACGAGCGGGTATTATCGAACAAGTATTCGATAAGAACATGTGTTTGATGGGAGGACGCGTGGGACACGAGCGTCACACCTATATCTGCATCGACCTCAAGACGTTCTACGCCAGCGTCGAGTGCGTCGACCGCGGGCTCGACCCGCTCACCACCAACCTGGTCGTTGCCGACGAATCGCGCGGGCGCACGACCATCTGCCTTGCCATCACACAGGCCATGAAAGACCTCGGAATCCATAACCGCTGTCGCCTGTTCGAGATTCCCGACGGTATCGACTACATCAAGGCCGTACCGCGCATGCAGCACTACATGGAGGTGTCGGCGCAAATCTACGGTATCTATCTGGAATTCGTCAGCCCACAGGACGTGCACGTCTACTCCATCGACGAATGCTTTATCGACGTGACGCCCTATCTGGACCTCTATCACACCGACGCTGAAGGCTTCGCCTGCATGTTGCGCGACGAGGTCCTGGCGCGCACCGGCATCACGGCAACGGTTGGCATCGGCCCCAACCTATTCCAGGCCAAGGTGGCACTCGACATTACCGCCAAGCACGTACCCAGCCGCATCGGCATACTCGATGACGAGACCTTTCGCAAGGAGATCTGGCCCCATCGCCCCATCACCGACATCTGGGGCATTGGGCCCGGCGTGGCAGCACGACTCGAAAAATACGGCGTCTACGATCTGATGGGCGTCGCGGCGCTCGACGAAAACCTGCTCTACGACGAGCTCGGCGTCAATGCCGAGTATCTTATCGACCACGCCTTTGGGCGCGAGCCGACAACTATCGCCGATATTCAGGCCTATCGCCCGCAGGCAACCTCAACTACCACAGGACAGGTGCTCTCGAAAGGCTATGCCTATGAACAGGCCTACACCGTCTTGCGCGAGATGGTCGACAACGCTGTGCTGGACTTAGTCGATAAGCACGTGGTGTGCAACAGCATCTCGCTCTTTGTAGGCTACGCGAGCGAGCGCGCCGACATACGCCGCCTCGACGCCAGCGGCACAGCACAATATGTAGACGGATGCGGGCATTTGCGTTCGAGCACGTCGAGCATCGAACCCGCCGCAACCGACGGCCCCGAGCTCGCGCCCCGCGCGCCCAAGCCCGTCCAACGCGACGACGAACGCCGACGTTTGGTGCGAGAGGCACAGGCGATTGACGGCATCTTTGTGGGCGAACACGGCGGCAAGCCGCGTGGTGGCTATGCCGCGCTCTTTGCGCACTCCAACGCCTCGCGCAAGCTGCCCGAGCGCACCAATTCGTTTAAGAAGATCATGGGCTATTTCGATGAGCTCTGGGCGCAGACTGTCGATCCCAAACGACCGGTCAAGCGCATCAACCTGGGATTTGGCAACCTCATGCCCGAGGAATTTACCACTATCGACCTGTTCAGCGATGTTAAGGCCGATGAGCGCGAGCGCGACCTGGCGCGCGCCGTCCTGGCCGTGAAGGGCAAGTACGGCAAGAACGCGCTCGTCAAGGGATTAAGCTTCACCGCCGGCGCCACCGCACGCGAACGCAACGATCAGGTAGGAGGACATCGTGCCTAAGTCCCAACAACAGCCGATGCGGCCACCGACGCCTTTTGAACGTCTAGCGGACCCCGAGGGAAGACGTCGATCCGCCGACCCCAAGCTCACCGCCAACGGCGCCGTCCGCGCCGGCCGTGCCGCGCAGTTTATGCCCTTTGCCGCCCTCACGGGATACTACGAGCTCGTGCGCAAACAAGAGATCACTGTTGAGCCCAAATGCGAACTCACGGAAGAAAAAGCCCTCGAGCTTTCGAAAAAGCTCGAGGGCCTCAAACGCGGCGACCTGGTGCGCGTCACCTATTACGATATGTACGGCTATCGTAGCCGCACGGGCATTCTCGACGAAGTGTTACCCGCATTCAAGCTGCTCAAACTCAGGGATATCGCCATCAACTTCGACGATATCCAAGGCATCGAGCTGCGTGGTCGAGCCTAGCAACGAGAACGCTTGCGCAAGACGAGAGCAATGCCAAGCACTGCGGCAGCTGCAACCAGCAATCCCAAGACCAGCGTGAGGGTCGAGTCGCCAGCGTGAGGCAGCGAGCCGTCCTTCGGAGTCTTCTTAGTGGTCGTCGAAACGGTCGTCGCGGTGCTGCTCGACTGGTCGTTGCCGCCCGTCTGGCTGCCACCAGGCTGATTGCCGCCACCCGGCTGCGAAGGATCGGTGGGTTTCGTCGGATCCGGAGTACCGGGATCAATCGGATTCTCCGAATTCTCCTTGCGCTGGATCCAAACCTGGCAACCATAGAACGGGTTGGCGGTACCAAGGCACAGACCCTGGTTGGTCACCGCAAAGGTGCGCAGACCATGGTTATACGGATCGTTAAAGCCGTTAGTCGTCAGCGTCGTAAAGTTCACGCCGTCCTCGGTCACATACATATCAAAGCCGCGCTCGGCATCGCGCAGGTAGTACATGCACGTAAGGACACTCTGCAACTTCTTGAGGTTCTCCGCACTCAGCAGCTTATCGAGCGCATCCTGAATATCACCCGGCAGCTCGGTGCCATAGGCATCCTCGTACTGCTGCTTCAGGCTCTCATAGCTATCGAGCATGTCCTGATACTGATCGGCAAAGGACTTGAAGTACGCAATCTCGCTATCGATTTTCTGAACATAAGCAGCGTCGTCTTCAACGTCCGCGGACATCGTCGCGGCCTGATCGCAAAGGTCGCCCGCAGCCTCATCCAATGCATCGCTCAGATCGCCAAAGCCCTTAGCAACCTCGGTCTTCTCGTCATCGACCTCGACGGCCGCGTTTGAATCATCGTCCGCAAGCGTGTTCACGGGAACGATGGGGTCGTCAGGCGATTTCTTGTCGAGCAGGTGATCGAGCAGGTCCCTAAGGCGCTGAACCTGAGAGTCCCACTCCTCGGGCGTCATATCGATAATGTCGCCATTGGAGAACTGGCCGATCGGCTCAAGCAGGCTCGCGGTATCAAAGGTACCGATATACAGCTTGCCGTCGAACTTCTGCATGCGCCAAATGTACTGGTTCTCGTTTCGGCCAAAGCCCGAAGCCAGGCCGGAAATACCGCCCTCGGGGAACATCTCGGTGGGATCGCCAACGACGAGCTCCATGTTCTCGTTCTTGTCCATGCGATAGATGTTGACCGACTGCTCAAGATTGGCATTCACAAACGAGCAGTCAACGCCACCCATGCCGCTCTTGCCGCCCTCTTCGGTGTTGGATTTGTTGAACAGGATGCGCTCGAGGGCAATCTCCTCGTCGTTGTATTCACCGATATAGAGGTAGTCGTTGTAGACGATGAGGTTGGCAGCACCAGAACGGGTACGGGCAGGATCGATGCCAAAGCAGTACTTTGCACCATCCGCCTTGTCGCCGACAATCGGAGTCCACGTATAGCTGCCGTCGGCGTTCTTGTCGCCACGGACCATGGCAAACGACTGCATGGAATTATCATCGGGAGCGTTCTCGGGCGTACCGGTGCAGATGGTCGCATAGAGATGGCCATTGTACGAGACCATATCCCAAATGGCGCCGCCGTAGATGCTGTCCTTATAGCGAATCGCCGGATAGTTAAACAGCGTCTCCGAGTTAGCAATCTCGGTGAAGCTGTCCTGGCCCTTCGAGGGGTCAGACGACGTCAGGATTGTCGACACAAAATTACCGTTCGCGTCTTTACCCACATTACTGATGACGAGCTGGCCATCATGGACGCACATGCCGCGGATACCGGTAGAAATGCCCTGCTTGTAGGCAGCACCGTAATCCTGCATGCTCGAAAGGCCCTTATAGACAACTTTCCACTCATCCGTCTTAGGATCGATCTCATATACAGCAGGCAGGCCGCTTTTGCCGCCATTGGTTCTGACGCTGCCGCAGAAATAGAGCTTGCCCTTATAGCTCACGGCATTGCGGAACAAAGGAGCGACGCCGTTGAGCGAATCAGAGAGCAGCAGCTTGGTCTCACCGGTCTTGGTATTGATCTTGACCAAGATGCCGCCGCTGTCCTTGTCGGCCGTGCCGTCCTCCTTCTGCTGTCCATAGAAGAAGGTGCCGTTAAACATGGCCTCCAGCGTCAGGCGCATGGTCTCGGCATCAAAGGAATCGCCCAGCGTGCCGTTCATGAGCGTCAGCGTGTTGCCCATCGCCGCATAGCAGGTGCCCACATAAAGCCAGTCACCATAGCTCGCAGCCGCCCAAGTGTAGCTCTGGCCGCGATCGCCTTCGTTGTTGGCCGTATTACCATCGGCGCCCGGAACGGCAACGGCACCGCCACCCTGGTAGTCGACGATGCCATCCGGCTGCGACGTTCCTACCGTAGGATGCGAGAGCTTTTCAAAGGAATACCCATTTCCCGCATTGTAGGTAACGGCACCCGAAGCGTCTTCGGCATGCGCCGGCAGCGGCGATACCAAGATAGCGGCAAGCGCTGCCACCAAGCCAAGTGTTCCCACTCGTCTCATAAGGCTATAGCCTCCCCTGTCCTAAAGCCCAGTTTTAGCATTCTTCATTTTTGTCCACGGTTAATTGCAATCTGAGCACAGCAATAATCAGCGTATAAATATACACCTGTAATTTTTTGAACGGGTTAATAGATGCTCAATTGGTAACGAATTCCGCGCGAACCGTCACCAAACTCCACTTTTGCCGCATCTAAAGGTTATTTTTTTGCACAAATTTTTGGATGCCGATAGTCACAATGAGCAGGCGGCCGGTATCCACCGGAGAGGGCAACGCCTACATCTTCATAACGTAATAGCCCGCGCCCCTCACCGCCGTCTCGATTGTGTCGCGATCAACCGGGCGCTTCGAGCGTACGCGTGCCGTGTGGTCCGCATACGTCACCGTAGCCCACACGTCATCAAGCGCATTGAGGGCATTCGTCACATTCCGAGCGCATCCGTCGCAGCTCATGCCGCCGATAAGCAGCTCCTCACGATAGGGGTAGTGGGACTCGTCGGTGTCTGCCACCACAACCTTCTTGGCTTTCTTGCCGCTCGTGCCATCACTGCAACAACTCTTTCCATGCGTCGACGCCGCAATGCGACGCAGTCCAAAAAACATGCCGACGGCAATGACGGCCAGCACGATGAGATTCGCAGGGTTGAGCAAGTCACTCATGCGTTCCCCTTTCAAGTAGCCCTATCTAGATACCCCCATGGGGTGTTCCCATCTTAACCCAAAATCATGTCCGTTCGGTCAATTAGTTTCCCTCTTCAAACTTTTTAGTTGACCAAGGCTTACTTTCGTGTATAAGTTTTCCTAGGCTAACAGTTTAGATCAGTAAGGAGCGTCGTGACTCGAACCATAGACATCCCAACGTTTCAGGCGGCAGTCGTGCGCAACTGCTCCCCCACGCTCGCGGGCATCAAACCGGCATCGCTCTTTACCTATCCAGGAGTCTATGTCGATCAAGACGGCTCAAGCGTAACTGCGGCGATCGAGGATCGCCGAGCACGCCTGCTCAACGTTATCGCCCGGTGCAACCGCGAGCTTAATCCGTTCGGCATCCATCTGAGCGTTTTGGTCTGGCGCCCCTGCGGGGCGCTCGTATACGCATATCGGCCCAATAGCCTCGCCACTTACCTTGCTGACCCGCGCGCCAAAACGGCACTCGCCAAGGAGGGCTACGACACCGGCAACCTCTCGGCATGTCTTGTGCACCTGGCATCGCGCATCACGCTCGCAAGCAATAACGCCGCGGAATGCGCATGCGGCCAAACCCGATGCGCATTGGACCATCAAGCACACTGCGACAACGGCTGCACCTGCGAGTTTCCACACGAAATTGGCTACTTCCTGGGGTACCCCTACGACGACGTATACGAGTTCATCGCCCAGCGTGGCGAGAACTACAAGATCTTTGGAGCCTGGAAGGTCTATACGAATGTCGAGCAGGCGCTTGCGACGTTTGATGCGTACCGTGCCTGCACCCAACACCTCACCTTTATCTATCAGCAGGGCTGCAGCTTGGCGCAACTTGCCCAGGCGACCCGATAGAACGTACAAACCGCGGCCGCACGCCGCACAACCGAAAGGACTCAACATGAGCAAGATCGCCGTCGTCTATTGGAGCGGCACGGGCAACACCGAGGCCATGGCAAACTTTGTCGCCGAAGGCACCACGTCCGCGGGCGCCGAGGCCGAAGTCATCCCCTGCGCCGACTTCTCTGCCGACAAGGCCGCCGACTATGATGCCTTCGCCTTCGGTTGCCCCGCCATGGGCTCCGAGGAGCTTGAATACGATGAGTTCCAACCGATGTGGGACGAAGTCAAGGAGACCCTCGGCGACAAGAAGGTCGTCCTCTTTGGCTCTTATTCGTGGGCCGAAGGCGAATGGATGGACAATTGGAAGGCGGACGCCGACGAGGCAGGCGTCAACGTGGTCGACTCCGTCATCTGTTACGACGCCCCCGACGATGAGGGCGAGGCGGCCTGCCGCGCCCTTGGAGCCGAGCTCGCCTAGCGGCAATGAGCTCCGCCCGTAACGCGCTCTGCGCCAAAACACATTCGCGTCCCAACAAAAACGGGAGCCGGATCACATCCAGCTCCCGTTTTCTGCTATGTCAGTCATATAAAGCGGCTAGGAGATATTGCCCAGGAACGCCTTGGTGCGCTCGCTCTTAGGATGGTCGAAGACCTCGCTCGGCGTGCCATCCTCCACGATAACGCCGCCGTCCATAAAGACGACGCGGTCGGCGACGTCGCGGGCAAAGCCCATCTCGTGCGTCACCACGATCATGGTCATACCGTCATGCGCAAGATCGCGCATGACGCCCAATACATCGCGGACAAGCTCAGGATCGAGCGCCGACGTGGCCTCGTCAAAGAGCATCACGTGCGGATTCATCGACAGGGCGCGGGCGATGGCCACGCGCTGCTGCTGACCGCCCGAAAGCTGACTCGGCATAAAATCGATGCGCTCGGCCAGGCCGACCTTGGTCAGCTCCTCGATGGCAATCTTCTCGGCCTCTTCCTTGCTGCGCTTGAGCACCTTTTGCTGAGCAAGCATGACGTTCTTTTTGACCGACAGATGCGGGAACAGATTGAACTGCTGAAACACCATGCCCAAGTGCGTACGTACCTTATTGAGGTCGACGCCCTTGGCGCACACATCCACGCCCTCGACGACAATCGAACCACTCGTGGGCTCCTCAAGACGGTTAATGCAGCGAAGCATCGTCGACTTGCCCGAGCCCGAGGGGCCCAGGACCACGACGACCTCACCCTTGTGCACATCCAGATCGATGTCGCGCAGGACCACGTTATCGCCAAAGGCCTTCTGGAGATTCTTGATGCTGACGACGACCTCGTTCGAGTTATTGGTTTCGCTCATAATAGAACCTCCTTACAGACCAGCGATATGGTCGGCGGGCGTCGCGACAACCTGTCCGGCGCTCTTGGTGGGACGCTTCTTTTTGGTTTCGGCCGTACCCAGCAGCCTCGCCTCAAGACCGCTCACCAAGCGCGCAAGCGGCAGGGTAATGACCAGATAGAACAGGGCGGCAACCACATACGGCGTAATGGAGCCCGTCGTGGCCACGATGGTACGGGCGTTCATGACGATCTCGACCACGCCCACGGCGGCAAGCAGCGACGTATCCTTGTAAAGCAGGATAAACTCGCTGGTCAGCGTAGGCAGGACATTGCGGAACGTCTGCGGAATCATAACGTAGAGCAGCGTCTGGAAGGCATTCATGCCCAGAGAGCGAGCAGCCTCGTTTTGGCCCTTGGGGATCGATTGAATACCGGCACGGAAGATCTCGCACAGGTACGCAGACGAGTTCATGGCCATGACGATAACGCCCAGGACGTAGTCGTCCACCTTGACGCCGGCAAGCGGCAAGCCAAAGAACGCAATGTAGATCTGCAGGAACGCCGGCGTGCCGCGGATGATATTCACGTAGATGCCGGCAAGGCAGCGCAGGATGCGCGATTTGGAGATGCGCATGAGCGACAGCGCAAAGCCAAAGGGAATAGCCAACGGAAATGCCACGAGCACGATCGAGAGCGACATAAGGAAGCCCTTAAAGACGATCGGCAGGCTCTGGACCAAAATCACCGGGTTCAAGAACAGGCGCAGGAACATATTGGAGTTCCACGCCTCGACCCACGGCTGCTCCTTAAGATCGGCCAGGAAGTTATCGAACGCCGTCACGCCCTTAATCTCGACGGAAGGAATCTTGGAAATCTTCTTGGTCGAACCGTCGGCGAGCGTATAGGTGCCGCTAAAGGCCTCATCGCCACCCTCGACGGGGAAGGTCACGCCGTAAACCTCGACACGGAAAAAGCCGCCGGCAGGCGCCGTCTCGCCAAAGTCAATCTTGAGCGTCTGGCCGTCAGCCTTGCACGTGGGCTTCATGGGCGTACGATCCATGAGGTCCTCGCCCGAGAGCATCGTCAATCGCGTGTCATCGGTACCAAACGTCGTGCCGTCGACAAACGTCAGCGAAAGACCGCTCAGCTCCTCATCGGCATCGGCCTGGACCTCCCAGGTAATGCGCGTCTCGGTACCGCCGACCACAGCGCTGCCCGAACCGGTGTTGGGTCGGGCGGTAATCTTTGCGGTCTCAAGCGCCTGGGCGGTCGTGGGCGCATATGCCCCCGCGCACACCAGCGCGAGCGCCACGGCCATGACGCAGACTAGCTTTTGGAGCAAGGCGGGCAGTGGAAAACGCTGCTCCGCGGCCCCTTTGTTCAGTCGAGACAAGGTGGCTCCTATCGTAGAAGTTGCCGGCAAAACGAGACGGAAATGCTCTCCGTCAAGAGAAGCGCAAAGGCCCTCTCCGCCAAAACGGAAAGGGCCCGCGCGCAATCAAGTAGTTCTTTTACTTGATGTTGTACTTAGCCATGAGGGCGTCGACGGTACCGTCATCGGTCAGGTCCTTGATAGCCTGGTTGATGTCGTCCTTGAGCTTGGTGTTGCCCTGGTTGATGGCGATGGCGTACTCCTCGCCGGTGCTAATCTGCTTGATGGTCTGGCAGGTGTTGAACTGCTCGGCGGTCAGCTGGCTGGCAACGGAGCGGTTGGTGACTACGGCGTCGCCCTTATCGGACTGCAGGGCGCTGAAGCACTCGGTAGCGTCCTTGTAGGGGACGATCTTGGCCTTGGGGAAGTTCTCCTGGGCAAAGGCCTCGGCGGTCGAACCAGACTGGACGATGATCGTGGCGTCAGCATTGTTGAGCTTCTCGCTGTAGTTGTCGGCCGTGATGTCGGTGTTATCGACCTTGGTCACGATAGCCTGATCGTCCATGTAGTAGGAATCGGAGAAAGTGACTTCCTTCTCACGCTCGGGCGTGTCGGTGATAGCCGCGATGGAGACGTCATACTTAGCGCCCGAAGCGACGCCCGGAACCAGCGTGTCAAAGTCATTGTTGACATACTCGACATCCAGGCCCAGCTTGTCGCCGATAGCCTTGATGAGCTCAAGGTCAAAGCCCTGATAATCGCCGTTGTCATCCTTGTACTCAAACGGAGCGTACTCGGCAGAGGTGCCGACGGTCAGCGTACCGTCCTTGACGAGCGCGTACTCCTTGGAGCCGTCGACCTTCTCGACCTTGGCGTCGTCAGAGCTGCTGGAGCCGGCATCAGAACCAGAGGTGGCGTTGGACGAGCCGCAACCCGTCAGTGCGAGGGCGAGCGCCATGGCGCCCGTGGCGGCAAATGCGCCAAGCTTCTTGATCTTCATAATCAGTCTCCTTCCGGTGACCCCGTTTGATTCAGAGGTCTGCAAAAACTGAGGGTTATTATGCACCCGCTTGGAAGAATCTGCAATTAGAAAACTGATTGAAACAAACCCATAACGTGAATGGAGCACTCCACTTTATGACAGTCATCACTGCTGCAATGACCTTAACAATTTGATTTCAGCCGCATAACCTGCAAGTTCGTTCGGTGTCTCCAAAATGAATGGCAATGCGCGCAAGCGGCCATTCGATACAATATTCTGCATAACCTGCATACCGCCGCCAAACTCTTCGCTACCCAGGTAGCCCTTACCGATGCATTCGTGGCGGTCCTTATGGGCGCCGCAGGGGTTCTTGGAGTCATTGATATGCACGGCGCGCAGGCGCTCGATACCCACCACACGATCGAACTCGTCGAGCACGCCTTCAAGATCGTGGACGATGTCGTAGCCGGCGTCATTCACATGGCAGGTGTCCAAGCAAACGCCCAACTTGGCCGACAGCTCGGGGCACTTGTCGGCAACGCCCTGGATGATGAGTGCCAGTTCCTCAAAGCTGCGGCCCACCTCGGTGCCCTTGCCGGCCATGGTCTCGAGCAGCACCGTCGTCTGTTGGCCCTCAAACATCACCTGGCACAGGGTGTCGACGATCATCTGAATGCCGGCGTCGGAGCCCTGCCCCACATGCGCACCGGGATGGAAGTTGTAGTAGTTGCCGGGCAGCGCTTCCATGCGCCGCAGGTCCTCCGCCATGGCCTCCAAGGCAAACTCGCGCGCCCGCTCTTTGGCCGAGCAAGGGTTATAGGTATACGGGGCATGAGCCACAAGCGGGCCAAAATCGTTCTGTTCCATAAGCTCGCGCAGGGCGGCCACGTCATCCATGTCAAGGTCTTTCGCCTTGCCGCCGCGCGGGTTGCGCGTAAAGAATGCAAAGGTATTGGCACCAATTGACAACGCCGTCTCCCCCATCGCCCGATAGCCCTTCGTCGTCGAAAGATGACACCCAATCGTCAGCATCCCCAGCTCCCCCTCATCAGTTGCGGTGAAATAGTTCCTGTCGATGCCTTATTCTGCCGCAAACAGGAACTATTCCACCGCAAGCTATAAAAGGGGCATCAGAGATGCGGGCCACCAAGCACTACGGCTACGGGCGCCGGCGTCATGACCCCCTACGCGTCAGCGCCAAGCCCTAGAGGGCTAGACGGATTGCATCGATAATGCGCGCGCAGCGCTGTGTGGCGGCAAGGGGCATGACGGGACTCTCGAGTTTCCCCGCCCGGATGAGCTGGGTCGCATGCTGGATTTCGCCGTAGAAATCATCGACCTCAAACGGGGCATTTATTTCGAGCATTCGTCCATCGGAGCACTTCACATGGGCGAGCTCGGGGCGATGAAGGCGCTCGATTTCCAACGAGCCCCGCTCGCAGGCAATCGTTAAGCGGCTTTCATATGCTGCTTTGCCGTCGACCACCATATGAATGGATATGCCGCCGACACTCATATGGATCTCATCGGCCCAATCCACGCGGCCGCCCGATACGTCACGCCAGCGAACTTCACGAGACGAAACATCGCACGCACCCGCAAGCAGATCCTCAAACCACCCGACCGCATAGCAGCCCATGTCATATAGACAGCCACCCTGCAAGGGATCGAGCAGATAACTCGAAGGGGACTCACCATAATCGAGTTTTTGCACGCTTTCGATCGAAACGATACGGCCGAGCTCGCCCAACGCAAGCAAGCCCTTCACGCGAGTACGCATCGGGCAAAACCGATTTTTCATCGCTTCCATAAACGGCACGCCGCACTCACGGGAAACGGAGGCGATCGCATGGGCCTCTTCTTCATTCAAAACGGCCGGCTTTTCGCACAGTACGGCCTTTCCCGCGCGCAGTGCCCGACAGACCCAATGCGCATGCATGCCATGTGGAAGAGCCAAGTAGATTGCGTCGACATCGGGGTCGGCAATCAGCGCATCATAAGCCGCATCGCCGCTATCGTCAGCCGTGGCATAACTGTGCGCGGCATCAATCGAAAACGCTCGGCAAAATTCCTCGACATGTGCAGGAGTGCGGCCGGCCGCAGCCACCAGCCGTGCCCCGTCGACCTTCTTGAGCGACGATGCAAATCGATGAGAAATGCGTCCAGCGCCCAAAACGCCCCAACGAACCTCACGCAAATCATCACATGAATCCCGATGGCCCACGACAGCCCCCTTCAGTTGCGGTGAAATAGTTCCTGTCGATGCCTTATTCTGCCGCAAGCAGGAACTATTCCACCGCAAGTTATAAAAGGGTCACGAGGAGCGCGTTTTGCCGAAGGCCTTAAGCACCGCCGTCACGGGGCCAGGCTGAAAACGGCGGCGTACGTCGTCCAAGCGCCCGGGGATATCGATGTGCTGCGGGCAATGCCGCGCGCATTTGCCGCACTTGACGCAATTGCTCACCAGCTTGGGCTCGTTCGTCCGCACCGCGCTCGCCGTAAAGTATTGAGACAGCCCCGTAAACCAGCTGTGCGCATAGCTTGCGTTGTAGGCAGCAAAACACCCAGGGATATTGATGCCTTTAGGACACGGCATGCAATAGCCGCATCCCGTGCAGGGCACGCGATTCGATTTTTCAAACTCCCTCAGCACGCGTGCGATGGCATCGAGCTGAGCAGCCGTCATCGAATCCGGCAGGGCCCGATCGGCCAACACCGCGTTCTCATCCACTTGCGCGATATCGGTCATACCCGAAAGCAGCATCGTCACCTGAGGATGGTTCCACACCCACGAAAGCCCCCAGGCGGCCGGAGTGCGCAAATGCGGGTCACGGGCGCCATCGAGCACAGCGCGTGCCCGCGGCGGAAGTTTGCCCGCTAGACGACCGCCCAGCAGTGGCTCCATCACAAACACCGCAAGACCGCGCTCCGCAGCCGCCATGAGTCCTGCCGTTCCCGCTTGGTAACGCTCGCCGGCATAGTTGTACTGGATCTGGCAAAAATCCCAGTCATATGCGTCAAGCACCGTCAGGAAATCCGCCGCGCTGCCGTGATACGAAAAACCAATCTGGCGAATGCGCCCCGCCGCCTTTTGACGCGCGATCCAGTCCTCGATGCCCAACGCCACCACACGTTTCCACTGGGCGGGCGAGGTGATGTTGTGCATAAGGTAATAGTCGATATGGTCAGTCCGCAGCCGACGCAGCTGTTCGTCAAAGAACCGGTCGAAATCCTCCGCGCATTTGCACGAAGCATGCGGCAGCTTGGTCGCGAGCAAAACCTGGTCGCGTAGGCCCAGGCGCTCAAGCGAAGCGCCCACGCAAGCCTCGTTGCCGGGATAGAGATAGGCCGTGTCCAGGTAGTTAATCCCCTGCTCCACTGCACGGGAGATGATGGCGTCGGCTGTCTTCGCATCCGGGCGTCCCGGCGCACCGGGAAACCTCATGCAGCCCAGCCCCAACGCCGAGATACGGTTACCGCTTTTGGGGTCAACGCGATATTGCACGGCCCCTCCTCCCCCATCGAAGCCCTGATAAGGCGAAACAAACCTGTCACGTCATCGAAGCACATCGGAATCGCAATCGAGAACGTATCGTAACGCAGCAGAAATCAGGCCGTCACGGCACCGCTTTAACATCAGCAAAAAGCCCGATGAAAGGAGGCGAGCGTGGCCACGCGTGAGGACGCCCACCCCTATCCCGGCGAGCAATACATCCTCTCGGTCGACTGTTACCAGACCGAGATCATGGACCATCTGGACGAGCTTCCCGCCACAGGCGCCGTCATCTTCTGCACCTTCCCCAAGGCGCGCGATGGCGTTGGATATCCCGCACGCGTTTTTGCCATCTGCCCCGCGGCATAAGTTCCCATGCGTTTGTTCTTCTAAATTCCGCCTCCGGTGCACGCTACATGCTCCAGCGGCATACAATCCACCAGGCGCCCCGCACGCGGGCGCCTTTTTGTGAGGAGATGATTCACGTGCAGATCAACAAGGTTGCCTTTATCGGCAAGGGCGGCGTCGGGCTACTCTACGGCAGCATGATCGCCCAGGCACTCGGCGACGATGCCGTCGAATACGTCATGGACGACGCCCGTTTCGAGCGTCACGCAGGCGACGCCCTTACGGTCAACGGCGAGCCCTGCGCACTCAAGTCCGTGCGCGTCAGTGAGGCAACGCCCGCCGATCTGGTCATTCTCACGGTCAAGACGACGGGACTCAACCAAGCACTCAAGACTATGGAGCGCGTCGTGGGACCCAACACGCTCATCGCCTCGCTGTGCAACGGCATTACGAGCGAGCAAAAGATTGCCGAGCGCTTTGGCTGGAAGCACACCGTCCTGGGCATCTGCCAGGGCATGGATGCCGTGTTCCTCGACGGAGAGCTCACCTTTACCAATGCGGGCGAGATTCGCTTTGGCGCGGCAGCGGGCACCGAGCCCGCAACCGTCACCGCCATCGACGAGCTCTACACACGCTGCGGCATCGCCCATACCGTCGAGAGCGACATTGCGCACCGCATGTGGGCCAAACTCATGCTCAACGATGGTATCAACCAGACGTGCATGGCCTACGGCGGAACGTATGGAAGCGCCACAGAGGCCGGCTCCGAGCAGCGCCGCTGCTTTGTCTCCGCCATGCGAGAGACACTTGCGGTCGCCAATGCCGAGGGCATTGAGCTGACCGAGGCAGACCTGACGCAGATGGTGCACCTCATCGAGGGAATCGACCCCACCGGTATGCCCTCGATGGCGCAGGACCGCATCGCACAACGAAAGACCGAAGTCGAGGAGTTCGCGGGCACCATTTGCCGCCTGGCCGCCAAACACGATATCCAAGTGCCGCAAAACGATTGGCTCTACCAGAGGATTCGCGAAATAGAAGGCAGCTGGTAGCCTCGGCCGCATCGCGACGTGCGCAATACAAGCAGACAGGCCTTCGCGAGGATTCCGTCATTCGCGAAGGCCTGTTGCATTTAGCTCGAGGCTAAAACTGAGGCTTATTTTGCGATTCCGGAACCTCGTCCTCGTCATCGCGGCAAAGTAGCACGCCGGCGCTTCCCAGCAACGCCGCTGCAATCAAGGCGCCCACAATCACAGGAGCGGCGCCCGTAGCGGACTGCAAGCCGGCAGTTAACGCCGCCGTCGGACCAAGGCATCCGATCAAAAGGGCAACGACGGCAATAGCGACATCTCGAGCGTTCATGGAACCACTTCCTCCACGAGAAAGACTTTGTTTCTCGTGACTTAGTGTGCCCCGCGCCCATATGCGCGGCGTACTGCCACGGTAAGCGCTCTGTTAACTCAAATGCATACATAGAACGGGCGCCCTTACGTTGCCCTAAAGCTCGGTAAAGACGCCCGTCCGCCAAATATCCGTGATGCAGAAAAATTACCAGCCAGTGTAGTAGTCGGTGGTTCCGGCTGCGCAGCCGGAGTCATAGACCTTGCACTCGCCCTTGGAACCGGTAAACGTGGAGCCTTGGGCCTTATCACCCGCGGCCACGACGTAGTAACCATCGGAATCGCGCCAAAAGCCCTCGGAATCCTGCGTCCATTCGCCCGTGCGGTGGTGATACAACACGTTGCTGCTGTAATAAGTCTCGCGGCGGCCATTATAGTTATTGACGCCGCTCGAACGCGTCAGGCCCGAGCCGTTCGCGTAATACGCAGCAGACGCGTAAGACGAGCCGGAGCCGGCATTGTAATACGAAGCCTGAACGGCCTCAGCAGCCTCGGCTTTGGCCGCGGCAGCCTCGAGCGCCTCGCGCTTGGCATCCTCAAGCGTAGAGCGAAGCTCGTCGAGCTCGGTCGACTTGGCGTCGACCTCCCCCATCGTCAGCAGGCTACCCGCACCGTCGATGCATTCTTGAAGCACGGCGCGCTCGTCATCGGTGGCATAGTCGCCATACATGTTCATGATAATTTGAGCGCGAACTTCCAAAGAGTCGCGCTTGGCCCCCATGGAGGCGTTCCACTCCTGCATGGAGCCAAAACCGTCGCCGCGATAATCGACGGGCTGCATCAACGTGGTCTCGGAGGGCGCGGACCCAACCGCGTCGGACAGCGTCGCCGCGTGGGCCTCGGTTACGCCGGCACCCACCAAAAGCGCCACGGCAAGCGTGGCAGAAAGGGCGGCGGCCTTCGGTTTTCGTGAATCGATCCTCATGTAGCTGGAAACCTCCGTAGTGCGTTTTTGCTGCGTTTGAGCTGTGTGTGATTCGATCGCGCTGCATAGTACCCCGAGCAAATCGCGACCTGCGGTTTTACTCAAAAGGCGCACGTCAATTGCGTAAAACTCACATCCTCTCAACAGGAGTTTTCCACAACTCGAATGCATAAAGCGTGCCAAAAACCCTGTTTTTGCACCCTCTCTATGCAAATAAGGCGCCTGTGCGACCATTGTTCGCACAGGCGCCTTGAGCAGGCATTTTATGCAGTTATACCTATCGAGTCGCAAGGGGTCCTTGCACAAGTCGCCCTACTCGTCCAGTGCGGCAAAGGCCTGCTTCAGATCCCAAATGATGTCCTCGGCGTTCTCGGTACCGATGGAAAGTCGAATCGTGGAGGGCGTAATGTTCTGCTCGGCAAGCTCCTCGGAAGAGAGCTGGGAGTGCGTGGTGGTAGCCGGGTGCACGACGAGCGACTTGACGTCGGCCACGTTGGCGAGCAGCGAGAAGACCTGCAGGTGGTCGATGAACTTCCAGGCAGCCTCCTGACCACCCTTGATCTCGAAGGTGAAGATCGAAGCGCCGCCGCGGGGGAAGTACTTCTGATAGAGCTCGTGATCGGGGTGCTCGGGCAGGCTCGGGTGGTTCACCTTGGCAACGTGGCTGTCGCCGGCAAGGAACTCAACGACCTTCTTGGTGTTCTCGACATGGCGGTCGACGCGCAGCGACAGGGTCTCGGTGCCCTGGAGCAGGACCCAGGCGTTAAACGGGCTGATGCAAGCGCCCTCGTCACGCAGCAGGATGGCGCGGACATAGGTCGCGAAGGCGGCGGGACCGGCAGCCTCGGCAAACGAGACGCCATGGTAGGAGGGGTTGGGCTCGGCGATCTGCGCATACTTGCCGCTCGCCTTCCAGTCAAAGTTGCCGCCATCGACAATCACACCGCCCAGCGAGGTGCCGTGGCCGCCGATGAACTTGGTTGCGGAGTGGACGACGATGTTGGCGCCGTGCTCCAGCGGACGGAAGAGGTACGGGGTGCCGAAGGTGTTATCGACAACAACCGGAAGGCCATGCTTCTTGGCGACCTCGGAGATAGCGTCGATGTTGGGAATATCGGAGTTGGGGTTACCGAGCGTCTCGAGGTAAATGACCGTGGTGTTGTCCTTGATGGCACCCTCGACCTCGTCCAGGTTATGGGCATCGACGAAGGTGGTCTCGACGCCAAACTGGGAGAGCGTGTGCTCCAGCAGGTTGTAGGAACCGCCGTAGATGGTCTTCTGGGCGACCACGTGGTCACCGGCCTGGGCAAGAGCCTGCAGGGTATAGGTGATGGCAGCAGCACCGGAGGCGACGGCAAGACCCGCCACGCCGCCCTCGAGCGCGGCAATGCGGTCCTCGAAGACGCCTTGGGTGGAGTTGGTCAGACGACCGTAGATGTTACCGGCGTCGGCAAGACCAAAGCGGTCAGCAGCATGCTGGGAGTTGCGGAACACATAGCTCGTGGTCTGGTAGATCGGCACGGCACGGGAGTCGGATGCAGGATCGGCGCTCTCCTGGCCAACGTGCAGCTGCAGGGTATCGAAACCAAAGGTATGCTCGGGGTTGTTGATGAACTGGCTCATGATGATCTCCTTGATCAGATAGAAGTAAATAAGAGTAAGAGAAGTAAGTCGCTGTCTCCTGATCACGCCGACGGGCGCAAACAGGAGCCCGGCATTCGTCTTAGTAAGCAATTCATATGCGGGCCTCCTTTCGCATCCCGGTTCCGTGGTCGGCTTAATTACCTACCTCCTTTGTGTGTTTTGAATAGTACGAGCATTGTTTCGCTCGGTCAATCACTTAAAAGCGCTAACCTGTTATCTGTTTTTTAGATAGCTATCGAAAGGACGGGCGCCGATGACCCTCCAACAGCTTCGTTTTCTGATCGCCGTGGCAGAGTCCGGCTCAATCAACGCCGCAGCTCAGCGCCTCTATACCGCTCAGTCCAACATCTCAAACGCCGTCAAAAGCCTGGAACAGGAGCTCCATCTGGAGATCTTTACGCGCTCTAGCCGCGGCGTCACGCTCACCAACGACGGTACCGAGCTTTTAGGCTATGCGCGCCAGGTCGTGGAGCAGGCTGACATGCTCGAGGCCCGCTACGAGGACGGCGGTACACCCCAGGCGCGCCTTGCCATCTCGGCCCAACACTACGCGTTTTCGGTCGAGGCCTTTGTCAACGTCGTCGAGCGCTGCCGCGACAGCAAGTTCGAGTTCATCATGCGCGAGACCACCACCTCGCAAATCATCGACGACGTCCGTGCATTTCGCAGCGATATCGGCATTCTGTATCTAGATGATTTTAACGCCCGCGTTCTGCAGAAGGCCTTCGCCGATGCCCGCGCGAGCTTCCACCCCCTCTTCGACGCGACGGTCCACGTCTTCGTTAGCGAACGCCACCCGCTCGCACGCCGCCCTCAGCTGTCCCTTGCCGACCTCACGCCCTATACGCGCTACAGCTTTGAGCAGGGAACCTCAAACTCCTTCTATTACGCCGAGGAACCCTTTAGCTATATCCCTTGCGACCGCAACATACGAATCTCAGACCGCGGAACACTTACTAACTTACTTATCACGTCGAACGGTTACACCCTGTCGACCGGTGTCCTCTCCAATGAAATGCAATGGGGTATGGCTTCGATCCCGTTAGCAGACGCCCCAACGATGCACGTAGGCTATATCATGCACGACGATCGCAAGCCCTCTCCCCTCTTGCAGCAATACCTCGACGAACTCAACCGCATCATCCATGCCGACCAACCGTCAGAAGACGGGGTAGAAATCGGAGATTGCTAGCCCCCGACTGGCATGGCGCTACAATGGTCACTCACACGAAACGTACCCAACGAAAGGAACCATGTGAAGGTCATCATCTATACCGACGGCTCGGCTCGATCTAATCCGGGACGCGGTGGCTACGGCGCCGTGCTCAAATACACCAACCCCGCCGGCAAGACCTTCACCTCCGAGCTTTCGCGTGGCTACGCCAAGACCACCAACAACCGCATGGAGCTCATGGCGGTCATCGTGGCGCTCGAGGCACTCAACCGCCCCTGCGAGGTCGAAGTCCATTCCGATTCGCAGTACGTCGTCAACGCCTTTAACAAGCACTGGATCGACGGCTGGAAAAAGCGCGGATGGAAAACTGCCAACAAGCAGCCCGTCAAGAACCGCGACCTATGGGAGCGCCTGCTTGCCGCAAAGAGTAAGCATAAGGTGGAGTTCATCTGGGTTAAGGGGCATGCCGGCCACGAGCTCAATGAGCGCTGCGACGAGCTCGCCACCACCGCGGCCGACGGAGCCAACCTCGATATCGACACCGGCTTTAACGAGAGCGACCTGTAACGGCGTTTTCGCACGCCATTTCTTGCCCCCTCGCGCTACACTCATCCTGTAAACCGAACGGCACGAGGGGGATACATGCTGCGTATAGCGACCATCGGCACATCCATGATTACCGACGACTTTATCCAGGTCGTCAACGCCAACGACCAAGCCGCGTTTGTGGGTACGCTCTCGCGCGATGCAGATCGCGGCGCCGCCTTTACCGCCGAGCACGGCGGCGAACGCAACTTCACCGCACTCAACGAGCTCGCGTCCGCCGACGACGTCGATGCCGTCTACATCGGCAGCCCCAACGCACTCCATCACGAGCAGGCGCTCGCCTGCATCGCCGGCGGTAAGCACGTTATCGTCGAAAAGCCCTTCTGCGCCACCGAGGCGCAAGCGCTCGAGGTCTTCCGGGCTGCCGAGGCAGCTGGCGTCGTGGCTCTCGAGGCCATGCGCCCGCTTCACGATCCCGCTTTCCACGCCATTGAGGACGCTCTGGGCGAAATTGCGCCCATTCGCCGCGCCTCGCTGCGCTTTGGCAAGTATTCCTCACGCTACAACGAAATCCTCGCGGGGCGCGCCACCAATATCTTCGACTGCCACATGGCCTCGGGCTCCCTCATGGACATTGGCGTCTACGCCGTCGAGCCCATGGTCGAGATTTTCGGCATGCCCTCTGGTCTCACCAGCATGACCACGCTGCTCGACCCCTCAACGCAAGAGCTCACCCATGGCCCCATCGACGGGTGCGGTTCCATTCTCGCCAGCTATGGCGGTGGCCGTATCTCCGTCGAGCTCGCACACTCCAAAATTACGAATGACCTGCTGCCCTCGCAGATCGAAGGCGAGCGTGGCACCATCCAGATTGACCATCTGTCCACGCCCCGCAACGTACGCATCGACTACCGCGGCGACGTCGTACGCGGCTCGGCGACCGAGGCACCGCGCGAACAGGGCGACAACGGCCGCGCGCTCGACCTGCCCAAATCAAGCAACACTATGGAATACGAACTCACGGACTTTATCACCGCCATCGGTGGCATCGATAACGTTAAGGAAGAAATCTGGGAGACCCCGGCGGGACGCCACGAGCTCGGCCACTACCGCGATGTCACGCTCGTCTCACTGCGCATCATGGATGCCGTGCGTCAGCAGGCCGGCATAACCTTCCCGGCCGACGCAGGCAAGCAGGCATAGCGATGGGCCTCTTCGATACGTTCTTCTCCAGCGTCACCGGCGGCAGTCGAGAGCCTCAAAAACCATCAAACGTCGAGCTCGAGCTGCGCCGCAGGCTTACCGTACTCGCAAGCGACGAGGCCACTCAAGACACTCCCCTGCGCTATTTCCTGCGCTGGACGGGGCAAGTCCAAGGCGTTGGTTTTCGCTTTACCAACACCAACCTCGCGCAGGCACGCGCACTCACCGGCTGGGTGCGTAACATGGAAGACGGCTCAGTCGAGATGGAGATACAGGGAGCTCCGGCAAGCATCCTATCTCATCTCGAGGCGCTTCATGCCTCCTACGAGCGCATGGGAACGCGTTTTCGCCTCGTAGACGCCCAGGTCCGAGCCCCACTTGCCAATGAAGACGGTTTCAGTCCTCATTATTAGTATTGTGTGCTAAATACGGTATCATTTACCTACGACCGTTGATGGAAAAGAGGCGAGGCGCATGGCGGTGCAAAGAAGGAATACCAGGCAGCGAAAGCTGGTTCTTGACGCCGTGCGCCAAAGCTATAACCATCCCACCGCCGACGAAATCTACAACGTCGTGCACGCGCAGGATGACAAAATCAGCCGCGGTACGGTCTACCGCAATCTCAATCTCTTGGCCGACGCCGGGGAGATTCTCTCCATCAAGACGCCGGGCGGCAGCCGCTTCGATCGCACGATCGAGCCGCATGCGCATATCATCTGCACCTCGTGCAGCCGCGTCATCGATGTGCCGCTCCCCTTCGATGCCCAGCTCGACGCCAAGGCGTCCGAGCAAATCGGCTGGAACGTCACCTCGCACTACACCATCTTCGAGGGTCTCTGCCCCAACTGTAGGTAGATTTTGGGACATGCCTACTCGGCAAGCAGGCGACGCAATTCTTCTTCGACCGTGCGCACGTAACGGACGCGGTCGTTGATGCCGCGCATAGAGGGATTGCAGCTCTCCATTAGACAAGGATGACCCACTACGTTGAGCATGTCGCGGTCGTTTTCGTTATCGCCAAACGCCATCATTTCGTTAGGTGAGATCCCCAGCGCGCGACCATAATCGGCAAGCGCGGACCCCTTGCCCGAATCAAAGCCGATAAAGTCGGTCCATTCGGTTCCCGATGTCATCACATCGACCCGGTCGCTAAAGCGGCGCACGAAATACTCCAGCGCTGCCGGCTGCTCCGTCTCGGGCGTTTGAAACGCAATCTTAATGACATCCTCGTCAATGTCCTCGGGACGGTCGACCACCGCCACATCGCAATGGACCTCGTAACGCAAATGGTCGATGAACGCATCGTTGCCGCTTATGGTGTAGAGGTGCCCCTCGCAGGAAAGGGTCACGTCGGCATGGGGGTAGGCGACCACGGCATTCGCGATATCCATCGCCAAGTCACGCCCCATAGAGCGCTTGACGACGGCATGCCCCTCGCTCATCACCAGGGCTCCGTTTTCGCACACATAGGCGAGCTCATCGGCCACCGGGGCAAACAGATAGCGCAAGCTCGCATATTGACGGCCGCTCGCCGGCATAAACACAATACCGCGATGATGCAGCTCATTAATGAGCTCAAAGGCCTCGGGGCGTGGCTCGCGCTCCCCAGGATGTAGCAGCGTACCATCCAAATCACAGGCGATCAGCTTGATTCCCTCAAGACCCATATGTTCCCCCAAAGCATCTCATCAACAGCAAGACGGACTTTGAATAGTTGCCTCTCAAAGTCCGTCTTACGCATACGCACGCTAGCCGCGCGCCTTCTTTACGATCGTAAAGTCGGGAGCCATACATACAACGGCATCCGCCGCGCTCGACGCAAAGCGCCGGTCCGCATCGAGTTCACGGGTAACCACCGAGAGCCGAACACCCTCGACACCCCGGAGCATGCGGCCCAAAACCGGCTGCAGCGGCGTATACATGCGCACGGTATGCTCGTCCGAGTCGCCCCGGAAGAGCGGTGCGTGCATGTTGCCGATCTCCCAGCATACATGCGCAAGCGCGATCGGGTCCATGCGGTCGACTTCGACCAGATAGACCTCGGCGCTGCGCAGACGCACGACAACTGCCACGGGAACCGTGCCCGAGCGGTCGATGGCAAGTACGTCGCCATCGGCAAGACAATTGCCATCGACAACGCCCGGCCGAATAACGACCGTACGCCCCAGCTCCGTCACGCCCGCAAATGCGCGGGCATCAGCCTGGTCCCAATCGAGCAGTAGCTCATCGGTCTCAAAGACACCACCCAACTCCCGGCGAAGCAAAAGCTCATAGGACGGGTCATTGAGATTTCCGAGGCACGCTGTCGAAACCAGATTCGCAGGCATACTCTAGCCCTCGACCTCAACGAGCTCGATATCAAAGTTGAGGTCCTTGCCGGCGAGCTCGTGGTTGGCGTCGAGCGTCACGGCCTCGGGCGTTACGTCGATGACCACGGCGGGGACGGGCATGCCGCTCGGCGTGGACAGGAAGAGCTTCATGCCCTTCTCGATCTGTTCGATATTGGGAACCTGCTCGGCCGGGAAGGTCAGGACCATCTCGGGGTTGTGCTCGCCGTAGGCATCGGCAGCAGGAATGTGCACGGTCTTCTTCTCGCCCACCTGCATGTCGACAACAGCGACGTCGAAGCCCTTGATCATCTGGCCGGCGCCGCAGGTGAACTCCAACGGCTCGCCGCGATCGTAGGAGCTATCGAACTGCGTGCCGTCGTCGAGCGTGCCGCGATAATGGGTCTTGACCTTCTTGCCCTGGTTGGACATGGTAACCTCCGTGATAAGGGCGGCGCACAACGCGAGCCGCCGTGAACATATGGCGCTAACTATACCCTAGTCATACAATTCAAAGACAGTTTGCAAAGAAACGCTGCAACCGGAGGAACCATGGCATATCCCGTATTTGACCTACACTGCGACACCGCCGACCGCATCGGCTGGGCCACACTCGATCTTGACCTGCGCTTTACCGCCGGCACCGACGGCTATTTCCCCGGCGACGAAACGCATCCGCAGGATTTCGACCTCATCGAGGGCAACGCCTGCGCCATCTCGCTCGCAAAGATCGGCAACACGCCGTGGGCACAGTGCTTCGCCACGTTTGTCCCCGACGAGATTCCCACCGCCCACGCCGCGCGCTTCCAAGCGCAGATCATGGCGCACATGAGCGGCCAGGCCATGCTCAACCACGACCGCATGGTCAACGTGCGCAGCGCCGCTGACATTCGCCCTGCACTCAAGGACGGCAAGGTTGCCTGCATCCACACCATCGAAAACGCCACGTTCTTTGCCGAGGACCTCGCGCTGATCGAGGTGCTCAAGAGCCTGGGCGTTCTCATGTCATCGCTCAGCTGGAACGCGCAGGGACCGCTCGCGAGCGGCCACGACACCCACGCCGGCCTCACCGCCGCCGGCATCGAGGCGCTTACGCAGATGGAACGCGTCGGCATGGTGCTCGACGTCTCCCACCTCAACGACGAGTGCTTTGACGAGGTTGTCGCCCACGCCACGCGCCCCTTCGTCGCCAGCCACTCCAACTCCCGCGCGGTTTGCGGCGTCAAGCGCAACCTCACCGACGACCAGTTCCGCACCATTCGCGACATGGGCGGCATCGTCGGCCTCAACTACTGCAGCGAATTCCTCTCCAACGAAGCAACCGACGAGACCGCCGCAGATGTCACCTTCGACCAGCTGGCAGCCCATATCGAACACTGGCTCGACCTGGGCGGCGAAGATGTCATCGCGCTCGGCGGCGACTGGGACGGCGCCAAGGTACCCGACTTCCTCTCCGATGCCAGCAAGATGCCCGAGTTCCAGAACATGCTCTCCAAGCACTTTGGCAAGACCGTGATGCAGAAGCTCTGCAGCGACAACGCGCTTGCCTTCTTTGAGCGTTATTAATTTCACATCCCTTGAGCAGGCCGGCATGCCGAGCGGTCGACATGCCGGCCCGTCCCCAATCTGAAGGATAACTTTTGACGCAGCAATTTACGATTTTCCTACCCCGACCGGATGGGATGCCCATCCCCGTCGTCGTTACCAAAAAGCGCGTCAAGAACTTCAACCTGCGCGTCACATCGAGCGGTGAGGTCCACGCCAGCGCACCGCTCGGCGCCAGCCGCGAGCGTATCGAAGCGTTTGTGAAGCGCAACAACGCCTGGATTATCGGCCGACTTGCCCAGCGTGAGCAACGTCAGGCAACGTCACGAGAGCCACTCAGCCCCTCGTCCATCATTGCGCTTTGGGGCATGCCCATCACGGTACAGGACGCACTCGATCACAACTTTGCGTCACCCGCACCGCGACCCAAACAGGCCACCTTCGCAAGTTTTATGGGTACCGACGAATCGAACGGAGGCCCACAGGCCAAGCGGCTCGCAATCCTCGACGGTCTAACGTCCGACGAGCTCCAAGCCCACATCGACCAGCTCTATACGTCCGAGGTCACATCGGCGCTGCGCGATATTTTGCACGCGTACGAAATCGCAATGGGCGTCTCCGTTTCCCGCGTTTCCGTACGCAGCATGAAAACGCGTTGGGGCTCGTGCACGCCCAAATCCGGCGCCATTCGCATCGCACGAGAACTTGCCGGCTACCCCGTCGAATGCCTCGACATGGTTGTCGCCCACGAGCTCGTCCACTTGCTCGAGCCAAGCCACAATCAGCGGTTTCACGCCCTGCTCGACACGTACTGCCCCAACAATAGAGCGCTGTCGCAGCGGCTCAAGCAGCCACCCATAGAGACGTATTAGAACCGGTTAGCGCACGCGCTCGATCTCGACACCGCAGCTTGTCAAGGGAAGACCGACGGGCGCCCACGGCTTATCGAGCTTTATGCGCACACCAAGCAGCAAGGGATAACGACGCAACAGCATCTGGGCCACACCCTCGGCTGCGGCCTCGATGAGCTTAAACGTATGCTCGCGCAGATAGCCATCGACATCGTGGCACACCGAGCCGTAATCAATAGAGGCATCAAGGTTATCGTGCTCCCCTGCCGCGCGCAGGTCGGCATAGAGCACCAAGGACACGACAAACTTCTGCCCCAGGGCGTTCTCCTCGGGATACACGCCGTGGTTGGCAAAGACCTCGAGACCGTCGATAGTAATGCGGTCGGCATGGCGCAGGTCGTCATAGCTCACATGGGGCACCGCCGTTGCGGCGGAAATCTCGCCCCTGCCACGACGGGCGAGCTCGGCACCCTCGGTCTTGGTTGCATTCTCGGGCAGCTTTTTGTTAGTCATCGCGATCGTCTCCTTCGTTCAGAACCCCGACCGCGCATACCGACTACACGCGAATCGACAGGTTCTTTTTATCATCGCTCCAGTTGCAGGCATTGCGCGCGGGGCATGCAAAGCAGGCGCGCGACGCTTTGTCGGCTGCATAAAGCAGACGCTCAAGCGGCTGGCTGTTCACACGCAGCTTTCGATGGCCCAGGATGGCCGTCTTAATGGCCGCGGCATCTGCCGGCTCAAACGCCACGTCTTCGGGCATGCCGCCGAGAATCGCATCAGCGACGCGTTCGCTTGCAACATCATGGGATATACCCGATTCATACTGTTCATCTTTGCCGATATCGTGAAGAAGTGCCGTGGCGTAAATGACCTCGCGGTCAAATTCGAGTTGCTCCTCAAGATTCTTAATCCACATAATGCGCGCGACATCTAGCAGATGGTCGATACCGTGGCGGCAAAAGATGCGCCCCGATTCCAACTGCGCAATGTTGCCCAGATGTCGCCGGAACAGTCCGTTGGCACAGATGTAATCAATGCGAGGCATGGCACCAAAGGGAGTCAGGCCCGAAGCCATAAAGCCGCGACGCGACGTTCCTTCATCGGTCTTCGATGCAAAGTCGTTGACGACTCTCATGGTTAGCGGCCCAGCATCCTAAAGAATCGCTCCTCGAGCGACGGATCGGTCTCAAAGACACCGCGACGAGCAAGCGTTACGGTCTTGGTACCGGGCTTTTGCACGCCGCGCATAGTCATGCACATATGCTCGGCTTCCATCAGCACGATTGCCCCTTGGGGGGCAAGATATTCCATGAGGGCATCGGCAACCTGTGTACACAGCTGCTCCTGCAGCTGCAGACGACGGGCATAGACCTCAACCGTGCGAGCAAGCTTAGACAGACCCGCCACGCGGCCGTTAGGGATATAGCCGATCGCAGCCTTGCCATAAAACGGCAGCAGATGGTGCTCGCACAGCGAGTAAAACGTGATGTCGCGCTCGATAACTAAATCGTTCGAAGCGACGGCAAAAGTTTTGGACAGGTGCTCCTCAGCGCTCTGGTCCATGCCGCCGGCAATCTCGCCATACATACGGGCGACGCGTGCCGGCGTCTCCAGCAGGCCCTCACGAGTTGGGTCCTCGCCTATGCCCTCAAGCAACAGCTTTATGGCGGTCTCAACTTTTTCCTGATCGACCATCTAGGCCTCACTCTTCCGATTTTGCGTTCGCGCTATGGTACCACGCCCTCCGGCATCGGCCACAACCTACATAGTATGGGTCGAATAGACCGGATCGTCTCGCCAAAGCTCCACAGCGTCGCAAAGCGAAACGCCCTCGCGCGCGGCACGAGTGCGCGTGGCGTTCATGTCGATCACCCGCTGATTACTCGAACCCCTAAAACGCAAGGAGATATCGTACAGGTCTTGAACGAACGGGCCGTCCACCAACATATCGAGGCAGGCAAGGATACGGTCCGTCACCTCGGTATGATGACGGCCGCCCGGCATAAGTTCCTCGAGCACGTCGCCGGTAAAGCACCAAATGGTCTTCCCCGACTCCACAGGATAGGCCGCACGCACGCGTTCGATAAAGTCAACGAGACCCGCCTGATTCTCGGGTTCCATGGGCTCGCCACCCAGAATCGTCAGGCCATCAATAAAGGGATGGTCAAGACTGTCGATAATCTTGTCCTCGACGGCACGGTCGAACGGTTCACCCGCGGCAAAGTCCCACGCGACGGAGTTAAAGCAATTCTTGCACCCACGACGGCACCCGCTCACAAACAGAGAAGTACGAACACCTTCCCCATCAGCAATGTCGAAATACTTAATGTTCGCGTAGTTCATAGGTAACTCTCCCGGGAGGCCGGGACATATCATCCCGTCCTCAAACATTCTCGGCCTGCGGCCTGCGAAACTGCGGGCGGGACGATATGTCCCGGCCTCATGCAAAGGGTAACTCAATGAACGAAGCGAACATCGAGTATAGGGTTCGAGGTCCAATAAAAACTTTGTTGCAGCTCAACCGTCATCACAAGCAAAGCGTTGTTGCAAGTCAACTCATTTCCGCTAAGAACTTCGAGGAGTGAGCAGGCCGCATGCTGCATCTCAGCTACGTCAACTTGGCTGAACCGAGAGGGCCGCTTAGGCTTTTGCTCGATATGAGTTCCGCACGCAAAGAAGGCCACTTAATGTGGCCTTCGTCTTGCGCAGGACTGTCCGAAATAGCGAGCAAATGCCCAAGCGGCCCTCTCGGTTCAGCCCCGGAGCGGTATTAGAGATGCAGCACGCGGTCGCGGATCTCCTCGGTTCGACCCTGGTTCCAGAATTGGGTACCGATGTAGCCGCACGTACGACGGGCGACGTTCATCTTCTCCTGATCGCGGTTGCCGCAGTTGGGGCACTCCCACACCAGCTTGCCGTCATCCTCGACAATCTTGATCTCGCCGTCATAGCCGCACACCTGGCAGTAATCGCTCTTGGTGTTGAGCTCGGCATACATGATGTTGTCGTAGATGTACTGCATCACGCGAATGACAGCCTTAAGGTTGTCCTGCATGTTAGGAACCTCAACGTAGGAGATGGCACCGCCCGGCGAAAGCTGCTGGAACATGCCCTCAAACTTGAGCTTATCGAAAGCATCAATCTCCTCGGACACATGGACGTGGTAGCTGTTGGTAATGTAGCCCTTGTCCGTCACACCCGGAATAATGCCAAAACGGCGCTGCAGGCACTTGGCGAACTTGTAGGTCGTCGACTCAAGCGGGGTGCCGTACAGCGAGAAGTCGATATCGCTTTCGGCCTTCCACTCGGCGCATTTGTCGTTCATGTGCTGCATGACGGCCATGGCAAAGGGCGTGCCTTCCTTCTCGGTGTGGCTGTGGCCCGTCATGTACTTGACGCACTCATACAGACCGGCATACCCCAGGCTGATGGTGGAATAGCCGCCCACGAGCAGTTTGTCGATCGTCTCGCCCTTCTTAAGGCGCGCCAGGGCGCCGTACTGCCACAGAATCGGTGCGGCATCCGAAAGCGTGCCCATCAGGCGCTCATGACGGCACAGCAGGGCACGATGGCACAGCTCAAGGCGCTCGTCGAAGATCTTCCAGAACTTGTCCATGTCCTGATGCGAGCTCAGTGCGACATCGGGCAGGTTGATGGTCACAACACCCTGGTTAAAGCGGCCATAGTACTTAGGTTTGGTCGGGTCATAGTTCAGCGCGTTGGCAACATTGTTAAAGCCGTTGCCCGAACGGTCGGGCGTCAGGAAGCTGCGGCAACCCATACAGGTGTAGCAATCGCCATTGCCGGCGGTCTCACCCTTAGACAGCTTGAGCTCACGCATCTTCTTCTCAGAGATGTAGTCGGGCACCATGCGCTTGGCGGTGCACTTGGCAGCCAGCTGGGTCAGGTAGAAGTACGGGGAATTCTCGTGAACGTTATCGTCCTCGAGCACGTAGATAAGCTTGGGGAATGCCGGGGTAATCCACACGCCGGCCTCGTTCTTAACGCCCTCGTAGCGCTGGCGAAGCGTCTCCTCCACGATCATGGCAAGGTCGTGCTTCTCCTGAGGCGTACGGGCCTCGTTGAGATACATAAAGACCGTCACGAACGGCGCCTGGCCATTCGTGGTCATAAGGGTCACGACCTGATACTGAATCGTCTGGACGCCGCGACGGATCTCGTCACGCAGACGGTCCTCAACGACCTCACGGACCTTCTCGGCAGACGCAGAGACGCCAAGCTCCTCGAGCTCGCGGGCAACCTCGCCGCGAATCTTCTGACGGCTCACCTCGACAAACGGAGCCAGGTGGGTCAGCGAAATCGACTGACCGCCATACTGGGAAGAGGCGACCTGGGCGATAATCTGCGTCGCGATATTGCAAGCAGTCGAGAAGCTGTGCGGCTTCTCGATCAGCGTGCCCGAGATAACGGTGCCGTTCTGGAGCATATCCTCCAGGTTCACCAGGTCACAGTTATGCATGTGCTGGGCGAAGTAGTCCGAATCGTGGAAGTGAATCAGGCCCTCGTTGTGGGCATCCACGATCTCCTGGGGCAGCAGCACGCGCTGCGTCAGGTCCTTGGAAATCTCGCCGGCCATGTAGTCGCGCTGAACGGAGTTGACGGTCGGGTTCTTGTTGGAGTTCTCCTGCTTGACCTCTTCGTTATTGCACTCAATCAGCGACAGGATCTTGTCATCGGTCGTGTTCTTTTGGCGCTTCAGGCTCTGAACATAGCGGTAGATGATGTAGTGGCGAGCGACCTCGTAGCAGTCGAGACGCATAATCTCGTCCTCGACCAGATCCTGGATCTCCTCGACCGATACGGTGTGGCCGGCCTTCTCACATGCCTCGGCGACGTTTTGTGCCGCATAGATCACCTGGCGGTCGGTAAGGCGAGAGCCTTCCTCGACCTCCAAGTTTGCGGCGCGGATCGCATTGACGATCTTATCGATGTCAAAGGTAACCTCGGTGCCGCTGCGCTTGATGATCTTCATCCTCTTGCCTCTTTCGCATCGTAGCCTCATTGCGCTTCAGGGCCAAACGATGCCCGGCAGGACTTGCCCCTGTCTTGCGGCGCCGTCGCGCAATCTGTGTTCTCGATAACCATAGGCCCTCATGCGGACAATCCTCGCAGCCATTCAAGGGGCCCAAAGATCTATCCAAATGGGGCGAATAAGGTTCTCGTTCTCTGTCCGCCATCTATCATACGACAAAGAGGCATCTATATCCTGTATTCTTTTTTTAGGTCAAACACAACATATAGTGTTTCAGCAGGTCAAAGCAATTGGTCAATTTGCAGACGCATTATAAATGAAAGCCTCTTGGCAGACTGCTAAAACGTTATCAACCCAACTACCTGCACAGCAGTTTTGAAACCCCCTCAACCGTGCCGCCGCCAAATAGCACCAAAACCAAGCCGCTCACGCCAAAAGAATCCAAAAGATTATGCTTGACCAACATGTTGCGGTCATGATGGGCCAGGACACATGCAATCTGCCGGCACCCCTACGGGATGCGAAGACCATCGCGTAGGGACCTTGGATCAATATTTGATGACTTATTTGGCGGCGCGCTTGGTGGCAAAAAACAAAACAGCCCAGAGGACATAGCCTCTGAGCTGCGAACATTTGGTGGGCGTTAGAAGATTTGAACTTCTGACCTCTTCCGTGTCAGGGAAGCGCTCTCCCCCTGAGCTAAACGCCCAAATGGAGCGGACAACGGGGCTCGAACCCGCGACCCCAACCTTGGCAAGGTTGTGCTCTACCAACTGAGCCATGTCCGCTTACGGGGATTAATCTTACGTGATGCCCGCATCCTATGCAAGAACTTTTTTTGAAAAGTTTTGCGACGCCCTCGCGAACCTCGCGAAGACATCAGCCACCACGGAAGGCGCAGGCAAACGCAAACTCGCCGCAAGAGGCCCTTACATCTCACCGAGCATGATCCAGGCAGAGCTGTCCTGCGCGAGTCTGCCGTCTGCAAGCGCTGATGAGGTGAGCAGGACCCTGCCCGCCGGCAGCTCCACGGGTGCTGCACCGAAGTTCGTCACGCACGCCCAGCCGTTATCGCGGCGATAGGCGATGACGCCGCCCTCAGCGCCCTCGGCACCATCCGCAAGACCGGTGCGCCCGTCAAGATCGAGCCACGCAAGATCGTTGGCGCACCCGCGCAGCTTGCGCCGCAGCCAGAGGGCGTCACGATAGAGCGCAAGCATCGATGTCGGGTCCGTTTCTTCCCTATCGGCAGCATAATCGGAAAACCATGCAGGCTGCGGCAGATGGGGCGCCGCATCAGCGTCCGCCGGCGAAAACCCAAACGATCCGCCCTGCGCGGGATCGTCCGCCGCTACCCACGGCAGGGGCACACGACAGCCGTCGCGCCCCTTCTCGCGCTTCGGTCCGCGCGTATTGGTTGCACTGGGATCTTCGAGTGCAGTCCACGGGATATCAGCCACCTCAAAAAGACCGAGCTCCTCACCCTGATACACGTATGCCGAGCCCGGAAGCGCCAGTTCAAGCAAAAGGGCCGCCCGCGCGCGGCGCTCGCCGAGTTCACGGTCCTCGTCATAAGACGACCCGTCGCGTAAGAGCCAGTCGAGCGCAATCTGGTGGTAGCGCGTCGCCTTGATTTGCGGCAGGGCATAGCGCGTCGCCACGCGCGGCACGTCGTGGTTGGAGAGTACCCAGGTCGAGGCGGAATCGGATTCGATAGCTGCCTTCAAGCCCTCCTCGATTGCAGCGTGCATGTCATCATAGGTCCAAGTGGCCTTGGCAAACTCAAAGTTGAATGTCTGGCCAAGCTCGCTGGGACGCGCATAGAGATACTGGCGCTCAGGCAGCACCCACGCCTCGGCAACGGCGCTGCGCGGCGGATTATAGCGGTCGAACACGCGGCGCCACTCGCGATAGATCTCGTGGACCTCGTTGCGGTCCCACAGCGGATGGGTGCCGTCGTCAACCATGTCATCGCCCTCGGCGAGATGCCACCGGTCGAGGTCATCGCGGTCGAGATCCTTGGCGAGACCGTGCGCCACATCGATGCGAAAGCCATCGACGCCTCGATCGCTCCAAAACGCCAGGACGTCGCAAAAGAACGCGTGAACCTCGGGGCATGACCAGTCAAAGTCCGGCTGCTCGGGCGTAAACATGTGCAGATACCATTGACCGTCCGCAACACGCGTCCAGGCGGGGCCGCCAAAGTTGGCATTCCAATTGGTGGGAGGCAGCTCGCCATGCTCGCCGCGACCATCGCGGAAGATATAACGGGCGCGCTCGGGCGATCCGGGGCCGGCGGCAAGAGCGGCTTTGAACCAGGGGTGCTGGTTGGATGAATGGTTGGGCACGATATCGACGATGACCTTGATGCCGCGCGCGTGAGCCGCAGCGATCATGTCATCGAAGTCGTCAAGCGAGCCGAGACGTGGGTCGACATCGCAGTAGTCCGCCACATCATAGCCGCCATCGACAAGAGGCGAAGGGTAAAACGGGCTCAGCCAGATGGCCTCGATGCCCAGCCGCTCAAGATAGTCCATCTGCTGGGTAATGCCCGCGATATCGCCCAGACCCGAACCGGTCGAATCCTTAAACGAACGCGGGTAGATCTGATAGATCGCGGCATCGGACATCCATGAGCGCGAAGAGGACTTTTCTGCAGCCATGGGGTGAGCCTCCCTTGCAACGAGGTTTTGCGAGATGCCCACGATGATACGCCCAAAGCTGTCATTCGAGGCAAACAACGCCACAGCCACACCCCAAAACGCTCGCTCCCTCTCGGGCTCGAGCCTCCTGGGACGAATCGATCGATTAGTGAAAAGAACGGAAGACTCACTCCCCCGGCCACAACAGCGAGCGGGCTCCGGGTGCCCCAGGTTGCCGCGAAAGAGGAGGGAAGCGTACTTTATGTACGCGACCGACGATTGAGGGGGCAAGATGGGGTGCCCGGGGCTCGCGCAGCGTCAACAAAAAACGCGGTTCGTTAGAACCGCGTAAGATAGTTGGAGCGGACAACGGGGCTCGAACCCGCGACCCCAACCTTGGCAAGGTTGTGCTCTACCAACTGAGCCATGTCCGCATATGTAAAACAAAACGGGCGCCGGAGCGCCCGGATGTTGCCTGGAGGCGAAGCCCGGATTCGAACCGGGGGTAAAGGCTTTGCAGGCCTCTGCCTTACCACTTGGCCACTTCGCCGAAAAAGGACCGCCTAAACGGTCCGGAAATGCAATGGAGCGGACAACGGGGCTCGAACCCGCGACCCCAACCTTGGCAAGGTTGTGCTCTACCAACTGAGCCATGTCCGCTTGCGGGTTATTAATTTACGCGAGTTATCCAAAAGACGCAAGTACTTTTTTCAAAAAAGTTGCCGGCCGCGTGTTCTTGGTGGCTAAACGCGCTAAAGCGATTGGCTAGGCACGCGATTCCAGTGCTCCGCTAAATAGCTTCACCATCTGCACGCGCGTGCCGGTGCCGTCTGTGCGACGAGCAACCTCCACGTTATCGACGAGCATACGCATAAGCTTGATACCACGGCCGCGTTCCTCAGATGTGACCGGTTCGCTCGCTCCATCGATAGAATAGCCGGCACCCCGATCAAGCACCTCAACCACGACGCGATCGCCATAGGCCTGAACCGTCAGGACGCACCCGATACCGCCCGCATGGTCATAGGCATTACCCAGCGCCTCCCCCGACGCCAACGCGACATCGTAGCGCTCGTCGCGGCGCAACGGAAGCGATTCAAGGAGTTCGGCGATGCGATGTCGATAGTATGGAAGATTCTCGATACCCTGTCGGACCTCGACGCTCTTGCTCCATCGTGGCAACTCTCCCACCGGAATAGCGGGAATCGACTCACGCGCCGGACCCGCAACATGAAGGATGTCGACAAGTCGGGCAATCTCCAAAAAGCGAATGACCTCATCGGAGGCGTTAACGAGCGAAAGCAGGCCCTCTCGCCTCATGAGCTCTCTGGCACGTGTAAGCAAAAACGCCAAACCCGTCGAGTCGATAAAGCCCACGGCCTGGCAATTGATGACAACACGGCGCACGCCCCGGTCGATCAGATTATCCAACCGTGGGCGCAGCACGGACACCGAGGCGATGTCGACATCACCCGGTGGCGTCAGAACCGCTATGTCATTCCACTCATTCATACGACCATGGTTCCCCAAAAGAGCTCGCTCGATGCATACGTATCTGCAGCTGCGCAGATTTTGCCCGTCAAGCGTCGCGGCCTACGATCGGCCCCGTAAAAACTCAAGGGAAACCAGCGCGATGTCATCGTCCAACGCCGACTCGGTAAAGCGGTCAAGCTCGCCCAAGACCTTACCGCAGATTCCCGATACGCCCTCACCCGAGACAGAGAGCAGAAGGTCACGAAGGCGCTGCTCGCCAAAGAAAGCACCCGAGCGATCACGTGCTTCGATTGTTCCGTCGGTATACATGAATAGCATGTCACCAGGAGCGAACGTAAACACGCCTGTCTCGTACACCATGCTCTCAAAGGCGCCGATCACGCCCGATTGGCACCCAAGGAGCTCCACTTCTCCCCCTCGGATTTCTCCACCGCCAAGCGGCGTCGACGAGGGCCTAATGACCATAGTGGGAGGATGTCCCGCAGAGCAATAGGTAGCGCGACCCGCTTTAAGATCAATCTTGGCGATAAACGCCGTCACAAACGTCTCGACCCTCGAAAAGCCCATGAGCATGCTATTGAGCGAGCGGGCCATACGGGCGGGCCCAGCACCCTCCCAGGCATAGGCCGTCAGCGCCGTCTTGACGAGCGCTGACATCGACGCCGCCTCGATTCCTTTGCCGGATACATCGCCCAAAATCATAACGGCGCAATCGTCGGGAAGACGGACAAGAGTATAGAAGTCGCCGCCGACCAACGCCGAATTCGTTGCCGAAAGGTATACCGAATCGGTCGCGATACCCGGAACGTCACCAAGCGAATTTCTCATGCCAATCTGGAGGGTCTGAGCGATATGGCGCTCCTCGCGCTTTTGAGATTCGCCCTCGTAGATCAGTTCAAAGTCATGCGCCAAGTGCACCAAGTAGTCATATTCAAGGTCATCAATCGGCTCTTGACTACCGTCACGAAGCAGCAGCGCGCGCGTCGTCGGGCCTTTCGCAACAGAAGCAGGAACGATCGCGTCGTTGCTGTGCTTGCCATCACCCTCAGAGCGCGGGCGCCCCGCCTCGATGCCGGTGTCGACGTAGAGACCCTGGCAAGGCAGACCATGCGCCCTAAGCCAGCCTCCCATAGGCATCGATTCGTCAACGCGAGTTATACGGACGTGTTTAAGATCCTCGGCACTCGTGCCGCCCAAAACAGACGCCTCAAAGCCATCAGAGCCAACCCCCAAACGTGCCGCTGGCGCCGTCGTGGAAAAGAAAAGTTTCTCGGGATCGTCCGGCAAAGCAACGCGACTGCCGCCTTCAAAATCTATGACATAGGAGCCCAGACTGACGTCATACTCAACAGGGCAAAAATGACAGTTGAGCATATTGCAAATCTCGGACGATACCGCCTGGGTAGCCGCAGCGGAATCGTCTAGAAAGGTAAACAACTCATCACGTAAGACATTGAGCGAGCGGCCGAGCTCGGCCGTGCGACGAGAGCGAAGGCTCGATGCCATGCCGACCAGCTGGATAGACAGGTAATCGCAAATGACCTCGAGTACATTAACGTCATAGGCGAGCGGTGCCTGAGGGCGCTTCCAACCAAGTTCCAGCACGCCAAGGATCTGCGTACCGTAAAAAACGGGAAGACAGATCTCGCTGCGGTACGGAGGCATATCCTGCACGCGCAACAGGTGCTTAGAACGATTGTCCAGGTCCATGAACATACCGGAGGCAGCCCTATCACCCTCAAGGTCCTGTTGAATCGACAAACGACAGGCACGCGACTCGCGAAGCACATACGTCGGAATGCCAGCGCCATACGGCAAAAACTCGGGCAGGTAGCTGTCGTGCAGCTCCTTGGAGACACCGCGAAGCTTAAAACCGCCGCTCTCAGAAAAATAGATAGCGGCACCCGAAGCATCGAGCGTTCCTACAAGTTGGTTTAAAACGGTATCAAGCAGACTGGGTAACTCATCGGAGCCCACAGTGCTCATAATGACCGAGAGCGTGCCTGAGAGACGCTTGTTCGCCACTCTGAGCTCCGATAACGCACGCTTGAGTTGACGGTCGTGAGAATACTGCTCCTCGATACTGTGAAGTGCCACCAAGACGCGTGGCGCTCGGCGCCCAAAGATGCATGGAGGCGTTACGGAGCCTGCACGAACCAAGACGGGGATAAAGGAGCCGTCACTCAGCTTGAGCATCAGTTCGCTCTCGGAGCCATCAGTTTCAAATGGCAGACGATGTTCCGTCGCACGTTCAAAAGCGGACGAATACAGGACGTCTTTAACATCTCCACCGACGACATCGGCGCGTTCTTCGCACATCAAACCAAGTAAGCGATTATTCACATGCAGAATGGTTCCGTCGAGCTCGCAGATGATGACAGCATCGCTCGTGATCTCGACTAGTTGGGCAACGTCTGCCCACTCGTTGCGTTCAAGCGTTTCCATCGTGGACCCCACCGTCTATCGGTAACAAAAAAGCCTCCGAAGAGGCTTCTCAAATGCGATGGTGTCGGAGGCGGGACTTGAACCCGCATGACCAAAAAAGCGGTCACTAGCACCTCAAGCTAGCGCGTCTGCCAATTCCGCCACTCCGACATGCTATGTTGTTGATTCACGGTTCGTTTTGTTGGACCCGCGCGTTCAACGAGGAAGATAATAACCTATGATTCGAGAACTGTGCAAGCACTTTTTTCAAAAAAGTTTACGTATTTGTAAATGCGCAGGTAGATCTATATGTCCGGCCCCGAATCGGTGTTGCCTCCCGGCGCGTCCTCGGGCATGAGCGATATTTTGCTACGCACTCCGTGCTGCAAAATATCGCTCCCCCTGCGGAATGCGCCGGGAGGCAACACCGATTCGGGACCTACGTCCACGTACTCCAGACACCTTTCTCAAACATGTTCTGGGGCTGATATAAATTTAGTGGGCTCCGCCTCTTCTCGCCCCCCTGCGGTCCGCA
>OAWM01000055.1_pt1 | contig 112621 bp, 96 predicted proteins | sample 1495501 | NCBI WGS metagenome assembly OAWM01 (sample SAMEA2580210, study PRJEB22360) | human gut metagenome | biome: human gut; feature: human-associated habitat; material: faeces | place: Denmark | collected 2008/2010 | reverse complement strand
AGGTGGAAAGTACGGCAATCCGGGAAATGAGGGAAGAAGTAAAAAAGATAATAGAAAAAAAGTAATTACGAAAGGCTCGTAACTAAAATATGTTTGTATATTTGCGAAACAACTTTGATAAAAACAATAAAATATGAAATACTACAAATTGTTTGCTATACTGATTCTGGCCGGGATGATGGCTTGCTCCGGTGAAAAGAAAGAGAAAGGTTCCGAAGAAAGCGTAGAAACCGTTCTACCGGATGAGACAAACGAGGTGACGGTGATGAAGTTGAATACTACTGATTTCAACCACGAACTGATCAGTAACGGCAAACTGTCAGCCCGAAACTTTGTCGACCTAAAATTCGAATCGGCAGAACCGATCGCCAAGATATATGTGAAGAACGGCGATCGCGTGACGAAAGGGCAAAAACTCGCAGAACTCTCAACCTTCCGCCTTGCCAACAAGACAGCGCAAGCCAAAGATGCACTCGAACGCGCCAAACTGGAACTGCAAGACGTACTGATCGGACAGGGCTACAAACTGGAAGATTCTACAAAAGTACCGCCCGCAACCATGCAGTTAGTCAAGGTAAAAAGCGGGTATGACCAGGCACTGATCTCTTGGCAGCTTGCCGAATACGAACAACGAAACGCAGTCCTGACCGCCCCTTTCGACGGTGTCGTCGCTAACCTGTTCGCCAAACAGTTCAATACGGCTTCTACCTCCGATGTTTTCTGTTCCATTATCGATACCCGCACATTGGAAGCCGCTTTCACAGTTTTGGAAAGCGAACTGCCGCTTATCAAAACAGGCGATCGTGTAGAGGTAGCTCCTTTTGCCTTGTCCGATGTCACGGCTGACGGCCGTATATCCGAAATAAACCCGCTGGTAGACAAAGACGGGATGGTACAGGTGAAAGCTGCCGTAAACGATAAAGGTAAGTTGTTCGAAGGGATGAATGTACGAGTAAGTATCCATCGTTCGCTGGGTAAACAGTTGGTCGTTCCCAAAAGCGCTGTCGTACTCCGTTCCGGCAAACAGGTTGTATTCACATTAACGGAAGACAAAGCATACTGGAACTATGTACATACAGGTTTGGAAAATGCCGACAGCTATACGATCATTGACGGACTGAAAGAAGGGGATATCGTGATTACAAGCGGTAACATTAACCTGGCTCACGAAGCACCGGTCAAAGTAATTGACAATTAAAAATGGACAATTGACAATTCAGAAATCATAATTTATAAATCATAGTTCTAATACATGATAAAGTTTCTACTACAACGCCCTATCGCGGTATTGATGGCTTTTACGGCTTGCTTTATCGTGGGACTGGTTACTTACTTCACCATTCCGGTGTCGTTGCTGCCTGATATTGCAATTCCGGAGATCACCGTACAGGTATCCGGCCAGAACACTTCGGCACGCGAATTGGAAAACACAGTAGTAAAAACCATCCGCCAGCAATTAATGCAGGTTGCCAGTTTACGCGACATCCACAGTGAAACACGCGACGGTGCTGCCATCATACGCCTAAACTTCGATTTCGGAACAAATACGGATCTGGCTTTTATCGAAGTCAACGAAAAGATAGACGCAGCTATGAACTACCTGCCACGTGAAGTAGAACGTCCACGGGTAATCAAAGCCAGTGCCACTGATATTCCCGTATTCTGCTTGAATCTGACATTGAAAAGCGACAGCGCTTACAGTGAAATAAACGAAGGATCGTTCCTCGACCTTTGCCAGTTTGCCGAAACGGTGATCAAACGTCGTATCGAACAGTTGCCCGAAGTGGCAATGGTAGATGTGACCGGAATTCTGAAACGGCAGTTACAGATTGTTCCGGACATGAAGTTGCTGAAAATGTCGGAGATCACACTTGACGATCTGGAGGCCGCACTGACATCTAACAATATAGAACCGGGTAGCATGACCGTACGTGACGGCTATTACGAGTACAATATCAAGTTCTCGACACTGCTGCGCACACCGGAAGATGTCGAGAATATTTATATCAGGAAAAATAACCATATTTTTCAACTGAAAGATTTGGCACGCATTTCCGTCGTGCCGGAGAAAGAGACCGGAGCTTCCCTTTCCAACGGGAAACGGGCGGTAACGCTGGCTGTAATCAAGCAGGCGGATGAAAATATGGATAACATGAAAGAGGCATTGGCAGAAGTGACGGATTACTTTGCTTCCGTCTATCCGGATATCGATTTCAGTGTCAGCCGCAACCAGACGGAATTGCTGGATTATACCATCTCGAACCTGAAACAAAACCTGTCGTTGGGTTTCCTTTTCATCTGTATCGTCGCCATCCTTTTCTTAGGGGATATCAAGAGCCCGGCAGTGATCGGGTTAAGTATGGTGGTGAGCCTGATCATCAGTTTCCTTTTTTTCTACCTCTGCAAGATGTCGCTGAATATCATCTCCATCTCCGGGTTGATCCTGGCTTTGGGTATGATGATCGACAGTTCGATCATCGTAACGGAAAACATTACCCAATACAGGACACGAGGAGACTCGCTGGAAGAGGCTTGCAATAAAGGGACGACCGAAGTAATTACTCCGATGCTGAGTTCCACTTTTACGACAATTGCCGTCTTCGTTCCGCTTGTGTTCATGAGCGGAATAGCAGGAGCGATCTTCTTCGACCAAGCCTTTGCCGTCACCGTCGGTCTGATGGTTTCCTATTTCACGGGAATCATGCTGCTGCCGGTACTCTACAAACTGGTATACAGTATTCCGGACATCAAACATAAGGGTTTCAATATACGAATCAACAATCTGGTAAAAGAGCATACATTGGACCGCTTCTATGATACCGGAGTGGATTTTGTGTTCCGTCACAAAACGGCAAGCCTGATTTTCATTGCCATTACGCTCCCGCTTTGCGCCTTTCTGTTCTACGAAATACCGAAAAGCCGTATGCCGGAGATAGACCAGAACGAACTGATCGCTCATGTGGAATGGAACGAAAACATCCATATCGATGAAAACCAGAGCCGTGTCAGCCAGTTATTCGCCTCTATCGACAATCAGGTACAAGAACACACGGCCTATGTCGGGCAGCAGCAATTCCTGTTGAACCGGGATCGCGAGATGTCGGTTTCCGAAAGCGAGTTATATTTCAAGACGGAGAAACCAACCGGAATCGCTCCTTTACAAAAATCGGTGGAAAAATGGATCAAAACGCATTACCCGATGGCAGTGATATCCTTCTCGCCTCCCGAAACAGTATTTGAAAAGCTGTTTGTGACAGGTGAAGCCGACATTGTCGCCGAATTGCACACCCGCAATAAATCTGAAGCACCGGAAGCCTCCGTCTTGAATAAAATAGAACAGCAAATCGAGGCGAAAACAGGACATACTCCTGTCGGTATCACCTTCGACAACCAATTAAATATCACAATAGACAGACAGAAACTTCTGCTTTATAACGTCGACTACAACGAAGTGTACCGGTTGCTGAAAACGGCATTCAAAGAGAATGAAGTAGCAACGCTCCGCTCCTACCAACAATATCTGCCAATCGCATTGGCCGGAGAGGAACAAACGGTAAATGAGGTCTTGCAGAAAACATTGGTAAACACTGTTCCTGATACGGAAGGCAACGTACGATATATCCCGCTGCAATCGCTGGTGCGTGTCACTCCGGGAGAGGACTTGAAAACGATCACGGCAGGAAAGAACGGAGAATACATTCCATTCAGTTTCTATGATATAGACAATGCCGAACAGTTGATGGAAAATGTAAAAAAAGAAATCGATACAGACTGGGATATCGATTTTTCAGGAAGTTTCTTTTCCAACCGGCAGATGCTGAACGAGCTGGTCGTGATTTTGTTCATTTCGATCCTACTGATGTATTTCATCCTGGCAGCCCAGTTCGAAAGTTTCCTGCAGCCGCTCATCGTGCTGCTTGAAATTCCGATCGATGTGGCAGCCTCCTTGCTGGTGCTCTGGATATGCGGCCATACCATGAACCTGATGAGTGCCATCGGTATCGTCGTGACCTGCGGTATCATCATCAACGACTCCATCCTGAAACTGGATGCTATCAACGAACTCCGCAAAGAAGGGGTTCCTCTTATGGAAGCCATACATGAAGCCGGACGGCGGCGCCTGCGCCCTATCATCATGACATCATTAACGACAATATTCGGAATGGTTCCGCTGCTTTTCACATTCGATATGGGCAGCGAACTGCAAAAGCCGCTCTCCATCGCCATGATCTCGGCCATGCTGATCGGTACGGCAGTCAGCCTTTTTGTCATACCACTGATATACTGGTTCATTTATCGCAAACATGAGGTTGGTAATTTGAATGTTGAAAATTGAAAATTGGAAGTTATGGACAGGAAATTCATTTATAGATATGTCATCACGTTGTTGATGCTTGCATGCGTGTTCGGAGGAAAAGCGCAGCTCACACTGACGCTGGAACGAACTATCACACTGGCGGCCGACAGTTCGCTGGACGCTTTCCGATACAAGAATATGTATCTGGCCGGCTACTGGGAATACCGGACTTACAAGGCCGGCCGTCTGCCAAGCCTTACCCTAAATCTGACGCCGGCACAATACCGCCGTTATTTTACCCAACGATATGACTCGGAGGCTGATATCGACGTATATAGAAAACAACAATCGTTTTATGCGGGCGGGCAATTGGAGATCGAACAGAATTTCGACCTCTTAGGCGGTACATTCTATTTGGATACAGACTTGGATTATATGCGCTATTTCGGCGACCAAACTTATAACCAGTTCTCATCGGTTCCGATCCGCCTCGGCTACCAGCAAGACTTATTGGGGTATAACGCTTTTAAATGGGAACGGAAAATCGAACCGTTGAAATACGAGAAGGTCAAGAAAGAACTATTATATAATGTAGAGCAAATGAGCGAGCAAGCAACGACCTATTTCTTCGCTCTGGCAATGGCACAGGTGGAATATGATCTGGCCAAGGAAAATGTCGCCACGACCGACACACTGTACCGGACAGGGCAGGAACGGCATAAGATAGCTTCTATCAGCCAAGCGGATTTGCTGACACTGAAATTGGATGCCGTAAACGCACGCAACACATTGAAAAATGCGGAAATCGCCCTAAAACGTGCCATGTTCAGCCTCGCCTCTTACTTGAACTTCGACAAGAATACAGAAATACGCCTGCGCCTCCCAAGCCGCCCGCGCAATATGGAAATCTCGGTCGACAAAGCACTCGAATTGGCACGTGCAAACAACCCGACCTTTCTGGAGTTGCGCCAGCAAATATTAGAAGCCCAGCAGCAGGTAGACAAAACCAAGAAAGAAGCGATGTTCAACGCCCAGATCAATGCCAGCGTCGGATTCAACCAAGTGTCCAAGAACATACAGGACGCCTACAAAAATCTGCAACAGCAGGAAATCGTCTCTTTGTCTGTTTCGATCCCGTTGGTAGACTGGGGCGTACGAAAAGGGAAGCATAATATTGCCAAGAACAACCTGCTTGTCACCGAAACATCCGCCAAACAAAAAGAATTGACAGTAGAAGAAGACGTGATTATGACAGTCGGCGACTTCAATATCCAGCAAGCCCTGATTGGGAGTGCCGAAGAAGCGGTAGACCTGGCAGAAACAGCCTACAGCGAAACCAAGCAACGCTTCATGATCGGAAAAGCGGATATCAACAGTCTTACTCTGTCGCTGAACCGCCAACAGGAAGCGCAGCGGAACTATATTTCGGCTTTACAGAACTACTGGCTGAGCTATTATAAGATCCGAAAACTGACGTTGCACGATTTCGAAACGGGAGTTTCCCTTTCGAACGAGTTCGAATATAAATACGGATTGTAACAAAAAATGAATAATGAGTGCATCTCCTAAAATATCCTCTTTCACCATCATCGTCACCTTCCTTTGCGTGGCACTGGCAGGGATTGCCTTTATACCGCTGCTGCCGATCAAGCTGTCGCCGTCACGCACGCTGCCACAGTTGACTATCAGCTATAACATGCCGGGCAATTCGGCACGCGTGATAGAGATGGAAGTGACCTCGCGGCTCGAAGCGATGTTGGCACGCATCAAGGGGATCAAGGAGATCAATTCCACTTCCGGCAACGGATGGGGATATGTCACGCTCGAGCTGGACAAGCATACCAATATCGATGCCGCCCGTTTCGAAGCGTCTACCATCATCCGACAGACATGGCCCAGCCTACCGGACGGACTGAGCTATCCAGTCCTGGAAATGAGCCGGCCGGACGACAAGGAAGTACGGCCTTTCATGAGCTACACACTGAATGCGGCAGCCACACCCATATTCATACAACGCTTTGCCGAAGACCAGATAAAACCTCGCCTAAGCGGGATTCCCGGCATCTACCGCATCGATGTCAGTGGTGCCACCCCGATGGAATGGCGACTGGAATATGATAGCCGTCAGCTGGCAACGTTAGGTATCAGCATCCCGGATATACAGAAAGCGATCAGCCAGTATTATCAAAAAGAATTCTTAGGAACCGGAAACGTGGAAACCCAGTTGGCGACTTCGTGCAAAGAAGGACAAAGTAGCCAGTGGATACGTCTCGCTTTGGTTCCTGAAAACGAAACAGACGGATTCAACCCATCGCTTATAACCGTCCTGAACAAAGACGGCAAGCTGATCCGCCTGGACCAACTGCTAAAAGTTACCCGTCAGGAAGAAGCTCCACAGAGTTATTACCGTATCAACGGCTTGAATTCCATCTATCTGTCCATCCGCGCCGAGGAGACGGCGAACCAGCTGGAACTTGCCAAACGGGTAAGAGCCGAAATGGAACATATCCGTACCTTGCTTCCACCCGGTTATGAAATACATACCAGCTATGACGCGACCGAATTCATTCAGGACGAACTGAACAAGATTTATGTCCGTACGGGGCTCACCGTCCTGATCCTACTGATGTTTGTCTTGCTGATCACACGCGAGATAAAATATCTGTTACTGATCATCATCAGCCTTTCGATCAACCTCAGTATTGCTGTCATCCTTTATTATCTGTCAGGACTGGAAATGCAGCTTTATTCGTTGGCAGGCGTCACAATCTCACTCAGCCTGGTGATCGACAACACGATCGTCATGACGGAACATATCCGGAACCGACATAACCGAAAGGCAATCCTATCCATATTGGCAGCCACTTTGACAACGATAGGTGCACTGGTCATTATCTTTTTCTTAGATGAAAAGATACGCCTCAATCTGCAGGATTTTGCGGCTGTCGTCATCATCAATTTAGGAGTCTCCCTATTGATCGCGCTTTTCCTGGTTCCCGCCCTAATCGATAAGATGAACCTGGAATGGAAAAAAAGCGGAAAAAAGAACATATCCGGAGAAGAGACCGAGTATACATGGAAAAGCCGGATCAGAAAAAGAACGAACCGCATTCTCAAACGTTTCCCTGTCTACTACAACCGGTACTATCAATGTCAGATCGATTTCCTTTGCGGATGGAAGAAATTGGCATGTTTCATTTTACTGTTAGCATTCGGCATCCCGGTTTTCCTGTTACCGGAAAAAATCGAATACGACACGAAAGACAAAAAGAAGGTCTACACGGCAACAGACACCCTGCTAATCGATACATATAATAAATTCGCCTCCAACGAGACGTACAAGGAGAAGATCAAACCCATCGTCGATAAGGCATTGGGCGGGACCCTACGCCTGTTCGTACAAAAAGTTTATGAAGGAAGTTACTTCACCCGCAACGAAGAAACGATCCTGTCTGTCAGCGCATCGCTCCCGAACGGGACGACCTTGCCACAAATGAATACCTTGATGAGCCGGATGGAAGCCTATCTCAGCACCTTCAAAGAAATACGACAGTTCCAAACAAACGTCTACAGCGCACGCCAGGCCGGTATCCGCATCTATTTTACGAAAGAGAGTGAACGGAGCGGTTTCCCGTACACATTGAAAAGCAAAATCATCAGCAAAGCACTTGAATTGGGGGGGGGGAGCTGGCAAGTCTACGGTTTGCAGGACCAGGGATTCAGCAACGATGTACGCGAAGGAGCCGGTTCTTTCCGTATCGTGATGTATGGTTACAACTACGACGAGCTGTACGAATGGGCCGAACAGCTGAAAGCCAAGTTGCTCACCCACCGCCGCATCAAGGAAGTGCTGATCAATTCAGAATTCTCGTGGTGGAAAGACGATTACCAGGAGTTCTACTTCAACCTCAACAAAGCCCGGCTGACCCAGGAGGACATACAGCCGATCGACCTGTTCGCCTCCATCAATCCCGTTTTCGGAAAGGACATTTATACCGGGACGATCGTCGTCAACGAAGAGACAGAGAAACTGAAACTCTCCTCCCGCCAGTCACAGGAATACGATGTGTGGAGCATGCAGTATGTTCCACAAACTATTGACGGCAAGCCCTACAAGTTAGCAGAACTTGCAAGTGTCGAAAAAGGACAGATGCCGCAGAAGGTTTGCAAAGTAAACCAACAATACCGCCTCTGTCTGCAATACGAATATATCGGGGCTTCCAATCAAGGAAATAAGATACAGGAACGCGACCTGAAGGAAATCAATGCCATACTGCCGATGGGTTATACCGCCAAGTCGGAAAGCGCTTACTGGTATTGGGACAAAAAGGACAATAAACAATATCTTCTGTTATTGCTGATCATCGTCATTATCTTCTTTACCACCAGTATCCTGTTCAATTCGCTGAAACAGCCGTTGGCCGTTATCTTTGTAATACCGATCTCTTACATTGGCGTATTCCTCACGTTCTATTGGTTCAAATTGAATTTCGACCAAGGAGGATTTGCCTCCTTCGTCCTATTGTGCGGCATAACCGTTAACGCAAGCATCTACATTTTGAATGAATACAACCAAATCCGGCAACGCAAACCGTTGATGTCGCCCTACAAGGCATATCTGAAAGCCTGGAATGCTAAGATCACGCCCATTTTCCTCACAGTCGTTTCGACCATCTTAGGCTTCATCCCATTCATGTTAGGTCCGGATAAGGAAGCGTTTTGGTTCCCGCTTGCCGCCGGCACCATCGGCGGGCTTGCCATGTCTATCTTAGGAATCTTCCTCTATTTACCTCTTTTCACATTAAAAAAACAACCCTAACCTTAACTTTCCCCTTTCAAATAAGGATTACCGTTTATCATCAAAATATTTTGTATGCCAGTCGTTTGCATATTGTCAACAAAATGTCAACTCTAACATTCACCCTCCAATAAAGCAAAATATACTTTTGCGACCTCTTTAGACCTGTTCAAATCTTTCCTCTCAAAAGGAAAACACACTGGCTTCTCTTTCTGTTTAAATAGGGTATACTTGCATCGGTCCATTTCTTTGCCATCCATTTGGCAATGCCTGACAGATAAGTTGTGAGAAGGTCTCTGCCTCTCAACCCACAGAAAGCAGAGTTTTTTCACATTTTAATAAATATAATTATGAATAATTTTTTTAGTTATCTAAGATTACTTTTACTCGCAACGAGTGGAATGTTACTATTGTGTATAATCTTCGCCATGAATCCGGAATTAGCAGACGGCACGCTGTCCGGAAAAATTTGCTGGTTTCATTTCACATCTCTATTGTTAGCCGGTGGGGTTCTACTTATGGAATTCACAACAAAGAAAAGCCGTTTTATCTTTTCATTACCGGATGCCTTATTATTACTTCTGTTCGGTATCGTATTGGTTTCTTACGACAAAGACGAGAATCTTCAGCCGGAACGTTTCCTTTTCATCGCTCAGCTGGTTGCTCTCTGGTTTATGCTCAGAGGTGCTTTACAGGCGCATCAGGAATTACGACCGTTTTTCATTACGATCATCATATTTACCGGAATCGTTCCGGCCATCTGGGGGATCAGCCATACCATCAATCCTGCTCCCATCACCCATCCTGTCTTCAGGCTGCTTGAAACATCGCTGAAACCAGAGCCTTTCTATGGCTATATCGCAGTCATTTTTCCAGTCTGTCTGAACACATTACTCCGTTTTAAGAATTGCGACAAGATCGCTTTGTGGAAATCCCGTACTTTCCTGTTCTATTTCTCCATTCTCGGATCTACTTTGATTATCACCACCTTAATATTCAAAACAGACCAACCCGTATGGCTTGCAGCCCTCCTTTCCGGAATCTGGGTTTGCTGGATGAGGCTGATCGGATGGAAACAGACGAAAAAAGCCATACAGAAACACATCCAGCTGTTTGCTATCTCTTCGATTATCCTGTTTGTTGCGATCACGGCAGTCATTTTGGTCGGGAATATCCAAAAAGCCCAGGCCGGAGATCGCCGGCTTTTGATCTGGAATATCACGACCCAGGCTATCATGGAACATCCGGTAACCGGCATAGGTATAGGCGGCTTTCCAGCCACATACGCAAAGGAACAATCTGCCTATTTCGAAACCGATACCGCTTCTTCCAAAGAAAAACAAACCGCAACCTGTCCCCAGTATGCATACAACGAATATCTGCAAATAGGACTTGAGTTAGGTATTACGGGGTTGCTGTTCTTCATCTTCTGGCTCGCATTTTCCCTTTATTATGGGATCAGACACAGACAGATTGGAGCATCCGGCGGAATTCTGGCACTCGGAATCTTCGCCCTTTATTCCTATCCGCTCCAACTCCCGACCTACTGGGTTCTGCTCTTATTCCTGACCACTATATGTGTGACCAATCCGAAGCATAACAAGCAGCGAGCACAAAGGAGTATCCCGTATATCAGTGCCATCGCCGCCATTCTTACCTGCATTCTTTTCTACGGACAGAAAGATACCTACTATACCTATAGGGAATGGAAGACGCTTCAGGAATTATATCATAATCAGGAGTACGAACAAGCAGCCAGCCGGTATGCCGGTCTGTTTGTCCAGTTATACCACCGGACAGATTTTCTATATGAGGGAGCAGAATGTTTCTATAAGACCGGACAGCACGATATTGCCATCAAATGGTTGGACAGGGCATTAAAACTAAGTGCAGCCCCCGAACTATACTATGCAATTGCAAAAAACGAAAAGGCGATCAAGCAATACCAGAAAGCGGAAAGTTACCTGCTGGAAATCAGCCGGATTTTACCGGAACAGGGATATACCTACTTCCTACTCGCCAAATTGTATACAAACCCCTCTTTTTTACATCCGGACAAATTCCATAAAGCAGCCAAGAGGTTTCTCGCCTTCCAGCCCAGTACACAAAACAACATAACGAAGGAAATGAAAGAGGAAATACTGCAAATCATCAGGAACTGGAATTTCGGCAAATAACAAATAGGAATTGAAGCATACCGATATGCCCATTCAGCGGTATTGTCGTACCCCGGCATATCGGTACATTCATGTATTATTCCACAACCGGAACCAGCCGCACTTTCAATGTTTCCTTCCGACCGGCTTTCACATCAACATCAAAAACAATCCGGACAGAACCGGGATTCGGAGCATCGTAGCTATGCGACGGAACATTATCGACCACAGAGAAGGCGGCAGCCGAAGGACTGTCGATAATCACATGTAATTTCTTACCTTCTTTCGTCAATTCTATCGTGTGGGAATCGAGCAGCTTAGGAGTGGCGGAGGTGACCATCGTCCACCGGACAGAAGCTGGTTGGCCGGCAGCCTGCACCTGATCCGTTACCTGCAAATACCGTTCCTTCACAAGCACAACCTCGCGTGTCGCTTTCTTCAGATTACTACCGAACAAAGAAGTCATATCCAAGCTGGCTCCCAACCGTGCATCTTTCGTATAAGTAGCGAGAATCGGAACCGCTCCTTTTACCTGGTGCTTTTCTCCGTTTACCGTCAACGTATTATGCACAAAGTTATTATAGCGGAAGACATCCCAACGTTGCCCGTCCTGATCACCGTTCCACAGTCGTACGCCTTCCTTTTCCAGAGAATAATACTCCTGCATACCCAAATCCTGTGCCCAACGAACTCCCTGAGCTTCGAACACAAATGATCCGGCATCCATATGAGCATGGTTGGCCGAAGCCGTTCCTCCTTTTATCCCGACATAAAAACCTTCACCCTTATCCCATCCGGTACGGATCAGAGCTACAGGCACTTTTCCATGTCCGGTCCAGATTTTCGAGACAGGAGGCGTCACTTCCTTCATATCGAAGCGGGAACCATAGATCAAGATAATCGGCAGGAAACGCTCTTCTTCCGCAGTAAAATGCGTATCCTCGCGTGTCAGGAATATTTTTTCGTTCCAGAGCAAGGAAGGATCGCCTAATTTGGATGCATACCAGAACATGGCCGGAAAAGATTGAGTCGTTTCGCGTGCATCACTGAAATTGAAGGCAAGACCGGTCGTTCCCGCCATATACTGCATGAACCGGGCCGAAGACATAAAGCCCTCCACCGCACTCAGTCCTCCATCCGAACCGAGAGCCGATTCCAAAGCGGCGATTAGCATCACATTGAAACTCGTCCCATATCCCCAATAATTATACCCTTCCGGATAGTTGCCGTCAGGCGCGTACACTTTCATCGACAGAGGAACAGACGACATAGCCCGTTCAATAACAGCAGCCGCTTCTTTGCTGTCCGAATCCAAAAGGGCAAGGGCTCCATATACCAGCCCGGTATTGCAAACCTGGTTCCAGTTGTTTTCTGCTTTCAGGAACCAGTTATATTGTTTGTCGTTCGACGGAGCAAAACCTTTCTGAAGAATCGATTCACGTACCACTCTCCTTGTTTCCGGAGACAGCTTATCGAACAGCCAGTCATAACCGATCGCAACCGCCATCGTCATCTCGCCGACATCCAAGAAATGAGACGGGTTCCAGTCGCCGAAAGAGCAGACGGACACCATCTCCTGCTCGGCACGCAAGCGGTATTTATCTTCGCCGGTCATCCGGTATACAAACGAAAGGTCAAAAATACGTTTCAAAGCCTCACGGGAAACGGCCAACAGACGACGTCCCTCTTTCTTATATGTTAACGTCGGACAGACCAACAGCCGGTCGGCTTCTCCGACAATCTGCTTATAGACGCGCTGCATTTCGGGGTTATCTTTCAGGCTTTCTCGTATCTGCTGCTCCTCACCCTGCTTCATCAATAAGCGGGGATGGCCACTCACTCGGTTATAATCAAAAGTCTGGGCAACAAGATGGGTGCCGGCACATAAAAGGAGACAAATAAAAATGAGATAAAGTGTCTTATTCATAATATCAGAATTATTTGAATGATTGATGGGGATAAAGATAGGAAAATAAAATTATCTTCCGGACATTTCGGTCAACTTGAAAAGTATTTTTCAGAAAGAGGGCACCAACATCTCTTGCATGTTTGAAATATAAGCCTTATCTTTGCCGAAATTTTGAAGATAGAGTTTCATGACACAGAAAGCACATAAGGATAATCCAGCGTACTTTTCCGGTTATATGTCGGACAATGAAGCTCATTTTTTTATTTTAAAGGATTATCATTTGGTTATATAGGATGCGTTAGTTATTTTTACTAACGCATTTTTTTTGCACCTTGTGATCTCGTAAGGCAATTATAACATTCTATAAAATCAATAAATTAAACAACCCAAATTACTATGTCGAAAAGTGGTATCAAAAAGGTGATTGTTCTGGGCTCGGGTGCCCTGAAGATCGGACAAGCCGGAGAATTTGACTACTCTGGTTCACAAGCACTGAAGGCGCTGAAAGAAGAAGGAATCAGCACCGTATTGCTCAATCCGAACATTGCAACCATTCAAACATCAGAAGGGGTAGCCGACAAGGTGTATTTCCTGCCGATCACTCCTTACTTTGTTGAAGAAGTGATCAAAAAAGAACAACCGGACGGTATCCTGCTGGCTTTTGGCGGACAGACTGCTTTGAACTGCGGAACCGAACTGTATACCAGCGGAACACTGGCCAAATATGGTGTAAAGGTACTGGGAACTTCGGTCGAAGCGATCATGTACACGGAAGACCGCGACCTGTTTGTAAAGAAACTTGACGAGATAGCAGTAAAAACTCCGGTTAGCCACGCTGTCGGAAACCTGGAAGATGCCGTGAAGGCAGCCTACGAGATCGGCTTCCCGGTCATGATCCGTTCCGCATACGCATTGGGCGGTATGGGTAGCGGTATCTGCAAAGACGAGGCAGAACTGCGTACGCTGGCAGAAAGCGCTTTCGCCTATTCTCCCCAGGTGTTGGTGGAAGAATCGTTGAAAGGCTGGAAGGAAATTGAATTTGAAGTAATCCGCGATAAGAACGACCACTGCTTTACGGTTGTAAGCATGGAAAATGTAGACCCGTTAGGCGTACATACGGGCGAAAGTATCGTTGTCGCTCCTACCTGTTCACTGACAGACAAAGAACTGGACCTATTGAAAGAACTTTCAATCAAGACGATCCGCCATTTAGGTATCGTCGGCGAATGTAACATCCAGTACGCATTCAACTCCGATACTTGCGATTACCGTGTGATCGAAGTAAACGCCCGCCTAAGCCGTTCTTCCGCACTTGCATCCAAAGCGAGCGGTTATCCGCTGGCATTCGTGGCTGCCAAGCTGGCATTAGGTTACAGCCTTGACGAAATCGGTGAGATGGGAACTCCCAACTCCGCTTACAAAGCACCAGAAGTAGATTACATGATCGTAAAGATCCCGCGTTGGGACCTGACTAAGTTTGTCGGTGTAAGCCGCCAGATCGGTTCGAGCATGAAATCTGTCGGCGAGATTATGTCGATCGGCAAGAGCTTCGAGGAAATCATGCAGAAAGGTCTGCGTATGATCGGACAGGGCATGCACGGTTTCGTCGGCAACAACGACGTGGAATTCGATAACCTGGACGACGCGCTGGCCAACCCGACCGACCTCCGTATCTTCGCCGTGGCCAAAGCGCTTGAAAAAGGCTACACGGTAGACCGCATCCACGAACTGTCCAAGATCACTCCGTGGTTCCTGGAAAAACTGAAAAACATCGTAGACTATACGAAAGTATTGTCTGCTTACGATAAGATCGAAGACCTGCCTGAAGATGTGCTGAAGGAAGCAAAACGCCTGGGATTCTCCGACTTCCAGATTGCTCGTTATGTTGAAAACCCGGAAGGCAACATGGAAAAGGAAAATATCCGCGTGCGCAACCTGCGTAAGAAATTAGGTATCCTGCCGAGTGTAAAACGCATCAATACGATCGCATCGGAACATCCCGAACTGACGAACTACCTGTATATGACATACGACGGCAGCCAGCACGATATCTCTTACTATCCGAACGACAAGAGCGTCGTGATTCTGGGATCGGGCGCTTACCGCATCGGTTCTTCCGTTGAGTTCGACTGGTGTTCGGTGAATGCCGCACAGACAGCCCGCAAGTTAGGCTATAAATCCATCATGATCAACTATAACCCGGAAACGGTTTCCACCGATTATGACATGTGCGACCGTCTGTACTTCGACGAGCTTTCGTTCGAACGCGTGCTCGATGTCATGGACTTAGAACTGCCGAAGGGCGTAATCGTCTCCGTAGGTGGACAGATACCGAACAACCTGGCCATGAAACTGTACCGCCAGAACGTACCTGTATTGGGTACTTCACCACTGTCGATCGACCGTGCCGAAAACCGTCACAAATTCTCCGCAATGCTGGATACGTTAGGTATCGACCAGCCACGTTGGGCCGAGTTGACCAGCATGGAAGAGATCGACGCCTTTATCGCAAAGGTCGGTTTCCCAATCCTGATCCGTCCGTCTTACGTGCTTTCCGGCGCAGCCATGAACGTATGCCACAGTAAGGAGCAGATGATCGAATTCCTAAACTTGGCAGCCAAGGTTTCCAAAGAATATCCGGTAGTTGTTTCCGAATTCCTGCAAGGGGCGAAAGAGATAGAATTCGACGCGGTAGCCATGAATGGCGAAGTGGTCGAGTACGCCATCTCCGAACATATCGAGTTTGCCGGTGTCCATTCCGGTGACGCGACATTGGTATTCCCGGCACAGAAGATCTACTTCGAAACAGCCCGCCGTATCAAGAAGGTCAGCAAAATGATCGCCAAAGAGTTGAACATCAGCGGACCGTTCAACATCCAGTTCCTAGCCAAGAACAACGATGTGAAGGTTATCGAATGTAACCTGCGTGCATCCCGCAGTTTCCCGTTCGTATCAAAAGTCCTGAAACGCAACTTTATCGAAACGGCAACCCGCATCATGCTTGACGCTCCTTACACCAAACCGGACAAGAGTGCATTCGACATCGACTGGATCGGTGTGAAGGCTTCGCAGTTCTCATTCGCCCGTCTGCATAAGGCCGACCCTGTACTGGGCGTAGATATGAGCTCTACAGGTGAAGTAGGCTGCATCGGCGACGACTTCAACGAAGCATTGCTTTCTGCCATGATCGCTGTCGGAAATAGAATCCCGCAGAAGAACGTACTGGTTTCTTCCGGTGCCGCCAAGAGCAAGGCTGAACTGCTGGAACCGTGCCATATGCTGGCAGTCAAAGGTTACAACATCTACGGAACGGCTGGAACGGCTAAATTCTTGAATGAAAACGGCATCTCTGCGACAGCAGTTTGCTGGCCGGACGAACAGGGCGACCTGAACATCATGGATATGTTCAGCAAGCACGTGTTCGAACTGGTTGTCAACATTCCGAAAGACCACAGCAAGCGCGAGCTGACCAATGGCTATAAGATCCGTCGTGCAGCGATCGATCACAACATTCCATTGATCACCAACGCCCGCTTGGCAAGTGCTTTCATCAGCGCTTTCTGTAATATGGACGAAAAAGACATCCAGATTAAGAGCTGGCAGGAATACAAGTAAATAGGAATTTCATTATATTTGTAACCTCATTCAGGCACGGAAGTATTGGACTTCCGTGCCTATATTCATTTAGACTTATGTACAGACTGCTGACCATTCTCATTTCTTTTCTGTTCACGGCACATGCCATGCGCGCGTCAGTAGCCATTCCTTATGTATTTGTAAAAAACTATACGGTCGACGATTATAAAGCGAGCTGCCAGAACTGGGGCTTTTCGCTGACACCCGACGGTATGCTGTATGTCGCCAACAATTCCGGCCTGCTTGCTTTCGACGGCAACACATGGAAACTATATTCGCTGCCGGGACAGGAAGAGGTGACCGGCGTAACGAACTACAACGACACGATCTACACCCGCAACGAGACGATGTTGGGAAGCTGGACATACGACAAAGACGGAATCCTCCGCTACCACCCGCTGGACACGGTCCCGCCAGAAATCCGCTTCACTCCACCCCCTGTTGAAATACCTTTTACTTTACCGAAAGAAATACAGGATGCACAGCCGAGTGCCTTCGCTACCAACGGAACGCTCTTTTTCATCGGAACCCTCACACAAGGATTATATATCACAGACTCCGACGGTACGATCCTGCAACACCTGTCTTTACAGAACCAACTACAAGACAATATCGTCCGCTTTATCTGCGTACAGGACAACCGGCAAATCTGGGTGGCGCTCGACAACGGATTATCACAAATCTCTTTCGATCCTCCGATCACTTTGTTAGGAAAAAGAAGCGAGATCGGCAAACTGGTGAATGCCGGACTAGATGGCGAAGAGTTGTATATCCAAACCAACCTCGGCTATTTCAAGCGCTCATTGGGAGCCACAAGCCCTTTCATCGCCGTAAGCAAAGCCGAAGCGCAACCTTGCTTTAGGATCGAAAAAGACCCCGCTCCGACCGTTAAGAAATTATTTAGGGACACGGAAGCAGTGGGCGTATTTGCCGATGCCGAACATGTTTATCCGGCCGGTGACAACCTCTACTGGCTTTCCATCGAAAACGAAGCCGGACTGTTTCACGTAGCGGACGGCATCGGAACATTGAAATGCCGCCTGCTCTTCGACAATTACAATATGAACCTCGTGACGAGAGGCAAACGGATCATCCCTTTGAACGACTCCCTGGTCTTGGTCTCTGCCATGCAAGGGACTTTATTGGTCAATATCCGGGAACTGATCGGCAATAGCCTGGGCAGCACTCCCCTGAAAGTTTCGGGACTCGAATACGTCGATGCTTCCGGTATCCATCACTTGCCGATCAACACGCAACGCATTTCTCTCCCGCACAACTTCCAGGAGTTCAATGTCTGGGCAGGCACCACGATATTCACCTCCAACCACCAGATCAGCTACAAGATCGAAGGCGTATCTTCAGACTGGTCAGCCTGGCAACACGACGGGAAAATCACTTTCCTGCAATTGCCGGAAGGGAGGTATGAATTGAAAGTCCGCAAATACGTCATCAAGGGTCCCTATCCCGAACTCACACTGCCCATCGAAGTCCGCCCTCCCTGGTATAATACCGTATGGGCATGGCTGGTCTATATCACACTCGTCTGGTTTCTCGTACAGGCCGTGCTCCGCTACAACCTGAAGACCTGCATAAGGAAGAACAGGAAAAAGCCGAAGCCGAACGGCAAGCCGAGCAACAGCAGATGCAGGTCATAAAAAACCGGATGCTCGAAGCCGAACTGCAAAACAAGAACAACGAACTGACACTTCAGACAACAGCCCTCGTCAAACGCAACCAGGCCATCCAAAGCCTGTTGGAAGAACTGGAAAAACAAAAAGAAACGCTAGGCGAACGTTATCCGAACAAACTCTACATCCGCATGAAGACGCTGATGGAAGAGACTTTGAACAACCAAGCGGACTGGGTACTGTTCGAAAGCTATTTCAACAGCACGCACCAAAATTTCATGGACCGCCTCAGACAGCGATACAGCGATCTCACGACAGGCGATCTCCGCATCTGTTGCTTGCTCCGCATGAATCTCTCCACAAAGGAAATAGCATCCCTCATGAACGTATCCGTACGGGCAATAGAGCTGCGCCGATACCGTCTAAGGAAGCGTTTGGAGCTGGAAGGAGATACGAATCTCGTCGATTTCCTAATGAATTTCTGAAAATATTTTCTCAGATTTTCACATCTTATATACTATTACATATCAGATAATTAAATGCATCATAAAAAGACATGAGAAAGTAATGTTGTAGTATTTCTTTCCACTCAAAGCACTTGCGCAAGCCATGTAGTAGTCCTTTCTTTGTACGCTCCTGCGGATTATCCTTTCTTTGCGATCAAAATCTAATTTTCATACATGATGAAACACGAACTGGAAGATCAATTAAAGGCGTTCGAGAAGAAAGGTATCGACCGCCGCCACTTTTTCAAACTGATGGCAATGGCCGGTTTACTGACTGCTGCAAGTACCCAAAAGGCAAAAGCATTTTCAAGCAAAGCCAAAGGTAAAATTGTAATTATCGGCGGAGGTGCTGCCGGTATCAGTATGGCTGCCCGTTTAAAGAGTTGGCTGGACAAGCCGGATATCACTTTGATCGATCCCAGTGACCGTCAGTTTTATCAGCCGGGGTTCACCTTAATCGCATCGGGTGTATATCAACCGGATGACGTCTGGAGAAAGCAGGAGGACTGCATACCCAATGACATCAAATGGATTAAAGATTCTGTTGCTGCCGTCGATCCCGTATGGAATCAGGTAACGACCAAAAATAACGGAAAGATCGCCTACGACTTCCTGGTCCTGACTCCCGGAATCCAAATCAACTGGGAAAAGGTAGAAGGTATCACGCAAGCGACACTTGGACAAGGGAACGCCCACAGCATCTATGATTTCGAAGGTGCACAAAAGACTTGGAAAGCCATACAGGAATTCTCCAAGACGGGTGGACGTGGAATCTACACTGATACTTATACCAAGCACAAATGCGGAGGTGCTCCCAAGAAAATCTGTTTGTTGACAGAACACTATACCCGCAAACAGGGTACACGCGAAACGGTGGATCTGAATTTTTACACAGCATCCAAAGAGCTGTATGATGTCCCGTTTTTCACTCCCCGCTTGTTGGAAATCTACAAAGAGCGTAACATTCCTATCAACCTGAATGTACGAGTGAAAGGTGTGGATACGGCTGCCAAGCAGGTTCATTTCGAGAAGATCGAAACAGTGGGCGATCAGAAAGTCTACACTCCGTTTGTAGAAGATTATGATTTCCTGCATTTCACACCGCCGATGTCGGCCCCCGATTTTGTAAGAGAAGCCGGACTGGGCTGGACGGAAGGTAAACTGGCTGCCGATGCCTGGGTTATGGTAGACAAAGAGACACTGGTACACAAAACATATCCGAATATCGTTTCCCTAGGAGACGTAGCCGGAATCCCGACCAGCAAAACATCCGCTGCAATCCGCAAGCAAGTGCCGATCGCAGCCAAGAACCTGATCTCGCTGATGGAAGGCAAAGAACCGGCAGAGAAATACGACGGATATGCCGCCTGCCCGATCGTGACGGACTACGGGCATGTTCTCTTGTGTGAGTTCAACTATAAGAAAGAGGCGCAAAACTCGTTCCCGTTCACGTTGCTGGACACATCGAAAGAGCAATAGGCCGCATGGCTGTTGAAGGTTTATTTCCTGAAACCCATGTATTTCTACGGAATGTTGAACGGTTGGGCATGATAACTTAAAACAACTCCCTATAATAAAAATGCCAAACTGAAAATCCCCCGGCTCGCTTGTAAGAGTACGGGGGGATTTTATTTCCTTCCGGTTCTATCTCTTATGCTTGACCAACATCAACACGGGATTCGACTCTTCGTCCAAACCGGCCGCAATCTCTTTCAACCCGCCTTTCAACTCACCTTTCCCATAGGCCTCGACCAGCCGGTCGGCAGAAAGAATCTCATAGGCGGCCACTTCCTCGTTTCCGAGACGGGATATCAAGTCCACCCTTTTCCGGGTCGTATAATCAGCATTGAGTACTATCGGCTTGAATACAACCTTTTCACGGCTGTCGTACATCAAATCCGTAGTCGGGAAACCCCTTCCTTTTTCAAAATTAAACTCTTTTCCAATGGTTTGCATGAAACAATAACGACCAGTGTTCACCCCCATCGTAAGGAACATATCCGGATTTTCCGCCGGCTTTTTTACGATGAACGGGATTAATTTGTCTTTTCCGGGAATATAGCGATACACCGTATCGGAAGAGGTATCGGCAAGCAGCCAGTTTCCCTGGTCAGGCGTGATAGAGCGAACGGAAGCGACAGCAACCATATCCCCCTTTTGAACAAACGGAGCCTTGATTATGTCAAAAGGAAGCGGAATTGCCCGGGTGACACTTCCGTCCTGCTTCGATATGAGTGCATGGTAAAACTCCTTATCCCTTTTCTGCCCGTCCTTATAAGAAGCAGACATATCGTAGCAGATCAGATTGTCGGCGTCATAATCGAACACATCCAGATACTGCGCGCCCTCGGCATGCTGGAAACTCCGCTTGAAATTTCCTTGCAAGTCATAGACGAATATCTTCTTGTTCGAAGCACTATTGACAAACATCTCGTCTTTTTCCTCATCCAGGATGATCCCGTTGATAAAAGCATACTCCTCGGCTCCCTGTCCCTTCCGATTGATTTTCCTGACCGCCTTGCCTGTTTTTCTGTCAAAAACGAAGATATTGCCATCGTTGAGCAGATTCGTCACCAGCACGAACCGCTTTCCTATCGCCTTGACACTGCCTTGGGTGATAAACTCGTCGTTCGTTTCCAACGGGATGTATTCCACATCCAAAAAGTCTTGAACAACCCATTCCTTTTCCGGATAATCGGCTTTTACATCAAGAGTCATAAGTGCCTCGACCGTTTCCTGCTGCTTACAGCCGAACATTCCCATGAGAGATAAGAGGGTAAGCGTCCCAATCGTTATTCTTTTTTTCATTGCAAATTGAAATTATATTTCATTATTCATTTGTTGGTGACACTTTGCACCGCTACTTCCTTCCTTTTGTCTTGATTGCATGCCACGACAAGAATCAAAACGACAAGGAAGGTGCCATATTGAACTATCTTATTCAGACTCAATCACAATCTATACGCACAAATGTAATCATTAATCGTGGAATATGGTCTGACACATACTTCTTTTATCAACGACTTCATTACAAAAAACGAATACCTGATGGACCTTAACTGTACCTGTGTTTTAACAATTCCCGCCACTCCGATTTCACCAAGGCAAACAAACGGTGCAGTCAATGTCTCAATATAAACCATTCATTGCAAGCAGATTACAGAGGTTTTTCGTTCATTGCGTTTCAATCCTACATCTTAGAATAAATATATTAATAATATATATATATACTCATTTCCTTGTGCCCTTTTAAACCGGCATAGAAAAAGACACGACAGGAACGAGAAAAATCCCTTCTTTCGCATCCGGAAGTCCGGTCTTTTACCTCCCGAACTTCTTGGTTTGACACGTCAAAGTCCCTTGTTTCGTACACAGAAGTCCCTTGTTTCAAGGCTCACCTTGATATTGCACGATCATCCTCACCTGCAGCTCCGGGTTTGCCCCCCATCCAACTGGACAACCGTTATCCAACTGATGCCGACATCGAATCCGGACCGTAAAGGGCCATCTATACCTGCTACCCGTAACGCCTGACGTCGAATTCATTCCTCCTCCTCATCCCCATCGTTTCATTGCCCTATAAAGATAAGCAATAAATGCTGATATTCAAAATATAATGACATCTATTTCCTACCTCTTCCTACCTGTTTCTGCACCGATCTTCGCCGATCTTCCCGAAACGGTATTCCTGCCTGTAGCGGGGCCTTATCTTCGTACTGTCATCGATAATGAAAAAAAATCCTTCACCTACACAATCCACTATGCAACAAACATATAGATTATTCTCCACAAACTTTCGTTGCCGGTTAGTCCTGCATCTTCCGATAGTAACGCGGACTGTAGCCGGGCAGCAATTCCGGATGGAACACCCAGATCAGGTCTTTCAGCAGGTAATCGGGATGCAAAGGAAATTCCTCATAATAAGGGACAAGTCCCGTATTGCAGGAATAAATCCGGCGGTTCTTAAAGGCATCGAAGTTCTCGTACGGCGCGTATTCGGCACGCAGGTCACCGTAGGTCATGTCTTCGGACTGGTTATACTTAATCAGCCACATATCGGCATGGATAGCCCGGTCGAGTACCGTCTCGAAAGCCAAAGGCGTACTTCCGGCTCCGGGGAGTTCCTTGAAAACATAATCGGCTCCGGCATCGGCATACATATTGGCGATATAGCTATCTCCCGCCGGCATAAACCAGGAAGCGCCGAACTTCTTTTCGGAGATAACGGTCGGGTGAGGCATATCGGCCGTGACCAGCTGTTTCAGATCGAGATAACTCTTTTCCGTTTGCCTGAAAATGGAATCGGCCAACGCTTCCTTACCGAACAGCATCCCGTAGAAACGAATCCATTCGGTACGTCCCAACGGCAGCGATTCCATATAATCGGCTCCCTCGATAATGGGGATTCCCAACTTCTCGACCGGCCCGTAGCCACTATTCTGGAAAGGGGAAACGATCACAAGCTCGGCCCCTTTGTCGATCATCATCTCCACATTAGGGGCGGTCGCCTCTCCCATATCGGCAATCCGTCCGGCTTTCAGCCCTTCCCGGATGGCAGGGGTGTCCATATAGCGAGGCTCGCAAACGCCTATGATCCGCCCTGTCTCGCCCAACTGGTCGATAATAGCCGCATGCACGGATGTATAGACCACGACATTCTGTGCCGGAACCTGCACGACCGTTCCTTTCGGAAGGTTTTCGGGAACAGGCCGGTCACGGTCTACCAAAAGATACCGTTGCAACAGGCGCGTGCTGTCCCACGGATCACGCACTTCAACAGCCGTATAGCCGTCGAAATGATGCACGATAAAACCCTGGGCGTAGCGGATGGTGTCGGAAGTTAATAAATTATTTCCAGCAGAATTTTGTACTTTGGGTTGTATACACGAAACAGCCCAAAGTACAAGAATTACGAAAAAACAAATTCGTTTCAAGTGAATATATTTTTACTTATTAGTCATAAATACAAAATCGGCCGGATAAGGAAGCGTTTCAAACTGAGATTTCAGCTTTCCTTCAGAAGAAAAGACATATACATCACCGTTATTCTTCTTATTACTTTTTCCTACATAGATATCACCTGTTACCGGATCTACCCCGATGCCATTAGGAGAGCTGACTACTGTTCCGTCCGTAATAAAATTATCACTTAGCAATTTTTCATTTTTCAAATCATATTTATAGTACTTCACTTCATTTGCATAATAATCATTAAACATGATATAAGCGATATCATCCGCAACTGTCATTTTATAAGCCTTAATACCTTCAACAGTCTTTACTTCGTCAGTTTTAGCATCAATACGTTGTACAATATACGATTTGTCATCTGAATAGTCGCTCATGCAAATAACATATACATCCCCATCGGAATCTGAATAGATATAATTCGGATTCAATGATACTGTAATCGTTTTTTCAAACTCAAAGCTATTTATGTCGACAACAGAGACTCTAGTACTTTGGCTCGGCCAATTCATACCATCTGTATCAGCTGTATAGATGCGCTCATTAGCAATCGTTATACCATCCGGATTAGGTCCAACTTTTACATAGCCTTCAACAGCCATCGATGCAGTATCGATTTTAGCCACATAACCATCGAATGTTGTCAGATATACCTTACCATTGTAAGCTGCAAACATACGAGGAGGACGTATTGCTCCTTGATCGTCTGTCAAAGTCAGTTGTTTCAGACTTGTGGCATCTGCTGCATCCAAGATTTCAACAGTTTTCGAGCCATACATCGATACATATAGTTTCGAACCATATTTAATCATATGCTGCCCCATATCGCCTAAAGCACGATTGTTTTGCTTCTTAAAAATATCTTCAGTTACCTTCCCTTCTGAGTCTAAATAAGAAATCCCAGCATTGTTTCCTCCATAATCACCGCCATTCAGAATATAAACCCCTGTCACTTCTGTCGGAACCTCTATATCCGGTTCTATCTTATCATCATTACAAGAAGAAAACGCTAATGCAACAGTTGCACAAGCAAAACAAGCAAACCAATAAAAATTCTTTTTCATTTTCAATTACATTAATTGTTTGTTAATCAATATCTAGTCTTAATATATAAAAACAAGTCCTCCTCGGAAAGAACGTCCAGGCATGGGATAGTACTTTACCACATCATAATTTATATTACCTATATTTATAATATCAAATTGTAACCGCAAAGAACAAGATCCAAAAGTAAACGTCCGGTTTAACGAAACAGTCTGTTCTGCATAACGATCTATCAAATTTCTCTCTATATTTTGCGGACTGGCATAACGATCTCCAACCACTGTCAATAAATAAGAAATATTAATCCAAGGCATTTGCAATGCCGCAGAAAAATTTCCCGAATGTTTGGGGGTATAAGGTATTTGATCCCGATAGTTCTTTTCTGTTTCATCTGTTATATCTATCGCATGTTGCCAAGAATAAGACATTTGTCCGGTTAAGGAGATATTTTTCCACAGAGGAACTTCTGTCGATAAATTCACATCAATTCCTCCGATCGAGACCTCTCCCATATTCATCATTTTCCAAATGAACATTGTCGGTATAGCAACGATCTTATCACTCACACGATTGTAATAACCATCTACTGAAACATTCAGATAATTAATAAAAGGCAACAAACCACTCCATGTCATACCTACATTGTATTGAGTCGCCCGTTCCGGCTTCAAATCAGTATTGCCTATCCTCAAATAATATAGATCATTAAAAGTCGGAACACGAAATATATCTTTATAAGAGGCTCGTAAACGGAAGTTATGGTCTGACAGAACTCGCCAAGAAAGACTTACAGCAGGAGATAATCGTTTACGATCAGACGGTCTGTCTCCTCTCTCTACATTCTCGGTTATATATGTTCCTAACAAACTGGTAGTAGCAGTCAGTCTCGGATCTTTATACTGGATAGCCAAAGCCGTCAAAGACGTATATCGTTTTGGGAACGGGCATTCTGGAATTGTATTATCCAATGAATTAATGAAATAATCTTCAGCTACAGCCAAAGAAAGATGATCAGCCAAAGAATATAGCCCCGAAATAGAAAGATAATATTCCTTTTGTGTATATCGATCATCCTGTCGTCCCGATTCATATTTATTATCAACATCCAAATGGCGCATCCACGAATAATTATATTTAGCCTGTGCCTGGAAAGTAAATTTTTCAGTTATATGATTCTCATAATGAATCTGTGCAAAAGCATTCCTATCCCACAAACGTTCACCCGAATAATCATTATAAAATATTACAGATCCGGGCAATCCTCTATGGGAGTCAAAATAATATCCTTTCATCGATAATGTACCGAACTTCCCTAAATCACCTGTAAAATTCAATTCCGTACGCCACGATTCGATATCACTGTTGTATCTCTTCTTCTTTTCTATCAAATTACCATTCACCAACGTAAATGGATAATTCCCATCCGCTCGTAAATAATCGCCGTGCCAAGAAGTATACCACTTTTTCCCCAGCTTCTGCTCATACCGTAAATAAGGATTTACCAAACCAAACGAACCGGCTTTTACTTGTGCTTTCAGATGGTACGAACGATCAGTGAATACGGGCCGACTTGTCTTTATGCTCAACGCCCCTGCCGAAGCGTACATCCGTGCCGTCTGGAAGATATCGTCGGCCTGACCGATCGACAGGGAGATCATATCGACATTGTCCAGTGAAAAGCGACTGATATCCACCTGGCCGCTCTGTGCATCCGTGACCGTCACCCCGTCATAGCAGACAGCCGTATGTTTGGCACCGAGGCTGCGGACGGAAACGGTTTTCAAACCTCCTATACCTCCGTAATCCTGTACGGTCACACCGGAAAAGCGTTTTACGGCTTCCGACAAGTCCTGCACACCGAGCCGTTCGATCCCAGCCTTGTCCATCACCTGAAGCGGTGTACTCTCACGGGTGGTGGAAGGGCGTACCTTTCCTAACACCTCGACACCCGAAAGCTGGTGATAGGTCGTCGTGTCTACCTGCGCATACAAAGCGGCAAACGGAAATAGCCAGGCACATAACAGGCCCGACAATCGTTTTACAAATATATTCTGCATACCTTTTCGATTCATCAGTTCCTTTACCCGAGGAACCGGATACCGAATAATGGCAGGTTTTCTGGCTTGTTCCCCCCTTTTCAATTGATAATTGATAATGGACAATTACCAACTAACGGCAGCCTTCCCGGTGTTCAAATTGTCAATTCTCAATTGAACCACCAGTGGCAACAAGATTTGCCGGGGTTTCAGAACTTACAGCTACGGGTACAGCTCCGGACTTTCACCGGATTCCCTTTTACTAACCGTCAGCGGAAGCAAATACGGTTACACCATAATCCGATTGCAAAGGTAGAAAAAACAGATGAGTAATCCTTTTTATTTAACAAAGTAAAACATTTCATCTGTTTTTCGCCAACAAAACGGCATATCATGCTTAGAATCTTCTATCTCTATGGTTTACAAAATAAGCTATTCCTACTATTTTGGTTCATTTCAGAACTCGATTGGTTCATTTTAGAAGAGGTTGAAATTAGTTGAATATTTAACTAAGTACAAAAAGACTCAAAAAGTAATATTTCCGGTTTTCGGAAATTCATAATTCGTAATATTGCAGCTGAAGATTTGAATAGGATTAAGGAAAAAAGAGATTGTATGGGAGAAATAAAAGGTTATATCTCACAGGTTATCGGTCCGGTCGTGGACATTCATTTCGATAATGGCAAGGAAGAAAAGATAACACTTCCCCGCATTCACGATGCAATGGAGATAACCCGCCCCAATGGAAAAATCCTGATTGTGGAAGTCCAACAGCATATTGGGGAAAACACGGTCCGTACCGTAGCGATGGATACGACAGACGGACTGAAGAGAGGAATGGAAGCCATTTCGCACGGTTCGCCCATCACGATGCCGGTCGGCGACCAGGTAAAAGGGCGTTTGATGAACGTAACGGGGAATCCCATTGACGGAATGACCGAACTCGACAAGAAAGGGGCTCTTCCGATCCATCGTGAACCGCCCAAGTTCGAAGACCTGACCACCAGCCGTGAAGTCTTATACACCGGTATCAAGGTGATCGACCTGCTCGAACCTTACTCCAAAGGAGGCAAGATCGGTCTGTTCGGGGGAGCTGGCGTAGGAAAGACGGTCCTGATCATGGAGTTGATCAACAACATCGCGAAGAAGAACAACGGATTCTCCGTCTTTGCTGGTGTGGGTGAACGTACACGCGAAGGAAACGATCTGCTGCGCGAGATGATCCAATCCGGAGTCATCCGCTACGGCGAAGAATTCAAGAAAAGCATGGAGGCAGGTCATTGGGATTTGTCCAAGATCGATTATGATGAACTGGCCAAGTCGCAGGCGACACTGGTCTTCGGCCAGATGAACGAACCGCCGGGAGCCCGCTCTTCGGTAGCCCTTTCAGGACTGACGATCGCCGAGTCTTTTCGTGACCTGGCGGCAGAGGGGGAAACAAAAGACATCCTTTTCTTTATCGACAATATCTTCCGGTTCACACAGGCCGGTTCGGAAGTATCCGCCCTGCTGGGACGTATGCCGTCCGCCGTCGGTTACCAGCCGACACTGGCCACCGAGATGGGAGCCATGCAGGAACGCATCACTTCCACTAAGAAAGGTTCCATCACTTCCGTTCAGGCAGTTTATGTGCCAGCAGACGACCTGACGGACCCGGCTCCGGCAACGACCTTTACACATCTGGATGCCACCACGGTATTGAGCCGTAAGATCACCGAACTCGGTATCTATCCGGCCGTCGACCCGTTGGAATCCACTTCGCGCATCCTGGACCCGTTGATCGTGGGCAAAGAGCATTACGAAACGGCACAGCGTGTGAAACAAATCCTCCAACGCAACAAGGAACTGCAAGACATCATCTCGATCCTCGGCATGGAAGAACTTTCCGACGAAGACCGCCTGACCGTCAACCGCGCTCGCCGTGTACAGCGTTTCCTTTCACAGCCGTTCTCCGTGGCGGAACAATTCACCGGTGTACCGGGCGTCATGGTCTCCATCGAAGATACGATCCGAGGATTCAAGATGATCATGGACGGAGAGACGGACGATATCCCCGAACAGGCTTTCTTGAACGTAGGCACGATCGAGGACGTGATGGAAAAAGCAAAGCGATTGGCTGAACAAGCAAATTAAAAATGGATATGAGATTGGAAATTGTATCACCGGACGGCATTCTTTTCGAAGGCGAAGCAGAGCGTGTTTCCTTTCCGGGAGCAGCCGGTTCATTTGATATCCTCCCCCATCATGCCCCGCTGATAGCCGCCCTCCGACAGGGAACCATCCAATATGAACACGATGGCAAAAAAGGCGAACAGGCTATCAAGAGCGGATTCGTAGAGGTTAAGGATGATTACATATCTGTTTGCATCGAATAAATAAAAGTATATACGACGACATGACTGGATGGTTAAAATTAAAGCTGATGGGATTGATTACATTTATCAATGCAGCCATCGGTGTGACGTTAGGAGGATTATTATACACGATCTGGCCGGATCATTATTTCAAATGGTATCCTTCCATTCCGATCTTTTACTGGGTGATGGCAATTGTGATGACCTATATACTTGACCGGAAGAAAAGAAAAAACGGCGATGTGACGATTACCGCTTTCATGGTAGTCCGTTTCTGCAAGTTCACCCTTGCCGTTGTTTTCCTGTGGCTTTATGCCGCACTGGTCAGAGAAAATTTGAGAATGTTCGGCTTCACCCTGATGCTTTTCTATTTTATCTATTTGGGATTGGAAACGTATACGGTTTATCTGTTCGAGAAGAAAAGAATGAAAAGAGAGAAAAAGGAAAATGATGAACAATATCAAAAATAACAGGTTGATATGGATAGTATTGCTGATGTGGCTCTGTTTTCTGGCCCCGGCTCATGCTGATTCCAAAAAGGAAGGCATCGATGTCCAGGATATTGTCTTTTCGCATATCCAAGACGCTTACACCTGGCATATTACTGAATGGAACGGAAAGGAGATCGCCATCTCTCTGCCGATATTGGTCAAAAGTGAAGAGCGTGGATGGGACATGTTCCTCTCCCACCATTTACATCACGGCCAAGCGCATCACAACTATTATATCGCTACAGAAGGCGAACACGCCGGCAAGGTGGTGGAAAAGAACAGCCGCGGAGAAGAGGTGCGTCCGGTCGACTTGTCGCTGACCAAGAATGTTTGCGGCCTGTTCCTGAGTTGCGGCATCCTGCTGTTCGTAGTTCTACGGACCGCCCGTTGGTACAAGAGACATCCGAACCAGGTTCCGAGCGGGTTTACCGGCTTGATGGAAATGATTATTTCCTACATACAAGACGGCGTCATCAAGGAGTCGATCGGCAAAGAAGAGTACAGGCCGTTTTCCTCTTATCTGCTGACGGTCTTCTTCTTTATCCTGATCAACAATCTGATCGGAATCATCCCGGTCTTTCCGGGAGGGGCCAACATCACCGGCAACATTGCGGTCACGGCCGTCTTGGCGGGATGTACGTTTATCGCTGTCAACCTGTTTGCGACAAAGGAATACTGGAAAGAGATATTTTGGCCGAAAGCACCGATCTATCTGAAACTGCCGTTGCCAATCATGCCTTTTGTCGAGTTTTTCGGCGTATTCACCAAGCCGTTCGCCCTGATGATCCGTCTGTTTGCCAATATCATGGCAGGACATACGATCATCCTCGCCCTCACCTGCCTGATCTTTATCACGGTATCGATGGGGTTGTTGGTGAATTTCGGAATGACGATCGTTTCGGTGCTGTTCTGCGCGTTCATGAACTGTCTGGAATTGCTGGTGGCTTGTCTGCAAGCATATATATTCACATTATTGTCAGCCAATTATATAGGTTTGGCTAAGGTTAAAGATTAAATATATTAGGTTACTAATTTAAAGTTTAAAGCACAATGTTATCGACTATTTTATTACAAGCAGCTGCCGGAATGGGCATAGCGAAGATGGGAGCAACAATCGGAGCGGGATTTGCCGCTATCGGTGCAGGTATAGGTATCGGTCTGATCGGAAAAGGAGCTGTCGAAGCAATCGGCCGCCAGCCTTCTGCAGCGGGCGAGATCCGTACCTCGATGTTGATCATGGGAGCTCTGGTTGAAGGTGTGGCGTTGTTTGCCATCGTGGTATGTTTCCTGGCTTTGTTCCAATAAAAAGTAACAGGTTATGTCATTATTAACACCGGATTCGGGACTTCTGTTCTGGATGATCGTTTCATTCGGGATTGTCTTTGTCATCCTTTCCAAATACGGATTTCCTGTCATCATCAAGGCAGTGGAACAACGGAAAGCCTACATCGACAACTCTCTTGAAACGGCTCGCCAGGCGAATGAACAGCTTGCCAATATCCAGGCCGAAGGGGCCCGGATACTTGCCGAAGCAAAGGAAAAACAGAATGCCATCCTGAAAGAAGCATTTGCCGAAAAGGAACAAATCATCGACGAAGCTCACCGGAAAGCTGCCGCCGAAACTCGTTTGCAGGTGGAAGAGGCAGCCCGACGTATCCGCGAAGAGAAGGAGAAAGCAATCCGCGAGGTCCGTTCCGAGATTGCCGACCTTTCGATCGCCATAGCAGAGAAGGTGATGAAAGAAAAGATCAGCCGCGACAAGGAACAACAACAAATCATCGACCGGCTGTTGGATGAGGTATCGTTTTGTAAATCGTAACGTATGGATATAGGAACAATCTCTTCCCGGTATGCGAAAGCCCTTTTCTCCTTAGCGAAGGAGAAAGGACTGGAAACGCGGGTATACGATGATATGAAGATGCTGGCAGACAGCTTCTCGCTCGAACCCGGACTGCGGGTTGCCCTTGGCAATCCGATCCTCCCGGCAGAGGAAAAGCTCAAGCTGCTGACAGCGGCAGGCGGCATAGAGGTCTCCGACTTGTATGAACGTTTCATGCACCTCGTACTGGAACATAAACGGGAAAGCCTCCTGCTCTTCATGGCGCATATCTATATCCACCTGTACCGGAAAGACAAACGCATCACCCGCGTGCAGTTCAGTACCGCAGTTCCGGTAAGCGAGGAAGTGAAAGTACATCTCCAGAACAAGCTGAAGGAAGAGACAGGCAGCACCATCGAATTCTCCGGCATTGTACAACCGGAGCTGATCGGCGGTTTTCGCCTGCGTATCGGGAACTACCGGATAGATGCCAGCTATGCGACACAGCTACGGGATATCCGTAGCCGGTTACTCGAAAACAGATAAAAACAGAAAGAAGTATGACAGATCAGATAAAAGTGAGTGAAGTTTCCGCCATCCTGCGCCAGCAATTGGAAGGGATCAGTACTGGTATCCGGACGGAAGAAGTAGGTACGGTGCTCCAGGTGAGCGATGGCGTAGCCCGGATTTACGGTCTCGACAATGCCGAGGCTAACGAACTCCTGCAGTTCGACAACGGGATGGAAGCGATCGTGATGAACCTGGAAGAGGACAACGTGGGAGCTGTCCTGCTGGGACCAACAGACCAGGTAAAGGAAGGCGACATCGTCAAACGCACAGGACGTATTGCCTCCATCAATGTCAGCGAAGGTATGATCGGACGTGTGATCGACCCGCTCGGAAACCCTATCGACGGAAAAGGGGAAATCACGGGAGAAGCCTGTGAGATGCCACTCGAACGCAAGGCGCCGGGGGTTATCTTCCGCCAGCCCGTCAACGAACCGTTACAGACCGGTATCAAGGCTGTCGATGCAATGATCCCAATCGGACGCGGACAGCGCGAACTGATCATCGGAGACCGCCAGACCGGAAAGACCTCCATTGCCATCGACACGATCATCAACCAGCGTGGCAACTACGAAGCCGGTAACCCAGTCTACTGCATCTATGTAGCAATCGGACAGAAGGGTTCTACCGTCGCCTCGCTTGTCAACACGTTGCAAGAAAAAGGCGCGATGGACTATACGATCATTGTCAGCGCGACAGCATCCGATCCGGCAGCCATGCAATATTTCGCTCCTTTTGCGGGTGCCGCCATCGGTGAATATTTCCGGGACAGCGGACGTCATGCTTTAGTTGTCTACGACGACCTTTCGAAACAGGCGGTCGCCTATCGAGAGGTCTCCCTGATCCTGCGCCGTCCTTCCGGACGCGAGGCATATCCGGGAGATATCTTCTACCTGCATTCCCGTCTGCTCGAACGAGCTGCCAAGATCATCAATCAGCCCGAAGTGGCCCGGCAGATGAACGACCTGCCAGACAGCATGAAGGACAAGGTAAAAGGCGGCGGTTCCCTGACTGCCCTGCCGATCATCGAAACCCAGGCGGGTGACGTGTCAGCCTACATCCCTACGAACGTCATTTCCATTACCGACGGGCAGATCTTCCTCGAAACTGACCTCTTCAACCAAGGAAACCGTCCGGCTATCAACGTCGGTATCTCGGTATCTCGTGTAGGAGGTAACGCCCAGCTAAAGGCGATGAAGAAGGTGGCTGGAACGCTGAAGATCGACCAGGCACAGTTTCGCGAACTGGAATCGTTTTCCAAATTCGGCGGTGAGATGGATGCCGTTACGGCGTTCACAATCGACAAGGGGCAAAAGAACACGCAACTGCTGATACAGCCCCAATACAGCCCGATGCCTGTAGAAGACCAGATCGCCATCCTCTACTGCGGTACACAGGGATTGCTGAAAGGAGTCCCGTTGGATAAAGTGCACGACTTCGAAAAGGAATTCCTGCACGAACTGCATACATCACACCAGCACGACGTACTGGACATCCTGAAAACCGGAACTATCAACGACGATATCCGGAAGAAACTGGAAGAAACAGCAAAACAACTGACAATGAACAATTGACAATGGACAATTACAACAAGCGACACCTAATTGTCAATTAAAAAAAGGGATTATGGCATCATTAAAAGAAATAAAAGTTCGGATCGCGTCTATCCGGAGTACGCAAAAGATCACCGCAGCCATGAAAATGGTATCTTCAGCGAAACTCCATCATACCCAGACGCAAACCGAACACACACTCCTTTATGCAAACAAACTTTCCGCCATCTTAAACGGTCTTTTAGATGCGGAATGCGATCTGGAATCACCTTACACTGAAAAGCGTGAGGTGAAACAGGTCGCTCTCGCCGTTTTCTCATCCAGCAGCGGACTATGCGGCACGTTCAATGCCAACGTATGGAAAGAGCTATCTGCCCGTTTGCACGAATTAGAAGCACAACACACCGCCGTCTGCCTCTACCCCATCGGGAAAAAGATTGCTGACGAACTGCACAAGGCGGGCTATACGACTGAGGACGATTTTCTTCATTTAGGAGAGAAACCTTCGTACGAAGAGGCTGTCCGCCTCGCCGGAAAACTGATGGAGCTCTTTTCTTCGGGTAAGGCCGATCGAGTGGAGCTGCTTTACCATCATTTCAAGAATATGGCCACACAGGTATTGACCCATAAAGTCTATCTGCCGGTCACCCTGCCACAGGCCTCGGTTGAAAACACCGTCCCGACAACCGATTACATCCTGGAACCGTCGCCGGAAAGCCTTCAGGCATTGCTTTTTCCGAAGCTGCTCAACTTAACGATTTACACGACATTACTCGACACAACGACATCCGAGCATGCCGCCCGCATGATGGCGATGCAAACGGCCAACGACAATGCCAACGACCTGATCCAGGAATTGACCTTGCAATATAACAAAACCCGCCAGCAGGCTATCACCAACGAGCTGTTGGATATTATGGGAGGACAGTAAAAAAACGTCCGGCTATGCGCTTAAAAAACACGAAACTCCGGCGAATCACTTCGACGGAGCTTCTTACTTTAATTACTATTGAACAATATTCTAACAACGAATAACAATACTATTTATGTATAGAAAAATAAGTAGCAGCAAAGTCGCCTGACAATAAATCAATATTGCCGGAAAACTTTGTGCCACAACACAAGCAAAGCTTTTCCATCTTTTTACTATTTATGAAGTTAGAAACATTTTCGAACCATTCTCCTAACCCACGAGGAAAGAATAGCCTTTAATGAACGGCAGGTCTTCTGACTGACTCCCATCCCGAAGCCTTCCCGGTTTATAACCATAAACCAGTGGCAAAAGTAGTTTTCAGGATGTTGAAACGGAGCTTCACAGCAGCGGGACTGTCCGGGATTTTCACCCGATTCCCTTTTAATCCGTATCATCTGATTTAATCATACGAAACCGATCCGAAGACAAAATTAGACAAAAAAAGCATAGCGTGTATCTCTTTTCCAAGTTATTTTTTCACGTTAACACTTCCTTCAGAAGTTTTCCACATTATACACGAAAAGTTGAAAAAGATATACACTTTTGGACAACATTAAAACATGATAGTCATTTAAAGTTTTCCAATTACCCAAAATTTATAATTGCATATCAGTGAATTGACATATTTTAACTGCATAAAAGTTTTCCAAAAAGTTTACCATATTGTTATACTATATACTTTTGCAACTACAAAATTCACAAACCTCAATAATAAACTTATCATGATTCAGACAGTTATTAAACGTGATGGACGTATCGTTGGATTCAACGAAGAAAAGATAGCAACAGCTATCCGCAAAGCGATGTTGCACACAGAAAACGGGGAAGACCGGGAGCTGGTTCGCCAGATCACGGATCATATTTCTTTCAAAGGCGACTCGCAAATGACTGTCGAAGCCATCCAAGACGCTGTCGAGTTGGAGCTGATGAACAGTAGCCGCAAAGACGTTGCACAAAAATACATAGCTTACCGCAACCAGCGCAGTATCGCCCGCAAAGCCAAGACACGCGATATGTTCCTGGAGATCATCAATATCAAATCCAACGACATCACCCGCGAGAATGCCAATATGAATGCCGACACGCCCGCCGGCATGATGATGAAGTTCTCCAGCGAAACGACCAAGCCGTTCGTTGACGATTACTTGTTGAGCGAAGAGGTCAAGGAGGCGGTAGAAAACAACTATCTGCATATCCATGATAAAGACTATTATCCGACCAAGAGCCTCACATGCGTACAACATCCGTTGGACCACATCCTGAAATACGGTTTTTCAGCCGGACATGGCGAATCACGCCCGGCAAAGCGTATCGAAACAGCCAGTATTTTAGGCTGTATCTCGCTCGAAACAGCCCAGAACGAAATGCATGGTGGTCAGGCGATCCCGGCATTCGATTTCTATCTGGCTCCTTACGTGCGCAATAGTTTTATCGAAGAAATCAAGAACCTGGAAGAACTGAACGGACAGAATTATTCACATCTCTACCAGCAGAAACTGGATGACTATGTGAATCGTCCGCTCGAAGGATTGAGTGGCGACGAACGTATCATCCAACATGCCGTCAATAAAACTGTCAGCCGCGTGCATCAATCGATGGAAGCCTTTATCCACAATATGAACACCATCCATTCTCGTGGAGGCAACCAAGTAGTATTCAGTTCCATCAATTACGGAACGGACACTTCTGCCGAAGGACGCTGTATCATTCGCGAGATATTGAAAAGCACATATCGCGGAGTCGGCAATGGCGAAACGGCCATCTTCCCGATTCAGATATGGAAAAAGAAACGCGGGGTAAGCTATCTGCCGGAAGACCGTAACTACGACCTTTACCAGCTTGCCTGCAAGGTTACAGCTCGCCGTTTCTTCCCGAACTTCCTCAACCTCGACGCGACATTCAACCAGAGCGAAGACTGGCGTGCCGATGATCCGCAACGTTATATGCACGAAGTTGCGACCATGGGATGCCGCACGCGTGTATTCGAGAACCGCTTCGGTCCGAAAACATCTATCGGCCGCGGTAACCTCTCTTTCTCGACAATCAATATCGTACGCCTCGCTATCGAATGCATGCACATTGAAAACAAGGAAGAACGGATCGCCCAATTCTTTGCCAAGCTCGACCACATGCTGGATATAACCGCCCGCCAACTACACGAGCGCATGGAATTCCAAAAAACGGCATATGCCAAACAGTTCCCGTTGCTGATGTCATCTCTTTGGCTGGGTAGCGAGAAATTGAAACCGAACGACACGATCGCACCCGTTATCAATCAGGGTACATTGGGGATCGGTTTTATCGGCCTGGCAGAATGCCTGGTCGCCCTCACCGGCAAACACCACGGCGAAGATGCGGCTTCGCAGGAGTTAGGCCTGAAGATCGTCAGCTATATCCGTAACAGGGCCAATCAGTTTTCAGAGGAATACCAGCATAATTACAGCGTACTGGCAACACCGGCCGAAGGCTTGTCGGGCAAATTTACCCGTCGTGACCGTAAGAAATTCGGTTCGTTGCCCGGTATCACGGACCGCGACTACTATACAAACTCCAACCATGTACCCGTTTATTACAAATGTAGCGCCCGCCACAAGGCAGAAGTGGAGGCTCCCTATCACGAGATGACACGCGGAGGCCATATCTTCTATGTCGAAATGGATGGAGACGCGACCCATAACCCGGAAGTGATCATGCAAGTTGTCGATATGATGGACCGTTATAATATTGGCTACGGTTCCGTCAACCACAATCGTAACCGCTGCCTCGACTGCGGCTACGAAAATGCGGAAACCCATTTGGAGAAATGTCCGAAATGCGGCAGTATCCATCTCGACAAACTACAGCGCATCACCGGCTACCTGGTCGGTACGACAGATCGCTGGAACAAAGCGAAACTGGCAGAACTGAACGACAGGGTCGTCCATAATTAAAAATTGAAGATTGCGAGAGATATAAACAGTTATATTATAAACCAAGAATTGAAGCTTATAAGTCAAGCATTTTATTTTTCAATTCTTAATTTTCAAATTCCAAAGTGCTTTCCATCATTGATATCATAGAAGATACAACTGTCGACGGTCCGGGATTCCGGACCGCGATCTATGCGGCAGGTTGTCCGAACGCTTGTCCTGGCTGTCATAATCCCGAATCGTGGGACATAAAAAAGGGGAAACAAATATCGACGGAAGAGATTCTAACGAAGGTCTTGGCAGACGACTTTGCCAACGTGACCTTCAGCGGCGGCGACCCCATGTTCCAACCGGAAGGTTTCACCAAGCTGGCACAGGCGATCAAAGAAAAAAGCCGGAAAAACATCTGGTGTTATACCGGCTATACTTTCGAGCGTCTTCTGGACAATCCGAAACAGGCAGAGCTGCTCAAATACATCGACGTCTTGGTAGATGGTAAATTCAAACAAGCCCTACGCGATGAAAGCCTTCTTTTCCGTGGCAGCAGCAACCAACGCCTGATCGATGTCAAAGCTTCCCTAAAAGCCAACAAGACTGTCTTGTTGGAACTGAATTATGATTTATGAATCTTTTATAACTCATAAATCATAATTCATGAATCTCCTTACCATTCAATGAACTTACCACGCTGCCTGCGTTTTTCAAGTTCTTCTTCAAGATAACGCTGGCGGTCTTTGGCAATGTAGCGACGAGCGAAGATATTCGGAACGGCAACACCTAAAGAGATACACAGGATAATTAAAGCCGAATTGATCCCGTTGGCAAAAGCATTGGTCACTTCACCAATCACCCCGTGCAGGTTGATAAAAGCAAACAACGAACGATACATCAGTACTCCCGGAATCATCGGGATAACAGACGGGATCGTTAACACATGATTGGGGACATCGAACCAATGAACCGCCTTTACCGCAATCAGACTCACGACAAAACTTCCCATAAACGAACCGATCACCGGACCATATCCCAACTCAAAATTCACAAAATTACGGGTACACACTGCAATGATCCCCCCTAAAGCCACAACCCACAACAAACGTCGCTGGATATTGAAAATCATTGAAAAACCCATCGCTGCAATAGCCGCCGCAATGGCATAAATATAATAAGGATCATGCGGCACCATGCTCAATTCACTGAACTTATGGTCGATCTCTATATCGTTCATTACCAACACCCGCATGGCAAAAGCAATCCCGAACGTCATCGCTCCGACCATCATCATCGTATTGGCCGCCCGCGTAATCCCGACAAGCAAATGATTGTCAATCATGTCATCCACAAAATTGATTAACGGTACTCCCGGCACGATAAACAGAGCACAAGCCAGCAACGGATGGTAAGGCGTGGATGACAGCCCCGAAAAAGAAGAAGCATACGCCAGACAAGTCGCCACAAACGCCGCAATCGCAATACTCATATACACATTTATCCCGAACTCGATACAACGCGCTCGGACACGGAATCCGACAAATGCACAAATAGAAGCGAACAAAAACGCGATCCAGTCACAGCCGAACAACTTACAGAAACCGCCACAGGCAAACCCTGCACCGATTGCCACCAGGTAAGGCATATAGTTACGAGGTTTACGCGCAATCCGCTCAAGCTCTTCCTCATACTGGTCCAACGAATAGTCTTGTTCAATCGCCTTCCATGACAGATGGCTGACCTCCGTAATGGTCGTCATATTGATACCATGCTTCTCACACTTCTGAAATTTTGAAAAGGAATGTGTCTCGTCGCTCACATTCACCATAATCATCGTCCATCTGATATCCAGATGAAGCTTTTCTTCAGGAATCCCCATAAAAGCAGCCACACGCTTCATGTTCCGTTCGATGCGGTTCGTATCCGCGGCACTCTCCATCAGCAATTTTCCCGTACGGAGTAATAAGTCCAGTTTTCTCCGTAACAACAAAACCTCCCGGTCTGTCAAAGTCTCTTTTTCCATCCTTTTTGTCTTTTCTCTATTAAATGCGGGCACAAAAGTAAGAAGGCTGACTTTCACAAGCAAGCCTTCCTCTAATCAATTCTATTGATTCTGTCGAATGATTCTTTTGTTCACCATGTTAGTTATTTATAATTTTCAAATCGACATCCTTGATTTACAAAGGCATATTGCCATGTTTCTTTGGCGGATTGCTCTGGCTCTTATTTTTTGCCATTTCAAGCGCCTGTATCAACTTGTAACGTGTCTGACGGGGCATGATGATCTCATCGATAAATCCTAATTCGGCTGCTCGATAAGGATTCGAGAACTGTTCATTGTATGCCTTCATAGCCTGTGCTTTTTCTTCTCCTTCCGCTTTCCGGTACAGGATATTGACAGCCCCTTCGGCTCCCATCACTGCGATTTCCGCCATCGGGTAAGCCAAGTTGATGTCGGCGCCGATCGGTTTGCTCGACATCACGATATAAGCGCCGCCGTAAGCTTTACGCGTAATCAACGTAATTTTGGGAACTGTCGCCTCGGCATAAGCGTAAACGATCTTCGCCCCGTGGCGGATAATCCCGTCATGCTCCTGCTGACAGCCGGGTAAAAAGCCGGGTACGTCCTCAAACGTCACCAGCGGGATATTGAAGCAATCGCAAAAACGGATGAAACGAGCCGCCTTGTCCGAGGCATCGATATCCAGCACACCAGCTAGGAAAGCCGGCTGATTCGCCACAATACCAACCGACTGGCCACCCAGACGGGCAAAGCCGACCACCACATTCTTTGCAAAATGAGACATCACTTCGAAAAAATAATGATTGTCGACCACCGGCTCGATCACGTCCTTCATATCATACGGCACGTTCGGATCATCGGGAATCACCGTCTGTAACGTTTCCGTTTCACGACGGATATCGTCAGAACACGGGAGAGACGGCGCATCCTCCATATTGTTTGACGGCAGGAAGCTCAGCAGCTCGCGGATACTCATCAACGTTTCCTCCTCCGTATCACACACGAAATGCGTCACGCCACTTTTACTGCTATGCACATAGGCGCCTCCCAATTCCTCTTTCTCCACCGTCTCATGCGTAACGGCCTTCACGACATCCGGTCCGGTTATGAACATATGGCTCTTCTCTTTCACCATAAAAATGAAATCGGTCAGTGCCGGCGAGTAACAAGCTCCACCGGCACAAGGACCGAGGATAGCCGAAATCTGGGGAACCACCCCAGAGGCCATCGTATTTTGATAGAAGATCGACGCATAACCTGCCAGGCTACCGACTCCTTCCTGGATACGCGCACCTCCCGAATCGTTCAATGCGATCACAGGTGCACCATTTTTCAGAGCTAGCGTCTGGACCTTTACGATCTTGGCGGCATTGGTCGAACTGAGCGTTCCTCCGTAAGCTGTAAAATCGTAGGCGTAGACAAAGACCTGACGACCTTCGATCTTACCATATCCAGAAACGACACCGTCTCCCGGAATCTTGTTTTTCTCCATGCCGAAATTCGTGCATCGATGCGTCACGAACTTATCCAGTTCAACAAACGTACCTTTATCCAGCAACATATCAATACGTTCACGGGCTGTCATACGCCCCGCCTCATGTTGCTTATCGATACGAACTACGCCGCCACCCAGAGCAGCTACTTTATCTAGTTCTTCAAACTTCTTATATATCTCTTCTTTCTGCATTTTCTTCCTGATTAATTACTTCCAATGTCATCAACACCTGATTCACGTTTACCGTGTTTCCTTCCTTCACCAGGATTTCACGTACCCGACAATCAGAGCTGACCTTATAGTTGCTCTGCATCTTCATGGCTTCGAGCACCACCACGATATCCCCGGCAGACAGAAGGTCTCCTTCGTTCACAGGAATCTTCATGACCTTTCCGGGCATCGGCGATACAACCTTGTCGCCCTGCTTTTCTTCGCTGTTCTTGCGCATACGTAGATATTTGGCCTGCGAATCGATTATGTCGACCGAATAAGAGGAGAAAAGCGTGTTGACCTGATAGTTCTTTCCTCCTCCCGAACGGATCAGCTCGGCATTGTAAGAATGTCCGTCATGCAAGATCGAACAAGCCCCGTTCTCAGCCATCACGATATCCACCTCGTAGGGCTGTCCGTCTATGTCGAGCCGCACCTTGTTTCCATCCTTTCCAAGCAGCTCCACATCAGCCACCCGGTTTCCAATATGTATTTCCATTATAAACAATTTTTCAAATCCTTAACACACCTTTCTGCAACCCGAACTCACGCCAACGGCTGATCGGACGGTTGTCCACCGAAGAGCCCGATACGTTCTCCTCCAGGTTCATCAGGTAATCCATATAAGCAGCGATCATGGCGATATTTTCCGATTCATGCTCGTCTCCGGGGTTCACCGGATGTTGCAGCTCCTCGCCATGCTTTCCGATAAACGATGTATCGTAGGTTCCATGCACAAAATCAGGTATATCCATGATCCGCCTGAGATAGCTGATATTCGTCTTCAGCCCGGTAATCTTGTATTCGTGTAAGACACGCCTCATTCGTTCGATCGCATACTCGCGGCTGGTAGCCCACACGATCAGCTTGCCGATCATCGGGTCATAATAGACCGGAATCTCATAACCTTCATAGACATAGCTGTCGATTCGCACTCCGATCCCGTTCGGTTCGGTCAGCTGGCGGATAATGCCGGGAGATGGCATGAAATTGTTGGCGGTATCTTCGGCACAGATCCGGCATTCGATAGCATGCCCACGCTGGGATATATCTTCCTGCCGGATATGCAACGGTTCGTTGTCGGCAATACGAAGCTGCTCCTTTACCAAGTCGAGCCCCAACACCTCTTCGGTAATCGGATGCTCCACCTGCAAACGGGTGTTCATTTCGAGAAAATAAAAATTACGGTGTTTATCGACCAGGAACTCGATCGTCCCGGCACCGGAATAGTCGACGGCCTTAGCAGCCGCAACCGCCTTCTCGCCCATCTCTTTCCGCAGTTCCGGCGTAATGAACGGCGACGGACTTTCCTCGACAATTTTCTGGTTACGGCGTTGCACAGAGCATTCGCGTTCGCAGAGATGGACCACATTCCCGTAATTGTCGCCTAAAATCTGGAACTCGATATGATGTGGTCCCTCCACGTACTTTTCCAGATAAACTGTATCGTCACCAAAAGAAGAGAGCGACTCCGAGCGAGCGGCGTTGTAAGCCTCTTCCACCTCTTCTTCCTTATGGATCAGACGCATTCCCTTTCCACCGCCTCCCATCGAGGCTTTCAGCATGACCGGGAAACCGATCTCCCGGCAGACCCGGCATGCTTCTCCAACATCCTGCAAAGGCTGCTGCGTGCCAGGAACGACCGGCACGCCGGCGTCTATCATCCGCTTGCGGGCGGATATTTTATCTCCCATCGCCTCCATCGTTTCTGCCGACGGGCCGATAAAGACGATTCCTTCTTCTTTGCACCGGCGGGCAAAATCCGCATTCTCGGACAGGAAACCATATCCGGGATGAATCGCATCCACCTTGTGTTGCTTGGCTGCCCGGATGATCTTTTCGATATTCAGGTAACTATCTTTTGATGCTGCCGGTCCTATCAAGACCGCTTCGTCGGCATAAAGGACATGACGTGCCGTCCGGTCTGCTTCCGAAAAAACAGCCACCGACCGTATCCCCATTTCGCGACAGGAGCGCATAACCCTCACAGCTATCTCGCCCCGATTCGCAATCAGAACTTTTCTTATCATATTTATTGTATTTATGTTTCGCATCCATAGCCTAACCCACGAGGATATGAACCTTATAATGAACGGCAGGTCTTCTGACTGACTCCCATCCTGAAGCCTTCCCGACTTAATTATAACAAGTCAGTGGCGAAAGTAGTTCCAAGATGTTAAAACGGAGCTTCACAGCAGCGGGACTGTCCGGGATTTACACCCGATTCCCTTTTAATCCATATTCCCGAACGGGAAATACAGAACCGATTCGGTGGCAAATGTAAACTTTTTTTCTGATACGCTCTATTTCGATCGCCAAAATTCGGTACGGACACACGAAATATTCTGTAATCAGTGACAGCAATTACAAAATCAGCGACAGCAATTATATAATCACTGCCACTGATTACAGAATTGCTATCGCTGATTTTAGAATAAATGAAGGGATAACGATCTTTTTACCCCTTACAAAGTGAAAATCGAAAGTAACAAACGAATATATTCTACCCGACGATCCATTTGCCGCCCGGAATGAGCGAAATAACCTTGGTTGTCACGAAGCAGCAAATGAACGTGCATGTCGCAATCGCAGGAATGGCGGCAACAGTCGGTAACGGCAAGACGGACTTGAACACCGCCACCCACAGACCGAGCCAAAAGATATGCATCAGATACATCCCATAGCTGAGTTTAGAGAGTTCCAATACGAAGCGCGGAGTTTCGGGAAGTTCAATACAACTGAACATCAGGAACGTGCCGGCCGTAAGCAACACACAGTTGATGGTGCAGAAAGCCCACCCTATTTCCAGCACGGGCGTGGGGAGTATTTCTCCGGGAACGGCCTGAACATAGAACGAATATATGGTAATAGCTGCACCAATGAGCATCGAAACAATTCCGATAATAAAACGTTTGGAACGGTTCCAGGTCAGATGGACATGTATATAATGTGCGAGCACAAGATAGCCTAAGTAACCGGAGAAATACCACAGCATATGGTATTCGTTCCAAAAGCACTGTCCCCACACTTCTCCGAACCAACGGTTCAGATATGGCATACAGGTCGACAAGAGAAACAACCCGATAAAGAAACGTTCTTCTTTGACCGTCACTCTGCTCAACCAGGGCGAGATGATAGGAATAAACAGGTAAATGCTGATCAAGGGATACATAAACCATAGATGCCCGGCCAGCGTCGGGAAGTTCAGAAATATCCGCGACAGATCCTTGATCGAGGTCGCTCCATCAATCTGTCCCCACAACATCGGCAGAGTACTGTAGAGTATCATGAATATGAAAAACGGTGGTAGAATGCGGATACAACGCCGACGATAGAACTGCCACATGGTCTGCCCTTCCTTCATCGGCGCAAGAAGAAAAGCGGAGACTATTATAAACAACGGCACGGCCATACGCGAAAACCCATCGTATATGGACACCCATAGCCGGTCTGACTCATTTGCCAGAAAGGCTTGCGGTCCCACCATGTCCGTCGAACCGGGGGCACCGTAAAAGTTTTCACTGGCGTGGACGACCATAACAAGGAAACATGCGAACACGCGTACATAATCCAAAAAAACTATACGTTTCATTTTTTTGCTTAATTACTATATTAATAAGAGATTTAATTCTTTAGGCGAAGCATGCATTCATGGCGGAAAATTTCGTAATTTTCCAGATACTGCTTAATTGGCGGCAAAGATAGGAAAAAAGCCGGAAATCCTCTCAAACAGGTTTGAACAACCAGGGCAACCGCACCAACACCCGGAAATCGCATGAAATATACCCCAAAAAAACAGAGCCTTTTTCTCTAAAAACGGCTATAAAAATAGGTAAAACCGGGTGGTTTTTATTGTCCGGCAAGGCACTTTTGTTGCCGGACATCCCCATGTTGCCCCCTCTTACACCCGGATGTACCGACTCTCTACACCCGGATGTTAAGGATGGCAACATGGGGGTGTTTACGGAATTATCTGCTTGTTTCTGCTAAAAAAAGAGAGGGCTTTTGTGAAATGAAGAACCGTATTTCGCCAATTTAATACCTGTTATATTCGTTTTTACATTTGTTTATTCGATTATTTTATATGCTTTTTCAAAAGCAAAAGAAGGCAACACACTGGTTTTCAATTATATGATAAAAGCACCATGTGTCAGAAGTGATAGAGGAGTGATAGAGGAAAACGTCCTGTATCACTGCCTCTAACGCTTGAATATTAATAGCCATAACCTTCGTAGTGATAGAGTGATAGAGGATTTGTGAAAACTCCGTATAGAGATTACAACCTTAGAAAATTGTGATACGGTCACCCTGTTGAACAACTAAGGCAATTACAATTTTGGTGCGTAGCCTTGATATTTCATTGCCTATTCGAATGAGATTCTATATTTTTGCGGTTTTGAATTTCACTGTACCAATACGAAATGTCAAATATCAAATCAGAAATTGATAAATGGTATGAGAACTATATAGATGAGTTGTTCGCCTATGGAATAGCCTTTGGAGTGGAAAAAGATTTTGTATTAGATGCAATACATGATCTCTTTTTGCACTTGTTTGAATCGGCTGATAAAATAGAAATTCTCGGTTCTCCGAAATCCTATCTGTTTAGTGCTCTCAAGAACAAGATAATAACATCTTTACGTAAACAGGCGAACTGGCTTAGCTTAGAAGAAGAAGTCGAATATAATTTCAAAATAGAAGTTGATGCCGAAGCTTTAATGGAGGATGAAGAAGAAAGAAGAAACTATGAGAAAGAGGTTGAAAGCCTATTGAATTTATTGACAAACAAGCAGCGGGAAGTCATATATTTGCGCTTTATCAAAGCACTCTCCATACAAGAAATTTCCGAAATACTCAATATCACACCCAAAAGTGTGCGAAAAATGATCTACCGTGCCATAGAACGTATGCAACAAGGAAAAATTGAACTATTGTTTCTACTGATGTTCCTGAGATAAACAATAAAGAGGGGCTGTTTTGCCCCTCTTTAGCATTACGAATAACTTTTTGTACATTCTCACTTGTCCCAGAACGGAGCCTGAACAAGTGTCGGGTCTTTATCTATTTGATCTTGATAGATCGGATACCAATAGAATTTACGCTCGTAGACACGTTTGATATATTGCGTGCGCTTGAAGAATGCAGCAGCATCATTTGGATCATCCGACAGCTTCGTTCCACTGAAATTCATACCATACATAGGTTGATTCAACACTTCTTCCGCTTTCTTCCAACGACGGAGGTCTAAATAACGCAAGCCGTTTTCACAGCAAAGTTCTACGCGACGTTCATGATAGATCGCTTCGCGCACCTCATCCTGGCCGTTCAATGGAATTTTATCAAAGCCATTACTATCCTTTCCGGTTCCATACTGCGGCATACCGGCACGTTCACGAATCAAGTTCAGATACTTCAAGATGTCAGGATTACCCGGATCGCACTCATTCAAAGCCTCGGCATAATTCAGATAAGCCTCGCCCAAACGGTAAAGGATACCCGGACGATACGGGTGTATACCGTTACGCTGGTTTTGATCCAATGAGACTTTCTTACGGTTCAGATAACCGTTTTGCGGAGCGTCATGCGTAGGGCCGCCGTCTTGTTCGTTCGACATCATTTGTACTTCACGTTCTGCCTGATGATACCACTGACGATTCCACATCACCGTCAAATAGAAACGAGGTTCACGACCGACATACATATTGTAAGTGCCGGAGGCAGCCACTTGATTATAGGTGCAACCATCTGCACCAACCGAGTCGACTGTAGCTCCCGGACAATTACGGTAAAGATTGTACTTAGTTTTACGGATATCCTTTTGCGCAGAAAAACCGCGTTCCGTATAGCCGGATTCCTTGTTGATAATCGGTTTTCCATAATTGCCATCATAACCGGTAATCGGAAGGGAACCATCCTTCATGGCGAAGGCATCGACCAATGTCTGATAGACACCCAAACCGCCGTTACCGGAAGCTCCACGCGGAGTAGCATGTTTTTCAAACTCACTGAAATTACAGTCGGAACGGATGAACAGAGCTTCAGGATTCTGATCGCCGCGCAGGAAAAACACATTATAACAAGACATGAAAGGATCAATACTGCCATCGGCATTATATTCACGTACCAAATCATGACCGGCAGCATGTGCTGCTTCGATCAACTCCCGGTTAGCATCAGCGGCACGTTTCCATTTTGCAGGATCGTAAGTTTGGCTGAACCGGAATTTACCATCATAATTTTTGAAACCTGCATACCATTCGTTCCCATTTACCAACGGACTTGCAGCAAACAACAACATACGGGCACGAACCGCCAAACACATGATGGAAGTGGCACGGCCATAAAATTGTGTAGATTCATTCAAGTAAGAAGCCGGAAGTTTCTTGGAAAGGTCAACCAACTGTGCATCAATCCAATCTACCATTTCATCGAAAGGCATTTGTCCACGCATCAAATTCGGATCATTCACATCTGCCAGTCCATCGAAAAAAGGAACACTTCCATAAGCTTCAATCATTTGCCAATAATAATAGGCAATCAAAAAACGACATTCATCCTTCATCCGTTCGATGTTAGCCTCACTCACCCCCTGATCCGGCAAAGCGTGAGCATTTTCAATGAAAAGATAAGCCGAACGAATACGAATCGGGTTCGCACTCCAAATGGCAGCATCCCAGGTCGAACTAGTAAACCACTGTCCGATGATGAAGTTCAGTGAATTCCCCCACCATTGATACCAACGCTGCGACGGATCCAAATCATCCCCCATCGAGTCATACCCCCAAACTTTCAACAAATCCCAATAATTATCTGGAATACGATTATATACACCTGATAACCAATCCTCTGTACGAGTTCTATCATTGAAGACCATTTCCATTGTCAATGTATCATCCGGAGCATTATCCAAATAGTCCGAACAACCACACATAAAAAGACTTGAAAAAGCTATCGTTATGTATTTAAACAGTTTCATGATTCTATTTTTATAAACTTAAACTCAAATTAGAAATTAACATCAATACCGAATGAGACAGATTTCATAATCGGGTATTTCGCACCGTTCTGCGTATCAAGTTCCGGGTCCCAGAGATCAAAAGCCGAGAATGTCAATAAATTTGACCCTTTAGCATACAGGCGGATATTTTCCAATCCGATCCGACTCATCCAACGTTTGGGCAACGTATATCCGACTTCTATATCCTTCATACGCAGCATGCTCATATTACGCAGCCACCAAGTCGAATTCTGGCTGTTGTTCGTATTCGCCCCATAGCTTAGGCGCGGATAGAAAACATCTTCGCTCGGATTTTCCGGAGTCCAGCGGTCATTGTAGTTAGTCAAGACATTGCCCATTGCACCTTGTGAAGATCCGGGCAAGAAGTTCGAAGCCACACCACCGATGAAACGATGAGTCTTACCGTTTCCTTGGAAAAAGACATTGAAATCGACCTGCTTATAACGAGCTGTCGCCCCGAAACCATAAACAATTTCCGGATTGACCGTTCCTCCCATGGCAACCTCATCCTTATTTGTGATCGATCCGTCACCATCAATATCCACATATTTAATATCACCGGGACGCACACTGTTAAACGTATGCGACGGAATACCTTCTTTCAACACCAGATCCCCTTTATCATTAGTAACAAAATCATCTTCCGTAAAGAGCCCGTCTGCCACTAACCCGAACAGTTCGTTCACAGAATGTCCCGTCCGTTGGCGGTTCGTTCCCATAACACCGAGCGCTTCATCCATTTCGACAATCGTATTGTGAGCATATGTAAACGTACCTCTAAAACCGATATGTAAATCTTTTGTAATCTGTTGGTTGTAAGTCAGCGACAAATCCACACCGATATTATCCACCTTACCATAGTTTGCCCACGGCGTTTTGCGGAATCCGGCTGCCGACGGAATGTTGTTACGCTGCATAAAGATGTCCCGACGCTGCTCTTTAAACCAATCCACTTGCAAATCCAAGGCATTCCATAAACCTATTTCGGTTCCGACATTCAGTTTCTCAACCGTTTCCCAAGTCAGATTCATCACCCCAAATTCTCCTTCAAAACGGGAAGCACGGTTATAATCGTTGTTGACTCCCCATTTATAACTGCCATCCGTATCAATGGTCGGCAAAAAGGCAAAACGACGGCCATCCAACTGGTCATTACCGGTCAACCCCCAAGAAGCACGGAATTTGATCTTAGAAAAAGTATCTTTGTATTTCTCCATGAATTTTTCCTCTGAGAGCATATAGCCGACAGCCACAGAGGGGAAGAAACCAAAGCGGTTCCCTTTCGTGAAGTTTTCGGAGCCGTTATATCCAAAGTTAAATTCGGCAATGTAGCGATTGTCATACGTATAGGAAGCACGTCCGGCGATACCCATGCGGCGGAAAGGGACGACATTGCCGTCCTGATAGTCGCGTTGGTTATAAAGAAACATGGCGTTGACGGCATGTTTCCCATCAAACGTACGATCGTACGTGATATTTCCTTCCAAGTAAGTAGCCTTATTACCCCATTCGCCTTTGTTTTCCGTATCGAGGAACTCCTGTCCGTCCGTTCCGACACTCAGCAGTAAGTTACCTTCCTCATCACGGCCCGTAGCCGGATTGTAGTAGGTTGGTGTGCGATGCCGTTTCACCCACGACTTCGAATAGCGGTCAAAAGAAAACAGACCTTTGAATTTCAAACCGGGAGTAATAAATTTCAGATCTTGTTCAACCGAGAACAATGATTCAACTTTGGAACTGGATGTTGTCTGATAACCATGTTGTGTTGCTTCTGCCCATGGATTAGTTCGTTCCCGGACACGTACATCACGTCCCTCTGAATATTGGATCGGATGAACGAATGGAGGCGTTTCAAATGCATGATTCCAGACATCCTGTCCACTGACAGCCATACCGTTCTGTTCTTGCAGGTAACCACCGATACTAATGCCCACAACAGTCGTCTTCGTCACATTGATATCCACATTCGAACGAATATTATATTTGTTCAAGCGTGTAGACGAATCCCAATCCTTACTTTCATCCCGAACAAAGATGCCTCGTTCACCATAATACGATGCGACCAACGCATAACGAAGGATATCGCTACCACCGGTAATAGTCAAATCTCCACGCGTATTGGAAGCCATGTCTTTCGATACGGCATCCAACCAATTGACATTCGGATATAACTCCGGATCTACATTATTACGGTAGTTGTTGATCATTTCCTCTCCATAAAGCGGATTCGGATTACCGGCATCCATATACAATTCATCCATCAAGGAAAGATAATCTACCGAACCGATATAATCAGGCAACTGTGTCGGCTTGGTAAAACCTTGTTCCAAATGGAAATTGACTTTCGGTTTCCCCAATTGACCTCTCTTCGTTTTCACAAGGATGACACCGTTTGCACCTCGTACGCCATATACAGCACTAGCCGCTGCATCCTTTAGTACGGAAAACGATTCGATTTCGGCAGCCGACAAGTCATCCAGCGTACGCTCAATCCCATCGACCAACACCAATGGCGAAACACCAGTCCCCTTAAAAGAAGAGATACCGCGAATCCAAAAATCCGAACCATCAGATCCCGGTTCACCATTACGTTGTACGGCAATCACACCAGCCAATTGTCCTGCCAGATTGTTAGACACGGCACGGGTAGTCCCTTGTTGTAACTGAGCAGGCTCTATCGCCGTGATAGAACCGACTACAGAAGCTCTTTTCTGAGAGCCATAGCCGACAACCACCACTTCATCAAGGCTATTAGACTCTTCTGACATATTGACATTGATATTGATTTGTCCACCAACCTTCACTTCTTGCGATTCAAAGCCGATATAACTGAAGACTAGCACTGCATTCTTATCGGGAACGCTGATAAAATAATTTCCATCGATATCCGTAGTCGTACCGATAGTCGTACCTTTGACCAATACGTTGACTCCGGGCAAAGGTTCCTGTTGGGCATCTCTGACAGTTCCGTTGATTGATATTTTTTTCTCTTGCTGCGTTTTTTCCTCTTTCCTGATAATCATCACCTGCCTGTCGTTAAGGAAATACGTCAGATTCGTACCATCCAAAACTTCCGATAAGATTCGGTCAATGGTTTTATTCTTAATATTCACATCGACATTCCGGTATAATTCCGCACGAACTGCGTCAGAATAAAAGAAACGATATTCACTATTTTTCTCAACAGATGCAAAAACATCACTGATCGTTGCGTTGGATAATTCCAATGACAAACGCGTAGACTGCGCATATGATTGTTCAGCCCAAAGTACAGGACTAGGAATCAAAAATAAATTTGCGACTACGCATGCTGTGTACAAATTTCTTTTTAATTTTTGATATTTCATGATAGCATAAATTATTAAAAAAAATCACATGATTCATATTACCAAATACTTGGTTTCAATTAAACTTCACTTTGTATGTTTTCTCATAGGCTTTTTATTATTTATGAACATATTCTATTTTTATTACTTCATCCCGATGGCTAAAAGAAATAGAGAGAGTCCGTTGAAGTGTCTGCAAGACTTGGTCAATGTCATCAAACAAGACCAAATTACCCGAGCACTTTATCTGCCCAATCTCCATAGGGCAGTCAAAACGGACACGATAATAGCGTGATAAGCTGTTCAACACCTTTTGTAAACTTTTCTCATGAAATTGAAGTACACCATCTATCCATGAGATATAATCATAAACATCAACGTCCTTGACGGTCATTTCTTCTTTTTCAACCATCAGACATTGGTTAGGTTGAATTGTCTGTCCATTTCCCTGGTTATTCTTAACAAAGACGCTTCCTTCTTTTAATACGACAGTCTGGAAAATTTCGTCATCATACGCAGTAATCCCGAAAGAAGTACCTAAAACCTGTACTTCCATTTGATTCGTTTTAACATAAAAAGGCCATTGGGGATGTTTGGCTACTTCAATATAGATTTCCCCGTTCACATAGAGCACTCTTTTCTCTTTCTCGAATGTTTCAGGAAACTGCAATACCGTTCCTGAATTAATCCATACTTTTGTCCCATCAGACAAGATCAATGAAGATCGTCGCCCATTTGGGACACTCAACATGTTCAGATGTTCGTCTTCTTTTTCCTGCTCAGAATGTTGCTTTCGATCAATTGATTTTATTTCTATTTCAGCAACTTGTACATTACCCTTTTTATCGACTGAAATTGTAGAATTATCCGTAACCTGGATTTTTTCCTTTGACAAATGAAGTTCAACTTCTTTTTGTTCCGGATCCACTTTGACATCAGCTAAGACCGAAGTGCTCAATTCCACATTCGACACTTCTTGATACTGCAAGTATAAAGATCCCAAAAAACAGAATATCAACAAGCAAGCAGCCGCAAACAGCCAACTCAACCTAATATATTTAGGCTTACGGTGTTTCTCGTAATTATCCAGAATTCTTTTTTTCAATGCAGTCTTTTCCGCAAAGGCAAGTCGTACGTGGTTGAATTTAAGTCGGCAAACCTTCTCTCTAGCCAACATCAAAGTCTCCGCTTCTTCAGGATAAAGTGACAAATAATTCTCCTTCCATTGTTTATCCGATTCCTCTGTAGGAAACAGACACCAAAGAATAAAAGATTTGTCATGTAACAATTGGTCTATATTTTTTCTATGTCGCAGTTCTTCCACTTTGAGTTTGTTTTACCAAAAGACAAAAGAACGCCCCAAATGACCCCATCTTATTCGTTAAACACTGTTAACGATCAATTTTTCTTTTATCTTGACATAGTTCTCCCAAAATTTCGTCTATTCTTTTACAATCTACAACAACATAAAGAACCCGCGTATGGACGCCTGAATCGAAAGTTTAAATAAGAAGGAAATGAAATAACGAACAGGCGTCCATAAAGGAAAATCAAAAACTGAACTTTGCCCCCGCATAATAGGTGCGGGGAGTTCCCGGACCGTAAATATAGCCGGAGTCACGGGTTGCCCCTTTGTCGAAGTCATTCTGATAGGAATCGAACAGGTTCTGGATACCCAGATTAAGTTGCAAAGTCATGGCTGTCGTCAACCTGAAATCATAGCTCAACTTGACTCCCAATTCAAAGAAATCCGGACTCTTCACCAAAACATCCGCCGTCCCATTCACTTCAGACATCAGATGAGGTACATACATTCGCCCGGTATAATTACCGTTAAACGCTATTGTAAACGGTTTTACCGGTGTATAGGATGCAGTGAAATAACCGTACAGATTCGGAGTACGCAAAATTTTATCGCTATACCGCTCCGCATCCGTCAAATGTTCCTTATCCGCGCTCCATTCCTCTGGTTCGTCATATAAACTCCGTTGTACCGTTATACCTGCCTGTATCTGTACTTTATTCCTCCAGACAATTTTTCCCTCCAGCGTAGAACCGTACACCTTTGCCCCCGAACCGTTGCTGCGAGTCTGCACCAGCGAACCATTTTCCGATTCTACAGGGGCTGACAAGACAAACGGGTCACTCAATTTCGTATAGAATCCTTCCAGTAACATATTCACCTGGAAATCTCCAAAATAATGATACCAGTCGACAGACCCGTTCACGCTCCGCGAACGCTCTTCCTTCAGATTCGGATCCCGCACGATCGAGACGCGCGCACCTCCGACATTACTGATATGCAAATCTTCGTCAAAGGCCTGCGGGGCACGGAAACCTTCGGCATAGCTCAACCGGAGATTGACGTCGGCTGTCGGATTATAGCGCACATTGGCACGTGGACTGAAAACAGCCTTATCCATAATGCTGTTTTTATCGACACGCCCACCGATAAGGAAGCTCCATTTATCATTTTTCCACTCGTTCTGTGCATAGGCACTCCATACGTTTATGATCTGATGCAAGGATGCCGGCGTATATTTTTCGATCAGTTCCTGCAAATGCTGTCCGGTAGCCGTCGGATCTTCCGCCAGGGCCGCTTCCCGGTACTTCTGCTTGTCGGTGGCACGATCGTCCAGATCGTCGTGACTGAACTCGATACCTCCCGTCAGATCGGCAGGCATGAAGAGGCATTTGTCAAAACTGTAGATATACTGCGCTCCCGTCACTCCTGTGAAATCCGTCGTCCGGCCATATGCGCTGTAATAACTGTCACGGTGGATATGCTGTCCGGACGCATAGAAGCTGAGGTTATGTTTCTGGTTCGGAGTGAAAAGATTAAACTTCAGGCTTCCCGTATTAATCGAATGTTGTAACTGTTCGACAAGCCCGGCCTCACCTGTTCCGTTGAGCTCGGGGTCTTCGGCGATATGCGGCGGAAGTTTCATTCCACTACCGCCTCTACGATATTCTTCCATATGATGGTATTCAATATTCAATTTGGAGTAGGCACTGGTCTTATAGAAGCCGTTGAAACCAATCGTCTGATTTTTCAGCTTTGGAAGCTCTGAAAAGCCGTCTCCATTCGAATCCCAGGCCGAACGATAGCGGTTTTGCCCATAGATATAAGCTCCCATCTTATTGTCAGAAGATACCCACGAGAGGTTGAGGGTCGTATTGTTATCATACGCTCCAGATCCGTCCAGATTAGAGATCGTATGTCCAAAGGAACCGGAATTGCGAATGGGCTCTTTCGTTATGATATTGATTGTTCCGGCGATAGCCGACGAACCGAACAAAGCAGATCCTCCGCCCCGTATCACTTCGACCCGTTCGATCATATTGGCCGGAATTTGTTCCAATCCGTACACGCCAGCCAATGCGGAGAAGATAGGACGGGAATCAATCAATATCTGTGTATATTTTCCTTCCATACCGTTGATGCGGACTTGCGAGTAACCACAGTTCTGGCAATCGTTTTCGACCCGGACGCCCGGTTGGAAAACCAGCCCTTGTGCTAATGTCGTGGAGTTGGTCTTTTCGAACACGGTCGGGCTGAGTACCTTCACCAGGGTAGGCGCCAGACGGCGTTTCGTCTCGTTGCGGTTGGCAGAGACGACCACTCCTTCGAGCGATATCAAATCTTCTTCAAGCTCGAAATTCAGTTCCTGCGTCTTTCCTTTTCCGGTCGTTACTTTTTTCGTAACTGTCTTGAAGCCGACAAAAGAGACTTCGATCGTAAACTCTCCTTCGGGGAGATTTTTTAACATATAATGCCCGGAGTCATCGGTCACGGAACCGATCGTCGTTCCTTTCAGGATGATCGTTATTCCCGGCAAATGTTCACCGGTCGCCTTATCCACGACATGCCCAAAAATATTGGCATCCGTAGGGCTCGTCACTTCTTTATCATTTTTATAGGTGTTTGCCATTATTGCCGAAACGGCATAGCAAAGGCATAGGAAAAGTATATAAATTTTGTTCATTGAGATGTCTTTTAAAAATTAATAATATAGGAAGTGGTAGGTATACAGAACTGCCTTGTTCCCACGTTAGACGCGAGATCACATAAAAGCCGGCCATAAAAACATCTGGTTGATAAGGCATGTTCTTTTACGGTCTCGCCGCAAGATGCAGGGACAAGTAGATTTTTGACATACCGTCATTAATTATTAAAAAAGACAAATGGTGGCGCACGAAGCGAAACCTTCCCCAGGACGGGACGAAGGTGATCCGGATAAACCGGACAGGTGGATAAAACACAAAATGTTGCAAGAAACGCAGCAATCAGCACTTGTGCAAAAGCAGCACCGCTGATTTGAATAGTCGAAAGTTGGTGCAGCAACTGAAACTCGGCGTAGTTATGTTCTTTCTTGGGAGTCCCGTCGTCATTTTTCTGATAGGGATGGGAGTGGACGATCGTCACCCCGTTCACTATATGAACGTGGGTAAAAGCTATCAGGCATCCCAAATACGATATGAAAAGTAATGGGAGCGCAATCCTTAAATATTTCCTTAATCCTTCCATTTATCGAGAACTATAGACATAACAGCCATTTAGGTGACAAAGTTCGCAAATTTAACGATAATATCCAATCCCTATTTACAGGTAAAACAGACCTCCATACTACCTACATATAGTCATTTTCAGGATCGAGTTATCGGTAGAATACATTCAAATAAAAAAGGCCTCTCTCACGAGAAGCCTTCTTCGATTTTAGTTTCGTTGTCTATGCAAATTAGCAATTATGATTATATCTGATTATTTTAAATTGAGGCAAAGATAGAAGGTGGAAAAGAAATATAAAATCACCATAAATAACTATTCAGCAGGCCGTAAATACCTACAAATAGGTAACTTCATATTCCTTTTCTCGCAGCAATCGAAGTGATGGTTAGCCTTTCAGTTTCAACAAAAATTTCGCTCTGTCGACAATATAGCGGATATGCGTGCCTTCGCCGATCACATCTGCCGAATCCCTGGCAACCAACGAGAAGGTCAACTTTCGCCCTTCCACCTCAACCAGCGTCGCTTCCGCATGCACTTCCTCACCTTCACCGGAAGGACGAACATGTGTCATGTCCATTTTAGCACCGACAGTAGTCGCCCCTTCGGGGAGTTCAGCCGCTACGGCCAACATTGCCGCATTTTCCATCAATGCTACCAAAGCCGGCGTTGCCAATACAGGCAAATCTCCCGATCCCATCGTCAATGCAAAATTATCCGGCTGCACGACAGTCCGGCTGATATGTTTCAATCCTTTTTCCAACATAGTCACTTCATTTTTAATCGTTCCACATTCTGTTATTCTTTCACGGAGTCTAACGAATCCGGCGCCAAAAATAATGAATTTGTTTTTTAATCCGTTTTTTGTACAGACAGACTTTTTTCATACCTTTGCCACAGTTTTGGTTTCACGGCTCCCAACCGCTACGGGAGGCGTGATGAAAAGGGAATCAGGTGCGAATCCTGAACAGACCCGCTGCTGTAAGTTCCTCTCCAAATCTTTGAATACGCTACAAGCCACTGTCCGTCACCGGATGGGAAGGCATTCAAAGACGGAACAAGTCAGAAGACCTGCCAAAACAAACATAGTTTTAAAGCTTTCGGGAAATAAAGCTACAAAACATCGAGTCAAGTCATTCTTTATCCCCTTACATAAAGATATCATTTCTCCTTGTGTGTATTCCCTTAAGCAAGTCATGAACACTATATCAAGGATTAAAATGAAAGTCTTTGTACATGTATTCCTTTTGCTTGTCTGCCTGTCGCAACTAAGTCTGACGGCACAAAACAAAATTACGCTCTCCGGGAAAGTCACCGATCAACAAGGTACGCCCCTGTCGTTGGTAACGATCGCCGTCGAAAACACGGTCTCCGGCACTTATACAGATGACAGTGGGCTTTATTCCCTACAAGTATCCCCTGGCAAACACACATTCGTCGTCTCCTCCTTAGGATACCAAACGATCAAAACCTCACTCGACCTTCATCACGACAAAACCCTCGACTTCAAACTGGAAGAAAGTTCCGTAAGCATAAGTCCAGTGGAGGTGTATGGGAAAACACAATCACAACAGGTAAGAGAAAGCGCACTTTCGGTTAATGCTCTTGACGTTAAGCCTGTCATTAATTCACTTAATAGCCTGAATGAATTAGTGAATCGTACAAGCGGTGTCAAAATACGCGAAGAGGGAGGCGTAGGTTCCGATTTCGACCTCTCGATCAACGGTCTGTCAGGTAATTCCGTCCGCTATTTCATAGACGGTGTTCCCTTGGATAGCAAAGGAAGCTATGTGACGCTCGCCAATCTGCCCGTCAACCTGATTGACCGAGTGGAAATCTATAAAGGCGTAGTACCAGCCTCATTGGGGACGGATGCATTAGGCGGAGCTGTCAACATTATCACCCAGGCAGAAAAGAAAAGTTTCATGGACGCTTCTTATAGCATCGGTTCCTTCCATACACATCGTGCCAACCTGAACGCACAGTTTATGGAACGGCACACCGGATTGGTCGTGCGTCCTGCCATCGGTATCAGCTATTCGAAAAACGACTACCGGATGAAAGACGTGCAGATGCGCAATGAGACAGGTGATCAATTCATCTACGGCAACCCAAAACGTTTCCATGACGGCTATTTTTCGCTATTGGCACAGATAGAAGCTGGAATCACAGGTAAGTTTTGGGCTGACGAATTTTTCGTTTCCGCTTCCTACTCCAAAACAGACAAGGAACTGCAGACCGGATCCATACAAACCAAAGTTTATGGTATGGCTGAACATAATTCGGATGCATGGAACGTATCGGTTCGTTATAACAAATATAATTTCATGACCGAAAGCATGACATTGAAAGCAACTTTGTCACATACATGGGATCATTCCATTACTATCGATACAGCTTATCGGAAATATTATTGGGATGGAGGCTATATCGTGAGTCAACGCAACGAAATCAGAGGTAATGAACCTTCTATACGTCATTACAAACGCCCTCTGACTATCGTGCGTGTCAATTTGGATTACCAACTGGACGGACATCACGGTCTTAACCTGAATTATCATATGAACCGGACCGGAAATGATCGCTATGATGATTTGGACCAAAGCTTCGAACCATCAAACGATGCAGTTACCAAACATATCATCGGACTGACCTACAGCCAGTCGTTTTTTGATGGGAAAATGCAGAATATATTCTTTGCCAAAGATTATGTGAATCACCCGAATATCCGGCAGACCGACCAGTCCACCGTGACGGGATCGGACAAAGTGCAAGGTTCTACTACCAAAAATTACTTTGGATATGGTACCGGACTGCGCTATATGTTCTTCGACCCATTAGCGGTAAAGGTTTCTTATGAACACAGCGTACGCTTGCCCATCGCCCGTGAATTGTTAGGCAACGGAACCACCATTTATGCAAATGTAGCGCTGAAACCAGAAAAAAGCAACAACGTCAATCTCGCCTTGTTCGGCACATGGCATCCTGCCGGCAGACATACTATCTATTACGAGGCAAACGGATTCCTACGTTATGTGGACAATTATATTCAAACCTCCGTCATTGAAAAAGAGGGTATGATGCAGTTTGTCAATGATCCAGCCGTCCATATCAAAGGCGTAGAAGGGGAAATTCGTTATGATTGGGACGGTCGATTACAACTCATGGCCAACGTCAGCTATCAAGACGCCCGTGACCAACAAAAATACAAAGAAGACGGCAAACCATCCGCCACATACGACAACCACGTACCCAACCGTCCCTGGCTATTCGGCAACGCGGAGGCGAGTTATACGTTCCACAACCTCCTACTACATGACAACAAGCTACGTTTAGGCTGTACATTCCAGTGGGTACATTGGTATTTCCTAACGTGGGAAGCCTATGGCAACCGCGATACCAAAGCCCGTATACCCTCACAGCATATCTGCAATGCCAATATCACCTATTCATGGAAACACGACAGCTACAACATCTCACTGGAATGTTCTAATTTCCTCGACGAAACAGCTTATGACAACTATAAACTGCAAAAACCCGGACGCGCATTCTTTGCAAAATTCAGAGTATTTATCAATTAACATTCATATTTAAAAACAAGAAAAAAATGAAGAAGTTCAAATTTGCATTACTCACCTTCATGACAGCCCTGATCTCAGTTGGTTTCACGGCTTGTTCTGATGACGATGATTTGAAAAACGTGTCTGTGACCGGTGTCACGATCACTCCTACCACATTAACACTAAAAGCAGGAACTACAGGAACACTGACTGCGACTGTCGTTCCTGAAAATGCAGCTGTTACAACTGTCGCTTGGAGCAGTTCGGACACGAATATCGCTACAATAGAAAATGGCATTGTAACAGCAATTTCCGAAGGTTCGACTACAATCAAGGTAAAAACGGACGACGGTGGATTCACTGCCACTTGTGAAGTGACTGTAACCAACGATGCACCTGCCTTCGACGAAAGCAAGTATCATTTCGACCTGTTTCTGACCGTAGGAAAACATGGCGGCATGAGCAGCAAGAACACGACGGTTGTCAACAGCGTCAATAAACTGACAGCCGATATGGGGACTATCACTGTTAAAGGTGAAGGAACCGAATTGGGAGACTACTCGATGGAAAGCATCTCGAAAGGGAAATATTACTATCAGATCCCTTCAAGCAACGACCGTTTCGTAAAATATCAGATCAAAGATAACAAAGTAATAGAATGTGCATCATCTCCCTTTAAGACAAATACATACAAAGTACGCTCCTACACCCATGCCTGGATAGATGACAACACGCTTGTTGTCATGGCTGCCAACGGCGATGCAAGCAAGATCATCTGGAGTAAGCTGAACACCGATAATATGTCGATTCTAGCAGAAGGCACACTGGACATCCTACTACCGGAATCAGAGGTTACAGGAGAAGAAACAAAGAAATTCACCACATCGGGCATCCTTACCTATAATGAAAAAACGGGAAAACTGTTCTATTTCTATTACGGGAAGAACGGTCTTTCAGGAAAGAGCGGCAAAACCACTACTGCTTTTTATACAGCAGTGCTCGATCCTGTCACTCTGGCGGTAGAAAGCAACAAGCGCAACTCGCTTGCCCGAGAAATGGCGGGAAGTGCCTACGGCGAATTGATGCAAGACTGCGTAATGTATGATGAAAGCGGTAACCTCTACCTCGCCGCAATCACCGAAAAGGGCGATTTGGAACAAGGACACCTGTTGCGTATCAACAATGGTGAAATCGATTTCGACGCCACTTACGAAGGATATCCGAATGCAGACGGTAAATTGCTCACCATCCAGTATTTGGGAAACGGCAAAGCTCTAGCTTATGCACGCAACGATGCTGCTGGTACAGCAATTGACAGTTACAGCCATTATTATTCTATCATCGATCTTGCTACAGGCGAAAGGACACGTTTGAGCTATGAAGGAAAAGAACTCGCTTACAGTGGCGGCCGTTTCTCACAGCGTTCTGTCGTCTTCAACGAGAAAGCCTATTTCGGTGTGAACACTGAAGTCGACACTAATGCCATCATCTACATCTACGATACAAAGACAGGAGTTGTAGAAAAGGGAGCAGAAGTAGCCGGCGAATTCTACTTCGACATGATCCGTGTGATAGAAAACGATTGATCCATTCCTAATCTGCCTGTATCTATATTTTAAATAAAAAGGTTGTGCGGGAACAAGACTGTTTCGGCACAACCTCTTTCACCAGAATTGATTAGTTTCAGGGGCTTGTTAGCAGGAATATCGCTCCTCATCACGATTCTTTCCGACAAATAAATCATTCTGCCCTTTACATTCATACCTAAAAATAGGTAGGACTTTTTTCATCTATCCGCCCAAAAGATACATTCCGAAGCAATACCCGATAAACAGGCCGACAAAGCATTGATGCCAGAGAACCTTTCATCTCTAACTCTTATGTTGATCAGCCTCTTTTGGATAGCTATCATATTTATCCCAATCATCCTAATCCGAAAGAAAGCCCTCAAAAAGGACTGGAAAAGGAAATAACGGCATTGATAAAAACAATACTACAACAAGCGGAGGATCTTATCATGTATCACCCCGTTACTCGCCATCACCTGCTCGGCAGAAGGCCAAGTGTCGCCACCGGCAAAGTCTGACAGCCTGCCACCCGCCTGCATCAGGATCAAGCCGCCTGCCGCAACATCCCACGGGCCGAGATGTCCTTCTATCCGAGCATCGAATCGCCCACAGGCGACGTAACAGAGCTCGGCCGCAGCAGATCCCAACAGCCTCGTCCCCCCGGCATAACCATACAAACGGTCCACCAGCTTTTGGGCGACCGGACGATAGTGGTCGGAATCATAGGGGAAACCAAGCGCAACAAAAGCCTTATCCAAAACAGCTACATCCGTTACCCGTATTTCTTTACCGTCCAGATAAGCCTTACTTCCTTTCCAAGCATAAAAACATTCATTGCGACAGACCTCATATACAACTCCCAACAACAGTTCTTCCCTATCCCGCAAGGCAATACTGACACTGTAAGGAGCCATATCATGGATATAGTTGGAGGTCCCGTCGAGCGGATCGATCACCCAACAATACTCCTCATCCGTCAGGCTTCCCGAACCCTCTTCGGCAATAAACCCTGCTTCGGGAAGCAATGTCGAAAGTTGTTCGACCAGACGCCGTTCGGATTCTTTATCCACATACGAGACATAATTGTGTGCACTCTTTTCCTCCACCCGCTCCCGATCGAACTTTTGCCGTTCATCACGCAGAAATGCACCGGCTTTACGGGCTATTTGCCGTACTTCTGCACAAAGGTATTCCAGGTCCGATATTCCAATCATCGTTTAATCTTTTTATGTTCAGCCTTAATATAACGGCTCCAAGCAGTTATTATTACCGTTTTATCGATATTACTTCTTTATTTTTAATTTATTCCCTATTTTTGTTAATGGAAGTTATGAAAAAGGTCTAAGATATTGAAAATGAGCATAGGTTATTCGCTCATTATGGTAATAGGTTACGAATAAGAGAGTTATCTCCTTAAATATACTTCTGCGCGTTGCGTAACCTTCAAAGAACTCTTCAAGTACAAAAGTACAAATAAAACGGGAGATTACGACAGAATCTCCCTACTTTTTTCACTCTAATTTGGCTTTTCCGTAAAAGCGATTTAACTCCGTCGGTACACCATAGCCAAAACAAGTTTTGACAACCATGTCCCGACTATCCGCATAAGCGAAGAAAAGGGCTTTGCCTCATGCCTAAACAACAAGTTTAGACTGATGAAGCAAGGCCCATTTCTTTTGGGCTTATGCCACAAAGGTGCTTTTACGGATTTTCTGAGTTTTTTTTCTTTTGCTGTTTTTTGAGCCGGTAGCGGAAAGCTGCATGTGACCGCCCGCCCATAAATGGGACAAGCCGTCACCCACAGCAGGCAAACCGGGAAGAATGGTTTATTTGCCCGACCAAACGGGTTTGGCCAGACGGATAAACCACACTTCCTTGCAGGTGGTTTACCCGGTTTCACGCTTCCGGCAGTATTTCCTTTCTCTTTGTCTTTTCTTCTTTTTGTGGATTTCTCTCTGAAGTTTTCTCTCGAATCTGCCTCTACTTCCGTTTACCTCCATTTTTACGCCTTTCAGTAGCCGCATCAGTCAGTCATTTTCGTTCTGGGCGCAAAGGTAATTCCGGGATTTTACGGGGATGCAAGGTCGAGCCTCCTGTTTTCTGGAAAAATCTCCAGCCCTGCGGGTAGTATTTTTCCGAAAAACCTTGCATCCCCTAATCCCTACCTTTTTGAGCACCCGAAACGAAAACGACCGATGCGACAGAAAGACGCATTAAAAAAAATGTCGGATAAACGAGAGGCAGATAAGATAGTTTGAAACTCAACTCCCTCAGCTCTTGAATCCGCATTAAAAACAAAAAAAATCAAAAACAACGTAGATATGACAACAACGGCAAATTTCAGACAAGTGGCGCAATACATAGGACTTGCAGTATGCGGTTTAATCGTGCGCACCGCCTTCGGGATGTTCGGCATCCTCTTGGGCATCATTTCAGAGATTGTAAACGGATTGTTCCGAGTGGCAATAGGTATAATCGTGGCTATCCTTTCCACCATTGCCTTCTTCGGTCTTATCCTTTGGTTATTCACCCTTTAATACCTACCGATATGGCAAAGAGAAACAGCAAGACAGCAGCACAGCAGTGCAGATACTATGAGGTGGACAACATCTTCGAGTATATGGTGGAAACATACATCAACGGCAATATATCCGTGTTCCGTGAACTCTACCACGAACTGAACAAGGACACCCGAAAGGATTTTACCGACTTCCTATTGAGCGAAGTGGAGCCGACCTATTGGAGAGAGATACTGAAAGAAACAATCTAAAACGACAGCGATATGAAAGGAACTGACCATTTTAAGAAAACGATACAGATGTACTTGGAGCAACGTGCAGAGGAAGACCAACTCTTTGCCAAAAGTTTCAGCAACCCTGCCAAGAACATAGACGACTGCGTGACCTACATTCTGAACTATGTAAAGAACAGCGGTTGCAACGGCTTCACGGACGGAGAGATATTCGGGCAAGCCATCCACTACTATGAGGAAAACGAGATAGAAGTGGGCAAACCGATGAACTGCCAAGTGGCGGTGAACCATATTGTGGAACTCACGGCTGAGGAAAAGGCAGAAGCACGGCAAAAGGCTATCCGGCAATATCAAGACGAGGAAGTGCGCAAGTTGCAGAACCGCAACAGACCGGCAGCGAAAAAAGAAACTATTGTACAACCCTCCCTATTTGACTTTTGATTATGAAACCCAAGACACACATACAAAAAGAGGTGGCAAGACTTTCCACCAACCTTCGCCCCATATCCGCGACACAAATTGATTGGGCATACCGCCATTGTGTTGAACATATCGGCTACCGCACCAAGAAAGGAAACATCACCTGTTCCGACTGCGGTCACGAGTGGCACAGCAACAGCGGACTATGCGACAGCCTTGATGGTTGTACCTGCCCCCAATGCCGTGCAGAACTCAAAGTGCGAGACACCCGAAAGCGCACTCACAAGGAAACGCAGTATTTCAGCGTGATAACCACCTGCAAAGGCTATCAGTTAATCCGTGTGGCACAGGTCAGATGCGAGAGCAGAAAAGGCGAGCCGATGAAATTCTACTGCCACGAGGTTGTGCAGCGTTGGATTTCACCCAAAGGCATCATTACCGACATGGCTCTGCTTCGTGGCTTCGCTTTCTGCTATTGCGATGTATGGGCTTTGGATAGTAATATGGAGGTCAGACCACACAACAGCCTTTATGATGATGTGGTGGCATGGGGGAATGTGTACCCCAATATGAAGATATTGCCCCAACTCAGACGCAATGGTTTCAAGGGCGATTTTCACGGAATTTCCCCCGTGCGTCTTTTCAAGGCTTTACTTTCAGACCCAAGAATTGAAACCCTTATGAAAGGCGGTGAGATTGAGGATATGAAATACTTTCTTTTCAATCCAATGATAGCCGATGAATGTTGGGCGTCATATCTGATTGCCAAACGTCATAAATATCAGATACACAATCTCTCCATGTGGTGCGACTATCTACGTATGCTCAAAAAACTCGGTCAAGACCTCCGTAACCCGAAGAACATTTGTCCCGAAGATTTCATGGTGGCACACGACAAGGCAACCCGAAAGATTGAAGCCATACATGAGAAGGAACGGATTGAGCGACAGCGCAGGTGGGAGATTGAAAAGCGTGAGCGTGAGCAGCAGCGACAACTCCAACGAAAGAAAGATGCGGAGGATTTCATCGCCAACAAGTCCAAATTCTTCGGATTGGTAATCACTGACGAGGAAATAATCGTTAAGGTGCTTGAAAGCATAGACGAATATTACAACGAGGGCAAGACGCAGAACATCTGCGTGTTCGGCAGTGAATACTATAAGAAAGCCGACACCCTCATACTCTCGGCAAGGATTGGCGGTGAGATAATTGAAACCGTTGAGGTGGACTTGCGCACCTTCAAAGTTGTGCAGTGTCACGGCAAGTACAACCAAGACACCGAATATCACGAGCGTATCATAGACCTTGTGAACAAGAACGCCAACCTTATCCGTGAACGGATGAAAGCGGCATAATATAAACCTATAATATTGAACAATATGGAAGTAAGAATTGAAAGTATGGTTTGTCTTTGGGATGATACAATCCCAAAGATGTTCCTTGAATTTGTAAACCTTCTCACTCTTGCAACGAGTGAGGAGCAGTTAAGGCGAAGCGTAAAGGATTTTGCCGAGAAGCACGAACTTGACAAGTTCTTCCTTTACGGCTTCGGCTCACACCATTTCTATATGCACCAACGCTACACGAGCGACCCCGAAATGGTGATGCAGAACAGAGTGCTGTCAGTACATTTTTAACCTATAAACAGAATGGAATTATGACCAACGAAAGAGAAAAAAGAAACCGCTACTATAAGTATATCGTCAAAAGACATTTGAACGATATAAGGGAACATATCGGATTATCCACAAACGAAATGGAAAGGAGTTATTACAATACCCGTTATGCAGCCCAATTGAGTATCTATGCCGAAGCACTCGGCATACAAGAGAAGTATTTAGAAAAATTCATTCAAAAGCAAATGATATGAGTACACGAATGACCATCAATGGAGTGAGTACCTGCCAAACGGCAGGTACGGAAAAGTATGAAAGTTTCCAATTAGGTTACGGCAGGAAAAGACGTACCCTTGTGCAGTACGACTACCGCCATCACACGGACGGAGAGTTGTTCTCCTGCGTGAAACCGACATTGGAGGAGTGCTGAAACGAAAGGGACAAGTGGTTGAACAAGAAACAAGGAAAGGAGGATAGATTATGAGTACACCCGCCTATCAGACAATAATCGTCAAGTTCAGAGAAGCGATTACGGAGTTGGACGGCATTTTCAGAGATATGCAGTTTTGGGGAGTGGCAACCCTCAAAGAGTGGATAGATGACTATGAGGGAAGCAGGTTTACCGCCATTGACACCCATACGGCAGTCATAACGAGCGAGTACAATATGGAGTGTCTGTTGGAATGGCTGAAACGCCATACACCCATTGCCGAGATAACCGAATGTTGAACAAGTTGGCGGTGCGGACACCGCCAACCATAAAACTAAAAACAGATATGATAGCAAAGACCATTTTTGAACAGATAGGCGGCAGACGCTTTGCCGCCATGACGGGAAGCAAAGACTTCATAGATATGGGAAACGGACTCCGTATGAGCCTTGCACGGAACAAGACGAGCGCAAATCGCCTTGACATTATCTACGATGCAGGAGCAGATTTATATAATATGCGTTTCTACCGCAAGACCTTCAGCAAAAAGACCTTTGAGTGCAGGATAACGGACATAGCCACGCACGAAGGCATCTATTGCGATATGCTCGAAGATATGTTTACTATGGTGACGGGACTTTACACGCATTTTTAAGCGGTGGGCGGCAAAGCCGCCTACTTTCTTTCAGTGAGCAGGATGGCGGGTAAGAAAGTAGGCAAAGAAACCTTTGTCCCAATCTACGATGTCAGTCACAAAAACAAATTTTACGGAAGCAATCAGGCAGAACTGAAAAATCATCTTGCAAAGCAACGGAGGCATAAGCAAAAAGATGATTTTCAACAGCCTCATGAGTGAAAATTTTCAAGAATGATAAAGTGTAAAGTTTTCGGCAAGGGAAAAATTCTGAAGCCATGAAACCAAAGAAAAATCCGATGAAGTTGATGGCTTCATCGGATTTTTCTTTGGTCAGACATATACTGATGTTATGTGTTATGGTACATACAGCAACGCAAACTCCGCCTTTCTCCGTTTAAGCAGCATGGCGTGCCGTTTACCTTTATAATGACAGAAAGCAACATACTCATGGTAAATGTTCCTGTCGCCAGCCTCCAGTTTTTTTATCAGCCTGCTTTTGGGGTATCGCCCGTTCCCCAAGAGCTTCGCCGGACCGACATTGAAAGCCAGCGTGCCAAGCAGCACGCTGTCACGTCCAAAATTTCGGAACATGCCAATGAACTTCCGCAAGTCTTTCCTTAACAGTGCGTCCGCCTGCCGTTTTGTCATGGTGCGTGCCGAATAGCTTTCACCTTTTTGTAAACGGTGTCCCCAACCCACATAGGGATAGCAGCTTTGGTCATGCCAGCCTTCAAAGTGGCGGGTACACAGAAACGCCCGTTCCATAAGCGGCAGACGGTAGATAGCCGCCTGCCTGTCCGTTCCCTCTTGGCGGTTGCTCTGTGCAGACACGGAGCAAACCGCCCAAAACGAACAGAGGATAGCCATGAACACACGCATCATCTTGGCATGGGTTTGAAGTTGGCGGCATACATGACGGTCTGGCTTTCCCCTTCCGCATTCCGGTTGTTAAGCTCAAATTCCAACTCAAAGGAGTTTCCGAAATTATCTTCCACCACCACGATGAAATTATGCGCTTCATCGCCCGCTGCCGTGTAATACAGGCGGAACTTTTCGTTTTCGAGCAGGTAACGGTCGTTGGGAAGGAACGTGATGCCGTTATCCATTTTCAGGGAGCCTTCCCCCTCGAACTGGAAATAGCGGATGGTATAGAGCGTGTTCGCAAAATCGCCCGTCTTTTTCAGCTCACAGCGGATTTCCACCGTCTGACCCTTCGTAACCTTGTTGGGCACAGGCATCGTTTCCACCGTGAAGGGATAGGATTGCTGGATGTCCATGTCATCGTCGCACGATACGGATGTGAATGACATGGCGGCGAACAGGCAAAGTGCCAACGCCTTGAAAAATGATGTTCTCTTGTTCTTGTTATTCGGTATATTCATTGTCATTTGATTTTTAGATGGTTGATATTCTGTTTTTTTCGTTGTCCGTTGCAGGTGCTCGTTCAAGTCCTTGCAACCGTCATAGAGGGCGGAGCGGTCTGCGACACGCACGCCATACCGTTCTTTCAGGGCTTCAAGCGTCCTTCGTCCCGCATCGTCACGGTCAAGGAAGCAGCCGATGCGCCCGTAACCGTCCAGATACCTCAGCGCCTTCTTCACGTTGGCGACCGAGTTCAGTACAAGGTGGTCGCACCTTTCGCCTATGCCGAGCGTGACAGCGGAAAGGAAGTCCATAAATCCCTCGTACACGCAGCAGGCATCAGTGCCGGCGGCTTCCGTCCTTATCAGCGACACATCCTTCGGCGGCACGCAACCCTTGAAATGGCGGCTGCGGATTTCATAACCGCCCGCCACATTGGGGAAACCGACTGCAAAATACCTTTTCCCGTGCACACCGTAGTTCAGGCGGCAGCAGTGACGTGATGCGACAGCGTAAGGAATACCCCTCTCTTTCAGATATTCCGTCAGCGGAGAGAGGAGAAGCCGGGCGGCTTCCACTTCCTCAAAGACCGGCTCCGGGGGCTTCGGCTCAAAAGCCGGCAATGCCGTTAGCGGCATATGGGCAGCTTCCGATATGAACCTCGTCTGCACCATGAAATCACTGCTTCGGACAAACTCCCCGGCAAGCGTGAATATGTCGCCGCCCTTGCCCAAGCCGAAGTCGTACCAGAGCTGTTTCGCCACGTTCACACGGAACGAGGGTGTGCGCTCGTTGCGGTACGGCGCACGATACCACAGTTCGTTTCCGCTTCTTCGGACAGGCTCGTGCCCCAACCGTGCGAGGAAGTCCGCAAGGGGTATCCGCTTCATGTTTTCAATGTCCGTCCGTTCCATACACGCCTTTCAGTTGATAATGAACTTTATGCCCACACCCCATTGGCAGTGCAGCTTCTTCGTGTCGCCACCCCACAGCAGGCGTTCCCTGAGATTGGCGAGCAGGGCGATACGGTCTGCCACATAAAACTCCACATCAAGCGTCAGCGCACTCCCGTAGATGAAAGCGTCCCGGTCGTGCAGTGTCGAACCGTCAAAGAGCACCTTCTTCCCCCAATTCACCGACTCATATCCGGCGAGAACCGAAACGCCCCCATAGACGAAGACGATTTTTCGGGCATCCGTCAGCAGTTTGAAGAAGTAGCCGCCCTCTGCCGTGAACTGCGCCACAGGTATGGCGGTGTCCTTGTACGGGGTGTTCTTCAAGAGATATTCGCCGCCGAATACCCACTTGTTTCCTCTTTTCGTATAGGCGGATAAAGCCGCCCCGAAACTGTACCCTCCGTCATTGCCGCCGGGCTTGAAGCCGTCCGTCATGTTCGCCCTGACTTCGATACCCTGCATTTTCGGCAGGCATCGTTGGGCGTGCGCCTGCCCCGTGAAAAGGGCAAGCGACGCGATGATGATTGTGATGCACTTTCTCATGGTCAGCGCACTTGAAGTTCGTCAATCGTGTTGGCACGCACCAGATCCTCGTTCTCAATCACAAAGGACTGGTGGCGACCGCCGTTCTTCTCGTTCAGTTCCACCACGAGGCACTTGTCATCGGGAATGGTGAACTTCGCCATCGTGAAGACAGTACGCTCGCTTTTTTTGCCCGGCACGCAGGTGGCGTAGTTCTGCGCACGGAGCGGCAGGATTATCTGCTCCTGCACGGCGGTGCGCTTCGCCACCTTCTTGTCCACGATTTTCCACGTGATGTAGTCCACATCGAAAGGCACGTTGCTTTGGTTCTTGATTTCCGTGTGGAAATAGAGAAGACCGTTGTGCGTGTAGATGCCTTTCAACAGGTACTGGATGCCGAAACGCTTGCTGCCGATGTGCTTCACCTCACGCTTGTTCTGCTTGTGTATGGACTTCATGATAAGGCGCACCAGCATCGGACTCTCGCTGCCCAGCTCCTTCAGGTAGATTTCCTGCGCGTTGTTCGGACGGTTCACCGATTCCCCGTCGTGGATGAAGTCGCACATCTCCACGTTGAGCAGCAACGGTTCGGCGGCGTACTTCACGTTGAACGTGTAGAAACTTCCGTCCTCCGTGATTACTGACATGTTGGTCTCGTTCGGGAAGTTTCTCATGGTAGCCTTCACACGGATCACGTTCTCCGCCCCGTCCGCTTTTCCGGCTATCAGGTCGGGCGAACCCAAATCCACATAGCGCACCTCTGCCGGAAAGATGATATGCACGGTCTTGTCGTAGGTCACTTCCAGACCGTGAGGGGGTATCATGCGGTCAAAAGTCAGTTTCTTCGTCAGACCATGATACAGGTCGCCGTCCGCCTCCTTCTGCGGATAGACCTCTCCGGCCAATACCGGCTGTGCGTTCGTCTGTTGCTCACTTCCGTTGTTCTCTTCAGCAACGGTCACATTTTCCTGCGCATGGGCAGTTACGATGCCCATAGCGAGGGCAAACATCATGATTGTTTTTCTCATTATTACTTTGGATTTAGTGGTAAATAAAATAGGATTTATTGTTGTTTTTTAATTCGTTTCCTGATAGAGCATGACCCTGTACCCGGATTTCAGATGCACTTTCACGGTACGCATCTTCTTGGATATGTATTGGCTTGTGCCCTGTATCAGCCCCTTGCCCAAATCGGAGGCAAGCTGCGCCCCGGCGTTGGTGGAGATGTTGATGCTGCTGCCGAGCGAACTGCCCATATTGGCGGCGACCTCTTTGACAGCGTTCAGTTCCAGCGAGTTCGGGATGAAGATGCCGGGCTGTCCGTCCGTGTCATAGACTGCCAGCTCTATCGGGATGATGCTGCCGTCATGTTCCAGCGAACTGATTCCGATTTCGAGCCGTTCCCCCTGTATCTTGGCAGTGCCTACCACCACCGCATTACGGGGAATGATTTTATCCGCTATCGCCATCGGCTCCAGCAGCCGCAATCTGACCGCCTGCCCGTCCGTCACGCTCTGCGCCCCATAGACGCAAGCCGACAAGGTGTTCTTGTCCGATATGGCTGTTCCGCCTACCACCGTGTTGAAACCCCGGTTGCGCTCCTGCGGGCAGGTGGCGGCAAACTTCGCATTGCCCGTAGGCTGTGCGAGCGAGGATACCACCTGACGTTCCACCTGCCTGACGGGTTCCGCCTTGTTCTTCCCTGCTTTCTGAACGGAAGAGGGCTTTGCCGTCTGTGTGCCGTTCTGTCCGCCCATGTATTTCGCTGCCAGTTCATAGGACTTCTCCATCAGTGCCACCTGCTCGTCCATTGTGGAACCTTTTTCCTTTTCACTTTCCAGTTCCGACTCCAGCAGGGATATACGCTCCATCAGTTCCTCCATCTCCGCATCGTTCCGTGCGGGTTCTTCATAGAAGTTGCCGAGCGTGGCGTTCAGGTCACGGTAGGCGGCTGCGGAAGACCGGATGGTCTGTGTGGCAGCCCCGTCCTCCTTTCTTTCGGGAGTGGAGAGGTCGAAGCCGCCTCCATCCGCCGTATCTCCCGTTTCATGGTCGAACATGTCGCCCAGCTGCCGCACGGCATGGTCCCTTTCCTCCAGCCGTTCCTCCATCGCTGCCTGCTCGTAGGCTTTCAGTTTGTCGCCGATAATCTGGCGGTCTGCCTTGTCCGCATCCGGCATCTCGATGTTGTAACCTCCCGTTCCCGGTTCCTGCTCCGTCTCGGAGGACGGGGCGAATATCAGCCACATCGCCCCGATGAACACCAGCACCATGACGGGCAGTACGATCATTTTCTGACGTTGCAGCCTCTGTGCTTCGGTCAGCGGTTTGCGCTCTTTTTTCGGTTTTTCCCTGTTGTCGGGCGCAGCCGTGTTTCCGGTATTGCCCTCAATCCTTGTTTCGTTCTTAGTCTGTTCCATACATATTATAATAAGGTGTAAAACTATTGTTCTTGTCAGGCTTCACGGACAGCTCCACCTGCCCGGCGTGGTCTATCCTCATCCGTCTGCCGTCATTCCTGCCGATGTCATGGACGGCTTTGCCGAAGGTGTGGAGGGCAAGCGCGGCGAAAATGGCAAACATGGCCAGCACAATGCGACTGCGTGTCTTCGGCGGCAAGCCGTCCAGATACCCTTTGAGCCTTGCCACCCACATTTTCTTCTTGTCGTGAAGTTTCCAATATGCGCCCCACGCTGATTTTCTGATACTTTTTCTTTTCATGCCCTATTACCGTTTGATGGTTTGTAAATCCTTGTTTTCGATAATGGTGAACCCCTCGATGGTAAATCCGTTCGGATTGTCGTCCGAACGGGACGAGTTGAGCAGCCGGCACGTGGTCACGAGGCTGCGCTCGGTGACGTTGCTCTGCCGGATGATCTTCTGCGTGGCATAGGTCACGGCACGGTAGGGATAGCTGTCGAAGTCGCACACCACGCTGTCCACCTTCAGCACCTGGTTGATGTTTCCTGCAATGATGCGGTTGTAGTACCCCTTCTCTGCAAAGTCCGAATAGTAGTGGTACACGCTCTTGTCCGCCAGCAGCAGGGCACGTTTCACGTTGTGTTCAATCGCGCTCTTTTCGGGTGAGAGCGTGAAGAAAAGCTCGTGGAAGCGGCGCACGTGTTCCCGTGCCTCTGCCGGACGGTTCTGCGAAAGGTCCTGCGAGAGTGCCAGCATCAGCGACTTGCCGTTGTCCAGTACATAGATTTTTTCCCTCTGCCGCTCCGCAAAGCGGTAGGAACTCCACACGCTCCAGACCGTTATCACGGTACAAAGGGCGAGGAAGACGATACCGAACAGGCGTATCTGCCTGAACGATGTTTCGATGTTCTTGAGTGACTTGAATTCCATTTCTGTCTGATTTTATAGGTTATTTCCGTTTGAGAAGGCGTCCGGCGGTATGGTTCCATGCCGCCTTGCCCATATTTATCCCGGCACGTCCGACACGCCCGGCTGCGTTTCCTGCCGCAGCACCGGCGACACCCCCTGCAAGGGCCGCTCCGCGTCCGGCAAGCTGCGTCACACCGCGCCCGTAACTGCCCATGCCACCGGCTTGGATGATCCAGCCCGCAACAGTGGGTATCGTGAAGTAGCCGATGATGCCGATAATCATGAACACGATATACACCCCGTCGCTCGAATCCAGCGAGAAATTCGGGTCAGCCTGCATACGCTCGATGTCGCTTTGCAGCATCAGCACCTGTATCTTCGCCAGTATGGTGCTGAATATGTCCGACACCGGAAGCCACAGATAAACCTGTATATAGCGGCAGAACCATTGCGTGAGCGTACTCTGGAAGCCGTCCCACACGGAAATGGCGAAGGCTATCGGTCCGAGTATCGCCAGCACCACGAGGAAGAACGTGCGGATGGTGTCTATCACGAGGGCGGCGGCTTGGAACATCAGTTCCAGTATCTCGCGGAAGAAGTCGCGGATGCCCTTCTTCATCTTGTACATCCCCCGGTCGATATACATCCCCGCCATCGTCACCATGTCGGAGGGCGACCAGCCCAATTCCTCCAGTTGCTTGTCAAACTCCTCGTTGGACACGAGGTAGGCGGTTTCGGGATTGCGCACCATCGCCTCGTATTCCAGCCTGTCCTTCTGCTCACGGTACTTGTTCATGTCCAAAGTCTGCGTTTCGAGCAGTTTCGCCGTACCCTGCACGACGGGCGAGAGGACGCTGTTTATCGTGCCAAGCACCACCGTAGGGAAGAACATGATGCACAGACCGACGGCAAAGGGACGGAGCATCGGGAAGACGTCTATCGGTTCGGCTCTCGCCAGCGACTGCCATACCCGGTAGGCGACATAGAAGAGCGCGCCCAGCCCGGCGATGCCTTTCGCCACGCCCGCCATGTCGGCGCACAGCGGCATCATCTGCTCGTAGAGCGAGCGGAGAATCTGGTGAAGGTTGTCGAACTCCATAGGCTACCAGTATCTTTCGTTCATACTGCCGTACAGCCCCATGATGCGGTCAAGGTCGTTTTTCTTCTTCGCACGCAGGTAGCTCACGCTGATGTTCTTGTTGGTGTAGTAGCTCACGAGGTTGCGGTAACGCTTCATCTTGGAGTGGCAGCGTTCCACCACGTCCATGCGCTCCTTGTCCGTCATGGAGAGCGTGGTGATGTTCACCACGTTCTTCAGCTCCGTCAGCACGTCGTTGGATTCCTCCAGCAGCTTCGTGTACCCGAAGGCGATGGCTCCGAGTTCCTCCACCGTGAAGTTGTCGTCGCGCAGCATCTTCTGGAAGCTGGTCACGTAGATGTCCGTGATGTCGCCCACCATCAGGATGGTCTGCTGCACCTTGCGGGCGTCCTTGACCAGATTGTTCACCGATTTGAGGGCGTCGTAATACTTCTTGCCCTGCTCGTATATTTTCACCGTTTCCTGAAAGTTGTTCACCATGTTCGTGGCGGTCTTCGAGGTGTGGATGATGTTCTTCGAGGCGTTGATGATGCCTTGCGCCAGATTGCCCGGATCGCTCACGACCCATTGGGCGGAAGCCCTGCCCGCGAAAAGCAGGCACAGGCAGATGACGAATGTTATTCTTGTTCTCATGTTTCTTTGGATTTTAGCGGTTCTTATTTTTCTGCCGGAGTTTCCGGCTGCGGCTTCACACGCACGTAGTCCCCGTTGGGTGAGAAGGTCAGCACGTCGGTGGCTTCGTTATACGCCACGTCGATGCGGAAGCCGGTGTTCATGAACAGGTTGCCGTTCTCCTCCTGCAAGAGATAGGTTTCCGGTTTCAGCCTGCGGCGGATGCCGCTCCGTTTGAATACCGTCACCTTGTAGGCTTCGCCCTCCTTGTAGATAAGCACGTCGGGCTTGCCCTCCACGCTTTCCCATTTCCCGCACAGCAAGTCGCGGCGGTTCTCCGCCACGTCGCAGGATTGCAGCACCATGACCGCCAGTCCGATTAAACACTTGCTGACTTGCAGCATTTTAATTTTTGATATGCTCATACGCTTTTCTTTTTTTGTTGATGATTGGTTTATTGATTGTTCTTGTTTCTCCGCCTTTCGGCAAGCTGCCGGATGGCGGCTTCGATGTCGCCGCCCAATTGCTCCGCCAGACGGTACACCTCCACCTTTTCCGTTTCCTCGGTGGTGTACGCCAGATATTCCTCCGCGCTCACCTCGGTGGCATAGACCGCCGACTGCGTGCCGCCCAAGCCTATCCACACCTCCTTGTAGAGCCGTGAGGGGTTGTTCGCCATGTTGATGGAGAGTATCTGCGACTTCTCCTTCTCCGTCAGTCCGAGCAACGCCTGAATCTGGTCGAACTTGTTCATGTACTTTCTTTGGTCAAGAAGTATCTTGCAGTCCGAGTTGTTGATGATGCTCTCTTTGACAACGGGCGAGGAAATGATGTCGTCCACCTCCTGCGTCACCACGATTGCCTCACCGTAATACTTTCTGACCGTCTTATACATATACCTTAGATATTCAGCCATGTTCGCCGAAGAAAGAGCCTTCCAAGCCTCTTCCACTATCAGTTGTTTCCGCACCCCTTTCAGCCGTCGCATCTTGTTGATGAAAGCCTCCATAATGATGATGGTCACTACCGGGAACAGTTCGCGGTTTTCCTTTATCGAATCAATCTCGAAGACGATGAACCGCTTGCCCAGCAGGTCGATGTTCTCCGTGGAGTTGAGCAGGAAGTCGTAGCGTCCGCCCCGGTAATACTGCCGCATGGTGGTGAGCATGTTGTCGATGTTGAAGTCCTCCTTCTCCACCTTGATGTCACGCTCCGCCAGTTCCCTGCGGTAGTCGTCGCGCATGTACTCGTAGAAAGTGTTGAACGACGGCACGATGCTCCGGTCTGCCCTGATGCGCTCGATGTAGGCACTCACGGCACTGCCCAATTCCCCGCTTTCGGTTTTCGTCACCTTGTCGTCCTCCGACTTCCAGAGCGTCAGCAGCAGCGTCTTGATGCTGTCCTTCTTCTCCACGTCAAACACGTAGTCGTCGGTGTAGAACGGGTTGAAGCTGATGGGCTTCTCCTCCGTGTAGGTGAAATACACGCCGTCCGTGCCGCCCGTCTTGCGCCGTATCATCTCGCACAATCCCTGATAGGAGTTTCCCGTGTCCACCAATACCACATGCGCGCCCTGCTCGTAATATTGGCGCACCAAATGGTTCATGAAGAACGACTTGCCGCTACCCGAAGGACCTAATACGAACTTGTTCCTGTTCGTGGTGATGCCCCGCTTCATCGGCAGGTCACTGATGTCGAGGTGCAGCGGTTTTCCCGTGAGCCTGTCCACCATCTTGATGCCGAAGGGCGAGGGCGAGCTGCGGTAATTGGTTTCCTCCGTGAAGAGGCACACCGCCTGCTCGATGAAGGTGTGGAAACTCTCCTCCGCAGGGAAGTCCGCCGCATTGCCGGGCATGGCCGCCCAGTAAAGTGTCGGGCAGTCGATGGTATTGTGGCGCGGTACGCACTCCATGCTTGCCAGCTGGCTTCCCACATCGTTCCTGATATGCTTCAGCTCCTCCGCGTCGTCGCTCCACGCCATGACGTTGAAGTGCGCCCGTACAGAGGTCAGACCGTAGGAATGGGCTTCGTTCAGGTACTGGTCTATCCACTCGCGGTTGATGCTGTTGCTCCTTGAATAGCGGGAGAGCGACTGCATGTTGCGGGCGGACTTCTCGAACCTCTGCAGGTTCTCCTCGCTGTTGTCGATAATCACATACTGGTTGTAAATGTGGTTGCACGGCAGCAGCAGGCCCACGGGGGAGGCGAAGGAGAGACGGCAGTCCGAGCGGTCGGTGGACAGCCGCTCGTAACGGGTGTCTGTCGCCACCGTGCCGGGCAGGTCCTCCGCGTCGGAAAGGGTGTGCAGGCACAACCGGTTGTCGCCGATGCGCATCTCCCTTGCCGAAAGCTCGATGTCCTGCAACGTGGTGTTATCTTCGGGCAGGAGCGAGAAGTACCGCTCCAGCAGCCCGGCTTTGCCGTCCGTCCCCACAATCTCATCGGTGGAGAGGCGGCGCAACCTGACAAAACCGCTGTCGTTCATGATGCGCTCGAACTGTTCTGTCGCTTCCATGAACTTCCCGGCGGTTTCCCTGTCCAGCTCCTTCGGGATGATATGCCCTCGGCACAGCGTACTGAAATTGCTCTGCATACGGTTACGCTCCTTTGTCGTCTTGGTCAGGTAGAGGTAGCACGTGTGTTTCAGGTACGGACGCTCGTTGAAGTGACGCTCGAAGCTCCGAGAAAGGAAGCTCATATCGTCCTTCTCCAGTTCCGGCTTATACTGTTCCTTGATGAACCAGTCCTGCTTGTGGACGACGGAGAAATCCGGCAAGACCTTGATTGCCTTGCACCAGCAGCCGTGTATCGCCTCATATTCCGCACTTGTCACGGTATAAAGCTCCGGCAGTTCCACCTCGAAAGCCACCGTGATGTCGGCATCCTTGGAGATGATGCAGCCGTGTTCCACTGCCAGCAGCGGAAATCTGTTTTCCAGTGTAGTCATTTTCGATGTATTTCTCATGCAGTTTCTTCCTTTCGTTTCCGTGTGAATAATCGGGTGATCCGCCGCCGGTTGATAAGGTATCGGGGATGGCTCCGTGCCGCTCCTGATTTCATCAGCCCGTGTTCGCCGTACCGGGCGTTCAGCGCGAAGGTCTGCCATACGAGGATGGAGGACGATACCGCACCGAAGCCGATACATATCCACTGGCCGACGCCGACCATATAGAGGATGACGAACAGGACGAAGAGAACGAGCAGACCTCCGCAGAAGATGAAGAGGTACTGGGCTTTCAGTCCCTTGAACTCGACCGGACGGCCGATACCCTTGTTTATCGGGTATTCAGCCATACATTATTATATTAAAGGAAGAATGAGCGCAGGATGGTGGCGGCTACGATAAGGAAGATACACGCACCGAACCAGCTTGCGGCGGTCTTGGAGGTGTCGGGGTCTCCTGACGAGAATTTTGAATAGACTTTCACGCCCCCGATAAGACCGATCACCGCGCCGATGGCGTAGATGAGTTTCGTGGCGGGTTCAAAATACGAACTCACCATCGAGGTGGCTTCCGTGATGCCTGCAAGACCGTTTCCTTGAGCGGAAGCGGTAGCGGTGGCGGCGATCATAAGTGCCGCAGAGATGATAAACTTTTGTCTGATGTTCTTGTTCATAAACTGTTCTTGTTTTGTGCCGTCGAAAGGGTGGATGGTCCTTTTTCGGGCGGTTGATACTTGATTACTTTACTTTGGTTTAGTGGTAGCCCGTTTGTTTCTACGGACTTGGGTGTGTCCGTTGCGGATTGGCTGTACCTTGTACTGCCGTGCGCATGGTGTGATACAGTCTTACGTTTTCATTTCCATTCTTTTTAGTCGTTATACATAGTTTCGGAAATCGAACTCCTCGATATTGTCGGGAATCACGAACACCTTTTCCTTTTGGCGTGTCACTGTCATGTTCACCGTGTCCACGAAAACAGACATCGCCTTTGCAAGCCTCTCGCTCATCGCTTCATCGGTCAGGCGTTCCGTTATCCTTGTGAAAAGCTCTGTTCCGTCCAGTTCCGTCATGACCTTCCCGGCGTGTCGCATTTCCTCATCGGATGGTGAATCTTTCCGTATGGCGCGTACTGCTATGTCAATATCCTCGAAACTGCTTCCCGAAGCCTGCTTTTTGTCCGGTTCTTCGTCCTCCGGATCATCCTCTCCGTACTCCAGTTCCGAAGGTGAAATGCTCATGAAGGTCTCATCGAGCTTGTCTTCGGGTATTTGTCGCGGACGGGAAGCGGTTTCCGTGTTTCCGTCGTCAAAAGTAGCCTCTTCCTCCGACAGCTCAATGCCTTTTTCTGAAGTGGCAGCTTCCTGCGTCGGTATGGCAGTCTTTGTCCGGGTTGGAGCCATCTTGAAACGGCTCTTGCCGATGATGTCCGAGGTATCTGTGGGAGGCGTTTCCTTATCCTTTCCCTGCTCTGCCACCGTACTGTCCAATGACCGCCACAGACCGGCAATGTGTCTGAAGAAACGGATAAGTTTCGTTTCCATGATGCGGTCGTAGAGCAACAGGGACAGAAACCACACGTTGCAGGCAACCGATACGATTAAAAACACCTTTGTCATAGTTTTACTTTTTTGGCGTTTTCAATCTGCTCCGTGTACTGTGTCCCGTATTGTCGGAAATGGTCTCGGAGGATGTTGTCCACGAACTTGCCGATGCTTAAGCCGTTTCCCATTCGACTGGCAACGATGGCGACTTTCTCATGGATCTCGCGGCTGATGTATATACATTGCCGCGTTTTGATTTCCGATGCTTGCAGGAAAGTCGAGAGCGGTTTGTCTCTGCTTTTATCCTTGCGGAAGTCACCGCCGGTATTTTCCTGATTGTAGTCGGTTGTACACTTTGCTGCACGGGCAGCGGTTCTCTCTCTCTTTTCTGTTTGCAGGCAGTCTGCCTGACGGTTCTTCTTTGTTCTTTTCATACTTTTTTTGTTGTTTATTGGGTGTTTATAGGTTATAGGATTCCATATGCCGTTTGAACGATTCGGCTATCTCGTCTTGGAACAGCGTGAAATGGTGTGTCAGCACGTTGTCAAGAAAAGCCGCGATAGTCACCTCGTTGCCTCCGATTACATGAAGCATTTTCTGTATGCGGTCGTGGTATTCCTTGCGGATATATACTTGCTTGCCGAGCCTTGCCGTTACATTGGACCCGCACATGAATACCGTATCATAATCCGGTTTTTCCAGCTTGCCGTTCCTGCGCCTGCGTTCCGGTTCCTCTTTGTAGTGCGGGACAGGCAAGGAAACGGCTGCTTCTTGTGTCGCTTCTTTCGGAGGTGGAGAAGGTGCGTTTCCACCCGCACTTCTCGCTTCCGGTGGAATGCTTGTATCATCCAGCCGGAACGAGTTGATTACGGCTTCGCTGTCGATGTCCTCGATTCTTGTTTTCTTTGCCATGATATTCAGCTTTTAATGATACCGAGAATCTCATCCGCAAGTTTGTCAAGGTTACTGCCGCGTATCAGCGTTTTGTCCGCAGGGAAGGCTGTGGATCGGAATACCGACTTGCGTTCTGCCGCCGTTTCCTTGCGAAAACGCTTGCTATCAGGCAGGTATGTTTCCAAAATAGGCAGGGCGAACTCGGCACAGACCTTGTCGTATGCCTTATACAGTTCTGTCTTTTCGCGTCCGTCCACCATGTTCCACACGAGATAAATCCCTTTGATGCCGGACTTGCCCGTGCTTATCATCTGTTCGTTGATGACAGTGGCGAACTTGATGGAACTCTCCATCACCACACGGTCGGCGATGATGGGCGTGAAGATATAGTCCATTTTGGAAATGGTCTGTACCACGTCGGCGTTGTTGATGGTTCCCGGCAGGTCGAAGAACACGAAATCGAGGTCGGGCTGCGCTTCTACCAGATTTTCGGCGGTGCTTATCGCGTCTTCCGCACGGCTGCATCTGATTGGGTACGGATTTTTCTTCAGCCGCTTGAGCTGCTCATACGCCAGCACCTTGTAATGCTCATCCTCCATGACGGCTTTCATGTCACGCTTGCGCATATCATGGATGCTGTACTGCGGAAAATCGCAGTCCACTACGGCTACGTTATAGCCTTTCACATAGTGCAGGTAGCTTGCCACAAGCACTGTCAGGGTTGTCTTACCCGCTCCACCTTTCTGCGTGGAGATTGCCACATAAGTTGCTTCTTTCATTTGTCTGATAATTTATTTGGTTATACATCTGTCCGGTAGCGGTAGCGTATTGCCATTCATACATACGCACGCACTTCCATTTATTTATTCACTCTTTAATCCGGCTGTGTCTGCGGGCATTCATCGGTCTGTCCAATCACCCACGCCTTTATCCGTCCGCATGGACGTGTGCTTGGAAAACCGGCTGAATATGTACACCTGTTTTCATCCGTTTGGATTGATGTCCGAACATCTGGCGGAAGGAGTGTATTTTCAGTCCCACATCCGAATCACGCTGCAAATAAACAATGAATTTTCAGTACTTGTATCACTTCTCCGGCAAGTGGCAGCATGTTGCGCCGATTGGCACCATTCGGCACACTTACGCCTCTGTCAGACACGGATTTATCACCCTAACTTTGCACCCGAACGGCAGGGTACGCAGCCGGTGGCGCAGCCCGGAGTTTGAAAGGCATTCCCCCAATCCGTCCGGAGGCGGATTTTTATGTTCACCTGAACATAGCAAGGTATGTTTTCAGCCGCTCAAAATATTTTGAGCATCCCGGAAAACGCCTTGCCCTTGCAGGGGGCGGGCTTCCCCTCCGAAGTCGGGAAGCCTTTCAAACCTGCGGTATCTGTGCCCCGAAGCGGCGGCTTATGCCGTCAAACCGCTAAATCCAATTTTATATGAGTGAAAAAAAGAGTAAGGCAGGGAGAAATCCCAAAATTGATCCGGCGGTGTTCCGCTACACCGTCCGTTTCAACGAAGAGGAACACAACCGTTTCCTCTCCATGTTCGAGAAATCGGGTGTTTACGCCAAGTCGGTTTTCATCAAGGCGCACTTCTTCGGGCAGCCTTTCAAGGTGCTGAAAGTGGACAGGACGCTGGTGGACTACTACACCAAGCTGTCTGATTTTCATGCGCAGTTCCGCGCTGTCGGCACGAACTACAACCAAGTCGTGAAGGAATTGCGTTGCCATTTCTCCGAGAAAAAGGCGATGGCGTTGCTCTACAAATTGGAAGGGCAGACCGTGGAACTCGTGAAACTGAGCCGCCGGATTGTGGAACTTTCAAAAGAACTGGAGGAAAAATGGTCGCAAAAATCAGTGTAGGAAATTCGTTGTACGGCGCACTCGCCTACAACGGGGAGAAGATTAACGAAGCGAAAGGGCGGCTGCTCACCGCCAACCGCATCTACAATGACGGTTCGGGAACGGTGGACATCCATAGGGCTATGGAGGATTTTCTATCCTTCATGCCCGCACAGTCGAGGGTGGAGAAACCGGTGGTGCATATATCTCTCAACCCGCACCCGGAGGATGTGCTGACCGACACGGAGCTTCAGGACATCGCACGCGAGTATCTGGAAAAGATGGGCTACGGCAACCAGCCGTATCTTGTGTTCAAACACGAGGACATCAACCGCCACCACCTGCATATCGTGACGGTCAGGGTGGACGAAAACGGCAGGAGCATCGACACCCGAAACAATTTCTACCGCAGCAAGCAGATTACACGTGAGCTGGAACAGAAGTACGGGCTTCACGATGCGGAACGCCGGAACCGCCGTCTTGATACACCGCTGCACAAGGTGGACGCTTCGGCAGGCGATGTGAAGAAGCAGGTAGGGAACACGGTCAAGGCGTTGAACGTGCAGTACCGTTTCCAGTCGATGGGTGAATACCGTGCCCTCCTTTCCTTGTATAATGTGACGGTGGAGGAAGCGCAGGGCAATGTGCGCGGAAGGGAGTATCATGGGCTGGTTTATTCTGCCACAGACGATGCCGGCGACAAGGTGGGCAACCCTTTCAAGTCCTCGCTCTTCGGAAAGGCTGTCGGCTATGAATCCGTAGAGAGGAAGTTTGCCCGTTCCAAACAGGAGATTAAAGACAGGAAGCTCGCCGAAATGACGAAGCGCACCGTCCTTTCCGTGCTGGAAAACACGCATGACAAGGAGAAGTTCGTTTCCCGGCTCAAGGAGAAAGGGATTGATACGGTGTTGCGCCATACGGAGGGAGGGCGCATCTATGGGGTCACTTTCATTGACCACCGCACGGGATGCGTGCTGAACGGCTCACGCATGGGCAAGGAACTTTCCGCCAATGCCTTGCAGGAACACTTCACGCTGCCTTATGCCGGACAGCCGCCGCTCACGCTTTCCATTCCGGTGGAAAATGGTGAAGATATGTGCGGGCCGGTCGTTTCCGGGCATGATGACACGGAGGGCGGTATGGGCTTGCTCTCTCCCGAAGGTCCGGCAGTGGATGCCGAGGAGGAAGCCTTCATCCGGGCGATGCAGCGCAAGAGGAAAAAGAAGAAGCGCAAGGGCTTGGGAATGTAACAGAAGTATCAACAATTAAAAATTTTCAACGTATGTCACAACAAGAAGACGATTTGAGGGCACTGGCGAAAATCATGGATTTCCTGCGTGCCGTGAGTATTATTTTAGTGGTCATGAACGTGTACTGGTTCTGCTATGAAGCCATACGGCTATGGGGCGTGGACATCGGCGTGGTGGACAGAATCCTGATGAACTTCGACCGCACGGCGGGGCTGTTCCGTTCCATCCTCTACACGAAACTGTTTGCCGTTCTCCTGCTTGCCCTGTCCTGTCTGGGGACAAAGGGTGTGAAGGGAGAGAAAATCACTTGGGGAAGAATCTGGACGGCACTTGCCGCAGGGTTCGTGCTGTTCTTCCTCAATTGGTGGATACTGGCATTGCCGCTGCCGGTTGAAGCGGTGACGGGGCTTTACGTGCTGACCGTAGGCACGGGCTATGTATGCCTGCTGATGGGCGGTCTGTGGATGAGCCGCCTGTTGAAGCATAACCTCATGGATGACGTGTTCAACAACGAGAACGAGAGCTTCATGCAGGAAACACGGCTTATCGAAAGCGAGTATTCGGTCAATCTGCCCACACGCTTTTATTACAGGAAACGTTGGAACAACGGCTGGATCAATGTCGTGAATCCGTTTCGTGCGTCCATCGTGTTGGGTACGCCGGGCAGCGGAAAGTCATACGCGGTAGTAAACAATTTCATCAAGCAGCAGATTGAGAAGGGCTTCTCGATGTATGTCTATGATTTCAAATTCAGTGACTTGTCCACGATTGCCTATAATCATCTGCTCAACCACCCGGAGGGGTACAAGGTGAAGCCGAAGTTTTATGTGATAAACTTCGACGACCCGCGACGCTCGCACCGTTGCAATCCCATTCACCCGGACTTCATGGAGGACATCACGGACGCTTACGAGAGCGCGTACACCATCATGCTCAACTTAAATAAAAGTTGGGTGCAGAAGCAGGGCGACTTCTTTGTGGAATCGCCCATCATCCTTTTCGCGGCTATCATCTGGTATCTTAAAATTTTTCAGAACGGCAAGTATTGCACGTTCCCCCATGCCATCGAGTTCCTGAACCGCCGCTATGAGGATATTTTCCCGATTCTGACCTCTTATCCCGAACTGGAGAACTATCTCTCACCGTTCATGGACGCATGGCTCGGAGGGGCTGCCGAGCAGTTGATGGGGCAGATCGCATCGGCGAAAATTCCACTGTCACGCATGATTTCCCCGCAGCTCTATTGGGTGATGTCGGACAGCGAGTTCACGCTGGACATCAACAATCCCGAAGAGCCGAAAATCCTCTGTGTGGGCAACAATCCGGACCGTCAGAACATTTACGGGGCGGCTCTCGGTCTGTATAATTCCCGTATCGTGAAGCTCATCAACAAGAAGGGGATGTTGAAGTCGTCGGTCATCATTGACGAACTGCCCACGATATACTTCAAGGGGTTGGACAACCTTATCGCCACCGCACGAAGCAACAAGGTGGCGGTGTGTCTGGGCTTTCAGGATTTCAGCCAGTTGGTGCGCGACTATGGCGACAAAGAAGCCAAAGTCGTGATGAACACCGTCGGCAATATCTTCTCAGGTCAGGTGGTGGGCGAAACCGCCAAGACGCTTTCGGAACGCTTTGGAAAGGTGTTGCAGAAAAGGCAGTCCATTTCCATCAACCGGCAGGACGTTTCCACCTCCATCAACACGCAGATGGATGCGCTTATCCCGCCGAGCAAGATTTCCGGCTTGACGCAGGGAATGTTTGTCGGTTCGGTGTCTGACAATTTCAACGAGCGCATCGAGCAGAAGATTTTCCATTGTGAGATTGTCGTGGATGCCGAAAAGGTGAAGCGTGAGGAAAAAGCCTATAAGAAGATACCCGTCATTACCGACTTCACGGATGAGGACGGCAACGACTGCATGAAGGAAACGGTGCAGGCGAATTACAGGCGCATCAAGGAGGAAGTGAAACAAATCGTGAAAGACGAGCTGGAACGAATCGCTGGTGACGAGAACCTGAAACATCTGTTGCAGCAGAAATAACAGATTGGCGACAAAATAAAGGGCGGTGCAAGTTTGATACCTTGCTCCGCCCGTTTTCTTAATTTCGGTCTTCAAAAATTTCCTCTTTAAGCAATTTGTTTATGGTCGTTATCGTATGGGTCTGAAAGTAGTTTTTCAGCTCGGCATCATCTTTCAGAAGTATGCCGCATTCTTCATCATAAGTTCCTATGATGTATTTTTTTAGTTCGGAGAAACTGTCCGCAAACGGTATCTGTCTGTTTTCCTGCCAGTATTCGGTTGTGACTTCGGTGATAAACGCTTTCAACACGGCCTTTTCTTCTTTGCCCAGTTTCTTGAAACGTATAGTTTCACGGTTCACGGGTAACGGCTCCGGAAAAATATCCTCCGGATTCTTGCCGCTACGCATGGCTGACATACAACTCTTGCAGATATGCCGGGCGTGTCCCTTTCCGCTGAATTTCTCGTTCGCCTTGTAGTCGCCACAGATACGGCAATAGTGTCCCTGCTGTTTTTTCTTCTTCTTCGCCATATGATTCTATTCTGACATCTTTTTCCAGATCGGTTCCTCTTCCCAACGGTTGAAGAAACCTATTTTGTAGATGGGCACATCCGCATATTCCTTAAACAATGCCAGTAACTTCTCCTTGAACGTATGTCCCTCGTCTATGGCATTGCAGAGGTATAGCATGGCTGTAATCACATAGAACGGCTTTTTCTGCTGTACCTCGGTCAACGGGCGGGAAAGCCATGCCATTCGCGGATTGCGGATTTCACAAGGGCGTTTGACCATATTCCGGCTCCATACTCTGGAATGGTGCGCGATGATGTTGCGCATGTATGAAATGGCTTCCAGCCATCCCGACAGTTCACTGTGTAAATTTAGCCCCATATCATTGGCTATTGCCGATTTTTCGGGCAGCTGGTGGTTGAGGTTCTTGTATATCTTGGAAAGTGTGCCGAACGTGGCCACCTCAAATATAATCCACGCATCCGGGTATTCGTCAAGTATCCTTTCTCCTTCTGTATTCGTAACAAGATGCTTGCGCTTGTAGTCCTTCACGAATATCTCGTTGCTCCGCAGGAACTCTTCCATCAGTTCTTTGAGGTGCTGGGCATGGAAAGCGGCATCCGCGAACAGCTTCGGGTCACGATACCAGAGCCCTCCGTAAGATTGTGACAGATGATAAATCATCTTTGTACGCAGGGTGATTTCTATTGTTTCGATGGCATCGAATAAAATAAGGCGCAGTTCTTTATCAAAATAATAGCGTGTGACGACATCTTCCAGATTGGAATCAGGCTGGAACAGATGACGGGTCTTGTCATTCTGCATATCCCACCAATAGCCTTTCAGACGATAGTAGCTGATATGGGCCAGATGCCGGGCGGCAAAAATTTCATCCCCGACAATCATCCCCCTTTGTTTGAGCAGTTCTATTTGTTCTTCAATGGAACGTGATTTCTTGTTTGCCATACCGTTATAAAAAAGAATGACCCGCCGGCAGATCTTACGGTATGCCAAACGGGTACTGTTATCGTTGAACACGGTCTGAGCCGCATATCTTCTTAATTCATTTGCAAAGGTAAGCCTTTTTTGCGTAACGCACAAGAAATAAGTTGCTTTTTATTCAAGATAATGGACGGAAATTCTTCAAGAACAGCTATCTTCTTTTCAATTCAGCTTCCTCATCCCTTCTTATCCGCTCGTTCAGCTTCTCCTGCATTTGTTCGAGAAAATGCGTGTGGCTGATTGTTTTCCGCCGTTTGATGTCGGTGTAGAAGCGGTAGCAGTCTTTGGCTTCTACACCGAATATCCGGTACAGCAGCGGGGCAAGCTGTTTGAGCGGCATCTCACCGTTGTTGATGCAGCCCATCTCATAGATACCGTAGATAAGTTCCACAAGGTCGATGGCGTTGCCCGTCCATTGAAGCGGCGGAGCGGGATTGTCGGATGGCGTTTCGGCTGAGGAGTGGAGGTTGGATAGTGGCGGCACTTGGGGAGTGGTAAGGAACTTCTGCATCTTCCTCACGAAAGAGAGGGCCTTTCCGATATAGGCGGCGGCTTCCTTGCGTTCTTCGGATAACAGACGCACGGGGTGGTGTTGCAACTCGATTTCAATATAAGCCAGTGCGATGGCGGTATGGCTCGCATGGATGCTGCCGCACAGTTCGATTACTTGGTTGGCGAAAGCCATATATGCCGTTTCCATATTGCAGTCTCCGGCTTCATTGATACGGCGGAAGAACTCGGTATCCGCCAGTAAGAAATAGTTCATATCCTGTCAATTTTGAAATTCAACATTTTGATGTTAGGGTGCGCACATGAATATGTACGGCAAAAAGTGCGTCAAAACGGACAGAATCTTCAGTGTCTTATTTATAATGTGCTGGTTATCAATGATGTTAAAATAAATATTTGTATTTTGAGAAGGTTCGCGGTCAAGCAGAAGTGTTCACTTTCCGAACATTTGTACTTTTTCGGTACTTTAATAATAGGATAGCAAGTCGTTTTTTCAGGCTGTTCTTTCGGAAGTCATACGATTATAGATATGGCAGGTCACGCCATTGGGAAATTTCTTTTGTGATACAAGCGTCCATTTGACCAGTGGCAGGGCGGACCGGAAAAAATACTTTCCTGTCCCGGCTATGAAAGGAACGGTATAGAGGATGATTTCATCCACCACCTGCATACGCAGCAGTCCGTTGATATAATCTGTCTTTTCGGGAGAGGCTTCCGCCAGATAGCAGGTATCCGTTTCATGACTTCTCCATTCATCCAGCATGGAGATGGAATAATCCGGTGTGATATGATAAAGGGCGTTCTCCTTTATCTCATTGATGCCGCAACAGTCAAGGCACAGTTCCTTATACGATTTGCCATGCAACTCGGAAGCAAGACACCCGTCCATCGAGAGGACGGCAAGAACCTGAACTTTTCCCATAATCGTTCCCTTTCGTTTCGTTCGGCAAGGATAAAAAAGCAGCGTGCAAACACACTACTTCTAATGGAGGCTCTGGTAAAGCCTTTACGGAGAGTACGTGAATGCACGCTATGCGTAGGCATAGCATAAGCTTCACGCAATCGTCTCCGTAGTGTAAATTTACCAGATTTCCATTAGGACGCCTTGCGGTCTTATGTTATATATATGCGGCGGATGGACTTTCCAAAACGCCGTTACCTTCTAATATGTCATGCAAATATAGCCATTTCCAATGAATTGCGGGCTATGATTGCTCAAATTTATACTTCAGTCCATACTCTTCCAGCTTTTTATAGAGAGTTGTCCTGCCTATTCCCAGTATTTTGGCGGCGGTGTATCGGTTTCCCTCGGATTGTTTCAGGGCACGCATAATCCGTTCCTTTTCCTCTTCATCGTTGCGCAGGGCGAAACCGGCAGCAGCGGATGTTTCCGCCAAGCCAAGTTCCAGATGTGCCTTTCTGATGATACCTTCCTGTGCCTGCAATACTGCTCCCATAATCTTTTGCCGCAGTTCGCGCACATTGCCCGGCCACGGGTGTGACAGCAATGCTTTCCGGGCTTCGGAACTGAACCCTTCCACGCGGCACTCCAGTTCCTGATTGGCTGTCTCGCGGAAGAACTCCGCCAATGGCAGGATGTCTTCCTGACAGTCGCGCAAAGGCGGGACGGTAATCTCGAAGTCATGCAGGCGGTACAGCAAATCCTGCCGGAAACGCTTCTCGCTTACCGCCTTCTCCAGATTTTCGTTGGTGGCGGCAATGATACGTACATTGAAACTTCTGTCCGCCTTGTCGCCTACGGGACGGTACCGCCGTTCCTGTATGGCACGAAGCAGTAGCTGTTGTGTCTCCAACGCCAGATTGCCTACCTCGTCCAAAAACAGCGTACCGCCATCTGCCTCGTGGAAATATCCTTGCGTGGCGTTGTCAGCACCCGTAAATGCGCCCTTGACATGCCCGAAAAATGCAGACGGGGCAAGTTGGGCGGAGAGCGAGCCGCAATCCACCGGTACGAATGGCTTGCCGGAACGCTTGCTCTTTTCATGCAGGTGATGGGCTATATGCTCCTTGCCTGTACCGTTCTCACCGAGTATCAGCACGCTCATATCGGTAGGGGCAACTAACTTTATACGCTTCATGACGGCACGGAAAGCCGAACCGTCACGGGCAAACACGGGCATATGCCGTGCTCTGCCGTCCTGTTCTTTCAGAATGTTGCGGAGCAGCGGGACCAGCCTGTCCTCGACCAGCAGCTTGGGTATATAGTCCAGCGAGCCGAGCTTCATGCTTTCCACGGCGGTATGCACCTCGGCATAGTCAGTCATGATGATGAACGGCAATGCCAGCCCTTCTTTCCGCATCCACCGCAACAGGTCTATGCCGTTACCGTCAGGCAGGCGCAGATCGGAAAGCACTATATCCCCGTCAGAGGCTTGTTGCAGGAGTTTCCTCGCCGTTGCAAGCCGGTAAGCCTGTACCGTATGGAATCCCTCCCGTACCAGCATGTTGCAGACAAACTCGCAGTACACGATGTTGTCTTCTACCACGATAACCGTTGTCTTATTCTTGACCATACTTCCTCCTTTCCTCTTTCGACAGCCGGATGATTTCCGCACCCTTCTCCAAAACGCCGTCCACCGCATGGGACAATGCTTCATTGTCCGGAGTTCCTTCACCGTGCAGCAGCCTGTAGAGCACCTTTAGCGATTGGTCTGCGCGGAGTATCTCCCACGAGCTGCGCAGATGATGCGTAAGTGCGTTCAGTCCTTCCAGGTCGTTACGGTATTTCGCTTCCCTGAGTGCCTGCATCTCCTTTTCTGTTTCCGTTGTCAGTTTATCCAGCATGGCGGCTTCGTTGCCATAGGACAGCAGTGATGAGAAATCCGGTCTTCCGGATTGTTCCACTTTCATTGCACATCGGTCGGTTACTGCCATCAGCTCGGAAATTGAGAACGGCTTGAAAAGGCTGCCCGTAAAACCGTGCGCCTGCAGTTCCTCCGCGTCGCAACTGCCCGAACCGGTCGTCACGACAACAGGAATGGTCCTTGAATTGCCCACGTTCGAGGAGCGCAGCAGCTCCAGCAGCTCGAAGCCGTTTATCTCCGCCATGTTCAGGTCGGTCAGCAGCAGACTGTAGTCTTTCCTGCGTACCAACTCCACCAGTTCTGCCACATTGGTGCAGATGTCGCAACGGACGCCCTCGTGGATATACATTTCCTTCATCATCTGTAGTGATACCTCGTCATTGTCAATGGCAATGACATCCCGGTACATCGGGACACAACGGGCAGGGGATTTCACATCCGGTATAGGGGTCTCTTCTATAATCTGTACGGGTATTTCTGCGATGAAACGGCTTCCTTCTCCTTTCTCGCTCTCTACCCGGATACTGCCACCGAGCATATTCACGATATGGCGCACGATGGAGAGTCCCAGTCCGAAACCGTCCTGTGTGGCGGCATTTGAAAGCCGCTCGAACGCTCCGAACACCCGTTGCTGCTCCTCGGCAGTCATGCCCGTACCTGTATCTTCCACTGTCAGCACCAAATTTCCATCCTGAAAATCAGTTGTCAGTGACACATGCCCGTTCTCGGTGAACTTGATGGCGTTGGATAGCAGGTTGTTCCCGATTTGCAGGATGCGTTCCTTGTCGGTTATGACAAAGGCATCCGCACGGTTCTCCACCTTCAGGACTAGCCCCTTGTGCATGGCTGCGGGTGCAAACTCGGTTTCAAGTGTTTGTGTGAGGATGGAAATACGGCAGGGGGACAGGCAGGGCTGTTCCTTGCCGCTGTCCAGCCGGAAGAAGGCAAGCAGCGTGTTGAGCATTCTTCGCATACGGTCGGAGGATTGGCGGATGTTCCGCATGTATTTTGCGGTTTTCTCCGGATCGTGCTCTTTTTCTATCAGCCCAGTGTAACCCATAATGGCGTTCAGCGGGGTGCGCAGCTCATGAGCGACTGTATGCACCGCTTTCTTGCGTGAGGCGATCAGTGCCTCGTTCTGTTCAACGCTCAGGTTCAATTTGTTTATCAACCGTTCCCTCTCTTTTCTTGCCAACACCTTCTTCTTTATATCCCGTTGTATGACAAGATAAAAGACAACCAACAGGATAATCGAGAATACAATCAACCCGGAAATGATAACGGTAGAACGTTCGTAGGATGCTTTTAGACGTGCCTCCTTGTTTCGGAAGGCGAGCCATGTCTGTTCGTCCAGATTTGTAATCAGCAAGCGCAGTTTCCGGTTGAGTTCCTTGTTACATAACCGCAAGCTGTCTGTATAGGCTTCTATATCACGTTGCTGTCTGTTTATCTGAGAAATTAGTTTTTTATCCAATGTGGTCTGCCGAGTCGTGACTGGCAGCTGTACGGTTTCCTTACCACCGAAAAATCCGGCTATGCCTTTCTTCTTGCGGGTAACGGTCTTTGTTGTCGTGTGTATGGTTACGGTCGGTTTCTGGTTGAACAGAAGGCTGTCGGTCTGCCTTTGTTTCCGTGAGGCTTCCATTATTTGAAACAGATGCTCTTCTTTGGCGGCTAACAATGTACGGAACGAATCAATCTGAGCGGGTCGAATAAAATCCTCGCATTGTACGCGTAAGACTTGCAGCATGGAATCAGTCTGAACACGACATTTCCGGTATGCCAGAGTGTCTTCATTATCCCATACCAAGACGGATTCACCATAAGTTACCAATGCAGTAACATATCGGTGGGCAGTGTTGATGTCATGCTGGGTCTGGAAAATGGCGATTGATTTGTCCTCTATCTTCTGTACCCGGTTACGCTCATGGAGAACAATGGCGACCATGCTGCCGATGATTGCCATCAGGAGGATGTATCCTACAAATATTTTATGCTGCAAAAGAATCTTCATTCATCTTTGAGTTTTTTACAATCCATATACTCACTTCATAGAGTATCCACATTGGAAATGCCACCAACGAAAGCGTGAACACATCCGAAGTCGGCGTGATAATCGCCGACACAGCAAGTATTATCACTATGGCATGTTTGCGATATTTACGCATAAACTCGGCTGACAGAAACCCTAATTTGGCAAACAGCCACGAGAGTATCGGTATCTCGAAAACAACACCCATTGCAAGGCACATCATCACAAGCGTTGAAATATACGAGTCGAGAGAAATCAGGTTATCCACATCTCCGCTTACTTGATAAGTTCCCAAGAAGCGAAATGTCAACGGAAAGATCAGGAAATAACTGACCAGTACTCCCAAACTGAACATGGCATAGCCGCCTCCAACCATTCGGGTTACATACTTCCGTTCATTGTCATAGAGTGCCGGAGATACGAACCGGAACAGTTGGTAAAGTATGTAAGGAGAGGTACACAACACACCGGCACACAGTGCCGTCTTCATGTGAATGATGAACTGTTGCGCCAATCCTGTATTGATAAGCCTGATGGAGAACGAGTCCATGCTATCGCCTGCCCATGCAGCTATTCTGTTAAGCAGTTGGTATGTTATGAATCGGTCGTCTTTCGGGGCAAGCACAACATCGAACAATTGTTCCTTGAAGAAGAATGCCGCAATGCCGAACACGACGGCTACGACGACTATCTTCATGATTGCCGTCCGTAGCACGTCCAAATGCTCCCAGAAGGATTGTGTGTTCGTTTCGGTTGCCATACGGTTATTCCTTTCGTTCAGTATCTTTGATTTTGTCTATCTCTTTCTCGACATTGTTCATTCCATCCTTGAATGAACGCACGCCTTTACCGATGCCTTTCATCAGTTCGGGTATTTTCTTGCCGCCGAAAAACAGCAGTACAACCAACGCGAGCAGTAGCACTTCTTGCATACCTATCCCGCCGATAAATAATAGTGTCATGATGTTGTCTTATTTAGAATTGTCAAATGTAAATTCCAGTCGGCTCTCCATTTCGTCGAAAACTCCCAAGTCGGAAGTAACCTTCCCTATCGGGATAACCCTCATACCCAATTGTCCCATGTCGGGGTCATCGGCTTTGGCATAGAAGATAGCTATCGTATTGTTTGACGGACAGTAGGTAATGTCGCCATTCTCAAAGTGGAGCTGTCCCTCTTCGGTATTGGTGGGGCGTTGTGGCATCGAGCCGTAGTATTCGCGTCCGCCATACCGTCCCAAAGTGGCTTTCAGAGGAAACATGCCTCTGATTTCGTTTGCCAACGGAGTATCAAGCCATGTTCCTGTGAATGTTCGACCTCCGGCTGTAACAGTTATTGACTGTCCTTGCGGTTCTTCTCGCTCGATGCCGATTTCCTTGAGCCAATTTTGAACTTGTGTTTCCGAAGACGGAACTTCAGCGGCTTCGATGGCAATGCCTTCCAAGACAGTCGCTCCCGGCACGGCATTTCTGACAGAAGTGTATGTTCGGCCGGCTCCGTAACCGTCATGGGTGCAGAATGGAACTACCGTCTTACCGGCGAAATCGTATGACTTCAAAAACGACTGTATTGGCTGCGGCACATCCAACGCCCAATTCGGGTAGCCAATAAAGACTATATCGTATTGGGCGATATTCTCGATACGCTGTTTGAGGGCAGGAAGTGTGCCATCGGATTGTTCCTGATGGTTCTGGTCACGGACATCGTCGAACTCTGTCGGGTATGGATTGGTGGTTTCTATCAAGTGTAAATCACCGCCGACAGCTGTCTGAATATATCGGGCGACCATTTCAGTCGTGCCTCTCCGAGTTCCTTTGTCGATGATAATGCTTGCTCCGGTCGAAGCATCCACATCAGAAGGATAATTGGTATTTCCCCAACGACTGAACCACGCGATAAGGATTTTGCCGTTGCCGGGCGTAACCGTACCGGAATCATCATCGTCTTCATCGTCATCCCCCGAATTGTTGGGGTTGTCAGGTATTTCAGTTCCCGGACTATTAGAATCTTCGCTGCATCCGGCAAAAGTCATTACCGGAAGAATCAGCAATAGTGATATAAACAAGCGTTTCATAATCAGTTGATTTTATTCAGCCAGTCGGCTATTAATGAATGACAGTTGGAAGTTTGGGAGGAGCGTATCCACAGGCTTGGTTCAAGGAAATTTCCTTCCGGGATAAGCCGTTTGGCATCTGCCTCGACTCCGCTGATTCCACTGCTTGAACTTGATACTATCAGACCGATGTCTTTTCCTTTCATTTCACTGCCGTGGTGAAAAAGGAATGTTTGCAGGGGTGCAGCCATATTGCTCCACCAAAGCGGTGCTCCTACGATAATCCGCTCGTAATCGGCCATGTTCACTTCCACCGGTTTGATTTCAGGATAAGATGCCGCATCGTTCGGATTGTTCCTGATTGCCTGAATCAGCGCACTACCGATGGCATAATTGTTTGCGGCATAGTCAAGACCTTCTTCGGCAGGTTCCACTCTGATCATATCCGCATCTTCGATTTGCGTCAGCAAGTCAGTGGCAATGGTATGTATATTATTCGTAAAACTGTAATACACGATCAGTGTCTTGCCCGTAGGGTTGGGATTGTCCGGATTTTCCGGTTCATTGCCATCATCCGGATGTTCCGGTGTATCCGGGATTTCGGTTTCCGGCCCATCAGGTTCGTTGTCATCGGGAGAGCAGGCGCTCAACCCCACCGCTACAAAAGCGGCAAATAATAGATACAGATACTTTTTCATAACGCTTCTTGCTTGTTAAATGAGTTAATATCAGTTGTTTTTTATAATTCCTATTTGTTCGAGCCATCTTTCAACATCTGCACGGAAACTTTCGGCCCTGCTGCCATACACTACCAGACTACTGAGTATTGTAGAATTGGAACATACGGAACGAATATCATTGACACTTTGGGCTGTACCACTGCCACCATGCGTACAGAAGGGTGCTATGTACTTCCCCGACAGATTGTAGCCTGCTAGAAAGCTCTTCATGGCCGGGGTAAGATGTCCGCCCCAGATAGGGGGTTCCGACAATCAATGTGCCGTATTCATCCATGTTCTCCACCTTTGTCTTCAGTTTAGGTCGATAATCGCTTTCTAATTCTCCCGGTGCTATCTGTGTCACTTCTTCGTATGTATCGGGATACGGAACAACTGTTTCCACTTCTACGATGTCACCACCTATAAAATCGTGGATATGCTTGGCGACTGTCCGGGTGTTGCCACCCCATGAGAAATAGGCAATCAACGTTTTTCCGGCATCACTGGAAAGGCTGCCTCCCGGCTCTGTAATTGCCGGTTCGCCACTACTGCATGAAGTTGTGGCGAACAGTAGCGTGATGATAAATGACAAAAAAAATTCTTACGCATAACTTGTTTCTTATTGAATTGTTTCATATTGCAAAATTATAGGGAAAACAACAACAGGGCTTTGCTATAAAGTTCAATTCAATTTGCTGTCAGGCTCAATTTCAATTCTTGCCATTTAATCTCCCTCTCCACGGGTTTTCTAAGCAAATCAAACACATTCATCCGGCATTCTCCCGCGAAATCGAATAGAATGGGAATGTATTTTCTTGTTGTATTCAGCAGTGCCTGAACCGTTTCTGTCATTTTCAACCGTAACACTTCGTCCGAAAGTTCCTGTTTTTCTTGAATGTAAGGCATCCATGAAAGGTAAAGACTTTCTATGTCCGAAGTCTGCTCCAAACGATGCAATGCCGATAATTCCGCTACCGACAATTCACGGTCGGATGCAGGTAATGTCTGGTAATATTCACACAGAAATTCTCGTGGAATAGAAAAGAACAATACCCGGCAGGGGTTATTGCCTTCCGGTTCGGCATAAAGATGCGAGTAGCTGTCCCTGCCGATGAACGCACTGTCTCCGCTTTCAATACTCAACGTTTCACCGCATTGGTTACGCAAATGCAACCGCCCGCCATATAAAAAGACCAGTGTATGATTCTGGAAAATATGATAGGCGTGGGATACCGTATCTATCGTTCCGAAAAAATATATGTTCTGTTCCACATTCATGATTTATTATAATGTTGAAAGTCCTACCAACCGTGAAGGATTGGTACGTACCATATAATCCACCAGTTTTTGTGAAAGGCCGTTTTCAAGCAACGCGAGAATACAGCGACGCATACCTTCAACCGGATGCGGCATTCCTACCTGACCGAGATCGGTTGTTATAACGCTACGCTCCGGAGCGATACGGGCAAAGCCTGAAAACTCCTTATCGCTCATCCGTTCGAAATCGGGCAATCCCATACCCGGCCCCCACAGATTGGTAATGTAACTGTATTCCATCCATGCACCGAGGTCAATACACTGCTTGATTTGGTCGTGCGTCATTTTCCAAATGCCGGAATTGGCATGGGTTACAACAAATTTCTTTACACCGACTTCACGGGCTTTGCGTGCCAGCATGATGCTTTCTTCGGGGGAAGAGTGCCCGGTTGCGAAAATGATATTCGCCTCGGCACATATTTCCATTACACGGACTACTTCCGGCAAGACCCGCCCATTGTCATCTAATACCGCAATTCCCTCTTTCTTTCCACGATTACGGATGTTCTGATAGACCGCATCCTGCGTAGGCATCCAAATGCAGCGGCAAAGATTGCCGGTTGTGGTCACGGCCTTTTCTGCCGCAAACACATTCACCTTATCCCCATGTACACGGTTCATGCACAGACTACCGAACACCTCAAAATCGGGCAGTTCCTGACGAATCAGATAGGCACGGTCGTGGCAACTGAAATCGTTGGACTTGAACAGTAGGGATTTATAACCGGCAGCACGGGCGACACGGGCGAACTCTAGTTCATTTCCCAAACGGGCTTTGGAATCGGGAGCTGCGTGCAGGTGGATGTCGCTGACACCTCGCAACAGATCATCGGCCTTAGGCGAATCCGGGTTCTCATCCACAGAGAGCAACTGTGTTTGTGCCTGCGCCGGCAGCACTCCCGAAAGTAGCATGGCTCCTCCTGCCATCATAGAGTTACGGATAAAATCACGACGCGACAAGTCTTGTCTATTTTTCATCATTGCTTTTATTATTCAGTTCAACAATGCCGAGTTTCTGCAACCATGCGATAACACGGTCGTATGCCGTGTCGTATGTTCCACGACGGATTTGTATGCCTTCCAGTACTTCCGATTGTGGGCAAAGCGAACGGACGAGCCTGTAGCTTGCCTCGGCAGAACTGGTTCCGCTCGTGCAGAACGGAACGACGGTTTTTCCGGCAAGGTCGTGCATGGTCAAAAAAGAACGGACTGGTGGCGCGGCAGTTTCCACCCAAATCGGATAGCCGATGAAAATGATGTCATACGAAGAGATGTTCTCTACAGTTATACTCAAAGGAGGACAATATTCATCTGCCACTTCTTTGCGGACTTGCGCCAACAGCGCGTCATAGTCGTCGGTATAAGTATCGACGGTCTTGATTTCCACAAGGTCACTTTTTACCGTTTCGTGAATGTATCCGGCGATAGTCCGGGTATTCCCTGTGTGGGAGAAATAGACGACCAAAACCTTCTTATCGCCGGAGGGTTCAAGCGGTTCTTCCGGTTTTTCTTCAGGTGGAGTATCTGGCAATTCTGTTTGCGGTTCATCTGCGGAACAACCCGTTACGACTAACATAAGCCATGCTAATAGAAATAAAATCTTCTTTTCCATATCTGTTCTTTTTTAGTTATTATTCTGATGCAAAGGTAAATGTAAAGCCTCGCAACATATTTGCTGGGAGGCTCAAACAATTTTGTCTTTAGGCTCAGTTGCTTTATTGTTGTTCTTTTTTATTTCTCAAAGGTAGGATCTTTCCGTATGTCAGCATCCTCCAGAACCATTCTATGGACCCGAAACGAAAACTAGACAGCCATAAAAGACTGAATACCATTTGGAGAAGGAAGATGGCAGCTGCAATCAGTTCCGTGTCAATCAATCCCGCACTGGCTCCCAGGCCGAAACCGATACCGTAGAAAAGAATCATGCCACATACCGACTGCCCGATGTAATTAGTCAGAGCCATTCTCCCCGGAGCGGCGAGACAGCGCCACAAGCGCCACTCTCTACCATGCAGGTACAGGAGACAGATAGCGGAAACATAGGCAAAACCTAAAGGATAAACACTCACCGTATAAAGGGCGGTATGCACAGCCGTTCCGAAAGGATGTCCGGTTACGGAACCCCAAGCATAGAAAAGCGACAGCGGAAGGCCAAGCAGGAAACCGTATGCAGCCATTTTTTTCAAAAGAGTTCGGTTTGCTTCAAGGTTCGCATATATTTGCTTGCGACCGATATAGAAGCCCAACAGGAATAACCCAAACACCTTAAAATAGCGGTTGCCGTCAATAAATTCCTGCAAACGCACACACGCTCCTTGTATCAGAAAATGAAAGACTGCCTCATAACTTTCTGCATCACGCAGCCAGATTCCGAAATTATCTTCCGTTATGCCATATAAATCACAATAGTGCCATTGCATCTGCACGGCGGGTGCAGACAGAGAAACCCCGAATATGGCGGACAATCCATCTACAAGGATAGGAAGCAGTAGCAGGACAGCGGAAGTCCCAAGCAGTACCTTATCCGAAGCATGTCGAAAAAGAGGAAGCAGCATACCCAGTAAGGCATATAGCAACAAGATATCACCACTCCAGATAAACATCAGGTGCAGGGAACCGATTGCTGCCAACACAATCATTCGCCGATAAAAGATACGGAACCCGTCTGCTCCCTTTTGGGCTGCGTGGTCGATAATGATTGAGAATCCTATACCGAACAGCAATGAGAATATGGTGTAGAACTTTCCGTCCACAAAAAGATATTGTAGAAATCGGACTATTTTGTCAATTCCCGCTGTGGGCATATATGCCACAATCTCCGGTTTTTGAAAAGTATAAAGTGAAAATTCCGGGAAATTGGCAAGACAGATTCCCAGCAACGCAAATCCCCTTAGAGCATCGAGGATAATATGGCGTTCCGAAGTCTTTACGGGAGCCATATCTTTTATATCCATTTCCTTGTTCATTGCTTCTTTAACGGCTTTCTGAAAAGTGTTTCTACTTTAACGCATCCTTGAAGAATCCGTCTATCTTATCAAAGGGGATGACATCAAGGTTATCGTACAAATCCACGTGGTTGGCTCCGGGGATAATCAACAGTTCCTTATTTTCGGTAGTCAGACGTTTGTAGGCATCCTCACTGAAATAGCGTGAGTGGGCCTTCTCTCCGTGTATCATCAATACAGCACTGCGAATCTCATTGATATAAGTGAGTAGAGGCATATTGATGAACGATAGGACACTGGTTTTCGTAATTCCCTCGTTGGAGTTCGGGGAACGATGGTGGTAGCCGCGTTCAGTCTTGTAATAGTCGTGATATTCCTTGACGAATTGCGGGGCATCATCGGGCAGGGGGTTGACCACACCGCCGTCGCGTTCGTTGTTGCCGGTTCGGTATGCCACAGTGCGGAGTTCGTTCAACTGTCGGCGGAGTTTATACCGTGCTTCCGCATTGTTATTGGCATCAAAATACCCGTTGGCATTTACGCGGCTCATATCGTACATTGTAGATGTTACCGTAGCCTTGATGCGAGGGTCGTTGGCAGCCGCATTCAGAGCAAATCCGCCCCAACCGCAGATGCCGAGAATACCGATACGTTCCGCATCGACATCTTCGCGAGAGGTCAGGTAATCGACTGCCGCACTAAAATCCTCCGTACTGATTTCAGGTGATGTAAGATAACGGGGCGTGCCGCCGCTTTCACCGTAATAGGAAGGGTCGAAAGCGATGGTCAGAAAGCCGCGTTCGGCAAGTGTCTGGGCATAACGTCCCGACACCTGTTCTTTCACAGCCCCGTAAGGACCGCTAACAGCAATGGCAGCCAAGCGTCCCTGTGCATCCTTCGGTTTATAAAGGTCGGCAGCAAGGGTGATGCCATAGCGGTTGTAGAAAGTGATTTTGGTGTGTTCCACTTTATCGCTCTTCGGGAAAGTCTTGTCCCACTCTTGCGTTAATTCCAATGTTTCCATATCTGTTCTTGTTGTTTTTTGTGCCATGACATTCGTAAGAGTTAAGAATGTCAGTATGGCTATTACTTGCAGTTTCATAATCATTTTACTTTGTAGCGAAGCCAGACTATGTCTGTTTCCCATTGTTCTACACTTTCCAATTTCAGTTTGTACGGGGCGCATTCCGTATGGGATATTCCATCGAAAACGGCCGTCTGCCCTTTGCGTCCGTCAATGCCCGGAGCTACCATTATGCTGACCTCATCAATAAGTCCGGCTTCCAAAAAACCCCCGCAGATGTGTCCGCCTCCGACAATTGCTAGACGCTTTACTCCGAAATGCTCGTTAAGCAATTCCACGGCCTGACGCAAGTCGATGCGTTCTTTACCGACGGCAATCCACGAAATGCCTAATTCACGGAGATGGTCAAGATACTTTTCAGAAATCTGTTCGCTGACGATACAGATGAGCGGATGCCCGTCTGCTTCGTTCGACTGCCAACGCAGTTTTCCGTGGGTATCCACAATAATGGTATATTCATCCGACTGTTTGGCTACATATACAGAAGTATGGCCTATCGGATTTCCTTCCATCGGGGAGTTTTCTTCCTTGACGGCAGTACATTCGAGGGCGGTGGTTACACGTCCTGACAATTTCGAACAGGCACCGAGCCGCTCCAGTGCGATGTAATATTCATCCGTGCTCAGTTGTCCTACCATCGGGCAGTCGATGCGACCATCGACAGAAGTCATCATGTGACTGATAATGTATGGTTTCATTTTCTTTATTGCTTTAACTGGTTATTCTTATCGTCCTACTTGTCTCTGCTGTTCGGCATTGTATCTGTCTCCTACCACGGGAATGGCGGCAACTCTCGCTTCCAGTTCTTTCCATTCTTCGGAAGAAAGGGCAAACTCCATTGTGCGGAGATTTTCCTCCAAGTGTGACAGCTTCGTTGTTCCCGGAATAGGCACAATCCATGGGGCTTTCTGGAGCAGCCAGCCGAGAGCCACCTGAGAAGATGTCATACCTCGGGTACGCCCGAAGTCTTGCAGAACATTCACGATGCGGGTGTTTGCACGCATTGCCTCCGGCTGAAAACGCGGCAAAGTCTGGCGGTTGTCGTTATTCAGGTCGAATACCGTGTATTCGTTGATGCTACCGCCGAGGAAACCACGGTTGATAGGGCTGTACGGCACGAAACCGATACCCAGTTCACGACAAACATCCAATACTCCGTTCTCTTCCACCAGACGGTGCATCAGGTGGTATTCGCTCTGGATGGCCGTCAATGGGCAGATGGCGTGGGCCTTTCGTATGGTTTCGGCACTGACTTCGCACATTCCCCAACGCTGCACCTTGCCCTCTTTGATAAGATCGGCTATCGTTGACGCCACCTCTTCTGCCGGAGTATTCGGGTCGGCACGGTGCTGGTAGAACATCGGCAGGGAGTCGAGCTTCAGGCGGCGGAGCGATTCTTCGCAATAGCGGCGGACGGTAGCCGGGCGACTGTCCTGACGGCCGGTGCCCTTGCCATTGACGACTTCGTGGCCGAACTTGGTGGTTACGCTGATGTGGTTCTTGAACTCCGACAATGCCTCGCCCGCTAGTTCTTCATTGTTCAAAGGTCCATAGATGATAGCGGTGTCAAAGAGCGTCACGCCACGATCTACAGCCTCGTGCAACAGGCGGATGCACTGCTTCTTGTCGGGGTGCTGACTGCGGTTGTAGGTCATTCCCATTACACCAAATCCGAGTGCCGATACTTCAAAAGCGGCTTTGCCCGTACCCAATACACGGTGTCCTTTAATATGGGCTGCACTACTATTATTATCGGTAGCACCTGTAGTTCTTTGTTCTGATGCAAACACGTTGCTCAATCCCGACGGCATAGCCAATGCCGCACCTGCCAATGCTGCGGTCTTCAAGAACCCGCGGCGGCTGATATTCATTTTATTGTTCTCTTCCATAATTTTATATTTAATGATTTGTGATTTAATGAATAGAAAATGCTCCATCGACCAAAAGGGCATGTCCATCCACGAAACTTGCCTGTGGAGAACAAAGCCACAATACGGCATTGGCTATCTCTTTCGGTTTACCAAGCCGTCCAGCCGGAATATCCCGTACCAATTCTTTTTCCAAATCGGGATTACGGCGTATCAGTTCTTCAGCCATCGGGGTTCGGATTACTCCGGGGCAAATGGCATTTATACGAATCCCTTTTGCCGCATAGTCGATGGCAGCCGTGCGGGTCAGACCAATTACCGCGTGTTTACAGGCAATATAAGCAGCTTGTCCGGGGAAACCCGTAACACCGCCTTGCGACGAAGTGTTTACAATTGCACCACCGCCTTGTTTCAGCATCTGGATAATCTCGTAACGCATACAATTCCATACCCCTTTCAAATCAACGGCTACCGTACGGTCGAACTCCTCATCGGTAATCTCCGCCATCGGACGTTGCGGGGTTTGGATGCCCGCGTTGTTCAGTGCCGCATCGAGTCGGCCATAGGTCGTAACGATCCAGTCTATCATCGTCTTTACGGCTTGCGTGTCCGATACGTCGCAACGATACGAAACAGCCTTATAACCTTCCGAGTTTAATTTTTCGGCCTGCTCTTTCGGTTCGTTGATATCTACCAGAATAACCGTTGCACCGGCTTTTGCGAATCCTTCGGCTGCTGCCAGTCCGATACCGGCTGCTGCTCCCGTTACCATTGCTACTTTTTCATTCATTGTTTCCATGATTCTGTTGTTTAATGTTCTGGTGCAAAGGTAAAAAGAGAGCCTCACAACGGCTTTGCTGCGAGGCTCAAAATACTTTGTTGGGAAGTTCACTCCGTTAAAATTACATGCCGGGGTTTATATGCCTGATTACTCTGGCGGGATTTCCGGCAACAATAGTGTCAGGCTCTACATCGTGCGTTACAACGCTGCCGGCTCCGACCACCGCATTCTCACCGACAGTAACACCCGGAAGAATGGTCGCGCCGGCTCCGATCCACGCCCGCTGGCAGATATGTACAGGCTTGCAAGTAATTACCGACCTATTTTCCAAATCGTGGTTATTGGAGATAAGTTGAACATTTGCGGCTATCTGGACGTCATCGTCGATAGTAATTCCTCCTGCCGACATCATCAGACAACCGGGCATAATGATTACATTGCTCCCGAATTTCACGTTGACAGTCCGGACACCCGAAAACGGAGTTTCGATGCGACATCCCTCACCGAGATTCGGGAACACCTTATGCAGCAGTTCATCGTACTCTTCGGTATCCGGCATCGTATGGTTCAACCGGAAGATATTTTGCCGCAACTCCTTTGCTTTTGCCAGTTCCTCTGCCGTCTGATTCCGACAGTCGATTCTCAACTCTTCCATAAACTTACTTGCTTGCCTGTTTCGCCCATTCTCCGGCTTGCTTTACACTTCCGTTAAGCAGTCTGCCCTCTTTCCACACGATTTTCGGGTAGAGTTTCTTGAACTGTTTGACACTGCCCGTTATCGAACTTCCGCCGGAAGTGGCGAACGGAATGACGGTTTTACCGGAGAAATCGTATTTTTCAAGGAACGTATTGACCGGACGCGGACATAAGTCCCACCAGATAGGATACCCCACGAATATCACGTCGTAATCTTTCGGGGTAACAGATTCACCGCCCAATTCCGGGCGTGAGTTTTCGGTCGTCATTTCAACCGAGCTTCGGCTTTTCTTGTTGTTCCAATCGAGGTCGGCTGATGTGTAGGCTTTAGCGGGAGTTATCCGGTAAAGTTTACCGCCGGTTGCTTTGGCAATGACATCTGCTACTTTTTCAGTTGTTCCGGTACAGGAAAAATAGGCGACAAGGATTTTCTTGCCCGATGACGCATTGGTGTCCGTGACTTGTTGCTGCGCATTTGCCGCACCGCTGAAACCGATAAGGCTCATAATTATCAATATTATATGTTTCATCTTATTTTAATTTTGAATATTCTTTATCACTTACAGGCTCAAGCCATTCGTTGCTGCTGTTTTCGCCGGGAACTTCTATTGCAAGGTGGGAAAACCAACTGTCGGGTGCAGCCCCGTGCCAGTGTTTCACGCCTGCCGGAATATGGACGGCATCGCCGGGACGAAGTTCCACAGGCTCTTTGCCCCATTCCTGATAATACCCGCGACCTCCTACACATACAAGTGTTTGTCCACCCCCTTTGGTCGCTTTGTGTATATGCCAATTGTTGCGGCATCCCGGCTCGAAAGTGACATTCACCACCGGCACGCCCTCTGTTACGATTGGGGCTGTATAGCTCTGTCCGATGAAATACTTGGCATACGCGTCATTGGGCTTGCCCACCGGGAAGATAATGGTCTGTGCGTATGCATCGAGCGAAGCGGTTGCATTGCTGTCTGCACTTTCCGTCCATACCTCTTTTGCCATACGGAATGCCGCCCACGCTTTCGGCCAACTGGCATAAAATGCCGCATGGGTGAGGATTTCTGCCATTTCGGTTTTGGTCACTCCATTCTTCTTTGCAGATTCCAGATGATACTTGAACGACGAATCGGTCAGTCCTTGCGACATCAAGGCAACTACGGTTACAATGGAGCGGTCGTGCAACGAAAGCAGATCGTTTCTGCTCCATACCTCCCCAAACAGTACGTCATCGTTCAGGCGTGCAAACTCAGGTGCAAATTCTCCGAGCGCATCACGTCCGGCGGTCTGCTTGATTTTTACTTGTGATTTTGCCATAATCGGGAACATTAAAACTGATAATAGAACCAATGAAATTACTTTTGTTTTCATATTACGCTTTTTTAATTTGACATTGCTAAAACATTTTCAATCATCGAATGCAAAGGTACAAAGAGAGCCTTACAACGACTTTGCTGCAAGGCTCAATTTGTTTTGTTTTGAAGTTCAATGCTACATGGATGGGGCAACCCCATATGCATCCTTGTATATTTTGGAGAAATGCGACAGATTCTTGAAGCCCACGTCGAAACAGGCTTCCGTCACCTTCTTTCCTAATTTTATCAAATCATGGGCAGCTTCAAGGCGACGTTTGATAATCCATTTTTGAGGTGTCAAATCGCTTACCTTTGCGAAATCCCGTTTGAAAGTAGCCAGACTACGCCCCGTGTAACTTGCAATCTCGTTCATAGAAAGGTCGCACATATAGTTTTCGTTCAAATAGTCCAAAATGTCAATCTTCCACGGCTCCACGAAGTCGAACAGCGAAGCATACAGGTTGATGTCGGTATTGAGTAATACATACACTCCTTCAATCATTTTCAGTTTCAGTACATCTTCCGATGGCTTTTCTCCTGCATCGAAATAGGGGATGACCGACTCAAACAGAGAACGGATGTCAGGTCTGTTACTCGATAACACACGCAAACTCACCTTCTCGCGCTTGGAATCAGAGGGAATCTGCTGCCGATTAAGTGTCTGGTAAAATTCCTTTAAGAAAGGTCGTGAGAATTTCAACACAACAGAGCGGTAAGGATTTCCCTCTTCTACTTTTTTCTGCAACCACATACGGTTGTCGCGTCGCATGAAAGCACACTCTCCCGGATGAAGAACGGTTTTCTTTCCCCGCTCTTCTATTTCCAGTTCACCGGAAATCAGATAAATCAGCGTGTGCTCCCTGTTCTCGTGGGCACAGCCACGATTATCTGTGAAATAACTCGCTATGAGTATGTTCGAGCAATTGAATACATCTAATCGTTCCATATTGTCTGTATTTTAATTTAATTGCAAAGGTAGCATCTTTTATCCATAAATTATTTGTTGTAAGGCTCAAATTTGCAATAACAATTCAGTTCTTACTTAATATATGGGTGATTCGTTCCAATCCATCTGCTAACAATTTCCGGGGACAAGCGATGTTCAACCGGATAAAACCCTCTCCACCGGGACCGTATATCGTACCGGAATTTACCATCAGCTTTTGTTCTTCTTGGAGCCGTAAGGTAGTCGCATCCGAACCGATGCCGGATGCGCGGCAATCTATCCAGACCAAATAAGTTCCTTCAAGCGGCAATACGTGGTATTGCGGTAATCGTTCGGTAAAGAAGTGACAGAGATATTCGTAATTCTCCCACAAATATTTCCGTAAGGCGTCAAGCCACTCACCACCTTCGTTGTACGCCGCCATTGTAGCTATGACACCGAAAGGATTGACATCGCACACCTCGTTGATGTTGATGGCACGGTCGATGCGTCGGCGCACCTCGTCATCGGCTGCAATGATATTGGCTATCTGCAATCCGGCGAGGTTGAATGCCTTGCTCGGTGAAACACAGGTCACAGAGTTTTGTTGGAAACGCTCGGAGAGGGATGCAAAAGGTGTATAATCATGTCTGCCATAGGTCAGTTCGCAATGAATTTCATCTGCCACAACGAATACTCCGTTTCGTAGACAGATGTCGCCTATATGCCGCAGTTCCTCGGGAGTCCAGACACGCCCTACCGGATTGTGCGGATTACACAACAGTAGAATCTTCACTTTCGGGTCGGCGGCTTTCGCTTCGAGGTCATCAAAATCTATTGTGTATCTACCACCACGATAAATCAGATTATTGGCAGACAGCTCGCATCCATTGTTACGTATGGATGAAAAGAAACAATTATAGGCAGGAGTTTGGACAATGACTTTATCGCCGGAATCGGTTAGTGCCTTTATGACAGCCGACAAAGCCGGCACGACACCGCTCGTGTAAATAATCCACCGTGGATTTATCTGCCAGTGATGCCTATTTCCGAACCAACGTACAACCGCATCGTAATAGGTTTCGGGCACTTTGGTATAGCCGAAAATACCGTGCGCTACCCGTTCCTGCAAGGCTTCTACAATAGCCGGTGCTGTGTGGAAATCCATATCGGCCACCCACATGGGCAGCACGTTCTCTTCTTCGGGAGTGTCCCACTTGTAGGAGTTTGTCCCGCGACGCGGGATGATTGTATCAAAATCGTATTTCATCATTTTATCTTTTTATTCGTAATTTATAAATCCATTTACCTCCCCATAGTCTGACAAGGAATATCGCTCCACGGAAACAAAGCTCGATGCACATGGCGAGCCACACACCACGCAACCCCATTGTGGGGGCAAGCCATGCTGCCAGTGTCAGACGTACACCCCAGATACTGCCGAAATTCATCAGGCTGGGGACAAACGTGTTACCCACTCCGACAAATACACCGTAGGCAACTATGGAAGCGGCAAACATCGGTTCGGCAAAAGCCTCTATCCGTAAGATCTCTGTTCCTAATGTGCGGATTTCCTCCACAGGGGTCATCACTCCTATAATCTGAGGGGCAAACATATACATCAATATGCCCATAACCCCCATAATCAGCATTCCCGACCAGATCGTAATGTTGGCAAAACGCTTGAGCAGGCGGATGCGATTCGCACCGAGACTCTGTCCGACCAGTGTCGTGGCAGCCTCAGATATGCCGTAGCCGGGCATATAGCAGAGGCTTTCGGCAATGATGGCAAACGAGTTGGCGGCAATGGCGACAATGCCGAGCGGTGCCACGATGACCGTTGTCATAATCTGTGCCCCGCAGATGGCAATATGCTCGAATCCCATTGGCAGGGATATATGGAAAGCCTTGCGCAACATGCTCTTCTGTGGCAGAAAACTTCCCCGTTCATGGGACAGTTTCAACATAGGTGAACGCCGGCAGAGATACCACATCATCGCCCCGGCTGTTACCAGTTCGGCAAGCACCGTCCCCAAAGCCGCACCTTCCACACCTAATCCTGCACCGGGAACAAGGATCTTGAAATCCCCCAAAAACACTTGCCGGGAAGGAAATATAAGAAAGAAGTTGAATATTACATCCAATACACACATCAGTATGTTCAGCATACTGGGTACGCGCATATTACCGCTGCACCGCAACATGCCTCCTGCAAGGAAATTCAGTTGCAAGGCGGGCAGGAACAACGAGAATATCAGGAAATAGGCGGACGAATCGCTTCGTATCGCCTCATCGCCGCCCAACCATCCGGGAAGTATCCCACTGATGGCGACACCCCAAACCGCCAACAACGAGCCGAACAAAGATGTAGCGGTAATTGCCTGGCGGAGTATCTTCCTTGCCCCGATAAAATCTCCTGCCCCGATTTTATGCGCCACCTGCACGGAAAAGCCTGTCGCTGTCGCGGCGCACAATCCCCAAAACAACCATGTCGTGGTTGATACAAGCCCGATGGATGCTGCGGCATTTGCACCCAGTCTGCCCACCATCGAAGCATCAATATACTGCATGGCGATGGAGGATACTTGTGCCATAATAGCAGGGACACTGAGGTATGCAGTCAGGCGTAACTGCTGCCCCAGTGTCATTCGTTTTCCTTCGCGGATAAGCGATAACAGGTAATCGGTCTTTCCTTTTCCCATCAGCCTATTCCAAGATTGTCAATCGGTGAAACATGTCTTCTCGTCCCAAAGTTTCAACTTGCAATCGGCAGGGGCCTTGATGTTCTCGTCGAGGATAATCTCCCCATAGCTCTCGGCGGTGATACAACCCGTGCGAGGGTTTTTCACTCCGCCAATGGATCCTTTGATGGTAGCCTGCACCGAACTGTATTCGAAAGCCCGGTCGCAATCGGGTCCAAAAGTACAATTTTCCAGCACAAGGTCATGGGCATAGCAGAGCGGCTGCTCACCGGTAATGTGGCAGTTCACCAAACGCAGGTTGCGTGAGTGCCAACCGAGATATTCTCCGTTGAGTTCGGAATCGTAAATCGTAACATTCTCCACTTCCCAGAAGGCATCTTTCGTGGTAATTTTGGCATTGCGCAACTCCACATTCTTCACATACTGGAAAACGTACTTGCTGTCGCTTTCCAATCCGTCTATGCGGATGTCGCTGCTGAACATGAACGGATAAGTTCCTCCATGCAGTTTCAGATTTTTGATATTCAGTTTTTTACAACGCCAGAACACCTCATCGGCATCGTTTATCTCTACATTCTCTATTTCGATGTCGTGCATCTCGCGAAACATTTTGGGCGCGTCGATGCGTGTGTTCGTCATCTTCAAGTGGTCGGAATACCATAATGCCGAGCGCCCGCCCACATCGAAGAAGCAGCGGTCAATGACGAAGCCATGGACGTGCCAAAACGGATAGTTGCCCTCAAAAGTACAATTGACGGCTTCAATGTTGCTACATTCCTTAATAGCCGATTCTCCGGTACGGATGATTACGTTTTCCAGACGGAGGTCGTGTGATTCAAACAGAGGGCGTTCGCCTCCGAATTCTTCATTGGATATTACTTTCATACCTTACTTGTATTATTGTTATAAATCATCTTCAACTTTAACAATGCAAAAGTACAAAGAGCCTATTACAACAATTTTGCTGCAAGGCTCAAAGTATTTTGCTCAGAAGTTCAATTTGACTATTACAGAATAATTTCGGGTAGATGTTGTGGTTAGTAAAAGGCATATACTTGATTTCATTGTTATTTTATGCACATTATCCATTAATTCCTTTAATTGAAAAAGACAGGAAGTAAATCAATCACAACCTGTCTTTGGGGTTAAATTTTCATTCCTTTACTTTGAACTTTGGACTTATCCGATATTCCGGGTTTTACGATAAGTACATGATTGCGGACATAATCATCATTCACATCAGATTTGATGGTTTCCGACAAATTCTCTTCTTTCCTGTTATCCTGTTTTATGCTCTCGGTCTGTTCCTGTCCGGTTTCTTGTGTCGGTGGAGCCAATTCTAACTGAATTTTGCGGTCAAGTACTGCAAGTTCGGACTTCAACTGTTTCAGTTCGTCCTCCTTCTTCCACACCTTGCCCGCTATCTCCTGCAACTGCGGTATCTCACGCTCCAACACCTCGTTCTTCTCCTTATACTGGTCGATGATGGAGGGGATGCGCTCCAATGCGTTGAGGAAATTACGGGCGGCAGCCAGCGGGTCAGCCATCGCCAGATGCCCGTTGTTGTAGGTGTACTTGTAGTTCCCTTCGACCACGAAACGGTTGTCGGTGAACTCCAGTCCCTCTTTGAGCATCCTTTCGCTGACCACCTTTATCGGAAAGCCGTAAAGTTCCCCGACAGGCTTGTACAATCCGCCCGTCGTGGCGTTCTTGGCTATCTCCTGCAAACGCTTTCCGAGGACTTTCTCATCCGAAGAAGACACGCCGTCCACCTTGACCGCGTTCAGGCGGTTGCCCTCCTTGTCGGTCTTGACAACGGAAAGGAAGTGGTTCCAGTCCTCCGTCATGGCTTCGATGACAGCCGTGTTGTTGCGCAGTTCGCTTGTCTTGGACTCTAACTTGAACTCAGAATCGCGCCTGCCCTTGTGGAACGACTTGCGTTCCCCTTCGAGCGAGGCGATACGCTTCTCCAGTTTCGCCTTGTCGAGCAGGTCGGTGTTGCCGGAGAGCAACGCCATGTATTCCGAGAAGTTCATGCCCGTTTTTTCGTCCATCGCCCCCTCGTCGATGGTACGTGCGCCCATCGCGCCGCTTTTCAGCTGCGAGATGAAGGTCTGCTTGCAGTGCAGCAGGTTGAACTTGTAGCTGTCCAGCGACTTCTCCACCGCATAGATGATGACATCCACGTTGTTCCCCGCAAAGTGCTTGGCAATCTCGTTGCCGGCCCTGACACCACGCCCGTCACGCTGTTGCAGGTCGGACGGGCGCCACGGCGTATCAAGATGATGGATCGCCACGCACCGTTTCTGCGCGTTCACACCCGTTCCGAGCATGGAGGTGGAACCGAACAGCACACGCACCGTTCCGGCGTTCATGGCATCTATCACCGCCTTGCGCGCCTTGTCGGTCTTGCACTCCTGAATGAAGCGCACCTCGCTTGCCGGTATGCCGTAGTCCTCCGTCAGCTTCCGCTTTATCTCGCTGTACACGTTCCACCCTTCACCCGGCTGATACGTCCCCAAGTCCGAGAATACGAACTGCGTGCCTTTCTGTGCGTCGTATCTGTGGTAATACTCCGCTATCATCTTGGCGCAGTGGCTCGCCTTGTTGTCGGGGTGGTCTTCGTAGTTCGGGTCTATCATGCGCATATCCAGTGCCATCTTGCGGGCGTAATCGGTGGCGATGAGCATCTTCGCCTTCTCCTCCGTTTCCGACAGCGGCAGTCTGCCCAGCAATGTCGCATCGCCCGTTTTGGCAAATTCCATCAACTGCTTGATGAAATACTCCTGGTCGGGCGTGGGCGGTATGTGGTGCAGTATCTCGTTCTTGTGCGGACGGTCCACACCCACATCCTCCGCCGTGCGGTAGTCGGTGATTTCGTTGTAGAAGGCGGCAAGCTCCGGCACCTTGATGAAGTAGCGGAAACGCTCCTTCTGCACGATGTTGTTCGTCACGTTGAACTCGAAGTCAGTGGTCTTCTTGGCGAAAATCGCCGCCCATGCATCGAAGCAGCGGATGTCCTGCCGCTCCAGCTCTTTCGGACGCAGGTACTTGAAGAGCAGGTACAGCTCCGTCAGCGAGTTGCTGATGGTCGTGCCCGAAAGGAACGTAGCCCCCAAGTCCTTGCCCGTCCGCTCCTGTATGGTGCGGATGGCAAAGAGCATGTTCAGGGCTTTCTGGCTACCCTCGCTGTTGCCCAATCCCGCCACACGGTCGTGCCGCGTGTTAAACGTAAGATTCTTGAACTGGTGCGACTCGTCTATGAAGATATGGTCGATGCCCATCTGCTTGAAATCCGCCACATCGTCCGTGCGTGACTTGATGGCGTATTCCACTTTTTCCAGTTTCGCTTCAAGGTTGTGCTTGCGCTTCTCCAGCCCTTTCAGCATCGCCCGCGACACATTTTTGCCCTGCTGACGCAATACTTCCAGATTTTCCTCCACCGTATCAAGCTCCGCCTGCAGGATGCGCTGTTGCAGCTCCGGACTTTGCGGTATCTTCCCGAACTGGTCGTGGCTCATGATAACGCAGTCGTAGTCGTTGTTCCTGATGTTGTTGAAGAAACGCACGCGGTTGGCGGTCGAGAAATCCTTTTCCGAAGCATACAGGATGCGGGCGTTCGGATAGGCGGCCTGATAGGTGGCTGCAATCTCCGCCACATTCGCCTTCAAGCCGATAATCATCGGCTTGTGCGCCAAGTTCCCACCCGCCCCTTGTGTTAGGCTCGTGA